>JAALOO010000407.1_pt1 | contig 38467 bp, 20 predicted proteins | sample 7257641 | NCBI WGS metagenome assembly JAALOO01 (sample SAMN14085613, study PRJNA598686) | mite metagenome | biome: ENVO:01001000; feature: ENVO:01001002; material: ENVO:01001226; isolation source: single female mite from University of Michigan culture on fish food culture... ...
TTACTCGCTTTGGCAGAAAATGTACCTGCGTGATTCAAGATCTTGCTGAAAAAAAACTGTTGACTAGAAAAAAAAACCGAAAAATTCGAAAAAATTTGCTATGTGCGCGTTGTCCCCCCTTAAATCGAGAAATCGAAATCTTTGATTTGTATGCACTGTCACAGTGCCACTGTGTGAAAGATAATTTTTTGCTGATATAATATCTCAATTATCCATTAAATATGTTGAGGTGAAATGTAGTTTATGCCCTTTGTGATAATTTTGATTTTTAATTACAAACAAAATTCTATTGATGAGCAGATATTGATTGAAAAAAATAATAAACAACAATGGTTATATTATTTCAAATAAAAAGCTGGTTTTAATTGTTTTTTGTACATGTATTTACAAGATTTCACTCATGTATAACAAAAAAAATTAGCATGAATGTAAATTACAACTTTTCATCAGGTACAAGGATATTGAAGTTATCAAAGTGCACAAAAAATGATGATGTAGAAAATAATTAAAAAATTACGTTTTTAAAAACTCTTTTTTTGGCTGTTTTGTACTTGTCGCTTTTTTGACGTGTTTGCAACGCGATAGTCCAAAATTAAACACAGTGAAATTTGAATTTAACAAAATTGTGAACATTTAAAAAATGTTTTTAAACAAATTGTGTCAAAAACAAAAAAAAGAAAGTAGAAACATGTGCAAAAGTAAACTACCGCACAAAAATCTGTGCTTCAAAGTGTTGGTGGTGAACACAGCGTCACTTGAAGTCGACAATCGCCGTCATCATCTGCACAAACTTTTGCTTTTGCTCCAGCTTTCCGTGAGATGTAAAACATCGATAATCAGTGGCTGATTAATAGCCAGTTTGTCGGACTGTGGCAACGATAAACAGTGGCCAGGACTGTGACGTGATGGAAGTGATGAATCAATTCAATGGCGGTGCAATGGCACACATGTTTGCCTGTTCACTTGGCCTACGTCTGACAGCGACGACTGCATTTGCCTCAATTCTCGTGTGCAGCTCGGCGTGCAGCAGTTTGCCCACTTCCTGCTGCACCAGCAAATGCTCCTTTCTTGTGAGGTAACAGCGAATGAGCGTGGTCAGATCGATATCATCGCGAAGAAGGACCGTTGTTGGGGCAGTCAGTTGACTTTTTCTTCTGCCACTGGTAAGTGCTCGATAGATATCAGGACCATTAGCAGCCGACGAGGCAAGCAACGAACCGGCATCGCTGATCAGCAGCATCGATGACTGATTCGTGGCTGCAGTGGTTGGTGTCGTCGCCGTCTGATCACTACTATTCCTGGCGGCACACTTTCTCGCCAGTCTTTGCTCAAGCATTGTCCGGCGCGTTTCGATGTTATCACGCAGGCGCTTTGCTTCCTCCAACTGTCCTAACAATCGCATGCGTTTCTCCTGGCACAAATCAGCATCGACTGTTGTTGTTGCTGCGGCTGCTGTTGCTGATGATGCTGTCTTTGCTTCTGAACAATGGACACCACCACTGTAGCTATTAACGACATCATTAGCATCGCTGTTCAGTGTACCGTTACTATCGGAGGATTTCTTTGTTTCAATCACTGAATGATTCAAAGTAGTGGCGACAGTAGACGAAACACTGGAGAGGGCACTTTTGCCTGCAGGTTGCACTTTCTTCACTTTTGACTCTGACTCAATCAACATCAGCTGTTGCACAATGGAGGTCATCAGGCGAATTATCATGATCATATCCTTCCCCAGCAGCTCCAGCTTATTTTGGTCAATCGCCAGTGTGGCGTCAGCAGAGAGACGACTGCGTACCAGTGAACCGATGGAGCTCTCATTCTCTGCTAACTCCTTTTCAATGCGCCTTTGCTCCAGTTCAAGCTGAGACAGACGCCATTTGACCGCTTGGGTTCTCACGCGATTTGCCTCAATCGACGCTAGTTCTTCGTCGTCCTCTTCCGCCGCGATATCGTCATCCAGGTTAGACTCCTTTACAGGGGGTGGCATGGGCAAAGGTTCTAAAAGACTGCTAAAGTCAGTTGTCGGCCAGAGGGTGGACAGATCGACGCAGTAGAACATTTGCTTGCAAAATCTACTGTTGCTGCTGCTGAGTGATTTGATTGAAGTAGTGGTAGGGGTAGTGCTGCTAGACATTTCGATTGAAGATGATGATGGCAGAAATGGCGGTAAAGCGACACCTGACAGCTGAAGCGGTGAACCACTTTGCTGGATCGGTGGCAGTGCTGGCAAAGGCGTCGGTGGTGGTGGAAATGCCGGCGATTCAGTAACCACCGGCGTGGGTGGAGGCGGAAAGTCTGCATCAGTAGGTGAGAATGATGAAACGTCAGCAAAGAATCGATTTAACTCAACTGAAGAGCTTGTGTTCATAGAGCTGGTGCCGTTAAATAATGTCATTAGTGGTGGTGGTGGTAGTGGTAGTGGAGGCGTAGGTTGAGGTAATAGTTCTTCTTCTTCAATGATGCCATCATCATCGTGTTCAGAATAGCTCTGTGCAGCGAAAACAGAAAAGAGAAAAATAGAAAAATAATGGTTAGAAGGATAAGATCAAATGGGTGCACAACAGTTTGCAGCAGTAATTACCTTTGGCAGTGTGCACTCACTACTTGGTAAGGCAAGCACCGTCGAGCTGGCTATCGATCCACTTGATGAGTCAGAACTATTATTTCTACTTGGTGATTCAGGAGGCGAGCATAACTTGGCTTTCTCCTTTTTCTCCTTTTGCCTCAGGTAAAATTCGTAAACAGCTCGTTTTTGGATAGCCTTAATTTCGCTAGAACTGAATGACTGCTCGGGAGATGACTTTGGTCGTGGCTTTGCTGCCGCAGCAAGCAAGTTTCCAGCAGAACCAGTGGGGCTGTAGCTGGTCAAGTTGGTGGCTACATTCTTTGGTGGCAGTGGAGGTGGCGGCGGTATGGCGTCTGTCTGAACATCACTGATGATGTCGTCCAGTGAGGTCTCCAGAGAAAGTCGCTGCTTAGGCGCTGGCATACACAGCTCCTGTCGGGCCGTTTGGTGCACTCGCTGACTGCGGGCAATTTGAGCTGATGGCGCCGGTTGACAGTTATAGCCAGAACCATTTGTTGGAGGAAGTGACTGTCCAGAAGTGCTCATCAGTGCTGTCGTAGTGCAGGAGGCAATGCTGTGTCTGATGGAAGCAGACGGAGCAGAGGAAGCACAGCTTACAGAGTTGACCATACTGGTAAGTGAGTTCAGTGAAGGTGACTGGGTCATGACTGTGCTGAGGGCACCATTGTACACTGTGTACGGGGTCGCCGGATATGACTGCTGTCGTTGGTATTGCCGTTCTGCTGGCTGCTGACTATTGATGCTGTCAATCGGAGCAAGTGCTGATGTACTGTTGCCAACTACGGCAGTGGCACTAGTAAAGCCTGTATCTCCTGTTCTGCTGGGCAAAACCACTGTTTTGTTAACCAACAGGTGATGACTACCTCCATTTGCTGATGGTGAGGTCGACGATGACGAGGCTGAGCCAGAACGAGCAGTAGAGCTAGAAACTAAGTCACCATTGGACACCATAGGCCAAGAGTCCTGTTTCGCGTGATGATGATTGTGGTGGTGGTGTTGGTGATGATGGTACAGTGGTGCTGTCGACTCAGTAGATGATTCGGTTGGCGGTGGTGGAAGTGGCAGATTGGTGGCGCTGTATGCTGCAAGGGCTATGGCACGTAGCTCCTTCAGTGACGACCGTTCTACGTCTGTCTGACAATCGGTAGAACTGTCAAAAGAACTTTGCAATTGGTGTGACCACGGCCTGCTATTGCTGTTGCTAAGTGCAGAGGAGTGCAGTGGAGGGGGCAACGGTGGCGGTGGAAGCGGTAGACAGCCGCCACTATCTCGAGGATTTCGGTGCAGAAAGGATCTGTTCTGCGGTAAACTCGAGTAGCGAACTGGAGGCGTCGGTGGCCGGAGATCGTCTGTCAAACTTTCCATTCCCATCGATGGCGGTGGCGGTGGAGGAAGTGGCGGTGAGTTTGAATGGCTGCTTACAAATACAAAAAGAAGGAGATTGTGTAAGAAAAAATATAGCAGGAAACTGTAGTCACTTAGAAGTCGGCTTACCATTTGGGCAAAGGCGGACTAGGACTTTGCAGGACATCGCCGCAAAATGAATTGGCCGAATCGAGGGAATCAGAACGACAGTGGATGCTGTTGCCCATTGGAGAGGAGATCAGGGCGCTGTTGCACTGCTGATGGTGCGAGGGATGTTGCTGGTGAACAGGCGGACTCGTATAGTTGGCACTCGCTGGTGGTGGCAGTGGTGATGACTGCAGTCCAGAGACACCGGTGCAACCGTTGAGCTGAGTAAGGCTGACCAAGGTTGAGGCCGACTCGTATCCCGAATCTTTGGTTAGTTTGCGATTTTCACTTCGTTTGTGATGGCCGTGTTGACTATGACCAGTTGACCTGAAGCTGTTGTTGCCGTTGAGCAGGTTCTCGTAGATGCGACCAGTGACATACGGCCTCACTGATTCACCACCAACAGGCAAACTGGAGTCAGCAGCACTAGAGGCACTCGCTTCAGGGTGGTACTGGTTCATGAAGCTGTACTGTACCTGACTTCGATGTGCCATCAACAGTAGATCATCGGACGAGTGGTTCAGCTGATGAGGGTGGTGGTGAAGGTGAGAGTAACCAGCAGAGTGCACTACACTTTTGCCCCCATTGCCACCGTTCACCTGCTGCTGCTGCTGGTGGTGGTGGCCATTTTGGTGCTGATGGTAGCCATTCAGGTGATGACTGTTGCGATGATGATGCTGGTGATGGTGCTGGTGCGCTTGTTGAGGCTGCTGGTGTTGATGTCGATGATGCTGCTGTTGTGGATGTTGGTTGGGATGGTGTCCATTCATTGCGCCTGACATTGGAGTTGTGACCACCATAGAGGTGGGCTCCGAGTCTTCGTTATCGTCAATCATGAGGTCATTAAAATCACTGCCAAAAATGATGGCACTGGAGCGTCGATTTCGTTTCCAGTCAGAATCGTGCATTGAGCTGATTCTCAGCTGACGAGTGCTGGCAGAGTTAGCTGGACGCACCTTGCAGTTGTAGTTAGGTTGAAAGTGAGCTTTGGTGTTCATTGGCGGCAGAGGCGGTGGAGGTGCCTTGAAGGAGGCAGTGGAATCGGCCGAAGAGAGGGAGGACACTGGACCGACGCTAATGGGCTCCACCTCGTCGATGGTCTCGTACAGTGAAATGCACGAGGACGAGGTGAAAAGTGCCGTTGGCGAAGAGGAGGAAGTGCTGGTTCGTTTGTTGCTGCCGTTGGTTGACTGCTGTGGCTGAGTCTGAGACTGGGAAGGCTGTTGCTGCTGTTGCTGCTGCTGCTGCGACTTGTTCAATTGTCGTCGAAGTGACGTTTGATTGTCTGCTCGAAATAAGAAGAATGAAAGCGAGAAAGGGAGAGAGAGAGAAAGGGGACACAAATGAAGACGTTAACGATGGTTAGTGATGGTGATGTAAGAGGCGCGCAAATAGCATGAGAACAAGAGGCAAGTGGTGTCCTCCTGCTGAGCGGAGACAATTGGTCAATAGATGTCCCAGTGAGCAATTGCTCACTGGCGCACATCAGGCCGCCACTTGCACCGACTTTGAGACGGCAATCACTTACTGAGACGCGAGCTGGTGAACCCATAGATGGCATCTTCCTCATCTACGGCGATGGCATCGCGCAGATTAGACGCGGAAGCCGTGGCTGGAGAGGAAGCGCCCATATGATGTTTCGAATGACCACCATTCTTGGAGGCGCTGACCGCACATTTGGAAGAGTCAAAATTGTGACCAGGTGATGATGTGGCACTACTTTTCGTAGCGTCACTTGTTGAAGCGGCAATGTCAACGTTGGCAAGGCTGCTGCTGCTAGAGAAGTTTGACTTGAAAAAGTTGAATGTCCCAGAAGTTGGCCTAAGTGAAGTAAGAAAAGTCGAGATGTCAATACATAAGTTAGAAGTGAGAGGAAAAGGCAAGAACAGATATTCCACTGACCGAATTTTATTCTTTTTCTGCTGACTTTTGATGAGAGATCGACGGAAGTTGGCGACTCTGTCAAAGAGACTGGTCTTTGCTGATGAGGATGAGCACGAGGATGTGTTGAGACTGAGTGGCATTGAGTTGATTGCCAGGTGTTCGCCGGCATTGACAGTGCTGCTGGCTGTGGTGGCCATAGTGATGCAGGCAGAGTGGTGCCCAGCTAAGGTAGCACGCTCGTCACTCGTCAGCAGTCACTAGGCAATGAAGTGCGTCTGCTGTAGGGCTGTCTCTACCGTTTAGAGCATCTTCGGCGGCAGCTGCACCATTTCACACTGCAAGTCAGCTGTTGTGGCAGCAGTAAAGTCAATGGCGGGCAAGGATTGTCTGTGCGGACGGAGGAACGGGCGAGAACACGAATCGACACGTCGAGCAGACAGTGACGATGACGTTCGAGACAAGAGACGGCGTTGTGTCATTGAAGCTGGTGCTGATGCCGTTGTAATTTTGCTTCAGCTGCTGATATGGATCAGAACATGACCGACAAGCATCTTTGCTTGGCAAGCGCGCGCGAATCAGTACTGTTGTGGAAGCGGCAACAACAACAACAACAATGACAGAAAGTGTAATGGCAAACAGGTAATATTGTGCGGTACCTGGGTGCGCCGGCAACTAGCGGCGAGTAAGCAGGCAGAAAAATTGAGTCACGTCTTAATCGCAAAACTATAGATGTCGGCCGTGGACGAGAAGTACAGAAAGGGCATTATCGCAGTCCGCAAAAAATACTAGAACACCATTGCTTTCTTGAAAAGAAGGAGATGGCAGGAGCACAGTGTGAGCTCTCTGTGAGGATCGACAAAGCCAAAGAGAGAAGGTGTTGGAGACAAAAGAACGCACTGCAATAAACGGTGTGCCGTGCTTAAAAAACTAAACTGAAGAAAAACAGCAACAAGTGAAGAAGAAGACGAAGTGTGTTCACTCAGAAAAATATCAATTTTCTAAAGTTAATGCTATGATCAGCCGGTGGTTATTAACAGTTTTAAAGTTTTAATTCTTCTGAATGTGTAGAATATTTTGTTGAGTTTTTCAACAAAACTAATGTGAGATAAAGGTTTCTCGCCTAGCAGGCATTGTTGATTGTCGAGATAGTGGAGAGACACGGAACAAGGCAAGAGGGCAAAAGATGGATGGAAGGATTGAGAGAAGATGAAGGGAAGGCACAGAGTGCCACAAAGTGAGAACACGGCGTGCGGAGGAGAGAAGCACCGAGAGAAGACACACACACACACAGGCAGACATACGCCGAAGAATGCTTTAAAGTGGACTATGATGCTTTGGCCAGCAGAAGCAACAGCATCGGCAACAGCTGTTTGGCATGCAGCGGTCAGCAGCCGGTCTGCATCAGTTCACTTCAGATTGCGAGGCATCAGCGGCAGACAAGGGGAGAGAGAGAGAGAGCGAGGTTGAGGCCACTATCGGTGTGAAGGCAGAAGATGGAGTACTGAAGAAGACACTGAACGGTAAGAAGTGGTACATCAAGACACGATCACAGACGGTGCTGCTGGGGGACGACGACGACAACAACATCGGCAACTTAGGCCAGTTGAAGAGAAAACGGGGACAGAGCGGTAGAGAAGGAAAGAGAGAACGAGAAGTTACATGTTTTGGTTCCATCAGCATCAGTACTCTGCCGGTGGTGATGCTGGCGCGGCTTCTGCTACTTCACTGATGCACACCGTACATCGTCGTAGAGGCCACATTAGCATCGCTATCATTATCGACCTGGTGGCGCGCGCTTGCTGACTTCTTCTTCGGGCTAGTAACTTTGGACAGATTTGGACAGCTCTTTTTGGATGCGACTTCAACGAAAAGAGACAACTGCTGGAGAGAGGAAGAGAAAACGGCGATTCGATGATGAGCTCGCGCCCGTGCAATCTGCCGCTAATCGAAGTGATATGCGCGCCCGATGGCCGTATCCGAATGGTGGTGGCGGTAGTGGTGCTATGGAAGCTGATGTGCTACTGGCAAGGCAGCAGATTTCACCTCCTTCTTTCCTTCCTCAATGAAAACTTTGTGCACACACACAGACACTTAATCGGGACGGTGGCTAGTCAAAGTGGTTGTGTGATGAGTGAGTCCGTCGGTGTGCTTTGCTTTTTTGTTTCTCTTCAAAAAGTATTGCTCGCAAAATAGAAAAATGAATCTACTGCGTTACAGTGGCAACAAGTGGCAGTGAGTATGCCACGCGAACGGCACTCGCACAAATAGTGGTTCAGTGGTTTTGGAAAAGTTTTTGATTGTGCTCACAGGCGAAGTGATGTTCTCTACTTGTCAACCAATGTTCGTGAAGAAATGGAACCAGCGCTCTGGTCGACGATGATGTCGATGTTGAACAGTTTTTAGTGCTAAGCTTTTCAAAAGAGAACAAACTCAGTGCAGCCGATTTCTAGTTCTGATTCAGTCAGTCAAATGAACAGACAGTTCCAAATGAACCGGAGAAACTAGAGGAAGTCGGATGCAAACAAATGCACACAACTAGGCTGACTGTTTAATTGCTTCGTGGTAAAATGGCAGTTACAAGGTAATTACTGCCACTCTGATCATATCGGTCAATTAGGTGAAGCTTAATGAGGAGGCTGAAGTGCGGTGCGGGTTGAGAATGAAGCAGTGTAGATGGTCAATGTGCTTGGGAGAATAGTTCAGGCAGTCAGCTCAAACAGACAGACTGATAGATAGGCAGACTGAGAGGCAGACGACGATGAAAAGAGCGATGGCAAGGGAGATGTTGGAAATGTTGGCAGTGAGCACAAATTGGAAACACAGACCAATTGCACGGACTGATTTTGCACACAGATGTACGCGATGGAGTGAAGTGACAGGCTGAGTTGAGGTGAAGCGTTCAGGGAAACTGCTCTGAAACAGTTCACTGACGTAGTCACAGAGACGAGCCAGGCGCTGAGCACTCACACAAGTGCACAGTTTTAAATTAATAATAACATTAATAAATTAAAATGCGTAATGAAAACACAATGCTTAAAGTTGGCGCACAGTCAAAGTCGTCCAGTCGTGGGCGAGTAAGTGAGAGAGAGTCTACAGGCAGATGACACAAGCACATACAGGGACAATGTATCCGATTGCGCCAGTGCACTCTTCACTAGTCGCTCCTTCAGACGATCGTTGTCACCGGCGTCGGGTGAAGGCAACAGGTGACACAGTGACTTGCAAAGAGACACTCTGGCCAGTGCACTGCACTCTATTCAAGCAGAAGTAGTAGAAACAAACTTGGAATCACACTCTCTGGCATCGATAGACACAGCCACTTCACAGCACCCGAAATGGCAACCAAATTTGGGGGCTATAGTGAGAGAGGGGCTGTTGAATAGTTTTCATTAGCTGATGAGCTTCACTGGCGCCGAGTAGCCTTTGATGAGCTGCAGGCAATTGATTGGAGCAAGTGAAGAGAGCGGTAGTCTGCGGTGGAGGTGGTGTGCAGTGACTGTAATTCTGCAATCACAGTGATTGTGTCCACTGAATCGTGGTGGCAGTGGCGATGGCGGTGGTAGTTGCGGCTGGGCAGATTCAGAGTAGACAATCGGCCCAAGTGGCAATCGTGTCGATCTTTAGCTGCAACTAATCGGCGTGCAGTGTGTGGTCAGAGAAAGAAGGCTTTTGATCGTGAGGCGTTTTCACCCTCACACACATTCACCTGGTTCCCACTGTTTGGTTTAGTCATCTCCGTTCCCGGTGATGCCACTGCTAATGCAATCGCCACTGTGAGTGTGCATTCTTCTATTAGGTAGTTGCCGTTGTGGTCGCTCTTGTTGTTGTTGATGTTGATGTTGTGACTGCTCAGCCTCCCTGGCGTCATTTGCAACGACCCGAGTGAAGTGAGACTGAAGACTAGGGAGAGGTGAAGGAGAGCGCTGGTAGTGTTGATGATGATGATGATGCTGATGATGATGCGAAGGTGATGGCCGAGAGTGCACGCGTGCTGTGCGAGGGTCGACGATTCTCCCGGCAGACGTGCCCAGTGTTTAATGAACTTTCCGATAGCAGTGGCGGCGGTAGTGGTGGTGATGGTGCATGAACACGAACTGTGTCTGTTCGATCCTGTTTGGGGATGCAATCAGCAGTGATTCTTGACTGAATCACAGATAAAGTTGGAGAGGCAATCACTCACAGGACGATTTCCATAAAGCGCCAAGTGGTGATAGTGCTTCTGCTGCTGCTGGTCGATGATGTTGCTAGCTTGCTGGCAGTAGCAGTAGCTTGTTCACTTCAGACTTGTTGCCTCAATCAATCGAGTACAGCAAAAAAATCATTGACGATTGCAATTGTCGACTTAGTGTAAGCAGTCGCAGTCAGTGGTGGTTGCCGAATCTCCAAGTGCTGCACATGCAGGCACTTACCACTCTAAATCGGCTCAATATTTGGTGTTGAGCACTGCTAGTTGCTGCAATGGACGACAATTCAACAGGACTGTTAAAGAGAGAAAAGAAGAGACGTGTTCAGCAGCTGACAGGCCCAAGGAACAACCGAAGAAAAACAGTAAATCAACTTCTCTGGGCTGCTACTGCTGCTGATGATGGTAAAGGTTCGAGCAGGCCGATGTGCTCAGGCAGAGTGGTTGGACAGAAAAAGAGCAGCAGCCGCAGCAACAGACAGTTGTGGTAGCCACTGCAGCCGGGAGAAGAAGAGACGAGGAAAGAGAGGCCACAGAACTTGAACAGAAGACAGAAACTGGACAAAATGAAGCTCCACCGCAAGTGCTTCGCGTCGAAGTTGCCTGTTGAGGCAGTTGTGGTCGGCTTGTGGCAGTGACCATCGCCAGCCAGCCAAGTGTGTCCACTGTCTTTCTCTTTCTCTCTCTTGCTCTGTGCTTGGGAAGAGTGGGCCGAGAGAGTACGGGCACTGGATTAGCGTTTTGGAGCTTGGAGGAGAGAGAGAGAAAGAGAAGGAAAGAGCTCAACCTCTACCACTACAAAGTAAACTGCCTGAAGACGTCAAATGGGCTGCTGTTGTGATCATCAGCCGGTGCTGCCATTTGCTGCTAATGCACACAACAGTTGTCTGTCGGTGTGTGGTGTGGTGTGGTGTGTCTGTGTTGACGACAACAACAAATGTGTGCATGTCCGTAGGCACCGGTGAAAGAAAAACAGTCGACAGATTGCCTAAATGGTAGTGCAAATGGACAAATAAATGGGCGCATTGACAGGCGTTCACCGACTGAAGAGCAGAGAAAGGGCTGCCAAGCTGTAGAGCACAATCTACAGTATTAGTGTTTATCAGAGTGTCTATCTGGTTTCCAGGTGGCAAGGTCAGCAGTTTGTACATACTGCACAATGCCCAGTACTATCTTGCCCTAGAATTATTGCTGTCGCTCTAGGAGTGGGTAAGCAAACGAAAGCTGGTGCAGATAAGTAGTTGGCCAGGTTACTTTTGTGACTGGAGGCGCCGATTTTACTCCAATTTAGCAATGGTTGCAAAGTTCCTGTTTCAAAGTAGAAAGCATGTTCCGAGATTGGCTGCATGTGAAATGAGCATAAAGCACCCAGGAAACCTTGTTGCCGTCTGAGGTGGCAGCAGTTGGTCACGGACACCAATGGCAGCAGATGTATGTGTGTGGATGATCGAGTGGGCCACGCCGCTGATGTAGAGCGCAAAGAGCTGTGCACTTGCACCTCGCTCTCTCTCTCTCTCTCTCTCTCTCTCTCTCTCTCTCTCTCTCTCTCTCTCTTTCTCGGGAGCTTTGTTCTTTCTTCAATTGCTCCTTTGTTTGGCGTGTTGGTGTTCTTATGTGTGTGTGTGCCTGTGTCTGTGAAGCTGATGCTTCTGGCCTGGCCAAGATGATCAGAGAAGGGGAGAGAAGGAGAATATGAACGCTAATGGAAGTGCAAAATAAAAATCCCTCCACATCGAGAGCATCTACGGCGAGAGGCAGTCAACAAACAAGTTTCAGTCAGCACGAGCTGAAACATGGCAGCACATGGAGCACAGCAGAGCACACTATAGTGAAGACAACAACAAAAAGAAGAAAGAAAGAAAGAAGAACAACTGTAGCCAGGGCGAAAGCAGGGAACTCTTGCGTTTGCAGACTGCTCGGGAGATGTGGAAGATCTGTTAAAAGGCATCGCACGTCCGCACTACACCGCTGCTGCCCGACAGGTGAAACTTCACGACTCAACAGCCCTGGTGGTCGTTCTCGCGATGCTCAGTCACAATTACGGATAAGAGGTACTCTTGAGGACCTTCTGGAATGACTAGTGGAATGACTAGAGGAACGCCATTTTTAGTAAGTGAAAAATTTTGCGTTTGAACAACTTAGCTTGAGATTCTCCAGGAAAAAAGGAAAGAGAGGTGTTCAGATTATTCAGTGTCAGTCTATCAGTAGTCAGGGCCTCATCGTCGCATCATTTTCACAATTCTCAGTCTCGCTTGGTTGCTTTCTTGGAGGCCAAAGGGCAATCTCATAATTGGTTAGCTGGTCGCCTCCTAGTCCTCCCTTGTGCAGCACTTGTAGCCATCGAACCGTCTCATTACTGGGCTGACTAAGCTGTGCACTTGTGCACTCACTGCCCCTTCCACCGCCACCGCCACAAGTGCACAACTGCTACCAAGCCCGAGGGCTCATTCCTTGGCCATTTCCTTCGATTCTCTCTCTCACTCACTTTGGCTGCAACCAGTCTCCGGACGCAGCCACCCTCAGCCAGCTCACATACTTTCCCATGGTTCTCACATCTTCTCGACTTGCACTGCCCCGCTCTCCTCGACTTCAGTCGCTGTCCGCATAATACCGCAGACAGGGCACTGATCATCGTCGTCGTCGTCGCCGTCAGTCGCCTTTGTGGCCAGTGGCTGCTGTGACCAGTGTTGCCGTTCGGTTTCATTCAATAAAAAGGAAACCTTCCCCCTGTCCATTCATCCAAATGACACACGGGGCAGTACTTTACACTGGCAGGCTGCTGACTGCTACGGACAACACTACTGCGGCCAGCAGTACTAGCAGCCAAGCACATAAGCACCATCACTGCCCACTCACTTAGTGCAAATGGCAATCAACAACTGCTGTCGCTGAGTGTTGTTGCTGTTGCCGCTGAAGCAGTGGTATTACCACTGTGGTAACACGATCAATCGCCGGACAAAGTCAGTGCAACTGCAACTGAAGGAGACTGGTAGCTGACCTAGCTGACCTAGCTAGTTCCGACATAAGAGGCCATGTGTGTAACAGGTCATAATCGATTTCCAAGTCCCTCGGTGGCCATAAAACACACAGTCATTTGACTACTGGTCAGCATGGCGCACAACAGCTCTGATGATGAGCCTAAGGCCTTAGAGGCGGAAGATAACATTGCCGGCGGGAGCGGCGGCCTTGGCCTTGATGCTTCCCTCCAACCGGTGTCTATGTGCGTAGATGGTCTCCAAAAGGCCTGAGGGCACCTGATTGACTGAATTCACTGTTGGCCCACATCGGTGACAGGTTCATGCAAACAAAGAGTCAAAAGTGTAAACGATAAAGAAGTTCTATGCTTCTATTCGGTTCTATAGACTCTGACACTCTGTAGAAGCAGTACATGTCCTAATGGCCTTTCAGCCTCCTCTACTGGCAAGTTTTAGAGAGAGCCAGTTGCGGCAACTCAGTGAAAAAAAGAAAGAGAAAGAGAGAGGTAAGTTGATTCGCTTCTTAGCGAGTGAGCGATAAATTCCCGCTTGGCCGCTCGCTCTCTATCTTGCGCGCTCTCTCCCGCTGCCATCAGCAGTCGAACAATAAACACTAATTGAGCAAATGACATTTGACGAAGGGTGAACTGGTGGTGGCGGTGCTGGTGGTAGTGCTGAAGGTTGAAGGAGTGCAATGCAGTGCACAGGCAGTCAAAGCAACGAAGGACGTGAGTGGAAAGAAAGAAGAAAAGTACGCTCTCGGCCAGTGGTCCTCAAAGTGATGTGCCGCTCGACAATCGTCGCTTCACCGTCGCTGTTGCTCTGCTGGTACTCGGTGTTGCTTGTGGAGAAGGCACGTAGCATAAAGAGAGATGGCAGTGCTGGTGCAGAACCAAAGTCAGTAAGTTTTATCACTTCATTCTTCGAGGAGGACCTTGAGCTTGACTTCTTGAGCTTTTCCTGCTAGCGCTGCCATAGTGAGGCACACACAGCGCCGATTTATAATGGACCGAGACGGACACTTGTCTCAGCCTTTGTTGCCTGCACATAAACACACAGACAGACAAACAGACACACTCGCACATACTCGCACAGGCGGCAATTAATAATGGGAAAATGAAAATCAGCACCGCCGCCACCAGCGCCAAGAGCTGCTGCTTTGCTCGTTCTGCTCTGTTCGCTAGGTAAAGCGAATAAATCAAACCCTTTCGACTAATTAGCAGGGAGAGCAGTGGCGCAACAAAGTGAGAGCAGCAGCAAAGACAAAGGGGAAAGATCATCTGCAGTGTTCAGCTGAGTGCACAGTAATCTTTTCTTTGCAGGTTCGGCACAATGTGGCTTTTCCCTTCTAAATCGCCTACCAAGTCAAGCCCAGTCGACTAGTGGCTGCCTCCGGTCAGATTGGTCGTGCAGTAAAAGTAGAACAGAAGCGCCAAGAAGAAGAAGAAGAAGAAGAGCCGAATCAGCGTGTAAAAGAGGCTCGACGGTGACAGTTGCGTGTCAACTGGCACTGGGAGAAAGCGAGCCAGCAGTGGACAGTCTGCATGCATTCTCAGTGGATCACCCCAACGCACTGCCACACATGTGTCTGTGCTAATTTCTCGCAATGGTTTTTAGGGGAAAGCTGCTGCCCAGAGAAGAAAACAGTGCTGCACTTGGCTGAGGCTGTGCAATCGAAACTGGAACACAATTGACAATCTCAGTTGAATTGTCCGTTTGGTAGCCGAAACAGCAGCAGCAGCAACAGCACACCGCGGCCTTGTGCCTCTCTGCTTGGTCTCTTTTTTATTGGCCGTGTGAACTGCACTTCTTGACAGTGGAGCACCGTTCTGCAATGATAGCACTCAGTGTGTGTATGGGGATATTCACTCACACTCACAGAGGTGGGCACTGCAACAGGTAGTGCAGAGTGAGATGATCACAGTGGCGTAATCGAATGGTAAGTCGATTAGCTGGAGCACAAAGTGCTGCCCAGAAAACAGTGCTCGCACGCGACAGTGGCAAACAAAGCGGTGCAATTGCAGCCAGCTCGGATTGACTTACATTAAGTCTAAGAAGGGGGAGGAGGAGGGAAATGATGGCACACAATGAACCACACTGAACACTGTGCGCCGGGGTAAAGTGCAGAGGAAATGCAGTAAATGAAGATCACCAGCCATGGTCAGCGGACGCTGCTGAATGATAAAGAGGAACAACAAATGATGAGCACAATTTAGTCGGCCAGAGCAGCAAAGGTGGGGAGAAAGAAAGAGAAAGAGAGAGAAGCTCCTTTTGATCACGCAATCGACACTGCTGCTGCGGCTGTAGATGAGTCCGCAGTGAGTGAATGCATGAATGAATCGGCGGTCGGCGACAGGCGAATATTGCCAGAAATTAGTGCCATCATTGCACCGTCGTAGTTCAGTAGCAATCGCCGTTCACAGGTAAGGTGCTTGCCATCACCGTCGCCGCTCACCTCTGCCTGGACTTCGTTATTTCGCTGCACAGCAGGCAAGCAGAAAAGAATTGAACTATGGCGCCCGCTTCTTTTCAACCCAGAAAAAAGAAGCAGCCAAACTTGTCTGTTGTTGTTATTGTTGTTGCTGTTGCCAGACAAGTAATTTATGGAAGAGAATCATAATTTGCCTTTGCAACTGCAGTCGGCGACTGGATGATTCACGATTATATTCATCGATGGCAGTGGCAGTGTAATAAAAGAAGGCTATGAATGGCCAATGAAGAAAACAGGAGGGAGAAAGAAAGATCAGCTCTAATGGAGAAGCGGTGTTGCCCGTTTATCGCAGGTTTATGCATTGGGCCCATTATATGAAAAGGAGTAAGCATTGCACAAGAAATGTGATTATAGAAAAAGAAACAAGAAAAGAAGATAGTTCAATTAAAAGAATCAGCCTTGAAAGAGGGCAACAAATGAAACTGGACAACATTTCGGTAATTTGACCGCCGAACACTAATAAGGGAAATGTTAGGCAAATTGAGGCGGCAATTTACCTGAAAAAAATGAAGAGGAAAACAGGCAAACAGACAAACAGTTCACTCACCTGAAATTCCTCAGACTTGTTTATCGTAAAATATGGCCTCTAGAAAAAAGCAACACACACACAGACAAACATGAACAGAATCGACGACGGTGAAAGTTCACTTACCTTTCGGCGATAGTAAAAGAGTTATGGTCTTTTCCACTGATTCTACTGTGTGAATTTTGTGTTGTTTTGAAGGCACATGAAAAGTGTATGTTTATGTGAATGTTAGCAAGTTAATTGCCAGCTGATGGTTTTGGCGGCAAGTGTTCAGTTTGGTTTAGCAGCAAATGAAATTAACCAGTCCACTCTTACAGTGCACTTAAATGGAAGATTCATCTCGAACATCGTTTTTGGCATTGTGTGCCTTCATGAGCCTATCTCTCAAACAGTGCAAACCATTAGGAAATCGATCCAATTGGCCATTGTCACCTCTTTTCCCATCACATCGTGGGCTCTTCTCCCGTGCAGCCAAACACTTTCCACAGTTTTTCCCACTTTTATTTGCTTTTATTATCTCCCTACTTCAGTCCGTACAGTGGTAATTGTTTAGTGCAGCAGCATCACCATCACCGAGAGTGACACAATCAAGAATGGTCATCATCATCCAATTGGCGTCATCTTGTTTATCTCCCAGACGGAGAAACGGGCCAGACGTTTGCACAGTCACACACGTCGAAGGTAATATCAATTTGAGGGCGAGCCGAACCCGAAATGCAAATAGCAACGGCAGCATCCACAGCGCAAACACATAATGGGCAGAACAATTATCGTGTGGTGTACGCTGTATCAGAGCACGGGCAATAATCGTTAGTGTGCAGCCTATTATAGAAACAGAAAACACAGAAGAGCAGCCATTGGGTCAATGAGACGAGTATCGAAAGTCAATCGACTCATAAAAAAATGTGCGCTCAGCGATTAGTGACAGTTAAGTGGTGGAGGAAAAAGAAAAAGGTAAAACAGAAAAAGGGAAAAAACGAAAGGAAAAGAGAAGAGAAAAGAGAGAAACAAATAGATAAAGAAAGTGAAGCAAAGTGAATTTGGAAAGAAGAAAAGAACTGAAAAAGTTGTAATATATCGCTGTAAAGCGATGACAATTGAACAAATAGAAACGACGACAATTGAGCGATTGAGGAAAAGGTAAAACTGAAAATGAAAAGAAGAAAACGTGTGTGTTTTGTCGGCAAAAAACAGAGCAATACTTCTTGGAATAAAAAGAAAAGGGAAAAAGTGAGAAAGACTGCTGATGGAGTGAAGTTCAAAAGGCAGAGGAAGTGTAAAGCGGTGTGCCTGTGTGCGGTCAAAACGACGATGGTTTCGCCACCTTGCAAACACTTCTGAATCCATGCTGGTGGACACTTTCCCGATTGCTCGGTGGCCATTGTCCCGTGCTCTCCATTTCTTCGATGGCCTGCAGAACATCCATTTGGTGGCACCACTGCTGGCCACTGTCCGTATGACCACTGATGGGGCCTTCTTCTCCTCCTCCTCTTCCTCTGCCTAGTTCTCTCTCTCTCTCTCTCTCTCTCTCTCTCTCTCTCTCCCAGGCACCACCATCTTCATATGTCCGTGGCTATCGCACAATGGCCGCATCCATATCATTATCCAAGCCATTATCTATTATGATTATTGCCACTTGATGATCGTTTTATGATTCGCTTCGTCCTTTCAGCGGCAAATGTTCGGAGTGCCTCGGTGTGACTCAACAGCTGTTTAGACTCTGAATTTTTTTCGGCAAGCACAAGTTGGGCAAAAACTTCACTGGTTGGTTCTTCCACTGCTGTCGCCCTTATCACCAAGCGCCATCGGTTCAGGCGGTAGATCCTAGGAAGGGATTGCAAAAGTGAGCCATCCGCAGCTGATAATGGCTTCAAATTGAGTCACTTTCTTGCGTGTTTGCATTCACAGTCGTCTTGCGTTTGCATCTCCTGTGGCAGGCTGTATAAATGCGAGCACAAGTAGTTTCGCTAATGATGGCGGTGGTATACAGCAAGAACGGTAAATAGACGAGAGAACAACGATGGAACAGAGCTGAGGAACAGCAGCATCAGCAGCAACAGCAGCAGCAGCCCTGTTCATCTTTTTCTTGTCTTGTCGAGTGCGCTCAGGACAGCACGGTGGCCAGCTGTGTACATGAATTATCCAACAAGGCAAACAACCGCTAAGCTCGAGTTGCATGAGAGGGCAAGGAGAAAGGGAGATGCATTTAAATACAATAAAACTGTGTGGCAGTCGATGATTGCATTTCAATTTGGCTCATTTTAGTCTGTCAGCAAAGAAAGAAAGAAAGTGAAAAGGAAAAAGGGAGAGAGAGAGTAAAAACAGAATTGCATTAGTTAAATTGAGTCGCTGATGTAATTAAGTTATTATATGACTAGGTTGTCTTGGTTGATGGTGAGCTACACATGCACAAGGCTGCAAATGTTGGGCGGTAAATGCTAAATGTCAAGTGACTTGCTTTTAAATCAAAATGCTGCACTCGCCCTCTCTTTTCTAGCGGTAAATGACAACTTCCACCAAAATAGAAGGCGAATGCAAACAGATATGCAGCAGCCATTGGTAAAAAAGTAGCCTACCTGAATCCTTTGCAGCCAGCGAACCAGTATAGTGGAGATCATCATTGCGTCGTCGCGTGTCTGTGCCGGACATGGCCAGCTAACGATACTTTGTAATCGCACACGAGTGTTGCCTGATAATTGGCCTGCACAAGGTGAGGTGCACCGCAAAGAGCGTTCAGAGGATGGTGATGATAGACCAGTGAATTAGTGATAGCGATCAACACCAGCACACCACCATCAGGCAAGTCAAACAGAACACAAAGTGCGATCAAAGTGCGAGACAAGAGAACGTGCAGATTGACGAAGAACAAAGAGCACAGTGAGTCGACCACAACGAGATGGTAATTCGGTGATGATGCGTTTCGATGACCGATAATTGCGACAATCATTGGCGGTGAAAGTAATGCCCAGTTGTGGTGGTCAGCGATGAGTCCATTCGAGGGCGGCCGAAAATGGAGCGCGTGTCCAGTGAATGGCCATTTTTTGCATATTGATCATGCGCGCGCGTTGTACAGCATTGTCGTTCCAATAATGTTTCGTGCAGAGAAGGGCAATTTAAATTTGATTCAGATTAAATGAGCGCGTATTTCCAAATTAAAAAGAGGATAAATAAATCAAATGTTAGTATGTTGTACTTCCAAAACAAAAACGAATACACACGTACCTTGATAGCTGTTGAAGAGAGGAAGCCACAACGGAATCAACTGGTAATGGAATATTTTAGAAAACATGGCCAGAAAATGGTGTATCACAATTACAACAGTAGTAACATTGTAACTTACTCGTGCCAAAATCTCCGAGTTGCACTCCATCAGGGTTTCCATTAGAGAAAGAAAGTGCAAACTGACAGTGTCTGCAAGCTATAAAACGAGAGAAAACATTGAAGTACAGGCATTCGTTAAATCAGAATCAGGCAACAATTAAAAACCGTGCAAAAAAACTAGCATGCAGTGAATTGATTTCTTTTTAAAATTCAGTAGGAAAGTTAGCTAAAGCACTAAAACTGGAAACTGGGTTCACAAAAAGCGACCAACAAACATGAATTTATGCTAAATCTTAATCACATCAGTAGCAACTTTACCTGCTGAAATCCTTCCTATTAACAGAAAACAAATGTAGCAATAAAGGTGAGCAGATGCAAAGAGATTGAGATTTGGCAGTACAAAAAAGAGTGAGACGAATATGAAGAAGGCAAACATGACGGTAGTGACACGTGTTTGTTTGGTCAAGACAAAGAGTGTCAATTAGAGTGCAATATAGTTCCAAACCCCGTTTGATGAAGTGTATGGTAAATAATTATGACATTAGCAGACAATTAGATGAGAAACGAGAAAACGAAATGAAGGTGCCCAGACGGCACCGAATGAAAAGGTGAAACAAGTCGAGCAAAAGCAGACAAATCAGGCGGCGACAGAGAACAGTGGACGACAGCAGAGTGAAAGGAGTTGTCCAGTCGATGTGTACAGTAGCGCCGATTTTGAAAGCAGAACACATATTGAGAAGCAATATTGAGAATGCAGGGCAACATTGAGGTAGCGGGAGAAGGGGAGATAGAAAGGGTGGAAGGATAATGAGAATGGAAAGAGTGTTAGTGTCTCAGTAGTCTCGCACACAACAGGACATTGTGAAAGAAAAACGAGCAACGGCAAAAAAAGAAATGTAAAGAAAAACAGTTAACTGTAGAAATAGAAATCTATACGAACCCCTTTGGAGTGGCAGATCAGCTGCAGAACGCCGGGCGTCACTTTCGACCAGAAATCAGAGAGGACGAGAATGTTCTGGTGAGCAGCATCACTGCCGGGTGGGTTCTGTCCGGCCAGCTGTTCACAGTAGACCGTCCACAGTTGGCAGAGGAGGAATGCGTAGAAGAGGGCAGACATGTGCAGCACCGAGGCCTTCGACTGTTCGGCGAAGCCGGCCAGAATGGCCTGCACGTGTTCGGCAATGTGCGTGCTGGCCTCCAGGGGAATGGGCTGAGAGACGAGACAGGTCGTCTGATTGGGGTGGCACTTCATCAGCGCAGTGTGCTGCAGCGAGCCAAGCAGCAGCCAGGAAAGGAGGCGCACGTGGGAGATGCACTCGAGGAACTCCTTTGGCCCCTGCTGCAGAGAGGGCAGACTGTACAGCCAGGGCAGGTACTTGGTGATGGCGCGGTGGTCACTGCCACTGCTGGCTCGTGTCAGCTCTAGTGCGAGAAACTGGGCGACGCCGGCCTTCAAGTGCCCACCCAGTGTTTCCTCGTTCAGGTGAACTGATGTTCCCTGAAAGTTACTCTGTTGAAAAGTTAAATTTTATTTGTTAGTGTTGCAGCACATTAATATCTCAGCTACTAGTTTTCTCACCTTTATCCTCGCCAATGCATGAACGTCGGCAATAAAATCCAGCAGTTCGGTGATGTGCATTCGAAGTGCTTCAGTGGCATTGGTTGTGATTGGTTCCACAAAGATGCCCGTGTGGCCGAGAATGCTATTCATGTTTCGCTCCAGTGTATGCGCAGCTATTGAGTAAGGCAGTGTACCGCCAGAGTCTTCCAGAGCCCACTGCACCAGCAGCAGAATGTTCTCATCCGGCAGGTGTGTCCGAAAGCGCAGTGCCTGCACCAGCTCCAGAGCGAATGTCCTCGCAATGCACAGTCGTTCACGATCACGAACATAGGCACGAGAGCAGAGAATGCAAAGTTCACGCACCTGCTCTGACAGCATGGGCGAATGCTGGACAATGTGCGTAAGAATCTTCATGACTGGATCGAGAATGGAGCGATGTGCTCCAATGCCGGGAATCTTGAAGAGTGCCAAGAGGACGCGCATTAGTGGGACTAGATTGTGAATGGAAGGCGCAATGTGTGAAAGTGCAAATGACAGCTTCCGCATGTACGCCTCAAAAGAGGTCATCAGATCTGACCAGGGCTGATTGGCGACAATGCTGGCGCCCACGTTTGGTGCAGAGGCGCCGGCGAGACTGGACAGAAAGTGCGACAGCCCTGATGCTGCCATGTTAGAACCCTGAGAGGTGTTGTAGTCCATGAAGACACATTCAAAGTATGTGGCCACGTTGGAGAGAGTGTGCAGTATTTGCGGCAACTGCGGTAACTGTTTGTCCTCCATCAGCGACTGGAAAAAGTATAACAATGAGATCAAACGAGTTCCAACTAAACTAACAACTTTACCTCAAAAAGCTCTTTCAGTGGTGTCACCTGATTCAACTCCATAAAATCTGCCAGTGATATTGCAATGCTTCGAAAGAGAATAATATCAGAGATGTGAGACTGAAAAATCTGCCGGAAGATTCCATTAGAGCTGAGCTGATGCAGTGTACAGCGAATGAACTGCCGAGCTATTGAGCCAGTGTTGCCAGGCAAGTGCACGTGACTGTTGAAGAAAAATACAAAGTTGATTGTTTATAAAACTTTTGATAACTCTGACTTTCAATTAAATACCTTCCGATTTGCCAGGAAAATGCATGCCGTATGGCATATCGTGACGCCAGCTTGAGAATGTTCGGCAACAAGGGCGCAGCCAGCGAAGGATCCCGGTGCACAAAGGTGGCCAGAGAGACGAGACACAGACCAAGCTCCTGCTCGTCGAACTTCTCAATGGGCATTCCGCAGATGGTGCACATCTCAAAGGCATTTGAGGTGAGGTCGGTGTTTGAGCTGGAGCTCGCTTCGTTGCTGCGGCCTGAGGTGGTGTCCTTTGCCGAGTCAGGCTGCTGTGACTGCATGGCCCTCGACTTGCCACTGCCCACATAGTCAGGTGTGTTGGCCTGACTTGGATTGAACACCTCATTGTCGCCCACTGGACTCTCCACGTCAGTGCCCAGTACAAAGCTGGGCACTGCTGTTGCCGCCGTCGGTGAGCTAACCTGCTGTTGATGCAGCTGATGACTGGGCGTGTTATTGGTCGTTGAAGCAGGCGTTGATTTCGATGATTTGTTCTTCTTTGACTTTTTCTTGGCTCTCTTTTTTCCCTTTTCTCCCAGCTGCTTTCCGTTGTCGATGCCATTGGTGATAGCAGTATCAGAGCCGAGACTGGTTTTTATGCCTTTACCTGGCTCTTTGCTGCTTTTACTTGTTTCCTGCTCAGATTCAGTTGCAGTCTCATCGAGGTTACCGTTGCATGCTGAGGAAGTGCTGGTCTTTGGCTTGCCAAATGTTGGCGGTTGCTCTTTTACCGACGTGCATATTGATTCCTCCGAGTTGTGAGTGGTAGACCTTCTAGTTGTTCGAATGTTCTGCTGAGATGATGAAATGCCAAAAGTTGTCTCCTCGTGATTACTCGAGGAAACAACGTTCTCTCCACCGGCAATTGAAGAGGAGGACGCTGAATTAGAGGTGGTTGCTATTGTCTTTGGTTGCGGTTGCTGCTGCTGTGTTTTATGACTGCCTCTTTCAAACTTGGTTTTGTAATTATCCGGCACAGAGTCCATTGACTTTGATGAAAGCAGTACGCCACGGATGACAGAGCTAGAGGAGTGTGGCCCTCGATGGCGACGGTGATTCTGCTCATCTGGACCAATGGTGGTGTGCTGGCGGATGAGAAGCTTTCCAGCTGGCTTCGACTTGCACCAGTCTCCCGGCACCTTCCTCTCCACTGAGCGACTCGAATGACTGTAGTGGTGCTGAGAAGAGCCCGGTCGGGAGGAGTTTGCTGAAGACTGGTTAACTTGAGGCTTCGGTCCGATGGGGAGAAGGCGCTCTCGCGAGAGTTCCCTCGTCGCAGCAGCATGCTGCTTCTTGTACGCCTCGATCGTCTGCTGGTAGTGAACACAGCAGGAGCTGACCGGACACCCGGTGATGGACTGCTGGTAGCAGCAACAACAATCATACGGCTCAGAGCGCTCAAAGTTTGGCCCCGTTGTGGCTCCTGAAGAGGACGGTGGTAAAGATGGTGGTGGTGATGGTGCAGCAGTGGATGGGTTCATCATTGAGGGATATGGTCGACGTGACAGAGAGTGACGAACACTTTCAGAGAGTTCCCCGCCAATGGGAAGCAGCCGTTCAATGGGCGGAGGTGCCGAAGGTGGCGTACCACAGGCGCAGAGTTCACAGTTGACATTGGAGTGAATAGAAGGAGGCGTGGGAGGACCAGCACCGGTGGCAGTGGTCGATGAAGTCTCTGAGGTCACTTCACTTTCATCGTCGGCGTCTTTATCTGCTCTATCGTTGGCATTATTGTTGTTGTTGTTAGTGGCTTTGAGCGCCAAGCACTGCTGTTTATGCTGCTGCTGTGAGGACATTTCAGGAAACTGACCACCGTCCGCCACAGATTCTGCCGAGTTTTTGTTTACGCTCACATTATCATCTGAAACGGATGAATGATGGGGAAAGTACTTCTTTGGTTCACTTGACCGCCTGGGTCCTCCGTTGCTCGATGTTACTGCCGATGTCTCTGAGTGCTGCTTCAACGTGCTGGACTCTGATGATTTGCGTGATGACTCGCTGTCTGCGTCAGTTCCTTTGCCACTTGCATCGCCTTTAGAAGGACCAACTTGCGTAAATTCATCCTCTTCAATGTCAATAGCAATTGGCAAGTCGGCTGCTTTGCCGTTGAGCATCAAGTCATCAGGCGCCTCTGTGCCCATGTCATCTTCAATGTCAACGGTAATGGTCGATCTGTTGGACGCCTTCGGAAGATCGGCGACCTCTTCGGAAATGGACTCGGTCTTTGTCTCCAGTTCACCACATTCCACATTAAATGATTCTTTTAGTTCTGCAATTATTTATGAAAAAACCAAAATAAAAATCAAGTTGAATATACACCAAAACAAAGAGATAGCTTACCTTTACTTCTCCTCAACAACGCCTCAGTAGGAGAGCACTTGTGCTCCAAGGCCGCCTCGAGAGTGTTCATGACAATTTGCACCAGCAACTGAATGAACTTGCTGTTTGTGGGGACAGAGGAGTAGTTGTGTTTGTAGAGAATGACAATGAGCGAGTGTAGCCAAGAGAGGCGCAGCAATGGCTGCAGCAGCCATAGCGAGTAATTGGGAACCAGTGCTTCGATGTCGGTGGTGTATACAAATCGATGACCAGCTGGACAGAAGACCAGCACGGGAAAGGCTATTGGAAGGAGAAGGCCACCGACGGGCAGATTCAAGTCGAGCACATCAGGCAGGGCCAGCAGAAAGGAGCTGAAGATTGACTTGCGTCGAAGGTCGTACGCAGTGAGAAAGAACTGATTCTCTGACATGGAGTAGCCCATCAGTGTGTTTAGATGCCGGAGAACGATAATCTGCGTCCGATTGAGCGCCTTCTCATCGGTGGGGTGTTGCACGTCAGGCCAGGAGAGAAACTGCATGAAGAGAAACACCAGCAAGTGTATCGTCTCCTGGTCGCAGATGTCATCGTCCAGCACTCGGTGGACGACGTTGAACATCTGAAGCTCTTCTTGGAGAATATCACGTTTGCTTTGCCCTGTTTCGTGGAAAAAGTTGTTGGGAAAGGCCGATCCGGTGAGAGCGGCCAATTTGGAAGACTTTCGATTGACTGCCGAAGAGGTGGACGATGCCGATGACATGTTTTTTCTGCAACAAAAAGTGTAATCAGTTTTCAATTAGCCCCTACTACTAAAAGACACAACTTACAATTTGCCGTCCTTATTATCCTTGTGGTGGCCACCCTGTCTGCGTGTCAACGAGCCCTGCTGACTTCCTGCGTGGTGCGCCGAATGACCAGCGCCAAAGATGTTGAAGGACAGATGATGTCTGGATTCCTTCGATTTACTGGACCTGCCGTGATGAGGCAACAGCGAGCGGCGAAGGTGTGTCTGCGCGAGGGCCTCATTGGCTCGGCTAATCTTCTTCTTGTACGTCTCCGAGTGGACGTTGGTGTTGCGCAGATCTCTCGTCGGCTCGTTGATCTCCAGTGTACTGTCGGAGGAGCGCTGAATGTGCAGCTGTGCTTCAAGAAACATGGCGTCGAATCGATTGAGGAAGAAGTCCCAGGACAGCAGTCGCCGCTCAGCCATTGAGAGGTGGTTGAACAGTTGCAGGAGGGAGTTGAGCACGAGGGAGCGGTCGACGATGACCAGGTCAAACTGCAGCTCCAGACACCAGACGTACAGGCGGAGGGAGGAGGCTCGCATCAGCTCAAGGCCGAGCAGTGCCCGCTCGGACACCTCCGCCCGTACGTCGTCTAGCACCTGAATGAGGTGGATGATCAGACTGGAGAGGGCGCTCTGCAGGGAGCTGGAGTTCTTCACTGAAGACTGCTCGAGGAACTGGGAGAAGTTGCACACTCGTTCAATGGTGGCAAAGCGAACACACCAGTCAGGGTGCTTAAAGTCATCGTTGACCATTTGCGTGTACACCAGAAGGCCACCGGGCAGGGCGATACAGTGCAGCACCAGTGGAACGGCAATTTGAGCAATCTGCAGAAAAAAGATGAAAAAGGGAAATAAGAACAGGAAATCACTCATGCAGGAAGAAAGCAGTGACATTTACCTGCGAAAACTCCGCCTGAATGAGACGCCAAAAGTTGGTGATGAGAAAGCGCTTCTGGCACCAGCCGAAAAACTTTCGCCGCTTCTCATCCTGTGCCATTCGATTGAGTATGCCCGAGTGCAGTGCCAGCAGCTTGAGACACTGCAGGAGGTGGTAGATGACGTCGGGATCACTTTGAAACTCCAGCTCCTGCAGAAACTTGATGGTCAGCTTCTCCGTCATGTTCAACTCCACCGAGGCAAGCATCTTTTCGTCGTCCTCCAGCTCCCCCTCGGGCAGGTCTTGTGCCGAGCTGCCGATGCCGTAGCTGTCACAACCGTCATCAGCGGCCAGCGGCTGGCAGCCCTCTTCCGCCTGGTCTTCGTTGATTGAGTACAGCGTCGTCCGCTCCTCGGCACTACCGCCGGGCGGTATCACAGTGCACTGCAGCGGCGGTATGGGGAAGCTGGTCGTTCCCTCAGCGGTGTTCTGTCCGTTTGCCAGTTGAGCAGTGGCGGCCATGGTTTGGCGGACAGACAAGGGCGACAGACAGGGATTGGAGTCGGTGTCGGTGGTCATGCTGCCGGCAATGTCCGGCATCACCGTCATCTCCACCAGCGGGGCGAAGTAGGTGATCAGCTGCAGGGACAGCTGGTACCAAATGGAGCTCAGCTCGCAGAAGAAGCAGGCATTGAGGAAGCTGTTGGGCTTGCTGACGTGCCGCTGAATGCCCTTGCCCGTGGCGGGAACATTGGGCGACTTCACCGGTATGGCAGTGCCAATCTCCGAGCCGAGTGTGTTGGAAAAGTCGCCGCAGGTGTGCACCTGTCCGGAGGGCGTCGTACAGTTGGCCACCGAGATCTGGTGGTAGAGCAGCTGAATGGTGTTGCTCGAGTCCTTGCCCGTGTCGACGCCCTTGTGGGCGGACACCTCTTGCAGTTCAAACTGCTTCAGCAGAATGTCCAACATGAGCACGTAGCAGGCGAGCTGCGACTCGACAATGTTCTCAATAGTAGCCAGAGCTACCAGCGGATGACTGCCCGCCATGGTTCCAGGGCCGAGGTGTCGAGTGTCCCTGTTCGGGGATAGCTTGCTAGTGCTGGCAATAGGCTGCGTTAGACCTTCGTCGCCAATGTCTGTCAGATCGGTTTCGATGACTTTCTTGCACTCCTTCATCTCCCTTAGATTAACGAAGGCCTTGATGCCACTCTGGAACATGGTGTTCAGTAGGTTGATGGGCACTGGAATCTCCAGTAAGGTGAGAATCTGCAGCCAAGAAAGCGCCTGCTCCTGTTCCATTGGCATGTTTTCAAAGCAGATGGAGATAAAGTGGTACATCTGCTTGGGCGGTAGTCCCAATGGAGACAGATCCGGATCGAGCACCTTGGAGAGAAGAATCTTCAGCTCTGCCAGCTCCATTTCAGGCAGATCATAGCGAAAGCTCTCCATCCAAAAGGGCATAATGTACGCCCAAATGTCCGCGGTGATGATGTCGTAGGGAACCAGGCAGAGCAGACGCTTGAAGCCCTCCTTAATCTGAATGGTCATCGACGGCCAGCTCTCCCAGTGACCGCCAATTTGAGCGTAATCAGGAGGGTTGGGAATAAGGCAGTTGGCGAACAGTTGAAACTGTGAGTCGATGACCTTCATCAGCCAGCCGTGAATGGACTCACTTTTGATGCGCTCCAGCGCCGAGCCAGCCTGGTCGTCCGGCAGACAGGCGGTGTTGTGGAACCACTGACAGAGCATGGCCAGCATGCGTCCAAGTAACTCCATGCGCTCGGTGGTGTTTGCCTCGGCTGGGTCGCACAGGCCAATGAGCAGCCAAATGCCATACCGACTGAGCAGTTGTCGCTCTTCAATGGTCGAGTCGACTCCTTCTGACTCCCGAGGCGCACTCAGCCCGCCAGGGCCACTTGGCGTGGTGCCCTCAAAGCCACCGCCGATGCCCACGGCACCCACACCTCCCGTAACGCCACCGGGGCCGAATGTGGTGCCAAGACCAGGGCCACCGCCACCAGCACCGCTCATGTAAGAGGCACCTGGTCCGTGGGCACCTCGAGCACCACTGCCACCCTCTTTAGAAGACTTCTCCAGGACTGAGGCCTCTCGCAGCAAGGAAATGACTGCTTCGGTGAAGTGCTGCTGAGCGTCAGGCGGCAATTGCCAGAGCGTTTGCAGGTGCTCCTGAACGAGGTGACGGTGGTGAGCTGGTGATGATGCCTGGGCAGATGAGGGCTCCTTGAGGGCACTCGGTCCGGCGGAGGTGGAGGCGGTGGAGGGAGCGGAGGTGGAGGGAAGAACAGGCGCCGAGGTGAGGTGGCGAGCTGCATGGCACTGCGCACACAGTCGGACGGGCTTGTTGGAGTTGTAGCTGGTGCACTCCAGACTGAAGCAGGTGACGACGGCCATGGCCGAGGTGGAGTGCTTGCTGGCCGCCGCAGAGAGGCAGTTCTTGCCCTCGCAGCTGTAGCAGATCTCCGTCATCGGGTGGAGGACGTTGAAGAGGACGTCGGTGCACTTGCTCTTGGCCATGCTGCTCTGCTCGCGCACCTGTTCGGCGCAGTCGATGCAGATGAGCAGAGGAATGGGCGGTCGGCCTTTGTTGTCGGTGGTGAGGGCCGCATTGGGATTGCCGCCGGTGACGGCGCCGCTTTCGAGCATCGAGGCGAAGCAAATCTTCACCGCCTCGTTGTTCAGTGAGTTCTGGCAGTTGCCACTCTGGCAGGTGAGGGGCTTCCAAGGCACGTGCTTCTCCGACAGCGTTCGCCGGTCAAGGACAGAAGGGTTGAGGCCTGGCCAGTACTGGAAGAGCAACTCCACGGCGGCGTGGCGCGATTTGCCCGTGCCGTAGGCGATCACCACCAGCAAGTCCTGGATGATGTTCTTCTTAAGGCGCATTAGGCACTCGAGCAGTTGAGAGTGCAGGGAGAGGCTGTCGGTGTGACTGAGGACGACCATCAGAATGGAGGGAATGGATGCATTTGCAAAACCCGATGACTCGTCGCCATACTCGTCTATAAGTAAGTGTGTGAATAATAATACGTAAGCACGTAACAAAGGGAAAAAACTTACGGTAAAGGGTAAAGGGTAAAATGTTGTAGCAAAGCATGTCGATGATGTCCTGATGAGATACGAAATTCAGTGAAATGGTATTGGCGACAGTCATCGGCATGCTGTCCATGAGTTCGTGCTCCAAAAAGGGAACCAGGCAGACGATTGCATGAAGTAGGTAATCGAACACAACTGCGTGAGGAGGACAAAGTTATGCTTACAAAGGTAATAAACACCACAAGAGGGTCGCATACCGGGAGCACTTGCGGCTAAGGTTGATTGAATGCTGGCAAAGGAGTCGAGCATCTGAGCCAGCGCATAGTAGAGCGTGCGATAGTCGAGATTGGGGAAAAAGTTAATACGGACTGAATCACGTGATGGATCTCGGATGAGATCGATCGGTAAGCAGGGAATATCGCGAAGAATTCTGCAAAGAAAAGAAAAGAAACGCACAGTTTGAGTCATCGGCGACGAAGGTGTTACATGTGCAGGCTGCTTACGTAAGAATGGCTTGAGAGAAGAATTTGAGGACATTGATGATGTCGACACTGGAGGGAAGCGGTGAGATGCTGTTTAGAAGGCGATTGTGGTACTCTTGTAAATTACGAATTTTTGCCGAAACTAAGAAAAAGAAAAGGCAGATTGTGAGTGGTTAAAGAAATAGGAATTTAAACTGGTAGCCTGCAAAACGTACAGGAAGCGGCCCGCGTCCCTTGTGCGCTCTTTAACATGACGAATGACGGAGCGAGTGGCGGGTAAACTGAAGTGAAAGTAAGGGAAGATGAGGAGAAGTAATGAAAGTGTAAAGGAAAGTGGAAAAGGACATAGAAAAGGAGAGAAGAAGGGGAAGAGAAAGGAAAGAGTGTTTAAGATGAAGTGCTCATGGTGTGGTGGTGGTGGAGGTGCGAGGTGTCGAGCAGTGACTGGTCATGGTCGGCGGTGATGGTGCACCGGGATAAAGTGCAAACAAAGTGGGAAGTGACAAAGAAAGACAGAAAGATAGGTAGGAGAAAAAAGAGTGAAAGAGTGAGAGAAGTGTGGCCCAGAACACGATGCGGCAGAGAAAGAGGAGGAGGATGAAGGAGTTCGGCACCGACCAAGCATACATGTAGATGGAGTGCGGTGATCAATCGCGATGGAAGATCGATCAAAGATGCCTCGATGCCTGGTCGTCGGTGGTTCGATCATCGGGAAGGAGGATGAGGAGGCCGTGGAGAGGTGAACAGTCTATAGAGTGACGATGATGATGATGAGGGTGAGGGTGAAGAACTAGAGCGAAACTGAAGCTGCCGTTTGCCGTCTGGAGGAGACATAAACATGAGCAAGTTAAACAGAATCGACAAATGCTGAGAACAGAACAGGAACTGAGAGCGCTGAGAAAAGAAAGAGAGAGAAAAAGAGACAGTAGATGCAGAGACAGAGACAGACGGCGGACACGGGCGTCAGAAAGTAAAAGAGAGAGAGAGGAAAGAGGGGAAAGAGGGAGCGAGACGACGGCGATGCTGGTACTGCTTCTCCTGGTACAGCTGCTAGCTCAGTCCGTGTGGAACCGTCTCTCTTCATTTCTCTCCAGTGTAGGCGCACTCGCACGGTAGCAGCATCCGCGTAAAGCATCTCAGCAGCAGCGGTGCCTGGTGCTGAGCATGCCTCCTCCTCTGCTTCTCCTCCCATTCGCTTCCACTACCGGAGCTCGCACATTCTGCTCTGAACCGGGTGCCTCGTTTCTTCGTGTCTTGTCTGCTGGCAGGGGAAAAACGCTGGTAAAACACCAACACGAGTTCGAAGCGCGGGAAAGAAAAGTCAGTGTTTGGGAAACGAATGAGAGAGGAGCAATCACTGAAGTGATCGGTAATTGGTGGCGGCGGCGGTAATTGGACTGTACAAAACAGCTGAAACAGATGGTCAGAGTCGCAGTGTCGCACGAAATAGTGCTTATTAAATGTACAAATTAAATTGTTAAGCTTTATGGGGCAAAATCAAAGAATATATGATCATTGGTAATTATTGTTAAACAAAATTCTTTTTGAGCTTTTTGTAGGAATTAAAAGTAGCCCGGCAGCTTGAAAGGTAAACAAACAATGCCACAGCTCTAAAAACTAAAATACTTTTCAAGTTATTATGGAACATAGCCGTTCATTGAACTTTACAGAATACACTTTATCTTACTAAAACTTCCTAATTGATGTTTGATTGATAGTGGAAATAACAAAAGTTAAAAGTGTTCATTTTTAAATTGTTTTACAATTTAAGTGAAAATTACTTCAGATTTATCTATTTTCTAATCATTTAAAAAGATTTGAACGATTTCTTTCGTTCAGCTGACTGTCGTTTCAATCAATGAAACACTGGGAGAGCAGGCTCCCAAATGGTCCAAACACATAGTACGTAATAAAATGGATTTCTGCAGATCTGGTGTCATTTTGGTCAAGAAAATGTTTATTTTGGAACTAATCTTTTTTCGCAGCTCAAACTCTTTTAAGGCCAATTGAAAAGCGGAGTACATTTTCAAGAAGCTGTGTCTGTGCACTTACTCAGATTAAAAATGCCGTAGAGTGCAGCTTGTGTCCCTCCTTGCCCCGGTCGGACAGTTTGGCGTTCCACTCTTGATCTTCTCAACACGCCAAGTGCCGTGTGTTTATTTTGGCGACAGAGACACACAGACGGACAGACGCTGCTCCAGGCACTGGTAAATCCAAAACGACCAGCTCTTCCACTGGATCCTCCCATTGTTGTGGTCGTCTACCAGTCCGACTACTGTTCGCACACTGATTGGCCGCATCTCTGCTCGCAGTCTGTGCCGTCTCCAGTGACACCGAGCACGGCGAGCACTGTTTGTGTGTGTGTGTGTGTGCAAACTCACGCCAGTGATTCATCTCTGTTATCTATCCTTTTCATCAACTCTTCAGCTCTTCAGTGGTCCATCCCCTTCGAGAGACCTTCTACACCATTGACCTCAATTGACCACAGAGCACCAGGCAACAGTTGTAATTGTTTTATTGTCATCTCTGGCTGCCTCGATCTAATGACAAATCTCTCCATTTCCTTGCATTCAGACGATGTGCAGCCACATTTGCCTTTGCTATGCTGATCACATTGTCTGGTTGAGGATGATTTTCACCAGAACCAGCTGAATCGTCGGGCAACCCTACATTTGACGGTATAATCATCACTTTGTGTACTCACAAGTTAGATTGATCACTCAAAAGTTGGCATGCTGTGTACTAATCTTATCACTTTGCTCTTTTTGTTTTGTGGCAGTTACTCATCACCTGCTCTTACCACTTGTGGGTAATAAATCTTGCATTACCAACAATAATCATCTAGTGTGCCATGCTACACCGGTGCTAGCGATCAGTGCTCAAATCTGCTGCTTCTAGCGGAGAGAAGGTCGCCAGGTCAAACGGGACCTTTTTGTGCAAGCATCGGAATCATCTAAAGCCGTTAATGACGGCCCAGAGTCATGCAGTCATCCTCGAGCGAACACTTGAACGAGCTCAAAACTCAGCTGGTCGCCCGAGAAGGCACCTACCACCTGGTGCCTCATGCTGAATACAGCCGACCAAAGGTGTCCACCTACGCGCCGAACAATGGAATCGGCGTGGCGGCGCCCAACTCGACGCCCGTTCGGGTCTCCTTTGCGAAGGTGCACTGCACCGATGTGATCAACTCTCCGAATCCCTCCGGCGGCAACCTAGGCAATCCCTTCCTCCCGACCATTCACTACAATCGCATCAGTCACTCTAATGATGGTCTAAACTCGATCAACAACACCCTCGCCACCTCGACTACCAACAACGTTGGAGTGGGCCCCGGTACCGCCTCAATCGGCACCAACACCACCAACACCTCAGTCAGCTCTGCATCGCCTGCGTATTTGAATCACCACAGTGACAACTCGAATGAACACTCACATGTGCACCGAAACAACCTTATTCGCGCATCGAGAGATTTTCGGTCTCTTGACGAGCGGATCGTTTTCAACATTGGAAGAGAAGTTTTTATTTTCGCCTTCAACGGCCTTCAGGTAATGCCACTGGATTGGTCCTGAAAGCCAAACACTAATCTTTACTTTTCACCAGCCATCTGATCTAACCAAACTGGTGGATCGGCGCAACTACAAAGCTTCTTTTCCGACGTGCCATGACATCTTCTCAAATGTCGACAATCGCACAGCATTACTGTTGATTGGTTTTAATACTGGACAAATTCAGTTTGTCGATCTCTACCGCTCAGAAGTCAATCGATTCTTCAATTCAGAAGTATGCACCTGCTTCAACTGCTCTTTTTGTTGCAAACTAAAAAACTTCTTTTTTCAGAGACTTATTGAGAAGAGCAAGGTCACCTGTGTGCGATGGCTTCCACGGTCAAAGAGCAACTTTCTGGTCAGCTACTCGAGTGGGCAAATGTATCTGTTCAAGGAGGATCTAACTTGCGGTACGACGGCGCCCAATTACCAGCAGTTCAAAGCAGGCGAAGGCTTTACCATTTTTACGTGCAAAACTAAAAGTTCAAGAAATCCAATCTTCCGTTGGTCAATTGGCGAAGGGGCCATTCACGAGTTTGCCTTTTCGCCTTGTGGGGAATTTCTGGCCATCGTATCGCAGGATGGCTTCCTTCGTGTTTTTCACTACGATAAGATGGAACTGGTCGGCCGAATGAGGTCCTACTTTGGCGGTCTACTCTGCATCGACTGGAGTCCCGATTCAAAGTTCATCGTTACCGGTGGGGAAGATGACCTAATTACGGTGTGGTCACATTCTGAGAAGCGAGTTGTAGCTCGAGGGCAGGGGCACAAGTCCTGGGTGAATGTGGTGGCCTTTGACCCGTACATGATCGACTACAATGCTCACAGTGCCATTGACTCGGATGACTTTGACGACAACAGCCTGGAGGACGGCATCATCGGGGGAGAGCAGAGCCAGCCCTTTCAGCGGAGCTTCAACTCCTCCTCCTCCTCTTCTCGAAGACCTCCCCACCACCACGACTCGAAGACGGTGCTGCACAAGGGCAAGTCGGTGTCTAATGAGTTTAGCGTGAGCAGTTACCGAATTGGCTCGGTTGGTCAGGACACGCAGATTTGCCTCTGGGACCTGACGGATGATATCATTCGACAATCCAGCCAGCAGGCAGTGAAGGCGCGAGCCAGCCTGGTCGCAGCAAACACCTCTTCGACGAACAATCTACTGAAGAGTGGTGGCGGTAGTGCCGCAGGAAACAGTGAAGATAGTCAACACGCCTCATCCGCCGACTCGAAGCACCACCAGTCGAATGGTCTGCTGGCGAACAACAGTGCAAATCACCACAATCCCCATCAGTCACAGCATCACAATCACCACAACGCTGCTCACCACTTTTTCAACAGCCTTATTAAGTCTTCTAAATCAGATAAAGCGGACAAAACGGACAAAGCAGAAAAGGCAGAAAAGTCTGGCGAGTCGCATCACAAACACCACAAATCCTTCTCCCTCAGCAGTCGCTCCTTTTCGGACAAGCACCACAAGGCGAATAACGCCTCCTCAGGCAGTGCCAGTGGTCAGATGATGCTCACCAACTGCACCGGATCTCTGGGCTCAAATCACGCCCAGAACCACAGCAGCAGTGCCACCATCTGTGACCCTGGGCGACTGCTGGGCACCGCCCTTTGTCCGCGTTTGGACGATGTGCCCATGCTGGAGCCGCATGTCTGCAAGAAGGTGGCCCATGAGCGTCTGACGGAGTTGATCTTCTGCAAGGACTACATTACTATTGCCAATCAAGACGGAAAAGTATCGTTGTTTGCTCGCCCTAGCAAGTCGGTAAGTTTGGTTTAAATGGGTGATAAATGCCTCTTTTTATTTCTATTTTCTATTTTGCAGTCAAACATGAAAATGTCCAACAACAGTCCGAATGCTAGCAGCCTGGCGAGCGACCTAAATGACATTGCCTGTGATGATAACTCAGCAATCATTTGAATGCAGCCCACTTGTGCTCGTTCCAAATCAGTCAACTGATGTTGTTGTTCTCTTCTCTTCTGCTGGTGCTTTCCTCCTTCTCTTCGCCCAATCATTCTTTTTCACTTTCCTCCCTTTTCCATTGTTTGTTATCGTTGCAATAATTTCTTAATTATCACACACACTAGTCACACCTTTTTGTTTCATTCTCTCTGTCCACCTCCTTCTCCTTCATCCCTCTTACACGACACAAAAACACAAACACAACCATGACCACAAAATATCATCATCACCTACACAAACCAAATCAACACACTTACTCGTTGTCTTTCTCTTTTTATCTTTGTTCTACATATTTATAACTTGCCTCCAGTAGAGAATCACTGAATACACATTCGGTTCTACATTTCTACATTAGTACTTTTTTATTGATGCTCTGTCTGTTATCAACTTGAATGAATTAGTGCTTGGTTTGTCATATGAAACTTGTGAGGAAGTTTAGTGAATGGAATTAGGTAAAATGTTCTAAACAATATGTGAATAGCTTGGTGGTGGCGCGCTTCTACGATGCTTTGTGGCTTTTCAGTTCGATCGAGGTGAGAGTGGCTAGTGGCGTTCTTCTTCAGGTTTGGGTGACTGCGAACCGGCCCAGGCGTCGGGACGAGTGAAACGTGGCACGCGGTCGTTCCAAACGCACATGTAGTTGTAGTGGTCTGCTCCGCAGTGGCGGCACTGGATGTCCATCATGCAGTCGCGTGACTGGTGGCCAGGTCGGAGGCAGCTGAAGCAGAGTCGCTTCATCCTGATGACCGACACGCGCTGCCGGTACCCCATCGGACAGCCGTAGTTCGGGTGGTCTGTGTAGTTGCAGAAGACACAGCGCGGCGCACTGCTCTGTTCGCTGGAGCGGTAGGAGTGGCGAAGTGAGTTACGCATTCTACTTTCCCTCTCACAAGTCACTCGCTTGAGAATGGCATGTTCGAGTTTGCGGAGAAAGTATTCCATTTCCTTATTGGTCTTCAACTCAAAAGGAGTCACTTCGACTTGAATTGAGTAGGGAAGAAGGTGCTTGAAGAGCAGTCGCAGATCAAAATTGATGAACTTTGAACTGAACTGAAACAGCTCGGCCTGGCGGAAAAGCAACTTGAAACAGTTCAGTAGTGTCTGAAGTCTTCGCGTTTGCCATTCTTCCTGCACGGGCTCTAGTTGTTCTACATAGTAGAAAAACTGCTGCTTGGTAGTTGGCATTTGCAAGCCTTCCATTTTTCTAAAAAGTAGAAATGAAAATCGAAAATTGAAAATCTTCATTTTCGAAAAGATAAAATAGAAATGATTGCTGGTAAATACCGAAGGAGTTTCAGATGAACGGGACAGTGACCTCTTGACCAAGGTCGATTCCTGCTGTTCTTGAGCACTTCAGAAGAGAGATGCAGAGAACTTCAAGAACTGAAGAAGCAGTAGAAAGAGAAGAGAGCGCAGGTAGCCAGTTGAGAGAATGAAAGTGTTTTGAGTAGAGCGAACCGTTCACCTCGAGGTTAGACACGCGAATGACCGAGAGAAGAAAGAGAGAGAGAGAAAGAGAGAGAAAACAGAATCGTAATATCGAAACTGAACGTTTGCTGATAAGAGAGCGAGTGATTATCACTGATGAGTAAGCACCGACTGATTCGCAGGCGGTTCCTCCCAGCTCAACTGTTGCGTCACTGATAGCGAAAGAAAGTGGAGGCCAGAAGATACACTGCACACTTCAATTGTGACGTTTGGCGTGTGCTGTCATCGCCACTGTTCCATCGGGGGTTCTTTTTTGGTGTTAGGGTTAGGTGAAAAGGGGTACTGAGACTGAATTTCTTTTTTACATTCCCTCTTATGTCTGTCAGAGAAAAGTTCAGGTAAGTGTGCCGGTTTTGTGCACTTTCCATGTTAGAATCTCTGATCAATGATTGCTATGATATTCTGTGATTAGAGAAAATGAAGTCAGTAGAGTGAACAACAGAGCATCGGAATTAGAAAACCAAGTTACCACTGAGAATGAAGTTTTGTGATTACAAAGTATTCGAATTAAAGAGTCACTGAGCGTTTTATTTATGTGCAGTTAAGTTCGAAAAGTTTTGACCAGTTTTTCTTATTTTACAAATTGCTCTACAAAGCAAAATCATTTTAGGTCACCTTTTCTTTTTAGTATGCGTGATTTTCAAGTTTTCTACTCAGTTTCACTTGTTTTTATGATGTACTTCATTAGTTTCTTTCCTTTTGTAGAGCTGGTCAGCAGCACCGAGGCGCCAATTCCTGAACCAGTCGGTGAGTAGTTTTACTTTTGATTTAATTTACTACATTCTTTGTTGACTTCAGCTGATGAATCAAACGGAAAGACGATCATCATGATTGTGCTCGGCGTCATTATTGCCATCCTGTCGGTCATTATCACATTGGTGCTCTTGCAGGATAAAAAGAAGTTTGCAGCCAAACTGGCGGCTGAAGCCAAAGCCAAAGCCGAAGAAGATGCTATCATACGCAAAAAGATAGAAAAAGCTCAGAAAAAGAGAGCCAACTCGGACACTTTGCTAAGAAGCGATAAGCGCTCTGCCTCGGCTAAAAAGTCTTCTGCTCCTCGATGTACGTTGATTTGAGAAATTCACTCTATTGAATCTAACCAATTTTGTGTTCTTCTTCAGTCTCCACCAAATCCAGCACAAGTGTCAGCAACCACTTTTCCAGTGCACTAGCCTCAAAAGTAGTCGTTAAGAGTGCTGGATTACAAAAGTCCAGCATCTCAGGAGCGGCACTCAAGTCGTCGAGCACCAAAAGCAATGTGGTCAAGAGTAAAGTAATGAAGAGCAAAATGTAATAGGCAAATCACCTTTGCTGTTCATATTGCTATTTTTCAAAATTTTTCATGTTACTGTTTCAGTAGCAGCAGTTTAAAAAACGTTAACTGCATAAACTGTTTTGTCATTATAACATTTTATTTTTAATAATTAAAATGCCAACTGCCAATGGCGATTACTGGATGCTGCGAAGTTTGCTCCTAAAGATGCCTAAAAAGTTACATCGAAATGCTTCACGCAGAAAAGCCAGCACTCAAAAATGAATACGATTAAAGAGGTATCTTTTTGTATTGTCAATTAGAGTAGGGCTGGTGGCGCAATGGTAGCGCGTCTGACTCCAGATCAGAAGGTTGCGAATTCGATTTTCGTCCGGCTCAACACATGGTTTCATTTTTTGAAACTTCCGGAATCGAAAGAGTTTGATAAGCACTTTGGCTCACTCATACTGATAAAATTTCGTTAAACAAGACCTTGTAGTGGCTAGGGCCCCAGCCCCTACAAATGCTCTCTCTTCCCTGTTCCG
>JAALOO010000408.1_pt1 | contig 38439 bp, 35 predicted proteins | sample 7257641 | NCBI WGS metagenome assembly JAALOO01 (sample SAMN14085613, study PRJNA598686) | mite metagenome | biome: ENVO:01001000; feature: ENVO:01001002; material: ENVO:01001226; isolation source: single female mite from University of Michigan culture on fish food culture... ...
TCTGGTCAACCATAAGGTTTTGAAACAAACCAAATTAGACATAGATCAATTAAGGAGCGAGGAATTCAATAGTGTAATCAAAAATGAGATTGAGCTTCATTTAGTATTTAAAAAAGCTTATCTAAAAAGTGAAAAATCTAGATAAGGCACTTCCGGTTACTTTATCAAAATTCTGAGATAACCATTTTGTGCCGACTATTTATCTGATTACTATAGTCAAAACCCCAAGCTTCTAAACCCAGTAACTTTTTTTATACAGCCAAAAATGCTTATCACTAAAAACAGATAATCCGCCATATTAAATACTTCTAGTTATCTGATCAACTAAAATTTGGTATCATTAGAAAGATGCCATTTATCTCGTTCTACTGGTGAAAACCGCATCTTGATATCTCCAACGGTGTAATTTGTAGAGCAAAAAGTGTGCGTGAAGAGAAATAGAGAAAAATCATTTTTTAGGGATAGGCTGATGTTGGAAAACTTTGTGTTGCTTGTTGCTTGTTTGATAACTTGACTCGGTTTATAAATATACGTCTCGGCTTGTCACACTTTGCTAGTTTCCGAAAGATTTCTTGCATCTTTTGCAAAAAATCTTACTAGAAATATTCTCATGCACAAGTTTTAAATTGCCAAGTTCTTTGTTTTTGCAGTAAGAAAAGTGACAATTTTTGACGATCGATGACAGGAAACAGTTTTTCTATGTGTTACCTTTCTGCAGCTTTAAAGATCGCTTCAGATCATCACCCACCAAAACAAATGCTTGCAGAAACAATGGAGAATTTGAGCAGCATTGCAACTGTTGAGATGATTAGCTGCCGTTCAGCAGTTTTTCACTTATTGCTAGGGTAGTTTTTGGAAAAGTAGCACATAGCAAAACTATTTCCCATTACCGATCGTCAAAAATTGTCACTTTTCTTACTGCAAAAACAAAGAATTTGGCAATTCAAAACTTGTGCATGAGAATATTTCTGGTAAGATTTTTTGCAAAAGATGCAAGAAATCTTTCGGAAACTAGCAAAGTGTGACAAGCCGAGACGTATATTATAAAGAAACGTGTAGCAATAAATTTGAGTTACTAGCTTTTATTACAATGCGGCAAAAAGATAGCTAAAAAATCAAAAAAAGTTTGGTTTACAAACTAACATTTTAATAGTGTTACTGCCAAGCTAAAATTTTTGTCTTTTATTACTAGTTATGCATTGCTAAACAATCAACTTATTACCTAGCCGAATGTTCATTCTTTTGGCAAAATGTCTTCAAATATTTTTTCATCATAGGCCAAGTCATTGCGATGGACATTGTTAAAGATGATAAAAACGCGTTTTGAAGGCAAACTCAGCTCAGTCTCAAGAAAAGAGTGAATATTTTTGCAGTTGACGCGATTCTCCTCACAAGAAATGTTGCCAACAGAATTTAGTGTGACAAGTGCACAAGGTTCGCTGGTGCCTCCAAAGGTGACAAGCTGATTGGGGATAATTGCAATCTGCAAACAAAATATTAATGTTGACAACTTGAATATATATAAAAAATGAATTTTTGCTTGCCATTGTCATTTCTGGTGGCTTGCTCAGCATTGTGGCCACCATTTCAGTGGCTTTTTGGTTAAAATTAGCCGGTATTTGAGACAAACGCAAGTTTGTACGAATCTCCAATTGAGGCATTTTCAGTTTTCAATTATTAAAGCTTTTAATTAGATTGTAGTAGCAATTACAAAAATCAGTTTTTATAAAGTTTGTTTTTTAACTTTATGGCTAACCAATGATCACAAACCTGCACAGTGTGGCTTAGAAAACCTCAATTTAAAAATGGAAAAGTTTTTTTTCAGTTCAAACATACTTTTTACAGAAAATTAGACAAAAGAAAATATGCTTTAGTAAGGAAAAAAACCACTAAGTAGATATGCTATAAAAAAATTACGCGTTTTTTCTAAAGAATCGCACCGAAGTACGAGGCGGGAACTTTGCTGGCACGGAAACAGTGCATATTGACGTTGATCAGCGACACTATCGCCTGTAATATCGACCCACCTTTGTTTGGTCTTTATTGAATGGTTGCACACAAGCAGTTCAGAGTAGCCTTCTCAGTGGTAATGTTCAGCAATCTAATTAGTGCCGATGCAATGACAGTAGATTGATGATGACACACTCTGGGCCACGCCGTACCAGACTTGTTTAGTGAAACAAGTCTTACTTGTTTTGCCCAGGCAAGAACCTGGCAAAAACGGTTTCTCATGACAACTGACATTGCTTATTCTAGTTGCCCTGAGAAACTGAACTCCACTGACTAAAGTTTTTAATGTTATTCTTCGAAAAAAAGCAAAATCTTAACTGTTTGCAAGATGTCATTAAATATAAAATTCTAAAACCATAAAATGATTATTTTGCAAAACCATTTGTAAAAAATGAGCTAAATTAGTAGTTTTTGTTGTTTAAAAAAATTGTTGCAGGAATTTATATAAAATCGAATTATTTTAAACAGTTTAAAAACAATATTTTTATCAGTCTAGCATTCTAACAAAGTTTGTAAAACCATGCACAAATTGTGGTGTATTTTGTTAACTGCGTTTTTTGGGTTATTTATGGTTCAACATGTTGTTTCTCAGAAACAGTTAGACAGCAACGATCGCCAACAAGATATTTCAGCTTTCAATAATGAACAGTACGCAAAGAAGACACAACTGGGAAATAATTTTGGCATTTCAAAAAAACAAAAATCAAGCTTATGGGGAACATTCCATGACAGACTTTTTGGGCAACCGAACTTGGCAAAAGAACGCCGCAATGATAATGCCATAAACAGAAACTTGGAAAATGGGCAAGAACACTATTTGGACCGACGACGAGGTGAATTGCCAGTTTATGGACCTCGAAATAAAGAGTCGAGCTCATCATTGGCAGTTTTGATTTTTATGCTAATTGTGGTCGTAATCATGGCTATCATTTGGATGGAAATCGATACTAGCATCACCCGAAACCTTTTTCGAGTGGTATCGCAGAACGACTATAATGAACAAAGTGGTTGCCGATCCTCTAGACGGTCTGAAAAAACAAAGAAGAGCAAGTCACGCAAATCGAGAAGCAACTCGCACGATGATTCTGACTCTGACTCAGATTTGGAACTTGGTCAAAAAAAGAGAAGTCATCCACACAAGCAGAAGCGTCAATTGCAAAGTTCAGAACATTTATCTTAGAGTTTAAAACTTTGACCTTGTTTTTAAAGGATATTTTTTGTAAAGAACAATAACTACACCACGTCATTTAGATAATTACAATATTTGGTGCATTTATGCACTTTTTAAAATGAGTAATGTTGCTTTTTGAAGATTAATTAGTATCTTTTGACTGATTATATGTAGGATTCTTCGTATTTCTCACACTTTCATTTATTATTCGTTTTTTTATTATTTTTGTGTGATTAAAAAGAATGCTTATCGTTAGTGATAAACATTTTTTTCAGATTTCAGTAATCCGACTAGCAGTGAGAAATGCCGTCTTTTCGAGTTGCACGAAAATGTTTTGGCCAGAAAGCCTTCACCTTTACATCTAAACTGCGGGCCAATCAGGCAGAGAACAAGTCACCCAGTGGCAAACACTACCAGTCAAGTTTAGTGACCGGTCAGACGACGGTCAAGAATGACTACTCGTGGTGCGTCCTTTCGGGAGGTTTCATGTCGCACTGGACAACACACTACTTTGATGAAAATGAAAAACACTTTCATCGAGCAGTTTGGAAGTTCTTCAGCATTTTCAAACTGCTCATTATCATTCGAATTGTGCGCATTCTCTTGCTGTTTGGGACGCCCAACTATGAACAGCTTCGAGAGCACGTCTACTTGGGCACTTTTGCCCGATACATGGGAGGGCCACTTCATTTCACCGAGTTGATCGCATTTTTCTGGTCATTTTCTGAAGCTATGATGTACCAGTTTTGCATCAATCCACCACGGCACAAGTTTGACGACTGGATTCAAATATTCCTTTTTCTCAATCAAATCAACATTCCAAGTATTGTATTATTTTGTTAAATTACTTTAATATATTTATCTGTTTATTTGCCAGATTTGCCGACATCAATTGATGCAGATTCAGTTGGGCTTGATTTGAAAAGCATTAACAAGCTGAAAAGGGCAGCCAAGATTTCATTTACCATGTCCTCGCAGTACATTTCTCAAATTATATCAGGTTTTCCCGTCATTATTACTTTGCTTTTCTATTTCAACTTTTCTTTTGAGGACTTTCTCTACTTTGGCATTCCTTGGGCTCTAGTGTGGACTTTGTGGACTTATTGCGGATGCATGGTCGTTTACTGGCTGCCTTCCTATTATTTTGTCTACTGCTATTACCTCAAATTGAGAATTAAAACAATCAATGACAAGTTGAAGAAAACTTTAGCTAGCACAAACGTTGCAGTACCAATTCATCTTCAGTCATCAGCTAAGCTGAGTTTCGTTTTGGCAAGGTTAGATCCCTACCAATCTTCAATTAAGGACAACTTAAGTACAAAAACACATTTAATTGCTAGAAACGACGTTTACATTTGCCATTTTCTGATTCGGCACAACCAAATTTGCAGAGAAATCCTTCGAACCAACTGCTACTGGACTCGCTACCTGAGCTTGATATTCTTTCTCTACACACTAATAATTTGCATTCTTCTTTTCTTTCTCATGTTTGCCAATATGCCCTGGTACAGTTACTTTCAGTATGCAGTGGTCATACTCTCTGGCCATGTCATACTCCTGGTGATTGTCATTTTCTCTGCCAAGATTGTGTGGAGTGAAGGTCGACAAACTTATAAGATATTGAGTGTTGCAATTCTAGTTCAGTTTCCGGTTTATACCAAGCTAAAGGTTTCGTTTTAAATTGCTCCAGAAAAATCACTGAAACATTTTCTTTTACAGATAATGACGTACCTTGAGCGACTTAAAGTGAACCGACAAGGCTTCTTTCTGGTCACCGGACAGCTGATATCTGCAGTCACTTTTCAAGAAGTAATATTCCCTTTTGAAAACAAATACAGGACATTTATTTCAGCTTTCTATTGTGGTTATAATTTCAGGTTCTTGAAAACATTATGAAATACTTTCTGCTTGTAATACAGAACAGCAAATGAGCGAGAAAAGGGTAATTCAAAGTAAGCAATGTACAAGTTTCACTTTGTAAGTGTTTCTACAGCTGCGAGATAAATATTATACTGTTTAAAGTTTCAATAAAACTCAAACTTGTTTCAAACAGTGTTAGAATTATGCGGTTATTGAGTACAGTCCATTAAACTGACAGTTACTTTCTATCAGAGTTAGTCTACTTCTTCAATCTTCGGACCGTCACTGCCTGCTTTCGCACCCGCTCCTCCTTGTCCACCAGGTGCCCCGGCTCCACCCTGGTACAGCTTGGACATGATCGGTCTGCACAAGTTCTCCAGTTCTTTGTATCGGTGGTTGAACTCCTCCTTCTCCGCCAGCTGATTGTCGTCCAGCCATTTGAGAACTTCACGCACCTTGTCAAGTACTTTGTTGCGATCTGCATCAGTAATCTTAGACTTGAGCGCTTCATCCTCAACCGTGCTTTTGATGCTGTACGCATATGACTCCAGTTGGTTCTTGGCAGCGATTCTCTCTCGCTGTTTGTCGTCATCATCTTTGAATTGCTCGGCGTCGCGCACCATCTTCTCAATTTCCGCTTTAGACAGTCGGCCTTTGTCATTGGTGATGGTGATTTTGTTCTGCTTTCCAGTGCTCTTGTCTTGTGCCGAAACATGCAAGATACCATTTGCATCGATGTCAAAAGTGACTTCGATCTGGGGAACGCCGCGCGGCGCCGGTGGAATGCCGGAGAGCTCGAAATGACCGAGGAGATTATTGTCCTTGGTCATGGCACGCTCGCCCTCGTACACTTGAATGGTCACACCTGGCTGGTTGTCAGAGTAGGTGGTGAAAATCTGCGTTTGCTTTGTGGGGATGGTGGTATTGCGCTTGATGAGAGTGGTCATGACGCCTCCTGCAGTTTCTATTCCCTGCGATAAGGGCGTGACATCCAAAAGGAGAAGGTCCTGGACAGCCTCAGACTTGTCGCCGGCTAGAATGGCGCCCTGAACGGCAGCACCGTACGCAACTGCTTCATCAGGATTGATGGACTTGTTGAGCTCCTTGCCGTTGAAGTAGTCTTGCAGCAGCTTTTGAATTTTGGGAATTCGAGTAGAGCCGCCGACAAGGACGATCTCATCAATTCGACCCTTGTCAAGTTTTGCGTCACGCAGAGCCTTCTCCACTGGTTCTATGGTTGATCTAAACAGGTCAGCGCAGAGTTCTTCAAATCGAGCTCGAGTGATGGAGGAGTAAAAATCTTGGCCGTCAAAAAGGGAGTCAATTTCAATAGAGGCCTGTGTGGAGGAGGACAGAGTCCGTTTGGCCCGTTCGCAGGCAGTTTGAAGTCGTCGAATGGCGCGCTTGTTCTGTGTCAAGTCCTTTTTGTACTTTCGCTGAAACTCCTGCACAAAGTGGTTCACCATGCGGTTGTCGAAATCCTCCCCGCCCAGGTGGGTGTCACCAGCGGTGGCTTTCACCTCAAAGATGCCGCCATCAATGACGAGAATGGACACGTCAAAGGTGCCACCGCCGAGGTCAAAGATGAGAATGTTTTGCTCACTTTTGTCGGCCTTCTTGTCCAGACCATAGGCGATGGCCGCTGCAGTGGGCTCGTTGATGATGCGCAGCACATTGAGGCCGGCGATCACGCCCGCGTCCTTGGTCGCCTGGCGTTGGCTGTCATTAAAATATGCAGGAACCGTGATGACGGCGTCAGTCACCGTCTGGCCAAGGTACGCCTCAGCAGTCTCCTTCATCTTAATGAGGACCATCGAGGAAATTTCCTCCGGAAAAAATCGCTTAGTCTCGCCCTTGTACTCCACTTGAATCTTCGGTTTGCCGCCCTCGCTAACCACTTTGAAAGGCCAGTGCTTCATGTCTGACTGGACAGTGGAGTCATCGTAGCGACGGCCAATGAGTCGCTTCGCATCAAAGACAGTGTTGGTCGGGTTCAGTGCCACTTGGTTCTTGGCAGCATCGCCGATCAGACGTTCAGTGTCGGTGAAAGCCTAAATGATAGTAAGACAATTATTAGACTGTAGTGCACGAGTCCCCAGTAAATGGCTAGGGCCCTAGCCCCTACAAAACATTAAATAACCAAAAGTGGAGATTGATTTACATACCACAAAAGACGGCGTCACTCGGTTTCCTTGATCATTGGCGATTATCTCCACTTTGCCATGCTGGAACACACCTACACAAGAGTAGGTGGTGCCCAGATCAATGCCGATGCACTTGCCAGGCATTTTCACTTGTCGCAGTTTTAGGTTGTCTGTTGATAGTAAATGAATATTTAAAAAATGGCAAAAAGCAAAAGCACTTCGTACCAGAAATAGGAGAGTTCTCGTTTGAAAATGTGTGTTTGAAGAGAAGAACAGTGAATTTGTGTCAATAGTTTGGCGATTGCACCAGTTAGAAGTGATTGATTCACTCTGAAACGTCGCTTCTTAGGCTAATGTTTACGAGTTTTGGCGGCGGCAAGGTGACGCAGCGCACATTTATATACGCGGCAATAGAATTGAACGAAACGGCGACAAGTAGAGATGCTCCGAGAAGAGAGGAGAAGGCTCCACCAGCTGGCAAGCGTAGGCACCGTTGCCGGTTGCTGCTGTGGCTTGCAGTAGAGAGGCGACTGTACGAGCAGCACTTCCCCTTGCTACCACTCTTCTGACGGCATTTGCGTTTCGGGTTGTGATGGTGAGCACGCAATAGAATGCGAAGTTTCGAGAATCACCCAGACCAGACGAGTGTAACAGCTCACTGTGACAGTGGGAAGATGATGCCCACCCGATGCGCCCTGGTCCGCTGGTAAGCAGTGTATAGCGACTCAAACACGGAACGGCCTCTCCAACATTCGCACACAACCCCACTTGGCTCTAGTACCTTCTAGAAACTTTTATCCAATTAGACTTGTCTGGTCAAATTGGACTTTCAGTGTCGGCTGGGCAACAGTACTTTCAGAGCTTTTACCGTTTAAGTGAGCACTGTGTCTGCTACGAGCAATTGACAGGTGCAGCGACAGTAGTGCCTACGCAATTTAGCTGAATTGGTTGCTGATTGGAAACGTTCTCGAGTGTTCCGCCCAGCAGTCCAGCGGCGCATCACCGCACTGAAACTGCTCGAAGTTACTTTTTGCCAGAAACACTGTTGACACTGAATTTGAACCTTTCCAAATGTAATTCTAGTTTAGCGTACTCGTAGGCGATTGAGGTAACACTTACCCTCGTGTGTATAACTGAGCGAGACACCCTTTGAGAGTCATTTTTCCTTTTATGGAAAAGTTGGTTTAGCATTGCAACATCAAAATATATTATTGCCTACACTAAAACTGAAAGCTGTCGAGAATATCGTCTTTTTTCTTGTGTAGTGTTTTCAAAAGGAATTGTGCACTGTCAGTTGCAACTCGATGGGAGCATACACTATTGCTCTTCTTCTGCACTCTTTCAGTTGCTTATATAAGGGGCAATTAGTGCTATTCTATTTATGGTTAAGTAATCGTATCAAGTGACTTACCGAAGAGATTAAGCAACTGAATTATATTTTAGGTAATCAAATGTTGTTACCAAAATACCTGGCAAAATGTGCTTTCTACAGTAAGTACTCAGATGGTTGACACTGTGCGGGGCTGTATTTTACCAGTGTTTTGAACTTTGCTCACACTAGTTCACAGTGGGTTATGTCAACCAAGTGAAGTGTCAACCTTCTGAGTACTTACTGTAGGATATTTGAAACTCATTGTTGATTGCAAACAGAGATGTTGCTGCAGCGGCTGCTGCGGCGGCAGAGACATGACAATTGCTGCCATTTTTTGCTGGGTGAAATGGCGCAAAAGATGCCTCGGTTGGAGGCGGAACATCTTTCAAATGTTACCTAGTGTACTTCAAACTGCCGAATTTCGACCTGGTTAAAGCAGACACAGGTAGGCACTGGCATCCAATTCACATAGACAATGTCAGCCTCAACTTGCACTGTTGGGCAGTGCATCAGGGGCAGGGGAGCACGCTTTGTGCCCCCTTAGTCATGGCGAAATCGGCAGAGAGCACTTCAGTTCACTATGCCCTGCCTCCACCAGCGAAAGCAGCCTCGTGTTTACATTCAAGACTGCATTGGCTTTCCTACTCACGTTTGTGATTTTGATGACATTCAAGGACGTCCACATTAGGTGCAAGGAATGCCGCTGTTGGCCAATTTTGCCAGATAAATAACTGCCTCTTCACATTGACACTTTCCCCAGCTTACAGGTGAGTTCGAGTACGTTCAGTTTTCATCGGCCGAACACAATGACAGTCTGAATCTTTTATTCTACAGAATATTTCCCAACTGACAACTGACAAAACTTATTCAGAATCAAAATGAGTTTTGTCGTACTTCGATCGCTTCGTGCCCCCTTCGTTTCTTCTCTTCTTCGCAATGGCCAGTCCGGCAATGCGTTTGCCTTCAAAGGTCAAAGTTTGCTCCAGAATCAAACTCGCAATCTAAACTTTGCCACAACCCAAAACTCTCATCCGGATGATGAGGTTTTCATGAGCCGGCTGTCTGGAAAGCACTCTGGCATTGTGGTACGTTTTGTCGTGCCAAAATACAATAGACATTATCATCATTTCATGACATTCTAATTCAACATTTTTTTATTATTTTAGGTTCTTTCGCTGAATCGCCCCAAAGCGGCCAACTCTCTGAGCAGGTCGTTGGCTCGGGCTCTCAATGAAAGTCTCTACCAGCTGGGCAAAGATGAAGAGTTGCGCGTTTTGATTATTCGTTCTGTGGTGCCAGGCATCTTTTGCGCTGGTGCGGATCTCAAGGAACGCGCAACTATGCACATCAAAGAGATTCCGCACTTTGTGGCGAAGCTCCGCTCAATCTCTTCAGCAATTTACGATTTTCCGTTTCCCACTATTGCAGCCATCGATGGCGCCGCTCTTGGCGGCGGACTCGAGTATGCACTGTCTGCAGATCTGCGAGTTGCCTCGACTAATGCCAAGCTCGGTCTGGTGGAGACTAAACTGGCCATCATCCCTGGTGCCGGTGGAACGCAGCGCCTGTCACGCATTATTCCTCGGCACATTGCCAAGGAGCTCATATTCACCGGCAGAATCCTTGACGGAACGCAGGCTCTCGAGTACGGCCTGGTCAACTACACAGTGCCACAGAACGAGACGAACGATGCTGCTTATCAACGATCGGTGTCTCTTGCCGGAGAAATGCTGTCTGCTGGTCCAGTTGCCCTTCGCGCTGTCAAAACTGCGATAAATCGTGGCGTTGACGTGGACATCAACACTGGCTTGGCCATCGAAGCTGCCTGCTATCAACAGGTGTTGGTCACCAAGGACCGCGTTGAAGGATTGGCTGCTTTCAAAGAGAAGCGCGCTCCAAAGTATATTGGCGAATAATATGATTTCAGTCAGTGATTTCAGGTACACTATATTATCTGCACACTTTTTATATCATTTCCTACAATTAGTTAGCAAATGACTGTAATAACCTACGCAAAAATTCAATGCTTTGCTTAAAAGAACACTTTGTTGTGATCAAGTACTTCTTTCTTTTTGTATAAGTTCTGGACACTTACTCCACCGATGTGTGCTCACCTTGTAATATGACCTACTGTCTGAGCATCTCAGTTTGTGCAACCATGCCGTAATTAATTAATTAATGACTACTAATTTAGTTGCGTACATTCTTTTACTGTGGATAAGACGCGGTTACCTGTGGTGTACACCTTTCTCGGCATCTTTTTTTATTTTTTACTAACCAAACAATAAGGACAGCATAAACGAAAACTCCCATTTTTGGAATTTGCGTTCAGATTATTTTACTGGTTTTAATGGTTTTGCTTTACTTAGTTTTACTTTGCCGTCTTTATAATGCCAACTTCTATGTGCATGCATTTTTTAATGTCCTGTTCATTTGCTAAAACATTAACATTTTTATTCTATTAAAATTTAATTTTACATCAATGCATATTCTTTTTCAACGACTGCTCGTTGAGCGGTTCAAATAGTGTCGGTAATTCTGACTCAATTGTTATCTTCAAGGCTTGTAAATACTTGGTTTGATTGTATACTGAGGGTCATAAATGCAATTGTCAGTGTATGCTAGTTCAATTTGAACTTTGGATATCTTTTTGGGATCATCATTCCGCCAGCATTGCTGTCTACTTTACAATCCATATCAAATTTGTTTAGATGCAAACAGTATAGTGTTTTTGAAAAAATTAAATATTTTTGTGATCAGTTTTTGTCGAAGCAAATATTCCATTTTTCCAAATAAAAAGGCATATTTTACTACAACTTTTAATAAAAAATATTGTATTCGATCAAAATAACCATTTTTTGTACAATGATTTTAAACATAAAACTTTAATTAAAAACCGAGCTTTATTTTAGTGTTCATGTGCAGAACTACAGATTAGATTAGATTATTGTGTACTACTATTTGTTCTTTGCATAGTAATTCTAGTTTATTGCAATGGAGCAATTATCTTCGAATCAGCCATGTCTAGTAATCACCTTTTTGGCTACTATAAAATGGTACAGTAAGTTTAGTTTCGAGATTTTTGAGAAGCTGCAGGCTTCTGAGCTAAACCAACTTAAAACGGTTTAGCTAAAACTAAATCTCTTTAAAAAATTTTTATTTCTGTTATCATGAAACTCATATTTCTCGTTTTTGAGGCCCTTCTGGTGGTTTCAATTTCCACTGTGAGTTGTAGTTATTTGCAAACCAACAATAATTTTACTTAATTTAATTTTTATTTTTAGAGTCATGCTCAGAATCTTACAAAAGTAGAAATTTTCTACGAAACATTAAATGAACCTGTTCGCCGTTTATTTGTTGAGCAATATAGATCTGTGTTTGAAAGTTTAAATGATAAAATTGATCTTCGATTGTTCCCTTATGGAAGAACAACAAAAGTCGGTGATAAATACACTTGCGACTCAGATTTGCAATGTGAAGCCAATAAAATTCATGTACGTTCAAGATTAACTTTATAAAACATTTTTTACATAATATTTTTGTTGCAGGCTTGCTTGATAAAAGCTGAAATTATTGCAGAAAATCCAACAGATGTTGATCAGGCAATCAATCAAATTTCAGCATCTAATTTTGTGCAATGTTTTTTCAAAAACAGAAAATCAATTGATGATGTTGATGAGCTTGGAAACCAGTGTATGCCCGGTGACGCTTCTGCAGATTGGACAGATATTCTTGTTTGTGTACGCGAAAACAACACCATAACCAGTCAGTTTGAGACAGTCAGTGAGCCAGTCAAAAATGAACTTGCGAAAACTGGCCTGGTTGTTAGAGTTGATAATATTAGTGTTGATTTGACTACAACCAGTTTTGCTGGAGCTATTTGTGACAAACTGACGGTATGAAATCAATTTAGAAATACATTTTATTAAACTCATTTAAAACAGGATCCCAAACCAGACATTTGCACTCAAGCAGGCACTCCAGCAACTAAAGTGAAGATAGGTGTTTTCTACGAGGCTCAAAGTCCTGACGCCAACAAGTATTTGGACAAACAGCTGGGCAACTTCTATCACGTAATTGAAGACTTTGTCGACATTGACCTTGTGCCTTACGGTAACACCGTCAAAACTGGAGACACATACAACTGCACACTGGGCACTAGTCAGTGCATCAGCAACAAGTTTCAGGTTTGTTTTTCAGCTGTATTAATTCTCCACTTTACTTAAAAATTATCTTGTTACAGGCTTTAGTCGTCGATAAATATCTAACAAATCCAAAGGGCGATCTAGTCAGTGGGCCAAACCGAGTGGTCAACTTTGTTCGCTGTTTAGCTCAGAGTAATTTAGGAAGTGAACTAACCAAACTGGAAGTCTGTTCACGAGACTTCCTCCAAATTGATGATTACCGAACTTTTATTGAGTTCATTCGAATGAATTCAGATGAGGTGAAAAAAGTTTTTGAAAACATGCGAACAAAGACTGCGTCTTTGCTCGGAGAAGGCAACACTTTGCCTCGAGTGCCAACTGTTACTGTCAATGGTCAATTGGACTATAACGCACTAGATGATCTTGTGCAGGAAGCATGTAATCAAACAACGTGGATTGTAAGTGAAATCGACTTCTATTTATATAACTTCAATTTTGAGCTATTTTCTTTATTATCTAGGGACCCAAATCGAGCATTTGCACAAAAATTGATGTCGTCATTCTTTACGAAGCTTTGAATCAAAGATCTCGATCATTCTTTCTTGAACACTTCAACCCAATTTTCCACAACATGTACGCTCTTCTCAATGTTCAACTTGTTCCGGCAGGTCGATCTGTTATGGTTCCTGGCAATGGACTGACATGTTACAATGGCTATGACCAGTGCATTGCCATGGAGCTACAAGCTTGTGCAATTGACAATTTTTGGAATGATGGCAACAACTATACTGATCCTATCAGACAGGAAGTGTTTGACTTCATATGGTGTACTTTCAAGAATAAGAACATGAGAAATGTGATGGATGCAGCTGAAACTTGTGCCAATGATCACATCGAACTTGATGCTTGGGTTACCATTCACGGTTGCTTTATCGAAGGAATGGGCCAAATTTTAGTTGCTGACAATATCGAAACAACCCAAAGTTTGGTAGAAGACATGGCGCATCACGATGTGCCCACTGTTTTGGTCAATGGAAATGTCACTGATTTAGCTTCTATCAGGGCTATCATTTGTAGCTTCTACGTAAGTTTTGCCTTTTACAAAACAAAAACATTTTATAACTATTTTTTTTCTAGGATATCTACCATCAGCCCGATATTTGTCTAAATGATGAGCCAAGCAAGGTGGACATTTCAGTGTATTTTGAATCGACCAGTGAGTTGTCAAAACACTTTTTTACTACTCAATACGATCCTTGGTACATTTACATTGAGGAGATGGTTAACATTAAACTGTTTCCGGCTGGAAATGTTCGTGAAACTCTCGGTGATAATGGCACCTGTGACAGCTACGATCTTGACTCTGCGTGCATGTCAAACAAACTTTTGTCTATGGTCATCGATAGATATTTATACCATGACGATGGAGATTTTATTCCTGGATCACTACGTGTTATGCGCTATTTATCCTGCCTCTACAGCCATAATGAATTTAAAAGCAACATCTACAATGCTCATGAGTACTGCGAAGAGGAATCTCCATTTGACGATTGGTTTGATTTACTAGTAACTGCCAAGTCTGAAATTGGTGCACAAAAGTACGCAGAAGTATTATCGGCTACTAAACAACTAAATTCTGACAATGGTCAAGACAGTTTGTCTAACATTCCGTGGGTGACTCTAAACAATCGTAACTTTAGCAGAATGGCTCAAAATGATCTTATGCAAACTGTCTGTGAGCATTACGGCGGAGAGAAACCACTGGAGTGCACACAAGTGGAAGTGACCATCTACTATTCAGCAATTCATGCACAGTCTCGACGGTTCTTTATCGATCAGGTGAAAATGGTGTATCTTCACCTTCGTGAACGTATTCATCTTCAACTCGTTCCATATGGTTTGGCAGATGCCAGTTCGACTATTGAAAAAGAATGTGAAGCAAACCAAAATGTCTGCGAAGCCAACAAAGCCCAGGTACTGAACTAATACTGAATTTTTTAGTTAATGTTTATAACAAAAATTTTGTGGTTTTGAATTTAGGCTTGTGCCATAAAGTCTTATTTTGATGCAGGAGAGAACACTGTTCAATGGGATGGAAGAAACCAGACTATTACATTCATCATTTGCATGTTCAAAAATGTTAAGAGCCAACAAGACGTTCACAAGCTTATTGAAGATTGTGCTAATATAGATTATGTGCTAGCTGATGAAGTCAGTGCATGCGTTCGAGACACTGATGGCCAGAAGTATCTGTCAGAGATGCGCAATCGCACTTTAGAGCAGATTGAGTCTATGGAGCACGCCCCTTGGATTGTAATCAACGGAGTGCGAAGCGCCTTAGCTCAATCTGACCTGAAGACGGCCATTTGCGATGCTATGGTTGGGGATAAACCAGATTATTGCTATGAGCCAACACCGGCAAAAGTAAATGTGGTTTTCCACTACTCAGCACAGGACTCTAAAGTGCAGGACTACGTTTTAAACGAGCTGTATCCTCACTATAGAAATCTAGAAGAAATAGTGGATCTTGACGTGGTTCCCTTTGGATTGACGGAAATAAAGACAAACGAGGATGGAAATTACACTTTGATTTGTGATAACGGACTCAACGAATGTCGTGTCAACTTGATCCATGGCTGTCTGTACAACGAGTACTATCACAACGACGATGACCCAGTGAGCGACAACCAGGAGGAGTACGATGGAAAGTTACAGGTAATTGAGTGATTAAACAGCTTGATATTTTTATTTGATCAATACTTCTTTATCTATTGCTTTTGTATAGTTTATTGAATATCTGTACTGCTACTTTGAAATGTCAAATTTCCCAAGCAACATTATAGATGCGGCCACTTCATGTGGAGAAAAGATATTTGGCGACGTTTTTAGCAGCGCTTTGGAGTGCGCCAAGTTGCCACTTGGTGTACAAATCCTGCAAGAGTTTGAGGAGAAAAAGGTAGACATTTTGCTGCCTCGCTTAACTTACATTCCTTGGATGACAGTGGATTCAAAGCACAGCTATACGATTGAGCATCACATTCAAAGAACTATTTGCGACTCGTACACAGTAAGTCAAGAAAGTTTATATTTTAAAATGCCCTTTAATTTGTTCTATTTTTTAAGGGAAAAGAAAAACCCTTAGATTGTTATCAAATTTATGATACTGAACCCAAACCAGAAGTAGAGGTGCACTATGAACCTGGTCACGCTGATTCAAAGTACTTCTTTACTAAAAGTTTAATGCCTGATCATGTCTTTGAAATTGGAAAAATTAAACTGATTCCATTTGGTCGATCAACATATACTGCAGACACCAAGAAATGCATTGGCGATGAAACGTGTGGTCAATACAAGGAGCATGTAAGTTTTTGTCAGAATATTATTCAACGCGTCACCTTATCCAATCTTTTTTAGGCTTGTCTTCTGGATGTCTATTTCAACAATTATACTGTGCTCACTCTTGAAAGTATTGCCTGCACTTTTGAAGATGACGTTATTGGAGACGCTGATTCACTTAATGAATGTGTTAATAAATTTTTTGGCGAAACAGTTGTTGATCCATACTGGCAAATTGAAGCGTGTGTCAAGTCAGATCGTGCAAATGAACTGATGACTGAAAATGCCAATTTAGTCTCAGGAATGACACCAAGAATATCTCACGTTCCATGGGTTTTAATTAATGAAGAACATAACATTGAAGCTGAAGTTTCTCTCTGTAATGGTAAGATAATTTAATTAGATTAATTTCTAGCAGTTTTTGAGCGGCACTAATTAATATTTAAATGCTCCAGAACTTTGTTCAACGTACTATCCAGCTGACAAACCACCGTTGTGCAAGCCAACCCTCCTTCCGGTGAACATTTACTATGAAACAAAGAACTCAGATGTTGGTGGAATGATGCTTGGCATTGGTCAATATCGCGAGTACTTGGACGAGATGGGCGACTTTTCTTTCATTCCTTACGGTAAAACAACAAACAATAATGGAGAACTCAACTGTCCTGTAGATGCTAACCAGTGCCAAGCCAACAAGGTTCACGTAAGTGTTTTGTATTTTTTACTCAATTTGTTTAGTTTATTTACATATTATTATAGGCTTGCGTTCTGAAACGATTCTACAATCATTCATCAGTGAACCTTGATTATGAGAAGAATAGAATTCGAACAGTAGGTTTCATCATTTGCACCTTTTTCCAAGATATGGGCAGCCCTGATGCGGTTGCCAATGCGGAAATCTGCCTTCATCAAAACTTTGACTCATTGGATTTATGGCCAGACATAAATGGCAACTGCGTGCCTAGTCTTGAGGGCAAAGAGCTAATGGAGGAAATGGGTAGACAGACAGATGCACTTGACCCGAAGCTGGAAACAGCGCCATACGTGACCATTGGCTCAAAGTACAATAAGAATGCAAAAGTGAATCTAATTCAGGCACTTTGCGATGCATATCCAATGGTGAAAGCGCCACTGTGCGCCACTTTGCCCAATTACGCGGTCAAAGTTGGCGTCTACTTTTCGGGAAATGCTGCCGCTCAGAAGCTTTTCATCGAACAGGTTCTACCGTTCTACAAGGAGATTATCCCTGTTCTTCGCGATGGCACGAGCGAGAGTAAACTGCATGCGCTGATTAACCCTGAAATTGTTGCCTGGGGCGCCACCAAGTACGACAAAGACAATGCTGAAAATCCCTTCACTTGCGATACTTCCAATGAGTGCTACATCAATCGATTCTTTGTAAGTCACACAACTAAAAATTGGCGTTACAGTATTATTGACTATTTTGTACGTTTCACCACAGGCTTGCGCTACCCACTACCACGGATCAGAGCCCCGGGCGACGTTGCACCTGATGGAGCTGACTCTTTGCTTTTTTGCAAATGCCGATGCTTTGAATAGTTCCTCTAGTGTTTTCAACAGTTGCGCTAATCGCATTTGGCTTGTGGATCCATTTCCTGAAATGGAAGTTTGTGCTACGCAAAACACTCCTGAAATGATTGCTATTTTCCTCAAAGCAATGGAAAAAACTAAAAATAACAGTCCCGAATTGACTACCTGTAAGTTTGAATTGTTTTTCCTAAAACTCTCTAAACTCACTTTTGTTTATGCGACATTTATACAGTTCCTGCAATTACACTCGACAATATTTACAACAATGACGCCTCATCAAATCTTCTTGGCGCAGTTTGTGCTCTTTATCAAGGAAATAATCGTCCAACTGAATGTGACAACGCACTTCCAACTTTTACTCCAACTCCAACTTCTACTCCAACTCCAACTCCATCTCCAGGCTCGGGAACCATGCCAGTCATTTCTGCTTTTGTTTTCCTCGTCTCATTTGTACTATCTTTCATTCTTTTGTAATTAAAGTTGCTTTTAATAAAATTTCTTCGACACAACTTGCAAACAAACGGCTTAAACTTTGAACATTCATTTTTAAAGTAAAATAACTGTAAATTAGAAATGAAGAAATGAATTTGGCAAAAAGTGGCTAAAACGTGCAAAACATTTCAAACATGCGACATTAGTCAGCATACTCCAGGTCTTTTAGTTCCTGAGTAGGATCCTCGACCACGCCAAAGTAGAGGAACTGACGACTGGTCTTGTCGATGAGGACAAAGAGAAAGGCACGGCTGGCCACCAGCTGATGAGAAGGCTTTGCCTTCTCTTGCAAATCGGCAGCAGGCGAGTCTTCATCCTCATGTACCACTGGCTTGCTCATATTCGCAGTGGTGCCCTCCTCTGAGACCACTATCTGGCAGCCCTGTAGAATATCACTGAGAAAGACTGGCTCCTTGGCGCGATGCTCATTGCCTTCCGCACTGAACATGGACGACTTTAAGTGGGCCTCCGGACTGAAAAGCTGTTTGATGCCCAACGACTTTAGCGACTCGGCCATCTGTTCCATTTTAGTAACTTTGAAGTGCGGAATTTTGAAAAGGACCATCTCTCGGGGCTGCAAACCGCCAAGAATGGTTTGCATTTTAGAGCCAGTAAAGCTGTGAAGAAAGGTGCTCATGTTCTGTCCTTCTTTGGGCAAAATGACCACCAGCGAGAGGTGATCGGTGCCTTTCAGCTGCACTGCTTTGGTGCCGTCGCTGTCTTCGTAGTAGGGCAGAGTGCCCAGTTGGGACATTATGGGCACAGTGCAGTCCATGAACTGGTTGTCTTTGTACACTACGCGAAAGGTGCCACGCACTGTTTCGTTCACTGGAAATGGACTGCTCCAGAGAAGCTTAATGTCCAGCGCACTGACCGCCACCAAACGACTGTTGGGCGGTAGCAGTGATCCGACGTTGTCAAACTTGTCTCGGGTCTGCTCGGCGACGTCAGTGTTGATCTGTCGAGGAGCCTTCTTGGTGTGCAAATCGAGCGTTTTCCCGGTGATCTGCCATTGACTTTTGATTAGGCCAACAAATTCAGTTGAGAGTGGCCAGCTTTTGTGGGCGTACAGAAACTTGGCCGTTTTGATGTGGTGCCAGTCACGCTCTAGACGTTGTCCTGTTTTGGTGAACTGTTCCGAGAATGTCTCCACCAATGAATCGCTTGGTTTAGCTGAACCGAGCAGAGTTGCCGTGAGCTCACTTCGAGTGTTTTCATCTGAGTTGTACATAAAGCTGGCCAGTGGACGCAAAACACCAAGCGGTGAGACTATAGTGTTGACTGAAGCGCTGTGAAAGTGTTTCAGCAGGCGAACTGCAAAATCCGAGGTGCTGGTGGCCAGCGAATCATTCATGGTTACAATGTTCTTGATGATACCGACGCAAGTGAAGAACCGCACTAAATGCTTATGACAGTCTGTATAATGATGCGTCAGAGTTAAAACTCTTGTAAAAAAATCACAAAGTTCGATTAAGTTACGCAAAAATTAAGAAAAGGTGTATTCGAATACTGTAAACCGCTCATATATGTCAACGGTTTCAGTGAACTCACTAACATAATGGCCGAAACTGAAATGGATTTGACTGATCGCCTCAACACTGCCAGAATGGAAGTTGCCACACAAAACATTGCTGCTGAGAACCGGTCAATACATTCTCAATTTGTCCGTTTTACACTTTGTAAAGTGATCAAACTTTTGCTGCTAGGCCACTGTCTTCTAATTGCCTACGGAGCATTTTTAGAACAGCTTACTTTGCTTCATGATCTTATGCAGACAGCAATCATCACTCTGTTTTACAATTTTGTGACTGCCACCTTTGCGCGGCACACTTCGGTGAGTACTTTAGTAAACACTAGTAGTAAATACTATAATTTTTTCATATCAAACAGATTGACTTCACTGTGGATAATGAATCTTTAGGAGCACGTTGTGTTTCCTGTTTCATCTGGACAGCCGTCTCTTCAATTCAAGTTTACTATACATACAGCAAAGATTTAACCTTTACTTCATTTCTAATATCTGTGTTCAGCACTATCTTTGCCGTTTTCTCCCAAGCTGTAAGTCATCGTAAAGATGCCTTTTCCACACATTCATTTATACTTTTATCTACATTTAGGCGCTGCTCTTTTTCATTCAAGCTCTTTACGGCAACAGAGTTGAGGAGTTCGATATTGGTGATGGTCAATCTGCAGTCGTTTCTATTGCCTTTTCAATTGCCAATTTCTACCTTTGCATTCTGTACATTGTTGAGCAAGGTCATTGAAAATAAAATTACGATTACAAAATTAGCGCCAAAAAATACGTTTGCATTTCGAACTTGCATGTAGCAATAAAAAGCTTGAGCCAGCAAGCTGTAGTTACCACTTTAGCGTCAGCATTGAATTGATTCGCTGCAAAAGCAATCAAAGCTTGTATCAAGAACCATCTTTTGAGTAAAATCTTCTAAGTGTTGAATTGCTACACTGCGAAATGGCCGGTGGATCGTTTGTTGGCTCTATTGCCAAGTTTATTTTGTTGCTCATAAATCTGCACTTTATCTTGGTCTCTCTTGGCCTCATTCTTTTTGGCTCGCGTGTGCATCTGTCAAAGGAGATCAACGACGTGGCCCTCGATGTGGGTGAAGCCTCCATCAGCTGGAGCGCCATTGCTACCGGATGCATTGTCCTTGGAGCCATTTTAGGCATGGTCTCCTTCTTCGGCTTCATTGCTGCTCTCTGCGAGTCGGCTTTTCTGCTCTACGCCTATGCTTACTTTCTCCTGTCAGTGGCCCTTCTAGTCGGGTCACTGTACGTCTACCTGGCTGTCATTTTCAATACCGAGGGTATTCAGCACCTGCGCAAGTACTACGGCAGTCTGATGGAAAGCTACTACAAGAATGACAATGCTCTGCTCATTGTCGATAACATTCAGACGGCCTTCTTCTGCTGCGGAGATCAGAGTCCCGAAGACTGGCACAACAGCAACCACACTTCAGGAAACAACCATTCGTCTGCTGCTGTCAGTGAGACACCCACCACTGTGAATCCCTCTTCGGAGTTTGAGTTTCCGAAAAGTTGTTGCAAATTGCCTGGCGAGTCGGATCACAAGTGCCTCGCCTCTGACATCGTCTACACCTCTGGCTGCTTTTCATCGGTGCAGGTTGCTCGCTATGAGTACTTCTTTCATGGCTACTTCATTGCAACCATTGCCGCCATTCTCCTCTTGCTGACCATCTCCTGCTGCCTTGAGCGCTCTCACGAGCTAAAACGCGCCAAAATTATTAATCTCCAGGTAGTCATAATTGGCAAACTTTGCTTGTTGATTCTTACTCATTTTCTTCTTCTTCTTCCTCTATAGTATTCTGCCCACCTCGAAACTTGCCGTGGCGGGCGTACATCTGCAATTCGTAACGCAGCCTCACACCATGTCCCTGGTGCCGTTTCTGCTCGAGGAACTGCTGATATTTATTAGCAACTTACTAGCACGTGTCCCCGCATGCCAAAAATGGCGTCTTTTGCCATTTACTTTTAAATTTTAAATTTATTGAAATTTTATGCAATAATCGCCTATTTGTCAAGGAAAATTGCTTTATTAATCCTCTATTATTTTAAACAAATTCAATTGAATTATCCCCTGGAGTTGTTGTGAGTTCTAAATTATAATGAGTTTTAGGGCAAAAGGAATACAAGAATGACAAAAGGCTAGCTAAGAGCAACCTAAAGCCACGTCGAGCCTCTGCTTATATGCAGAAGGTAAGGGTTTAAAATGTTCTAAAACACGTCATTAGAACAATACCACCACAAAATATATTTTTAGAATACTTACATTTTGTTTTAAATGTTTGTAAAATTGCAGAATACAAAGAAAAGCTGCTTTTATTTTACCATTTTAAAATTATCAAAATGTCGGGAAACATTGGATCACCAAAGATGATTGTTCGCATTTTGTTTGGTTGCAGCTTGATTGCAGCATTTTGCTGTTATCTAATTGAATTCATTGATGATCAAGATAGTTACTCATTTTTGGGTATAATTCACATTTACACAGGTCATCACAACGACGCAGGTAAGATTTTAGCTAGTTTCTACTGAACCCAACTTAACATTACTTATAAAAATCCTACAAGGCTACATTATCCTCTTTATCTTCATTCTCATATGGCTAATAATTGGAGCTGTTGCAGTGGCTTTGGAATACACCATTGCTGCCGTCATCTTTGTCGCTGGAATGATTATTTTAGTCACTGTTGATGGTCTTTACGTCGGCTGGATTGGCGCAATCATCTCAGGATCTCTCGCTATAGTATTTGGAGCAATTTTCGCTGCATTTTCTATGGGGTTAGCTGGCAAATGAGTCACAATATAAATTGGTTCAAAAACAAGTTTGTACCATTTTCTGATTAATTACAACCGTTTAGTCATTTGTTCCATTTCATAACTGACTGTAGAACTTTTGAAAATAATATATGTAGCATTTCAAAAACTGTTTTTGTTTTATCCATAATTTATGTCACACTTTGGTGCAACGCATTATGCTATCGGTTCAAATCTTTAAATCTGCTTTGAATGAGTTAGGGAAAAAAACAGAGCTGACTCAGCCTGAAAGCAGTTATGAAGAAATAAGTCTTCCTGGCGCAATTCTACCCTGTGCTTGCCTTATCATAATGCTGATTGTTTTAATTATTTGTGTAAACTGCGCTTCTCAACCGGTGAAACCTGAAACTGATTCTTCTCCTCCATTTCAAGAACCTCAAGTAAAATCAAACATAATTCTGTGTGATTCTGAAATGGTCAAGTTTGAGTACTTGATGATTATTCGAATTGGCTCTTCAACTGAGATTTTTTCTAAAAACTCGTGGGTGGACATTGCTATTATTGGAAAAGAAGGCTCAGTTTTGGGCAAAACAACACGGTAACTTGAAAAACTGGCAAACATCAAAATGACTCATTGCTCTTATATTATTTTTTCAGATACAAATGTGAACTATTTCCTGAAACTCGTGGCATCAATGAGCTACACTTGACCATTGGCTACATTGCCTCTTTGCCGCCCATCAAAGGATTGCTTGTCTCGCACAACTTGGACAGTGACTCTCAACTTTTGCTCTATGATTACACGTTGATTGATACTTTGCAAAACACAGTCATAGAAGAACGACTTTTTATGAAGAAAATAACCAAAAAGGCAAAACTGTTTAAAGGACGACCAGCACCTTCCACAAATGACTGGGCGCAACAACTAAAAGAAAAGGCTCAAGAGAATGAGTGGACATGGGTTGAGAAATCATTGATCTTATCACTTATAACTCTATCAATAGCTTGTTTGGTTATTGTTTTTGAGCAAACAAGCGCTTACTTTTCCTTTTCAGACGAAGATGGCTCTTTGTACCGAAGTTTCTTTGACATACTCTATGTTTCTGTTATTGGATTTTGCCTGCTCGTTTTAGTTCTTTCTGCATATAAGTACTGTCTGCGGTAAGTTTAAAGTATTCCCTGCACAAGCAATGAATAAAACGTTTGTTTTTTTTATTTCAGACAAAAAGTTACAAAATCTGCCTTCTTTGACTGCTGTTCATTCGCTTTTTTGTCTTTCTACATGGTCATTTCATTTGTATTGGCAGGAATACTTTTATCATTTGGAACAATTATTTCTTTTCCAAAATCACTTTTCTGGCTTGGCTCTACATATAACATCTGCGTCGTTGTTTTTGGCTTTTGGTGCCTTTACATCAGTTTTTGTGAGTTTTGTGTTCAAGATAACTTGAAAAAATCAATGTATTTTGGCGAAGATGACACTGAAAGCTTTTTGGCACAGTTCGAACCAGATACTCATGACCGACACGCTGATCGCAATGTTCGCACTGAAAAAACAACTTACCTTGATGGAAAGACTGCCATGACCAACTGTGAAAAACAGACTGTTGCAACAAACGTATCTTTTGGGCCAAAACTGATCAACATAAAACCCAAAAAGGCTGGATTATCTCAGAAAATGGCAAATTCCATTGCCAAATGCAAAGAAATCTTGGTACAAAAAACAATACTAGACAACAGCAACTGTGTATCAAAACGAATAGACAAAAAGATATCTACATCTCTTTCAAAAGGTACACTTATAGTTTATAAACTCATATGTTATTAAAATATTTTTTTCAGACAATAATGGCAACGTTACAACAGCAAACAGCAAAGGAAAAGTTAAAGTCAACAAAACTTGATTGTTTTCAAACAAGATGCCGTTCTTTTTTATTCAAATTTTTGACATTTATTTTTGTTGAAGTTGTTTACTCGATCTGCTTTGACTGACGATTACATCTAGTCTGTTTTAAAAAATAAAAACGCAATTAGTAAAAAATTTATTTTATGTTATGTTATTTACCTGTCACAAATGAAAGAATTCACTCCCATCCGATGAAATCGATTGACCAGCGAGAAATTGTTAAGTTTACTTCCCCACAAAAAGAGAGTTAGATTTCGACGCCGAATATAGGAAATATATCGAGGATGAGCAATGACGTTGTCTACTAGTAAAGAAAGACCGTTCAAAAACATGCTTTGAGCGTAAGCAACTCCCAATTTGAGTGAATTCGTTCTTGGATCAAAGTAAAGCTGTTCATTATTGTGATTGTGAAGCTTAGCGTTTCCTAAAGTAAGCAAAACAACCGGGTAGCGATTTTGCTTCAATTTAACACTAAAATAATAAGTGAAATCATTATTTAAAACAAAAAAACTTATCATTTGTCAAAATGCACTTACGCTGAAACAATGTCAACGTGAAAAGATGAAATAACGACTTTTCTATAACCAGAATATCTGTACAGCACATAGAGAATAGTGTCTACGTATTTATTGATTTCAACACCTGGAGCAGCTTCATATTTCATAGTCTGTAAAAGTTATAAATAAATTAATAATAAAATCTAAACAATATAGTTTTACATACTTCAAGCAATTGGGGATATTTGATTTCAACGTTAAAAGCACAATTTTGATTGACATTTTTTAAAGCAGTTTCAAGTTTTTCAAATGGAGCATTATTCAAAGAAGTAATATTTTCTTGTCCAATAAACTTATTGCTCCGTATGATCTACAAATATTACAAAATTTTAGTATACAAACTTGTGTTACAAACAAAAGTACCTTTTGCAAATTTTGATAACGTATGTTTTTAATAGAGAGATTTTCGTTGTGGTCACCAGATTTGATTTTAAAAGAAAAGTCATGAAACACAATCGGTATTGGATTGACTCGGTCTCCACTAAGCTGAACGTCAATCTCTACTCCATCCGCTCCATTAGAACAAATGTAGTTGTAACTTGAAATGGTATTCTCAAAATACTTTTCTTTTTTGCAATTTTGAAAATCATACAAGGTGGGCCAAAAGTTCTGTCACCACTTTTTCCAATAGCGATATCTCCATAAAAATAAAAGTGTTTATTAAAACAAAAAATACTCCCAGTAAAAATAACTCTTTGACTTATTTGACAATTTTAAATCATTTGATTTCGACCAGTAGTTCCAAAGATATCGTCAAAAGTTTGGAGCGTTCCAAAACTCGGTCTATGGGAAAACCATGCATTTCAATGGGAGCAGCAAAATGCATTAGAGTCAATGCAACAGAATTTTTATTTTTATTTTTTCTGCGCAGACTCCGGTTTTTGTTTTTATCGACTCTCATTGATTTTGCTGGCTCCATTGAAATGCATGGTTTTCCCATAGACCGAGTTTTGGAACGTTCCAAACTTTTGACGATATCTTTAGAACTACTGATCAAAATCAAATGAATTAAAATTGTCAAATAAGTCGAAGAGTTACTCTTACTGAGAATATTGTTTGTTTTAATAAACACTTTAATTTTTTTAGAGATATCGCTATTGGAAAAAGTGGTGACAGAACTTTTGGCCCACCCTGTACATCCAATTGTACAGGTTAGTAAAAAATCTAAACTTACAAGTCGTTACGAACTCCTTTGCCTGTGCCTCGATGACCAAAGTAGGTGACGTCGCATATTCCAAAATTTTGATGTTCAACAAGTGGGTTAAATGAACTTACAGGATAAACAACCAGGTACCAAACTAAAATTATAATAAGTTTTATATTATGCTTAATATTTGCAATTCAAGTGGAATCTTTACTTTGAACTTTTCCCCAAAAATTCTTTTGGTGATCAAACAAACTGACAATTTTATAACCCCAGTTTTTTCTGAATGGCTTGATTACTCCAACTAATTTTAAGTTTGCATTGATGGTAGTTATGATTCTGAAATACTTTTTTAAAAAAATTAGTATAAAATAAAACAAAAATTATTTAATTACCGTATTTTTTGGCAAAGTTGTGTTAAACTAAAAAGTAAAAAATTCTTTGCTGTTATATCTTACACCATTAAATTCTTGTGGCACAAATTTTGTTTGATCTAGAAGCAGTTTAGAATACACAATGTCATCACTTGACCATGGTCGTAAATCATTTTTCCAATAAATAGCAAAATTTTGAAGATGGACATTTGCTCTGTGCCATTGAAAAGCACCATCTCCAAACAGCTTGATATGGATGGCGGTTGTATTTAATAAAATATCTTCATTTTTTTACCCAACACACAAACAAAATAAAATTGCTAACAATATTTGCGACATTGAAAATATATTGTTCATTGGTTATGCATTCAAAACCAAAGTAAATTCTACTTTTAAACTTGGCTGCTACAAACGTTTAAAAAAATTGTAATATTTTTATGTTTTATAAATGTCATGTTTAATTTTATTTTTAACATTAAATTGACCTTTTAAAATTATTTTTTGTTTTTCAAACTCAGATCAAATGAGTTTAGTTTGACATTTAAAATTTTTTTTAGCAAATGAGTTTTAAAATAAAATGATTAAACAAAAATTAAAGTTTTTATTTTAATTGGTTAAAATCACGTTGTATTTTAATTTTCTTAAAAATAAGTGTAAAAAGTTTTTTGTTTTAAGAAAATAATGCAGAATTAAATTCAAAATGTCATTTATTTTAATTAACAAATTAAAAACAGTATTAATGTTTGTCATACATTTAATGCAAGCTTAATATTAGGTTTGCTTAAGGTTTTAAAATTAGCCATTGTTAAATGTTATTAAAATGTTTTTATAAAATATAACCCAATTTTAAAACAAATTTACTAGTTTTAATATTGTTTTTATTAAAAAGTATTTCAATGCATTCATAACAAAAACTATTTTGTTTGTTAATTTTTTGTTTTTAAAAAATTAAAAATTTAGTGCGGAGGCACTACAAAAACATTTTTTACAAACCGACAATGCATTTGGTTAAAGAATTTTGCTTAGTTGAAGAATTTTCAATCATTTTTCTGATCTATTAGAAACTGTCGCTCGCAATGGAGTGTGGGATAGGTTCATTGATTGAGTGCCATTAGATGCTTCTTTGCAAAAAGGAAGGCGAACAAACCTGTTGAGAGCAGATTTCATTTCTCTCATTCGATATGTGTATATCATCGGATCCACAATAGCCTTTAGAACAACCAGACCATTGGTGACAAAGGCGATGCTTATACGCAATCGCCAATCCATTTGGGTGATAGGAAATGGGCAGTGGTCAATGCATGTTATGGCAAAGAAGAAAACCGCTGGCATGTAGCAAAGTAGATACGTTCCAAGAATAAGAAGTGTTGTTACTAGTGCTTTGGTGTGACCAGTGTTACCTAGAGATGGGTCAAAGGATAAACTGTGTGAAGTTTGCCCGAGGCGGGTTTGCACTGAGCCCGGTTGTCTTTTTGACAAATTCGAATACATATTTTCTCGGTATTTTATGGAACCATTGCCATTAGTTGCTCTAGTTTTGTTGATCGTAGATGGAATGTTGATTTGATTTTGTACCGAATCAGAAGTCGCTGAGCTAGAAGAGACCGATTGTGATGAGTGACTTGGTTTGAGTTTTTTCTTGCAACAAGACCAGTTGAATCGACCTAAACTAGAGTCCTCTAGTTGGCTCGGATTTTTAGTTTTTTTGTTATCAGTTTCATTCTCCTGTTTATACAAAACTGTCCTGATCATTTGCTCTTCAGTAGTAGTCACCATTAGAGAATTAAAACGCGCTTGTCGTTGCAACTGTTTTCTACGAAAATTTATCGGCGGCATGAATCCGTTTCGTTTTGTTTTCACTGGCTCATCGACCTCTTCATTTGCAGTACTTGAAACACCATTGGAGCTGAGAAGTGTTGTATCAGTGTGCGTAGAATGCGAAGACATTAGCAGTGGTGATGGTTTCACCGGTGTCGTACCGGTAGTGCTCACTCCACGGGCGTACGATCGAGACCGAATGCTAATCTGACAGGATTGCTGTCGTTGGCAGGCACGTGCCTTTTGATGATCTTTGATAATTCGAAATATGCGGAAATAAAGAACTGACATGCATATGAGCGGAATGAAGAAAACGACTAGTATGATGGCACGAAAGCGGAAAGTTGTTATGAACTCTACACGACAGTTGTTTGATTGGAAACCTGCAAAATAATAACAAATTGACAAACAACTAACTTAATTTAAAAGTAAATATTTACCTTGGCAGGGAATCAATGAAAAATATGCTGTTAAAAGGACAGCAGGAACAACCCAGCAAGTAAAAGTCATCAGGTAGATGCTACGTGTGCGATGCTGCGAGCAAAAAATGACAGACCTGAAAAGTATGCAATAGGTATAAAGTTACTAAAAAGTTTAAACTTTACTAAACAGTAATTTTTTAGTCATACGCAATAAATCAACATAAATTGATAGCAGAACCAGAAACATTGAAGAAAGCCTTGTTAGATCACATCAATCACCAAGCAATTAGGGATTTGCCCAATGAATCAGAGCAGTGATGTATTGCCATTAGTGACTAAGCACCAGAACAGTTTAAACACAGCAATAGACAACTGACGCTTCTTGTTAAGCATTGTTCCTTTTCAAAAAAAACATTTACTACTTAAAGCAACAGCTGAAAAACTTAATAGACTACTCAGTTGCACACCAAGTGTATAAAAATGCTATTTTAATTTTTAGAAAATAATGAAACTTAGACAATGGAAAGCAGTAAACTCAACAAAAATGTTTATTGCGTAAAATGGCAAAAACCAAAAACATTTCATGGTTGTAATCATGCGAACCGATGGAGCGCAATAAGTTCTCTTTAGCTGATAAATGGCTGAGCTGTGCCTAGCAATTACCGTTGACACTGTCAGCATAATGTTGTGCAGGGAAAGGGCATCAATATTAAAGACTATAAGCATTTATGGTTAAAAGTGAATCGATTCGTAAAGTAAACTGCAGTAAGTAATATTGGCAATATCAATAACCTAATAAAGTGTCTCCAGTCAATAAAAAAGATCGGCAAAAAGTGAAAACCTAGTAAATATAAAAATAATCAATCCACACCAAATATGAAAAAATTCTTTGAAATATGAGTATAGGCATTAATTGCTAGTGACGAGCCATAAAGAGAAAAACGGAACAACCTGTGGTCGACTAAACAAACTAACTGCCTTGCGGGAAAATAAGATCAAGACAATGCATCAAATTACTTATTTTTTGCACTTGTCGTTTACACAATAGCTTAACTAGTATAGAAAAATAGCAGCGTTGAAATTTTTTTTCAAGGAAAATATTTTACAAAAAAGTGGTATCATTAAAAGTTTAGTTATTTAGACATAAATGACAAAAAGGCAAACTCAGACAAAGAAAATATAATTGCTAATAGTTTAATGCGCAATTAATCCGATAATATCTAAAAGAGTAATGAGAATAGAACGTTGAAAAAGTTAGTATAGGCAAAGTTGCCATTTGTGGTCCTAATAAAAGAAAACTTAGCACTGAAAAAAACAAACCAATAGTGCCTTATCAAATTGACAATGGATCTATTTGTTTATAAAAAAATTTAAATTGTTTCTTTAACTTTTAAAATGCAAAGTTTTATTCATTTCAAATTTACGTTAATTAAACTTTATATGATTAATGTTAGCTAGTTTAAGTATATGTTTGTTAGTCAAATCCGCTTGTGGCCATTTAAATTTTTGTTCAAACCGCAAGTTGGCCAATTAAAATATACATAAAATACTCAAAACTTGGCCAATTTTCTTCACTTCATCATCACCACTTGACAAACATAAACGCGGAATATTAATATAAATCTGAAGTTAACAGATATATTAGATTGGTTTTTGTGAGAAATTTTAATACAGGCACAAACATCCGCTCTTAATTTTAATTAACTTTTATCATTTATTTATTACTTGTCTTTTGTCGTGCTTCAATAAATTAACTATCAGTCACCCAATAAACAGTATAAACAAAATAAAAATATGCAATTACAAAATGTAATAAAAATATTGAGTCAAGTAATACAAATTAAAAGATTTTTAAACAAATCTAAAACTTAATGAACAACTGTCAATTTAAAAAAACTCACATTAAACGAATGACTAATTTAATGTATAAAACAAATATTTATTAAAAATTTTGTACAAATTAGGTATTTGTCAAAATAAAAAATTTTAATTTTTGATTACAAAATCTTTATTTTTTTAAACAAATTTATTTTAAAGTCAATTCAGTTTGTTTGATTTGCCCACAAACTAAAAAGGTTACTCTGATATTGTTTGAAAAATTGCTAAAAACAAACAAAATTCATTTAAGATTGAGTTGAAACTGTAATTGAATGACAAATGTTTTGAAATTTGCAGAAAAAAGTTTGATATTGGAAAACTTTAAATTATTAAAAACTAATTTTGATTACTCAAAAACTATTTAACAATATTTGTAAATATAAAATTACAAACTTACCTGTAATGAATTGGATTGACAATTCCTTTGTAGTGAACTAAAGCCATAGCAAGTAAATGTGTTGCTGATGCAATTAAAGAAGAAAGTCGAAAGACTTCGAGCATAAGTAGAGAACAAGATTTCATTGGACTTTCAATGTTGATTTGCAAAACCACTGGTAAAAATGAGTTAATTACAAAACTAAGGCCAATGAGAAAAGACGCAAGACAATCTGTTGCTGCCAGATTCAGTGAAAGCACCAAAATTGGAGATCGTGAACGTATTGTTTGCCGAGATGCTGAACCAACAGCAACTAAAATTAAATTTAATATAAGGCTGAAAAGACATCCTACTAATAAAATGGGCACAAATATTTTGTACAAAAGGATTTGCATTTCTTTTCCTTCCATGTTTTTTACCCGGAAGTAGGCAATAACAGTTTCATTATCGCAGAAATCCATTTTGAAGTTTGTTTTGGAAAATTGTTTTAAAGAGTTTTTATAAAAACAAGTTTACATAAAACACAAAAAACACATAAAAATTTTAAACACAATATTTTAAAATTTAGTGTTGAAAAATAGACAATTTTGTAGTAACAAAAAAAGTTTCATGTGTTCTCAATTTGTTCAACGTATTGAATAAAATAGCAATATATATTTTAGTTTATTAAAAATTGTAACTTGTGATTTTAATATTAATAAAAACAATAGATGAAAATCAAATTCAAATAAAATTATTGAAACATTTAAAAAAATTGTAAATTCAATTACTTTAACAAACATGTATGTGCAGCATAAATTTTTCTCAGTAAAAAAATTTTGATAAAATCGTAAAAAACACCCACGATCACTTGTTAGATCAAATTGAAAAGAACCTCTGTACGATGCTGTTTGAACGGCACTGGTTAAAAAGGAACAAACTAGAGTCGCGTGGCTACCAGTTTTGAGAATAGCTGCTCTGACAAAGTGTACGAGAATGCGCTGCTGAGAGAATAGTTTGTAGTAAAGAATGAAAATGAGAAAAAAAATTGAGTGTAGAGAAGGCAAAAAAGTGAAAGAGAGAATATAACCAGAGATAATGTGTTAGCTAATTTAACAAAAAAGCAACACTTGTGTCAGATAAAAAAGCAATCTAGATAAAACCATAATTTTTAAAAGCAATACAGGAAAGTAATTAAAAATTAGTTTAGTACATAAAAAAGTTTAGCAAAAAATATAATAGTACGTGATTTTTATGTCATATTTTTTAAATGTTTTTTAAATTTACAAAAAATAAAACTTAACTTAATTAATAACAATAACTATACGTAACATTTGTAAAACAAAACAATTTTAAAATATTGTAAGGTTTTTTAAATATAACTTAAAATAAAATGAAAATACAAACTAAATTTTTTTTAAGTTTTTTGTTTTAAATAGTCAACAAAACTTAATAAATTCTTAACAAAATTTAATAAACATGTAACAATCGTTTATTTGAAGTGTACTTTGTAGTTTTACAAAAATGATGAACTTCAATCAATCACCCGTCTGAAACATATTGGAGTTTAAAAACAATACACTTTTCAAAGTGCATCTTTTGTTTTAAAATGCCCCAAGGAGCAAACAATTTGATCGGATGTTTTGCATTAGATTTTAGAACTCAAATTTCTGAGAAGTGCAAAGTTTGTACATTTCTTATGTTATGTTTGATGCAAACACTAAACCCAAATTTAGCTTTTATCAAATGCAAACAGTACTGCGTCATTAGAGTACAAAATTAAATTTGAATTCACATTTCAAAAAAATTTAAAGTAAAAATGAGTGGTTACGTAAAATCAAAAAGGTTACAAGTATTTGTTTTTAAAACATCAAAACAATTGAATGACTGTCATGTTGAAAACAAAACTATTTACTATTGTAACAGCAATTTACAAAACAGTGCATTACTACTAGGCTGATGATAAAAATGCAATGGATCCGCCTGTAAGAAAATGGTAATTTCGGTAATTGCAAAATAGAAAACAGTTAAGTAGAAAAAGATTATACCAAAACTTTTCTAATTACAGAATTCATTGAGTTTTAAGATCAATGTTTTGTGAAAACATTACAAAAGTTAATTTTATCTTTTAAATATGCAAAAAGTATTACAAACAAGATTATACGTAATTACATCAAAAAATATCATTTGAGAAAACTAATAATCATTTGGGTTGAATGTGCAAGAATTTAAAAAATAAAAAACGTTACTTCTTTTACAAAATTAATTTTTAGAGTAATAAAAAGTAAATGGTCAACTATAATTGAATGGATTTGATAATCAATTTGTTTTTGGGTTAAACCCATTTCAAATAAGACTACCCCAAGGTCAACTGGTAATCACACAAAACGAAGGGTTATAATTCTACTTGTCGATTCATCTCACATGCATTCGTTTTATAACTGTGCCAAACTGTACTAACTTTCAGAGAATGATGGTTCATCAGCAACAAAACAAAGTTATCTGTGCATGTGCACCAGACGACACTTGTCAAAGGCTGTGAAGACTTGAGCTAAAATTATTTAATTTGATTTTATTTACTCTCTGCATTTGTTGTCATTGCGTTTGTGATCAGTGAAGGCGAAAACAGCATAAAATCACTGAATGTGCAGAAGCACTGAAGGAGAAAGAAAGTGAGAGAGCACAGAACACAAACAAAATAATTAAACTTTTGTCAAACTGTAGCATTTCAAGCGTAATGGTCGTATCAAGTTTTAAACTCATGGAAAAACAAATACATTTGAGACCAAGAAGAGCAGTGCTGCGCCTTTACTAAACTGAGCAAACTACTTTCACCAGCAACAACTTTAGCTTTACAAATGCTTTTCTATTGTTAATTTTTACTGTTTTTTTGTGGTTTTGTAAAAAATCATTCATAATTAAATTAAAAATATATCTGTCATTTATAAGAACTAGACAAAATCATTTTAAGGGAATTTTTACAGTTGATAAGTTTTAAAAAACTTAAAATTATTTAATTTTTTTGTTTGTTTTAGCTGTTTTAATTTGTAGGTATGGGCTAAAAATATCACCAGCTTTGTTATATTAACAAATATAAAAATAAATTCCCTTTAAACATTCAAAAGTTTTTAATTATAATTAGTTATGTTTGTTTTAAAGCTTGTTTTTACTGACAAATTAATCAGCAAAATTCTCTTTTGAAGTAAGTTTTACCCGATAAAAATATAAAACCAGAGTGTTTTTAAACGCCATCTTTAGTCACCAAATGAAAGGGGGCTAACTGGCTGCAGACTGCAGTACCAGATCCGTTTGCTCGTAATTCAGCTATTTTTGTCGTCTGTTCAAAGTTCAAAACAATGTTTGTGTGCTATGACAACCACAATGAATGAAAGTTGAGAGAAAAGGGGGGCCAAGTTTTTGTTAATATAACGTTCTAAATTATCTGATTTGAAATAACAAAGCAGCCTCGGGTTCAAAAAGAAACAAATAGGCATAACATTGGTGTTCACACTGCAGTGTTTATTGCGCCATCTTCCCCGTTCGTGGAACAATCTGATGGCGGCAAAGAGCGTCTGAGCCATCCCAACACTTCACCCTGTGCGCCCTTTTACTTCAGCGTCGGCACTGCTTTGGAAGGGAGAAAAGAGAAAGAGAAAAGGCAAGAGCTATATCATTGAGCGAAAGTGCATGAGCATGAGTTAATCAAGTTGGCACTAGAAGAGACTCATGTAAACAGGACGACTCTTCTTTGCCGCTCTTCTAAGTGTCCTCAATTGGCCAGATACACGACACCGCTCACACCTTGGTCAACGATTCAAATCAAACTCTGTTTGGTCTTAAAATTGAACCTCTGCTTTTCATTTCACACTGAAATGCCAAACGGCTGTCCTCACCACTGACTCACACAGTCAAGTTCAATCAGAACTGTCGTACGTTACTCACATCTTTTCCCTCCTCAGCTATCACCGCTATGTGACACTCAGCTAAAGTCGGCCAGTGTGGTAAATCAGATTCGCCAGTGCTTTTCTCGGATGACGCATGCTAATCAGTGCCAGTGGTGTGATTGCTGATTACTGCCTGGATGTTTTGCCAAAAAGACTAGTCAGACAGAGAGGCGGAGAAGATCATCAGTGCTGGCTTGCTATCATTCTGTGAGCACCTCTCTGCCCCTTCTGCCGGCCGCATCATCACGCTTCGCCCAGCTGTCCTTGGTGCATCTCTTCCACTGCTAGCAGGTGCATACATTACACTGGCAAGCTTGCACTTGCGCTATTACGTAGGCCAATAATCCCAAACGGTGTAAATTTGCCAGACATTCGGTCTGTCTAATTGGCAAATTGTATTTTTACATTTATATACGTATGCTTTCCCCTTTCGAACTATTGGTTTCGCTTCGCTGCCCATTCGCGTCACACGTCACCAGTAGTGCAATCACTGTTAAAGGACGGTCGACTTTCACCCAGAGCTTTCACTTGTCGTCTGTACGCTCTCTCAATCGCACAACTGCTTGCCAATTTGAAGAAGCCATTCAAAGAGCACACTTGTCAATTTTTAACTCCATCTCCTCTGTGATTGCTTTTACTTGACAGCAAAACTTCAAAAAATGACTGACAAAGTAAGTGAAGTAGCTAAACAACCGCAGAGTGATCTTTTCTCAACTTGCAATTTTCACACACTTGGTTTTTACAGCAATTTGAAGAAGCCGCTGAACTGGTGAAGAAGCTAAAGACTCGTCCAACTGATCAAGAGTTGTTGGAGATTTATGGCTTGTACAAGCAAGGCACTGAGGGCGACTGCAACATTCGTATGTGAACTAAAGCTTCAGCAAAAACGACGTTTCTTTAACCAACACACTTTTGTCACAGCTAAACCAGGAATGTTCGACTTGAAGGGCAAAGCCAAGTGGGAGCACTGGAACTCTCTGAAGGGTGAGCTGATAATGCAGCTATCTTTTCAGCAATTTTTAATCTTTTTTAACTTTTAGGCATGAGCAAGGCTGACGCTCAGAAGAAGTACATTGCCAAGGTCCATGAGTTGGCCAAAACCTACGGCACCAACTGAGGTGATGTGAGTGAGCAACTACATAGGAGCTCCTCTTTCCTTCTCGTCACTCTCAAAGTCAAACTTATATCTCAACCATTTTGATTATTTTTACCCTATTTTATTCACTCATTTTTTCCTTGTCGAGTCATCAATATAAACAATTTTATTGACTCAATGTTTGATTATACGTATTACCATTGACAGTATTGAAACGCTGTTGAATGGCACTTATTTTTTATATTACGTGTGTTTGTCACCAAACCGGTCTTTTCAATTTCCATTTGACTGAAGTCAGTACAAAGTAAAGGCAGAAAAAAGAGTCAATGATCAGATATAAAAAGCACTGCTGTGTGTCTGCTCAATTTACACACGTACATTTCTTGTTGTTGTTGCCTCTTTCTTTGGGTAAACTACAACAAAATTGCACATTGTAAGCCAACTGTTACGGGTAGTTAGTGCAGGAATGGTCAAACCTTGTGGGGAAAAAGGGAAATTGGTCACAAGAAATTCTAACAGCAGTCAGCATTAGGCAGTTTCATGTTATCTGTCCAACTTGAGGAAAATTGGAGGTGGCACGTAGTAACTGGCCGATTCGGTCATCATGGAAAGATCCTGGAAAGAGCCAGAAGGACTAACGTGACGTGAGTGGGCTGGAGTCTGCGTGGCAGAAATGTTGGGGCGGTAGATGCGATCAGTGGAAATGGTGTAGAAGGAACGCATTCGACTCTGACTGCGACTACGACTTCGTCGCTCTAATCGATAGCTGTGAATGCTTTGTATCTCCTGTCGAGCAGCATCACCTCGCTTCACCAGATGAGTGAGATTGCAGACACACATCACCAGAATGAGTTCAACAGTGGCACTGAGAATACCCAGTACGGTGACGCTAGTAAGAAAAGGCCGATTTGGTGTAAGGCTGTGCATACCTGCTGAAGCTACAATAAACATTAGAGAAATTAATACCATTATCTGGAAAATACCTACTACCACTTACCGATTAAGAAGAGCATTTTGAGAAAGAAACTGATCAGCAGAAGATGACTGTACGTTGCCAAAAAGTTAGCTCGTTCTTGGGTGACGGAAACTATGCCAAAAATGGCATGACCAAGGGTGAGTCCTCCAAAAATCAACTCTACACTGGGAGCGGAAGTGCTGGGGAAACGGGGTTGATCATCAATCACCTCGGCTGGAGCCACGTTGTTGACACTGTCTACTGAAGAAGAACTAGAGACAGTTTTGATAACTGCTTCTGCACGACCACTCTCACTGATGATGTTGATAGCGTGAAAAATTCCAGTTGCAAACATGTAACAACCAGCAAGGAAAAGCAAACTAATTATAACTACAAGGGCAGATCTGGTCAATCGAGGAGAGGCGTAGGTGGTCATTGTTGAGAGAATCAAACACTCTTATTTGTCGTAACAATCTTGCACTTTCTTTGTGCAGATTGCCCAATAAGGCACTTTTAAAAGATGACTACACAACAATTGTTTTATCACTCAGGCGTCTCTAGACACTTGGAAAAAATGTTGAAATGTAAAAGATGATGAAAGCAAATTTTAGATTCTGAAAACTTATTTTCTTTATGATTAATTTTTGTCATGTCTAAAAACAATTTGGATTCTAATGTTTAAGTTGTATAAACAAACAATTTTTTGAAGGTAATATATAGACAAAATGGTAAATAGGCAAAAACAAATAAAAGTTGAATTGGTCTGTAAGCAGAAAAACTTGTATATTCGGCTTTGTTTGGTACCAAATAAACCTCTGAAAAAGTGTTCTTCTTCTGCGAATATTCCTCAGTGCAAGCAGCCAGAAACGATCATGGCAGGTTTGTCGAGCAGCTCACATTACAAATGGGAGAGACCAACAAGTGGCTGCTTCTACCAGCTAAACAGAAGCAAATTGTAAAATATATAACATTGCTGTCACCCAAAAGAAAGACACTTATTAAAACAGTGCATGTTGATGCAGGCTTGAAGGATTGAAAATGAACAATTGCTGTACAGTAGCGAGAAATTGCTGTGATTGTTAACTGAAAAAAGTGCCGCATCTACAAGCAGCCACATTTTGATCGTCTGCCAAGTTGGCAGCTTAAGCAACTTCTAGCATTCTTTAAGCGTCAAATGGGGAGAGCTTTTTAAATAAATCAATGTCTGTCTTGCTTAATTTTAACTCATGTTCCGCGTGTTCATTGCAGCACAGTTTTAATTGCAGCCAGACACCGCTTAGTCTGATAACTGGACAACTGACTCAAGTTATGGGAAAAAGATTTTTGTAAACTGAGGTTTAAAAAATTGGTTATTTTAGAAAAAAGACAATTTAGTTTGTTACTCAATTGACAGATAACAACATAAAAACTTTTTACATTTATTGATTGATTATTCACATTTAGATTACGGATAATTTAATTTTTACAATACTAATTTAGTTACTTATAAAATGCAATTGAATTTAAATGAAAAAAATATTGATAAAAAAGGATGCTGTGAAGGATTTACTGTGCAAAAATGACATTGACGATATACGTAGGGGTGTAAATAGCGTAAACAAAAAAAACGATGGGGA
>JAALOO010000409.1_pt1 | contig 38409 bp, 30 predicted proteins | sample 7257641 | NCBI WGS metagenome assembly JAALOO01 (sample SAMN14085613, study PRJNA598686) | mite metagenome | biome: ENVO:01001000; feature: ENVO:01001002; material: ENVO:01001226; isolation source: single female mite from University of Michigan culture on fish food culture... ...
AAATCGTAGGCGTCATGCAACATTGTGAGCTGATCGACAGTCAGAGGACGCCCCCATTGTCAATGTTCACAGGTGGTGAATAGGATGGCCACTCGAGCCAAACGAGCGTGGTCAGGACTGGTCTTTTTCAGGCGATTTCCGTCTGCTTAAGTAGCCAAAAACTGCTGATGCGAACGTACTTTCCAAGCTTCGAGAAGCTTTCATTGAAGAGGCACTTCCGACCAGATTGGTTCATTTCGATAAGGCGGCATCCAGCTCAGCAAGTCGATAGCGTGATTTGCAACCAGTTGAAGACAGCATGGGCAAACCAGTGAGGAGGAGATAGTCCGACTCGGGCGCCTCTTGGCCAAAACTTGCCTACGTGATGGAGATAGGGTTCGCCTCTTTGCTTCGCTTCGGTCAGCATTGGGGGGGGGGGGCACCCGAATGATAACGAGGTGGAAAAGTGCAGTTGATGAGAAAACTAAAAGAGGGGAGAAGTGTAGCTGTGTTTGTGTGGAAGTGTTGGTGTCTGGTGTCGGCCAAGCACAGTGTTGCCTGGTGGGTGATAGTGTGTAGCGTTTGTTTGTGTGGAGGGAGAAAATGTTTGCGTTGATGGACAGCGATCGCTTGATTAGAGAGAGAGAGAGAGCACAGTGAGCGGTGTGCAGTCGCAGAGTGCATCTGCAATGTGCAATCTGCATCACCAATGCAAAAGCGGGTGGCGAAGCTTGGCGGCAATATCACATTGCCAGACCTCAGCTCTGTTGTGCAGTGCATGGGGGAACTGCTCCTCGCTTTGCCTGCTCCCATTCAGCCGATATCACCTCGCGATGATAACGGTCAATCGGAGGAGGGAAAGGGAAGGTCTGCTTCAAAGAGCAGCACAGGGCCTCTTTCATCATCCACTACGTGGACTCTAGAGGGGCACCAGAGCAGAGGTCACTCCAGGACACTAACGAAGAGAGGTCAACTGAGCTCTCATCATCAGACGGCTCACTGTTTGATGACAACTATTATTTTTTCATCTTTTAAAAACTTCAAGCAAAAACTGTGCTAGTAGAGAGTAGCATTATGCGGTAGTAGTACTATTAAAGCGTAATAAGAGCAAAGTTAGAGAAAAAGTTTAATAGTAGATCATAACATGAAAAGTAGAAGAGGGGGAGAGAGAAAAGGAAAATGAAGCGAGAAAAGATGGAAAAATAAGAGCGAAAAGCAAACTAAAGCAAACTGCTGCTGTTGCTGTATTAGAGAGACAAATGAAAACGAAAGAGACACAGCTGATCAAGCTCGTTGCAAGTGCGTGAGGAGATCGTGCATGCAGAGCAGCAGCAGCAACACAGCAGCGGCAAAGTTTTAATTTAATTTACCCAAAGTGCGCCAGCACTGGCAGAGCAGATAGCTTTAGTGTTCTGCAAGAAGGAAGGAGGGAAGGGAGGGAAGACTAGCTCGTTTGCCTGATCACTTTTCCTCTTTTTTTTCTGCCACTACTGTACTCAGTGCGGGGATGTATCACTTTTACACACTGTGGTGCTAAATTGACATCCATTTGCGCCCGGCCATATGATCTGCGAAATTGAGCCTCCGCAGCAGCAGCAGCAGCAGCTTTTCGTCAATTGATCTCATTAGCTGCTGCTGCTGGTTCATGACCGCCAGAGGTCGAGCCTGTTAGCTGCTGCTAGTGGGGAGGAAGATTTTGTACGGTCAGAAAGAGAGGAGGACGTCCTAGGAAGCTTAGGCTTTGGCTAGCAGCAGCAGCAGCAGCAGCTTCTCCTAGTTAGCTCGTAAGCTCTTCTCATTGCCAATGTTCTCTTCTCCTTTATTGTTTTCCCTGGCTGGCTCACTTTTCTCGTCGAAGACACGTACGAGAGCTGCTGCTGCTGCCGTTGCTCAATATTTGGCGAGACGCGTGCCCTTTTTCCTTTTCCCCTAGGTGCTCTTGTGTGTGTTTTTGATGACTACTGCTGCTTTTTCTTCTACTACTACATCTACACACCAGTTCACTATCACTGAGCAAACTTTGTCTGTGCAAATGTCGGTGCACTGAGAACGAGGGAGCTCAGACGATGATGATGATGATGGTGATGGGCAAACGATGATGAACGATTAAAATTAATAATAGTCGGGAAGTGAGTGAGCTGTGTGTGTGAACACTACTTTTACTGCTGCTGCTGCTGTAACTGGTTTACTACTACTTTCACTTTCACTTTCACTACTACTCTAATCTAGTTGGAGTGCACACACACACACAATTTGCTTCCGTCGTCCGATCGCAGCAAAACTGCTGCAGCGTCCGGTCCTTTTCTGTTGACTGGCGGCTAGTTGCTGTTGGAGCACTTGGAGCACCGGAGAAAGCAGATCTGCAGTGAGAGCAATTGAACTGATGATGGTGGTGCTACAGGGCAAACAGAACAGTTGTACAAAATTGTACCGAAAGACGAACAGTAAACAGACAACAGTAACTCTGGGGCTTACTGGGTACTTTTACGGGTACACCGGTGGGCTCATTTTGGGGTATGTTCGGTACTGAAAGTGCACCACTGAACGGGCGACACTTGGGTTTTTTGTTCCCTCTTTTTTGCTTTATTTGTACACTATTTGTACGGCTCCCAATTGGAATTGCAGCTCTCTCTCTCTCTCTCTCTCTCTCAGTTTCATCTTTTACCGTAATCTCGATAATGGCCAATTAAGCTTCGGTGCACGGCGACTGCTGCTGCTTTTTGGCGCACCCAAATTTGTACTGCTGCTGCTCCTTTGCAGGCGCTAGCCGTTTTCTGCTGAAAGAGACCACCAGTTTTTAATGTACTCCATTAAAAGCTGATAAAGTGGGAAAGTTTTTTTAATTTTTTTAGGAGGCTCTTTTTTTATTCGATTCCATCGTTTTCAGTTTTTGTCGGCTTTTTATTGAGAACTTTTTTTCCGTTGAGCTAATTGTTTTGAACTTTTTGGTCACTTTTGTCATTTTAATAGCTGCAGTTTTTGGGTCAGCTAAACTTTGCGTTTACGCTATGAAAGTAAAGTTGCGGTAGCAAGTTCATTCACGTAATTAGCTTAAAAGATTCTTCCTTTGCAGAAAGGGTTTGTTGAAAAGTTGTTGTTTGTTTGTGTTTAGCCAGTAAATGCCAGACACGCATGAAAGTAGCTGTGTTTGCTTTTTCTTTCTCTCTTCTTTTTCTGGTGTCTGTCAAACTTGATCAGAAAACCTTAGAGAAAACGAAAGCAAATTGAGAGATCACTTTTTGAAAGTCAGAGATAGCAGACTGTCTGACTGACTTGACTTCATTGATGCGATCACCTCTCATTCCTTCAAATGGAGCGTGCACTGCCATTCGCTGCCATCTTCCTTTCCACTTTCTTCTTGTCTCTGCTGCCCCTAAAAATATAAGTTCTCTCGGTCTGTCTGCTTTCCCTCTGTGAGAAAGCTGTCAGCCTTCAGTCGCCTGCCTGCTTATTTGGCAGCCTTTGCACGGCCTTCCAAAATGAGGAGAAGACGGTCCACAGTGCTCAAATGGACGGTCCTCTTCCTCTGCGTCCTCGTCCTCGTCGACGTCGTTTAGTGTCACCAAGGGGCATATTTATTGATTGCAATAGCAGAAAGAGGAGGAAGAAGAAGAGGGAGAAGGCGATCATATTTGGCGACACGTCACTGAGCACAGGCCAGGCCAGTGGCCGCCGTTGTGGACGGCCCAATTGAAAGGGAGGCAAATGTTGTTGCTGCTGCAACTGCTCCCCGATCTGCTGCAGTCGATCGAAGTGGGCTGACTGGGAAAAAAAGAATTTTCTTAGTTCACTTTCTGACTCACTGACTGTCCACCACTTGTGCTGACTGGGCAGAAAAGCAGCAGCCTTCTTCTTCTTCTTCTTCTGTGCTGTTGTTTTCGTCTCACTAACGATCTTTGCCCTTTGATTAATCAATTTCTCCTGCTGCTTTTTATTCGCCCAAGTATAAAAAGTGGGGAAAAAATGTGTTGGCAATTTTACAAAAAAAAACAAGCTTTCTCTGTTACATCGAAACCTCTGTTGACACTCTTCTTTCTATTTACTTTCCTTCTTCTCCTGCTCGGCGGTGATCCACTCTTCCAGCGCCTTGGCCACTCGCACGAAGAAGGACCGCCGGGCGAGCATCTGCAGCTTCACCGCCCACAGCGTCTGCAGCAGGTGGCCGTCGTCGTCGATGATGCGGGCGGCAGGGGCCGACCGGAGCGTCCCCGCCGTCACCTTGCCCAGGTACGCCTTGTCCGGGCGGCCCTCGGAGGGAACGCGCTTGGCTGCGGCCGTGGCTCGGGTCTTTTTGGCCTTCTTGGCGGCCGCTTCCGCCTCCTCTGCGGCCACTTTCGGTTTGGTGTAGACAAAGTTGAGACGGGAGTAGTGGGCGCCCACGGAGCCGGCCCAGACGGCGGCCCGCTCTGCGATGAAGCCATTCTGCTCGGTGATCACCTCGAAGCAGACGTCTCGCAGCTGGATGATGTACGGCAGGTCGAGGAACTTGAAGCTGAGCGGGCCCACGCCCAGCTCTTTGATGCCGGTGTTGAGCTGGACGGGCTTGGAGCCGCAGCCCACCGAGAGGACGAGGTTCAGTGGTGGTAGTGGTTTAGGAGAAGGTGAGGTGGGGGCGTTATTTGCCGCTGCTTTTAGCTCCGCCCGGGCCGCCTCGTACTTTGCCAGGACGTCCATTGTGGGGTTGGAGGCGTGCAGCCCATTGTCGTAGTGGCCGTAGAAGGTGGCGTAGCAGTAGAGGCTGCAGCTGGCGGCTCGGCACGCCCACCAAAGGTAGGGCGAGGAGGTGTTGTTTTCAGTTGTGGTGGTACCTGTTTGAGGTATCCCCGTGTATCGGTATGAGGTGAAGACGTTCTGCACCACCGGCTCCCGGTCGACCAGCGTGCTGAAGAGCATCAGGTGCTTGTTGTAGGGCGGGCCGGCCACCGACTCCACCCGCAGGCCGCCGTCCTTTTCGCTGCCAAACTCACGCTTGAGAACGGTCTCCAGGTGGGCCCCATTGGCGGTCATGTGCTGCAGAACGGGCGATTTGAAGTCCTCCTTCAGGCGGAGGAAGAAGTAGAAGGTCTCGGCGGCGGTGCGGCGCGTGGAGAAGAGGGCGGCCGCGGTGGCGCCGAAGCTGGCGCCGCCCACCACGGTGAAGTAGGCGTGCAGGGGGCGGGGCAGGTAGTTCTCCAGCTCGTTGAGGATGAGGGCCTGGATGAGAGGGCGAATGCCCGAGTAGCTGTCGCCGCCGTCGAAGGTGATCATGTTTACGGTGGAGGGGGAGGGGGAAGTAGTGGATTGACTTGTTCGCTGAGATTTTTTCGACGTTGTTTTGACAATTGATGGAGACTTTTCTTCTGTTAGAGGATCCTCGGAGGTCAGTGGATCCATTGAGGGTGAGGGCGGTGGAGATGTGGATGCACCTTCACCTTCGCCTTCTAGTGGGCTTTTTGGTGAAGTGGTGCTGCTAGCTCTGGTTTTGGATGACGATGATCCCTCCACATGGACGTCCACTGAAACGGTTGAAGAGGGGTTGCCGCCCCTTTTCAGCGGCGGAGGTTGGCTGATTTTGGGCGGAGCAGGTACTCCACTTTTGTTTCCCCTGACCAGTCTCAGTCGGCAGTGGTCGTCTACCGTCCTGATGTCCACCTTGACGTAGGCCTCTGACTTGGAGGCCCAGGAGCCGCCCAGGGGGGCGCACTGGGGGCCACACTGTGGATTGGCGGGCGTGTTTAGCGAGACACCTCCTCCTCCATCGTCTTCCTCTTTTGAAGAAGTCTGCTTCAGCGGAGGACATCGTCGGGCGCCGCTCTCCACCAGCAGGCGAATTATCTGCTGGTAGTGGGCGACGGTGCGGGCCTCCTCGGCGCTCTTCTTTGGGGACTTTGACTTTTTGCCGCCCTTTTGCTGCTGAGGAGTATTTTCCTGGTCCCCTGGCGCCAGGCTTTTCAGCTGAGCGCAGGCCATGTGCAGAGCGGAAACGCCCGCCTTGTCGCGCATGTTGAGCCGGGCGCCGAAGATGATCAGCGCCTGAATGGAGGCAATGTCGTGGGCGAGGACGGCGTAGTGGAGGGCGGTCTCGCCCGTCTGGTGGTTGGTCGCATTGACACGCCCACCGGCGGTCAGCAGGCGGAGGATCCAGCTGAGGCGGTAGTGGCAGTGGCGACGGGCGCTGGCCAACTGGCGCCAGGCGGCCGCCGCCTCGGCCTTGCCGGGCGCCTTTAGGGGCGTGCCGCCGCCGCCGCTCTTTTTGAGCACTCCTTTTGATGGTGATAAAGTTTGGTTAGGATTTTTGGTTTTTGATGTTTTGAAGGTGTCTTACCTCCTCTTTTGGGAGTTGGAGAGTGGCCAGTAGTCTTTTTGTTGCTCACCTTGACCACCGTAGAGTCGAGGCTGGCCGCCTCCTGAGCGCCCAGTCGGCGGATGAAGGCGATGAGGGGCGTGTCCCCTTGAAGGTTTCGCCCATTGACGCGGAAGGCCTGCAGCTTGAGGAGCCGTTCCAGCAGGTCAAAGTCGTTGGCCCAGTGGAGGGGGCTGCCGCCGTGGCCCAGCTCTCCGACTGCTAGTCCTCTAGCGAGCTCCTCCTCGCTGAAGGTGACGTAGGGGGAGGCGTCGATGTAGGCTGTCAAGTTTGCGCCCTCTTTGGGTACTTCCGGTTTACCGATGCTCAGCATCTTGGCGGTCAGTCCCTGGGCGAGCAGGCGTCGGACGGCGCCCAAGTACTGCCCGGTGAAGGCGACGTGCAGGGGCGTCCGCCCTTCACTGTCCACCACTTTGAGCTGTTCATAGAAGGCGGGTCGGTCGACGAGGAAGCCGACCAGATTACCGGCGCCCTCGTCGTCCTCGGTGCCCTTGGCCTGCACTGCGTAGTGCATCACCGTGGCGCCTTTGCTGTCCACCAGCTGGACGTCCATTCCGGTCTGGAGGAGGGCCTCGAGGAGGCGTTTTCCGCCGCAGTAGACGGCCACGTGGAGGACGCTCCAGCCGCCGGGGTTTTCCCGGTTTTCCAGCTCCTGAAGAGGGATTGGCGAGGAGGAGGAGGAGGAGGTGAAGTGATTGTCCCAGTTGAAGTAGGCGGCAAAGTGGTGCACCGTCCAGGAGGGATTGGCGGCGAAGCACTCCAGCAGCTCGACGACGGTGCTGAAGGCGGCGGAGCGGCTAGGGAGGAGGAGGAGGAGTTTAAAAAGGAGTTCAGATATTTTTTGGTTTACCTTCCACCCTCGACCAGGAAGGGGACGAAGCCGTTGAGGATGGCCATGGCCGGGCTGGCCAGCTGGGCGGTGGCCACCTCGAGCTGGTTGGTCAGGAGGAGGGTGATCTCCAGGTCCTGCAGCGGCAGAACCTCGAGCACCATCTCGTAGGTGGTCTTTTCCGCTGGAGGAGTAGGAGTTTCCTGAGGAGGAGGCGTGTTTTCGCCAAAGAAGGTGGTAGAGTAGAGGACGACGGCGCCGTTTCTGCCCTGCAGCTTGGTTCGACTTTCGACGGCTGTTGTGGTAACATTTTCCGGTGATGCATTGAGGTCCTGCATGAGATGGTAGGGCGCCGTACGGTTGCGAATGTAGTACAGCTGACCGGCGATGTGCACCTGAGAGCTGAGCACTGCTTCGGTGTCCTTTTTGGAGGTAGGAGCAGCTGCTGAGCCTGGAGCAGCATTTTCCGGAGAAGGTCCAATGGCTCTTCCTCCTCGATTTACATTTCGCTTAAAGAGCTCCTTGAACTTGGCGGAAAAGTTGACCATTTCTTGGGTTTTGGCCTTTGCTTTCTTTCTTTAAAGTGACTGGACTCTTGGTTGAACACGTCTGTTCAAGCTGTTTAAGCTTTTTTGCAGGTTTTGTTCTAAAAAGCGAATTGTTCTTTTTTGATGGATTGAGCTGCTTGGCATTTTTCCAGATTTGCTGGACTCTTTTACCCACTTGTACAAAACTGCCCGCTTTTTTATTGCCCACTTTCACAGAAGGATCTTATTTATTATGTGTTTTCTTTTTTCGTGGTTGCTGCTGCTGCCTGTTATTTGTAAGACTTTAGTGCCCGAGCGCGCAAGAGCGCGACTTTTAAGCAGTCTAATGTTTATTGCCTGGTAAAAAAGAAGGCAAAGTGGAGGAAAAACTGTAAACTTGCTCGCTTTCACTCACTCACTGGCGGCTGACTGGACTGAGTGAGTGAAAGGAGACTGACTGGAATTTTCAATGAAGGCTGCTGGAATTTGTTTTTTGTTGCATTACTGAAGGGGAGGACACCCTCACAGAAAAAAGAGTCGACCAGATTGAACTTGCTTCCCTTCACCGTATATTATTAATATTATCGTGTGGGCAATGATTGTGTCAGTCTGTTTTGTTGGGGAAGTCTGTTTCTGGGGTACACTTTCCAGTTCTTCTCCCTTATCGACACACTAGCTTGTCAGGGATTCGTGGATTGGGAATCTCTTCTCTTCTCCTCCTCTTTTGCTTGTTCTGATTTGGCTTTGCTGCAACGCTTTCTCTCTCTTGTATGCAAAGGGCATACGGTGGTGATTGAGCACCGTGGTGGTGAACACAAGAGAAAGAGAGGAATGCCGCCTAGCTGCCTCGTGACAAATTAGATTGAACTTCCCGAGCAGAGCTGTTCTCTATTTTGCCGTTATTTTTCCTTTTTTTCCGAGATGCTCGTGCGCTACTATTTTTCTCCACTATTTTTCGTAGCTTAGCGCTCAGGCTTTAGCTTCTTCTTCTTCGCTCGTTTTGGGTGCAATGTGTGCGCGTTTCGCTTCACCGATCTCAGATACTTCGTTTTCTGCTTCTTCTTGTACTGCAGTTTCAAATTGGCTGTACGTTCTTCTCTTCTCCTTTTTCTTCGCTCTTGTTCGCCCTTTATTCTCTAGCGCCTTCATCAGTAGAGCGCGGAGTTTATTTGCCCAAGTCAACCCCCAAAACGACAAACAATAGCAAAAGCAATAACAACAACAACTAAAATATGTGGATTTGCTAAACTTATTTATTATTTGGTCTGACAGCAGCGGAGGAGGTCTTGTGCAAATAGTAGTCGTGCCAAAGGTAGTAATGCAAATCAATGTTGAGGTGGTAATATTTGGCTGATTTGGCCAATTTTCAGTGTGTCGGTGGAACCTCAAATGTGGAGGTAATCTTCTGAGCTTCTCTTTTCTTCTTTTCTCTCTTTTTTTCACAGCATTGAGCATGGAACCAGAGTTTGTGTTGTCTTTGTTTTGCAGCCGTTTTATATTGTGCATTCTCTAAGCCAGTCTTGTGGCCTTTTGCTGTGTGCTGGGTGTTGAGTAGTGTAGCTTTGCCATTTCATTTGGCGGCTATTTGAGTTTTGCATGGGCTTGTAAAGTAGCATAAAGAGAGAGAGAGAGAGACAGCTTGGGGGAAGAAGTAGTACAATGAAGATACATTGCTTCTTCCATTCCTTGTCTTCCTCTTCTTCTAAAGCGTGTCACTTTTTTACACTGTTTAGTTGTGTTACGGTTTTCTTCCTCTTCTTTTTTTCAACGAGATTGTCCTTCCCTCTCTTTTCTTTTTCTTTTCTTCATTTTGAAATGCCGCACTTCTGTGTAATGTTATGTAATGGTGATGCAATGACACTTCTTCTTCTTCCTTTGTCCGACTATAAACTTCTTCTTCGCTCACTTTTTTCTGTGTTCAAAAATAATTCAAAATTGAATTAAAGTCTGATTTACATTAATGTGATAAGGGGGGGGGGGAGGAAAAGATAGATGGGAAATGGAGAGGGCATCTTTGCTGACAGAAGAAAAGTACTGCAGTGTAGTGTTCTGGTGTTCACACAGCGGCAGTTGACATGCACTTGGCACTCTCTGTCGACACTTTCTCTCTTTTAATTTGCCCTTTTGCTCCCTCGTGTTGTTATTCACACATGTTTTTTCCATTTATGTGTCAATGTCTTTTGGTAGGTTTTTCTTTTTTGCTGCTTTGCTTTTTGGAGAAAGTAAAGGAAAATTGTTTGGCTGTTTGGTGTGTTTTTATTTTTCCTACTCTTTTCCTGCCTTTCTTTCATTCACCAAAACGGCTGGCAACATTTTTGACAGCTCGCTTTTTACTTTTGGCGTGTCTGCTGTTGACTTTTTCCATTAAAATTTTTGTGTTTTTATGTGTGCAGGGCTTTTTTGTTTTTGTTTATAATTTTTAGTCGAGTGAGTGAGGTTGAATAGATTTAGACAGAGAGGTTTTTTTGTTGCAGAATTCGCCTGTACAAAGGAATTTTCCAATTCTGATCAGCACAGGCGCACTATTGCCCTCTGCCGTGAGCCGCGGCACACTGAGAACGAGTGATGCCCACTCCAACACGGAATATTCTTTTTTTGTTCATTTTTGCAATAAATCAATTTTGATATGCCAAAATGTGATGATTTGCATTTATAGTTGAACAAATAGAACTTGTACGAGTATAGTGGATATGTTTGAATATTTTAACCGCCAAAATAAATTCTAGAAAAGTAAAACTAGCTTTGAATTTTGTTGTCTTTTGCATCCCAAATACAAGATGGCGCATCAGAGTTTAGGAAAGAGAGCAAAATAAATGAAACACTGAATGTAGAAGAAATCTAGGCATAAAAATATTTTAAAGTAATTTCTTCCCGAGTGGAAAATCGTTTACTTAGTTACTTTTTCCTTCATTAATACTCTCTGCACTCAAGCCGACACTTCATTAGCATTCACTGTCGCATAGTCGAGTGCTTTTTGACACACACAACCAACGAGTAATTAAGTATAGGCAAGCGAAGCTATTGATTGGCAACTTGTGCATAACTGAACTATTTTTCTAATTTGAAAAGGAATATTCTGCTGCAGCACTTTACATTAATTGCTTGTTGAGAAAGAGGAGGAGGAGGAAGCAAAAAATATTGATTGCCAGCTGCCAACAGTCAAGAGAGGCAAAAAGCAAAAAAAAAGTGTGACAAAAGTGTGTGGCTGCTGCTTCTGTTGTGCATTTCAGTGCAAACACTGTTTTTCACTCACTCTGACAATGTTGCTCACTTTTCTTTTTTGCTTCATTTCATTTCAGATTTTCCATCACCGTCATCATCATCATCATCACCACTTCATTGTCATCAACGTTGCTATCACCACCGTCACCACCACCTGAAGCACAAAAGCGAACCCGCACTGACAATAGTGTGAACAACAAAAGGCTTCAACGCACACACATTCGCTTGCTTGCTCTTGCTCCCTCGGGCGAAATTTTCCAAAAGCAGCAGCGGCAGCATTTTTCTGGCTTCAGCTTTTGTTTTTACCGTTCCCTCTTTGATGTGCCGATCTACATATTGTTTCCCTTTTGGCTTTTTAAGTTATGTTCAGCTGCCTCGATTGGTGTTCACGCTAATGTATGTTGCCAAGTGTGTGTCGTCCGTCAGCAGCAGCAACACCTCGGTGATTTCTCAGAAAATGTAATTTGGGTTTTCGTGTTTTTGCCGCACCGCTTTCAGCACCATAACCACGATTTTTGTGCTTTTTTTCTATCACCTCTTTCACTTTTTCAATGAGTTTGCTTTGAGTGCCTTGCCTACAACCGCCACCTCTTCTTCATCACCACTGCTTCCATCACCTGTTTTTTCTTCACCACTCTTTTTTTTGTAAAATGGCCGCTTATCTCTGCCGAGTTGAATCTTGCATCTTCCAGTTTTTATCACCACCACCATCACCACAAGTCAGCGCCGTCGGCTAAATAATATGGCCAGCTCAAGGCATTGGATATTCTCACTACCTGTTACTATGAGACTTTAGTGTCCCTTTTTGTTTTGCCAATTTCGTGTTTTCTTCCAATCTCGATCTTCACCTTCACCCACACTTCACCGCATCATTTATGTCGTCCAGCTTTCAGGTGTTCCCCAGCGAGCTTCCTCCCCACCAAAAGCATTGCACCGAAGCGGAAGTGGTCGACGGCGGTCTCCAGAAACGACCGTCGTCGCTAGGGCCGGAGGGACGGGCCAGTGCTTTGCGCCATGATTGGCGCCAGCGGAAGTCGGCACCTGGCGAGAAGGCGAGGCTCATCGCCGGCGGTCAATCCGCTGCTCGCCGCAGTCGCCTCCTCCGCTCGGCGGCTCTCCACGCAGCGAGAAGAAAATGAAAGCGATATTGAGTCGGGTGGTCATGGCGGACGGAAGACCAGCACGGTCGACAGCGATGGAAGGAGAGAGTCGAGGGTGAGTTTTTCTGTTGGGAGTTTTCTTTGGGGAGTTTTTGTGTTTTGAACAGGGGTGGGAATCGAGTCCACTTTTCCGCTGTAGCTACATAGCCAACGTTACGCGCCCTCTAGCGTTGGCTGTGTAGCTACAGCGGAAAAGTGGACTCGATTCTCACCCTTGGTTTTGAAGTTTGGCTGCAATACGTCCACTGTGAACGGTCACAGATGGCTGGTTTTGGCGCCGCCGCCGGCCGCTTCTCTGCCGCAGGCAAAACTAAAGCCGCCGCTGAAAATTCAAAATGTCTGCTCTTTTAGAATCTGTTTGGAACTTTGAGATTTTAGAACTGCCAAGCTCATTGTTCTCCCGCTCTATTTAGTAGTTTGCAAATTGTAGTGAGTCAGTTGTTTTCGCGATGAAAAAGTTCTCTACTAGCTCACGCTGATCATTGTCTCCTAGTAGATACTAGAAACTGATTCTTCTTTTCTCCCCTTTCCAGGATCAACTCGAATCACCGGACTCAACTACCTCAGCACAACAGCATGCAACCTCGGCAGCAGCAGCAGCTCAGGCGGACTCGACGACCCGGGCGACAAGGTCCACCGGTGCTGCAGCCAACGGCTCCACCACCCAGTCCACCACCACCACCGCAGCGGATGGCGGCGCATCCCGGCGCCAGTCGCGAATGTCCATCACCACCACCGGTGGGGGCGACGCCTTTCCGCCGCCGCCGGGCACGCGAATGCGCCAGCGGCGAAAGGCCGTGGAGATCTCCGACCAGCGAGCTTGCGTCCTCCTCCACTCCAGACTGAAGGGCATGAAACTGGAGGACATTGCGTAAGTGCACCCATCCCCTATTCTTTTTTTCTTTTGATTGTTTAGTTTAATTTAGTTTAGTTTTTGTTGTTTTTGTTTAGTCAGTCAGTCAGTCAGTTGTCATTAGCAATTACTTTGGCTCCCCTCTTTCTCTCTATATGATGGTGTCTGTGTGGATTGAATCTCAGCGCACACTTCTCTTTCCCTTTCTCTTGTTCTTGCTCGGTGAATTCGGTGAAAGCGAAAGGCAAATTGGAATTCTATTTTCTAGGATTCTCGTTTCACCCCAACTCTTGTGACACTGCGAAGGCTCTGCTTGACTGCCGCCTGCTCTCCCTCTCTCACTCCCTGCTCTTGCTCTCTGAGTGCACGACATTTGTAAGCGCCAATTACCAGGTGCAGACAAATGGTTCCGTTTCGCTTGAAAGTTTTGAGAGCTTGACTACTGCTGTCTCGCCGTCGTTGGCAAACAGCAGCATGCTGTTTGCCTAGACACATCATCATCATCAGCATGTTCAGCAGTACACAGAAAAGCCGCCTGTCTCTGTGTCCGTTAGGCTTGACTTTTTTTTTCTTGACTATTTCAATTTCTTTCCATTTCCCCACTTCTCCCCACTTGTCCTTCCCATCCTCCTCCGCTTTCTCTCCTTTTTTCTGTGTTTGATCATACCCAAAGCTCTTCAGCTTTCGGTTCAGTCTGGGCATACTGTTTTGAAAAGTATTCCCGCTGTGACTGTTGTCTCTTCATTCATTCAGTCAGTCAGACAGTCGGCGGTGATCCTGCCAAGTTAGCAGTCATCAGCAGTGATTACAGCTTAGCGTTTGTACGTTTGAACTCGCTGCTGCTGCTTCTTCTTAATTAACGAGTAATGAAGACATAATTAGTGGGAATTATTTGAATCTTCTGTTTGGTGTGTGTGTGCCTGTGTTTGGCACGCAACGGCAGAAGCAGACACAAAGATCGCGCCGATCTCTCTCATTGATCAGAGCTCTGAACTCGCAGATTTTTCGTACTTTTTTATTCAATAGAAAAAGCAGACATTGCCTTTTCTTTTTTCTTATTGTACCTTTCTCGTTCTGTGTTCTGTTTTTCCGCAGATTTCCATTCTTAGCTTTCCCTTTTATTATTATTATTCAGCACTGGCTGCTGTCCTGTCGATGCTGATGCTCTCTCTCTCTCATTTCATTCAATTATGCTAACCTTAATTAGGCGCAGTGCCCAATTAATAGGCAAAGTCTGTGTTTGTACACTCGCCCACTTGGGTTCGGTTGTGAAGAAGAAGAAGAAGAGGAGTAGGAAAAATCAGAGGAAACGGCACTGTCCTTCTCTGCCTTTCTTTTAGGGAAAGGCGACGTCCAGAACACACACACAGAGACACTGTGCCAGCGGCACCGATGTCGTCCTCGTCAAACGGAAAGTGAAAAGCAAACACACAAGCTGTGTGTCCTGTTCCCTGTCTGTCCCTGGCGGTGTCTGGGGACCACTCGTCACACTGCTGCATCTGCCGCATACTGCTGTTGCGCCTCTCTTGAATCACTTTGCCTTGATGTATTATTAATAATGGCCACTATGTGTGTGTGTGTGATATGATTTCCCTTTGTTTTGTCAGCTCACTGTGTTTGTCTGCCGACACTGCCTCACTGCCTGCCTGACTGACGGTCATCGCTCTCTGCACTGTGAACGCACTATTGTGATGCAGCTGCAGCTGCTATTGTCTTTGATTTTATTTTATTTCAAGACCAGGCTTTTGGGTAGCTGTGACGACATTGGCTGGCAACTCCATCCTCTCTGTTTGACTTTTGCTCTCATTCTTACTATGTCGGGTTTAGTACTAGTGCACACTAGGCAGACAGCATTACCATATTATTTCGATCCGTTTTCCGCCTTTTTCCTCAACCACTCTCTATTCACCCTTAGCAATCTCGTTTCACTATTTTCCCACTCGCTTGCCTTAGCTAGCGCTGGCCCGGTCGCCATATTGTTGATTAGATTTGATTGTGTGTGCAAATATTTGCCCAGCACTCTCTCTCTCTCCTCTCCTTCCACCTTCCCTCATTCTTCTTCTTCTGTTTTTACTGATTCATTTCAATTTTCTATTTCTATCATTTTTGTGTTATTTTTTAATGTAGGTTGTAGAGAAGTGTGGTGTGACTGTATCGAGCTAAAGAATAACCACCGCTCTCTTATGAAGGGCAAATATTTGGTTCAGGAGAGTCATCTGCTGCTGCTTCTTCTTCAAAGGGCAAAGTTGAGAGTGGTCAACAGAGCAGCAGCAGCTGCTGCAACTCTGCTGCTTTGTTGTGCCAAAGTTAATTTTTTTATATTCAGCAGTTTTATTTTTCACCAGGCAGGCTGGTCTTTTCTATTTGCTGATTGAGCTGACTGGATCGGCTTTTAGATGATTTTAGTTAGGCAGAGTCTATCATTAGACTTGCACGGAAAAAAGAGGACGGGCACCTTGCACGAGCACTGGGCAGCAGCAGCACAATCACATCACCATTTCCGTGAATCATTTGCCTTCTCTTGCTTTCACTGCTGCCTTCGGATTACCTGATCCAAATTGCAGCACCACCAGTGAGTGGTAATGATGATGATGGCAGCAGCGGTGGTGGTGGTGACGGCGATGGCTTTTCCATCGACCACTCCCCGGCAAGACGACTGGGACGACCTTTTATGGTGGTTTAGGGGATTTTGATTTGCTGCGGTGCTTTTTCTGTTTCTGGTTGTCTGTGTGTGCTTTACTGGAATTATGGCTCAAATGAATAAGCTTGCACTACCACCACTATTGGCGGTGTGATTTGGGCTGCTTTGCCTTTGCCTTCTTCCCCTTATTATTATGTGTAGCCGTCAGGCTTTGCTGCTTTGCCTTTCTTTTCAGCTGCTGCTGATTTAGTGCATACTTTTAGTTCTTTTCTTTCTTCTTCTCTTCGCTAAGATGCTTTTAATTAAATGGCACCGGAAATTAGGCCTCTCTTCACCACTTAGGCCCGAGCGCGCACGAAAAAGGTAGTAGTGCATCAATAGTGAACGAGAGCTGCTGTTGCAGCTGCAACAGTGATGCAAAATGCAAACTGAAATTTTGAAGTGTCGTTTAGATGTCTCTCTCTCCTGCACACAGTTTTGTCTATTGCTGCCAATTTTATTTTATTTGCCATATGGCACTTTGGAAGTGTGTGTTGAAAAGCTAAAAAGTGAAATGATGTGTACTTTAGTGAGTGGTGGTGAAGGGAACGACACTTCTGTCGTTCTTTCTTTCTTTCTTTTTCTATTTCATTTGATTGATATTCATTAGTGCAGCGGCAGAAGAGAAAGGTGGGGAAAAGTGTGTCAGGTAGCTTTCTACCTTTCTCTCGCTACTCTTTTCTTCTTCATTTTCTTCTTCGTGTTGCCCGCTCTTTGTTCGTCACTGCAAACTTATTTTCCTCTTTTGCACTCACTCACTTTCAGTTTTGTGTACCTTTCACCGATCAACACACACATAGTGTCTGCATTATTATTTTCCTCAATTGAACACACACACACACACACCTGATTGGTCGCAATCTATGTTTTGTTGTAAGGTGGAAGAGGAATTTGTGTGTCTGTATCCGAAACAGCTGCTGCTGTTCTTTGTGCGTGTTTTTGTGTGCTGACCAGTGTCCGTCGTCTTTTGTCTGCTGCTGGTACACTTTTGTCCGGTGATTACTTGCCGATTTTGGTGCTGGTTGTAATTATTGCCACCACCAGCACGGAAACTATCGAGACTATCACTGCTCGATTTGACGCCAATTTCTCTCTTTCTTTTTCTCCCTTTCTTGTCTGTCCGTTTTGTGCTAGTGTGTGTGTGTGTGTTGAATTCCTCTTGGACGGGCGAATTATTGTGCAAACTATTGTACGTTCTTCCTTTACCATTTTACCATTTAGCGCCGCTCACTCTTTTACCCTAGGTGGCTGTGGTGGGTTTTCTTTCTATCTTCCCATTCCCATTGCAATCGCTCATTGTTCGGTTTTTGACTGGTTTCCACCACCACCACCACCACTATCACCGTTTTGCGTGGGCACCTTGCACTCCACTTTGCACTTTTTCCCTTCCTCTCAACCCTTTGCTTCCACAAAGTTCAGTGGTGGTGGTGAGAGATGCGGCAAGTGCACACACACACACACACACACACACAATCTAATCGAGCCAATCATTGTCGCGTTAATTCAATCAGGCAGTTGGCAGCAGCAGCGGCAGCACTGCTATGCCCATGATACTCACCAGCTCTCTCTCTCCCTTTCGCATGAATTGGGTGACAATTGGCCAATGAACAGCACCATCAGCAGCAGCCAGCGGAGACCCACATTGATTGTCGTCGGATGGTGGTCACACAATTTGCCAGCAGAGTCTATTGAGAAGAGGGCCTCTGTAGCAGGCGGCTGCTGCCTCTTCATTCGGCTATATATTCAAGTGAGTTCGAACTGACGAGTGACTAGGTCTAGGAGACACTGTATGGAGCGGCTGTCGAGTCTCTTCTCGGGGTCCTCACACCACTTCACACCAAGGTAGATTTCAAATTTGATTTGCTGCCTTTCTCTCCCAGGTTTTTCTCTTTCAGCTCCTTTGACCAGCTCACTGAGAGTGAGTGAGCGAGAGAGTAGTCTGTTCAAGAGTGCCCAAGCTGCAGCGCAGCATCCTCACTCTCTTTCTCTCTCTCCTGTACGGCACACACTTCACTTTCTCACTTTCTCTCTTTCGTTCGGTGGCGCCAGAGAGGTCGTCGCCGCCGCCGTCGTTCTCTTCTGCCACCACTTGATTGCCACCACCAGGCTGCTGCTGCTGGTGCTGTTGTTTGCTGGTGGCGGTGCTGATGATGAAGGTGGTGGTGGTGCTCCACAGTTCAGTGTTCAGCCAGTCGAGCGGTGGCTCTGGTCGCCAGTTCTCCACGCACACAATGCTCGCACACACCAAAGACGCACAATCAGACTGAAATTGACTTCTCTTCACGTGAACTGGAGGCAATCAGCTACTACAAATCTGTGCCTCCCTCTCAATCTGTTGCACTGTGTCTTCTGCTGCCGTAATACTAATTACTGCCACTGAAAAAGGGGAGATCGATGCTCTCTCTCGATTCGATTTGTGTGTTCTTCCTTCTCTAATTAATTTTGCTCTTGCTTCGGGTTCTGGGCAATTTTCTCCAGTGCTCTCTGGCCCATCTGTGATTTTCCTTTTATTGCGCATTCTTTCATCTCTAAGAGCAACACTGCTTTTGTTTGTGCCTGCCCTGTCTGTTCTGCCACTGCCATCTTTTCCGTTGTCAGTGATCATCATCCTCTCCGTCGTCATCACCATCATCTTTTGCAGACATTTTTTGTTTCAATGTCTGTCTATTTTTGTTTGTTTGAAATGTTGTTCAGTGGCAATGATGACTGGTGTCTCTGACCGTTCAACTGATGACGAGGATGGTGGTGATGTCTAAATACATTTTTGTCGAGTTCATCTTCGTTTTTTCTGTCTGATTTGACTCTGTATCACCGTCATAACTACCACCACCATCACCACCGTTGGTGATTGGTGCAGTAATAATATTCACGGTTCAGTAGCTCAGTGGCTCTGACTGACTTGGTGAGTGAGTGACTTGCTGGCTGACAGACAAATTACCGCTGCTGTCGAAGATTACCACTGCTGCCTCTGCTCTTTGTTTACTTAACTTGACTGGGCAATCCACCTCCTCCTTCTCCTCCTTCCACTGCCTCGTGGTATACATCTTCAACTGGTGAACTGCATCACACACACACACACTGCCAACTGAATATACTCTACTCAACTCAGTTTTCCCCTTTCCGGAACTATCTAACTTGTTTACGCAACCAGTGATGGGGAGGCTGAGCGCTGTCCTTCTCATTCTTTTGAAAGTTGCCGTCTGAGTTGAAGAAATGGATGATCGAAGACTACTACCACTTCTTCTCCTCCTCCTTTCAATGGCGCCGCCGTGTTTGTCCTGCACTTGACTTTCTTTCCTGCCTCTCCTGGTTCATCCGCCTACTGCCTCATCAGCACAATTTGCCCAGTGGCATATTTATGGCCTGTTTACCTCCACTGCAGACGCTGTTGTCAATGCCACCATTACCACCATCATTTCGTCTGTCTCAACACCAGTGTCTGAAGTGGCGGCGGTGGTGGTGGTGGATGGGGTGTGTGTGTATGCCTGTGGGCAGAGAAAAGTTGGTGTGCAAACACAAGCCAGCCAGCTAACCAGCCAACCTTGTTGAGAGACGACAATCTGGTGTGCAGTGCAAGGCTCAAGTGATTCCCGCCAGTGAGTCAGAGAAGACTGCAAAGGTGTTTTTCTGCTGCTGCCCCTGAAGAGAGTGTGCTTTCACTGAGCAGCAGCAGCAGCAGCAGCCACCGCCACCATGCTCCACGTGCGCTCCTACAGCGTCCGCCTGAAGCGGCGCAACCTCGAGTCGGTCTCCTCCTTTCGCCGCAATCTGCAGCGGCGCAAATTGGGCGTCACCCTCAGCAACGCCTCCTCCACGGCGTCCACCTCGGGCGGGACGATCGTCAGCGAGGGGGCGAGGAAGGCTTCAGATGGTTCCACAGCTGTCGTCGTCGCCCGACCGCGAAGTTCCAGCCTGACGGTGGTCGAAGATGTGGCCACTGCAAAGAAGAAAACGAGCACTACTGCTAACCCGTTGGGCTCGCCGCTGAGCGATCACGCCAAGCTGGTGCTACTGCGCTCGCTGACCACCGCCGGTGCCGTCGCCGCCGGTGATGATGACGAGGCCGCGGTGTATGGTAATGGCGGCGGAAAAGGAGGAGGTCGTCAGGTGAAGTTTACCCTGCAGGAGGACGGCAGGTGAGTGTTCTCTTGTGTTCTGTTTTGCCCTTTTCCCTTGCTTTGGTGCAGCATTTTTGCTTCTTCTTCTTCTTTCCGGTAATTCACTTAGCCGCTTTCTTTAGTCGACTTTTCGCTGTCTGTCCGTCTAGACAAACTCTCCCCAGAGCCCGTCTTGTGGCAGCGGCTCCATAAAAGCAAACTTTTTTTCCGTTATCCGAGTGGAAAACCGAGTGGCAACTTTTTTTCTCGCTTGCCCTCTACTTTTCTTTTTCTAACTTTGACTTTTTATTGCTTTTGCTGAAATGAACAAATGTTGCAGCTTTTTATTATTGTTGCAATTCAGGTTCAATTGTATGCAAATCTCTCTCTCTCTATCTTTCTCACTGACTTTTTCTTTGCTGTGCTTTTTTAAAATCAGTATATTTTACTCCTAGTTTGAACGAAAGTAGTGCGAGAATTTAAATGAGCTAAAGTGGTTTGTGTGTGTGTATTTGATACTCTGAGCGGATGCTAATGCGCGCCTCCCAGTTGGCAAAATGTGGTTTCTCTTGGCGGCTATTTTTATTTTTTTAGTTGTGTACAGAATTCTGTCGTTTTTTTCATTCCCGCAGTGGCGGCGTCCTCTTTTGGGCGCCCTTCTCACCAAACTCGTTTGCACTGCACCTGTACAGCCGTTCTGTTGAATTGCGCAGAATGGGTAGAATTAGCAACAAGGGAAATTTTTTCTCGTTGTTGCGGTTCTTTGTTTGCTACTGCACTATTAGATGGCAGTAGTTCTCTCTCTCTCGTTTGGCTTAGAATCATTACACTACCTCTTTTTCACTATTTTTATTCGCTTTCCCTTTCTATTTTCCACTTCCTTTCATTTATTCGGCTCCCCTTCTTTTTGGCCGCCCTTCTCTGCAGCTGCATTTGCTGCTGCTGCTGTCCACTGTTCATTTCCGTTGGTCGCTGGCAGCTAATTGAATTTGATATTATTGTTGCCGTCTCCGCGGCCATATTTTCTGCTGAAACGGCGAGTATAGCAGTTTTTCCTCTTCCCTTTCCTATTTTTATTGTATTAGCCACACACACACACTTTTTGTATTTATACGACCAGTTTATACGAGCACTTGCACACTGTGTGTACAGTGTGTACTCACTGACCGACCGACCGACCACCAGTGAAAGAGTAAATGGGTCTCGGTTTGTGTCTATGTTTATTTTTATGCCTCTCTTTCAGGGTTCACTTTACTTTTACTTCTTTTTTTTTCACCGCACCGTTTTCTTGTGGTTGTGGGTCTTTCAGTGGACGGGAGAGAGGTGGAGAGTGAGCTATTAAACGAAGTGTGTGGGAGAGCGAGAATTGTGCTTGTGCCTAGGCAATTGGCGGTGGCGGCGATTCTGATCAGCTTGTGCTACGGTGAATAGAGCCAGCCACTGCCGCTGCCGCCGCCGTCGATTGAACTGCTCGATTGAATTCTGAAGCTGAAGCTAAAGTTGTGTGTGTGTGTGTGTTGAAGAACGACGTCGGCGGTGTCGAATTCAATCGTCCGTCGGCACTTTCTTCTTTCTTCTTTCCTTTCAAAACTCGCACCGGAGAGAGAGAGGGAGCAAAACTGTGCACAACAGAGGCCGCAAAGACTGCGGACGGCGGTTGCGGCAGCAATTGCCTCTCTCTTTCTCTCTCTTTTCTGGAACTGCTGTTCCAGTGTGGTGCCAGAATCCACTACTACCACTACTGCCGGTGACGTTTCTCTTTCGCTGGCTGTGGTGGTGAATTCTGTTCTCTCTTTTGGATCTTCGGCCACCCATACGCTTTGCTCGGTAGTGTACGGTTGTGGTGGCTCTGGTTCTGTTGTTGGTGCTACCACCACCACCACCACCAGCACTGTCTCTTGTTTTTCCTGGTTGGATTGCTCTCTTTCTTTCGCTTTTCTTTCTCTTTCTCTCTCCTCGTACGACGACGACGACGACAGTTGGATACTCTCTTTCTCTTGGTTCTCTTCTCTGTACAAACAGTGCGAACACGCAGAAGAGTGCATAGTGAAGCGCGAGCGATCTCGTACTCACACTGCTGCTCCTCCGCGCCAAATAGTAAAACTTTTTGGTGACCGTTATCGTCGTCAGCAGCAGCGGCGGCGGCAGCGTCGGCAGAAGTGGCAGCAGAACGCCAGAGCCGTCGTCGTCGGTGCCGCAAGAGCAGAGCAGAGCAGAGCAGAGCAGACAGTCCGAAGAACACACGATGAGCGACGAGACGCGAGGGAGCCCGACGACGGAGTCCTCGTTGCTGGTGTTGTTGGTCGTGGCGGCGGCGGCGGACTGACTGACTGACTGGTCGGAACAACATTTTGCTTGTGCTCTAGTGTGACCGAGTGAACGACGACCATCACTTGTGTGTTGTGACCCCCTCCCTCTTCGAAACTCTGTGTGAACACTACCTCGAACGTTTCTTCTACTTTTCATTTGTTTTCATCTTCAGCCCTAGCAGCAGCAGCAACGCCCCCACCAGCACTACCACCAAAGATGCAACAACAGTAGCCACCACCACCGCCGCCTTCCAAGTGAGGCCGTTGGAGTGTGGTGTGTGCCTGAAGGGCGTGAACGGGTGGCTGGCTGTGATTGTTTTGGGCTGTTGTCGTCGTCATCGTCGTTGATAAGTTGTTATCACTGTTGAAAGTCATCGCTGGCGTTGCTTGGTTGTTGTTCTCCCCCACCCGTTCAGTTTGTCTGTGTTGTTGCTTGAAGCTTCTTCCACTTTTTCTGCTGTTATCTTCTTCTTCTCTTTGTTTATTTGTTTCCACTTTAATTTGTTTTGTTATTGCTGCTACTGCTCTCCGTTACCGTTACCGTTATCACCACCACAGTCTTCTTCACCGCAAGTCTTCAACCACTGAATCAAGAATCTTGAAATAATTTCTACAAGGCTCCCAAACTACGCTTCAGATCTCCTTAATTTCCTCCTTTCCTTGAATCCTCCATTTCTCTCTTTCTCTCCTTGATTCCTTTCACCCTTCGTCTCCGATTCCCAGTACTTCCACCACCACCACCACACTTCTACTACACACCTCTACCTTCCGTTTGTTTGTGCTCTTCTACTTTCCTGCTTGTTCTTCTCTGATCCTCTTCGATTTCTATTTCTACTTCATTCCTATCTTCTGCGTAGATCTCCTTTTTCTCCTTCTCCTCCTTACAATTCAATTGTTTGCTCTTTCTTCAGCTTCAGCCTCAGCAGAGTCAGCCGCAGCTTCAGATTTTGTTTATTGTTTACGTTGCTATCACCTCAAGTCTCTGCTTCTTCTTCCTCTTTTTACACCCACCGTTTTTCTATTTGTATTTTATATTCTATTACCACCTCTCTCCTCCTTTCCTCCCCTTTCTGAGGAAAGATCGTCCACTAAGTTTATAATTTTGTTTGATTGCCGTTTGTCTCTTCTTTGCCACCGTTCTCCGTCGTCTTTCACACATTCACACTGTCCAGCCTGATCATATCCTTTCCTTTTTTGAAAATACTGAAGACACACACACACACCTTTCCTACTTCTTATATTCCACCTACTTCTCACTCGCTACCTAAAGCCCTCCTTACCCCTTCAAGAAACTTCCAAGTCAAAAGCTAGCAACTACTCACTCTGTGGCTTTCAGAACTTTGAAGAAAATTACTGTTTTGCACTTGCCCCACCACCACCACCCTTCATTCCTTTTAATCCACTCAAAACTTTGGCATTTTGGGGTGTGCGCGTGCACGATAGACACCACAGCCGTCACCAAAATCGAGGTAACCAAACGAGTACTCTTCAAAAGGTTTTCCCCTCGTTCTCTTCCGACCTTTCTGATGTGTTCTGGAGAGCATCTCTTGTACACTACCGCCAAGTGTACACACACACACACACTGCTGCCAATTAGCCGTTTTAATTAGTGCGAGCGAGTTTCCCTTATCGATGGTAGGGCGCCTACCTGCACACACACACTTTAATTAACGTTGTGTTTGTGTGTGTGTTTGCTTTTGGGCGACAGAGAGTGTTACAACTATTCGGGTAGTGAGGTGAGGTGAGGGGAGCAGAAAAGATTAGTGGAGGATGCCAAAATGTTGTGACAGTCTGCCTCGACATTGTATCAACTTTTTTTTGCTAGTTGTACTTTTTGCTAGTCGGTTTTTATGTATAGCCCCCATCGTACTGCTGAGATCTTGTGCCTACTTTTAATCACTTTTCTACTTTCTCTCCCTCCACAGTTTACAGGCCCTGAGCGCGGAGGTGTCGCACGCTGGCGCCCTGACCGGCGACTCGGCGGAGGACGGAGGGTCGACCTTCTACAATCGACACCGCCGTCTGACCAGCCTCTACAGCTCCTATGGCCCCGAGGCGGCGGCCATAGTGGAGGCGAGGAACATGGCCAGCAAGCGCAAGGCGGGCGGCGGCGGCGGCGGGGGCGGAGGGGCGAGCGGGCCGGGCGGCGGCCTCACCGGCGCCCCCGGCTCTGGCAAGGGCCCCTCGTCGCTCTTCATCTTCAGCGATGACAACTTCATTCGGCGGCACACGCGCTTCATCATCGAGTGGCCATATCCTTTTCACCATTGGGCCGACACGCTTTTATCACATTTTTATTTATCAGCTAAGTCACACTCCCACCCCCCCCCCTCTTTTCTCTTTTCTCTGATTTGAGCAGATTTTCAAGTATTTTGCTGCAGTAGTAGTGTGTTGTAGTCTGGTCAGCAGTTTCTTCTTCTTCTTTTATCTCTGCCTCTTTTATGTTCTAGTAGTAGTAGTAGTAGTAGTAGTAGTGACCAGTGTCCGCCGCCGGCGGCAGCGACAGTTCTTGCTGCCGCATCAAGAATGAAAAGTGGCGCTAGTAAAAGCGGGGATTGCGGTGAAGAGTGCACTTTTTCGGCACTTTCCTTTCCTTTCACCCCGTTTTGCTCGCCTTCCCCTCAACAGCCTCCTCTCCTCTTTCCTCTTTGGCTGGCGTAAATCGCACTGATCCATTTATGAACTCTGCGCTCTAGCCTGCCTGCCTGCCTGGGTCTCTTTTCTATTCATCTCCCTCATCTTCTTCCCTCATCCAATTTGCTTTGCCACATGCGTGTGTGTGTGTTCTATAGTGCCGGCTCTCTCTCTCTCTCTCTCTCCTCGAGGAGGCTGCTGGCCCCAAATGCCGTCTGCTGTGCCCTCAACACTGAGCTGCTGCCTCTGCTCACTCGTTGGATGCTATCGCTCTCTGACTGGGAAGCAATTCTCCGCTCAGCAGAAGCGTTGCCTAACCATTCCAGCAACGGCGGCGGCGGCAGTGTTCTCCTTTTTGGTGGCCATGCTGCCGCCGCCGCCGCCGCGTACAATGCTCGACGCGGCGACGACGGCTTTTTTGCTGCTGCTGCTGCCTTCCTTCCTTCCTCACTCTTGTTCAGTGCAGTACTCTCTGTGTCAGAATAGTAGTAGAGTAGAGTAGACTGCTGAGTTTTCTCTGTCTTCTCTCGCTCACAGTGAGCTCGCGCATGTGTGACATCTAAGAGGTCAATTGTGTGCACTGGGAGCTGGCGCTGCATTTGCACTGGCACTAGCACTGGCACTAGCACTGGCATGGCAGGCCGACACATACTGAGGCTGCTGCTGATGATGATGATCGTGCTCCCTCTCACAACTGAGGATTTATTATTCCCTTTCCCACTCACTCACTCATGTGTAGTGGTGATAGTGGTGGTGATGAGTAGACAGTTTTGACTGATTCTCTCAGTCTGCTCTCTCCAAATGAGACAAGGATTAGCAGGAGATTACCACCTGGTAAAGAGGAAGGAAACGGAGGAATCAAAATGAAGGAATCTGCCGCAGAGAAATTTTGGGGGTGGATAGCGACTTTTAGTTGCTGGTGGATGATGATTAGGAGTGACATTTTGCTGTTTCTGCTGCTGCGAATTTCTTTTTAAATCAAATCATACTCTTTATTTCCTTAACTTTTACCCCTTTCCCCCTTTTCCCCTGCTCGGCCAACACTGTGTTTGAGTATGCTGTCCTCCTCACTATCATTGCCAACTGTGTGGTGCTCGCCTTGGAGGAGCACCTGCCGGAGAAAGACCGGACGCCTTTATCACTTAAACTGGTAAGTACAGGTGGAAACGGTGGCAGTAATCGAGATAGGAAAAGGCAACCGGGGAAAAACTTAAAGCCGAAGGCGATTTTCTTGTTTGCTTGCTCTCGTTACGCCGATCGAAAGTGTCGTCTGGTGTAGTAGCGTGTGCATAAAACTAATCGATATCTGGTTTTGTGTTTCTTCTTCCCCCTCTCCTCTCTCAACCAGGAAACGTCGGAGCCTTATTTTTTAGGTATCTTCTGCTTTGAGGCGACGCTGAAGATTCTCGCCCTCGGCCTCATCCTCCACAAGGGATCATATCTGCGCAATGTCTGGAACATACTCGACTTTATCGTCGTCCTCACCGGGTTCGTTGCTGTTCTTCACAACAATCAGATCTGGCGACTTTTGGAGCCAGTCTTTTGTTGTTTTCTCTTTGCTCTTTTGTGCCCTTTTCTTTTGCTTTAGAGTTTTTCAGAGTCCTTCCCCCCCCCCCATTTCCCCTTCTAGCACTGTCCACTTTACCTTTGCCTGCTTTGCTCTAGCTCTCTAGCTCTTTTCACCACTGTTGCATGACTTCTTTTTGACTCCCTTTTTCCTGCTACGCTTGCCTGATTTATTTATTTATGCTCTTTGCTTGCTCGTTTGCCCGTTCGTTTGCTCTTTCGCTCGTTCGTGCGTTCGTTCATTCTCCTGTCCAGTTCTGCCGAAAGAACTTTGATTGACATCACACATGTTTGTGTTGTGTGTTGTTGTTAGTGTTTCCTCTCGTTTGCTCGTCTTCTTCTCCTCTTCTTTTGTTGTTGACTTGTCTTGCTCGTAACTCTTCGTTTGTGATCGTGCTCGCCTGTGATCGCCCTTCCTCTACTGGACAGCAACCAAAAATCAGAGCCTGAAGATCACTGGATCAGAGACACTAGAGACACTGAAGCTGTCAACGCAGTCTTTCGTTTCATTTTATTTAGCTGTCGTATGATGATGATTATGATGATTGAAATTACAGACTTTGTTGGCACTACCACAAAGACTTAGACTGTTGAATGCGGACTTTCCTGCATTGCATTTATTCACACACACACACTGGCAATGGCATGGGTTTTTCTATTGGTACTATTAAGTTTCCCCTTCTCCTTGTTTTGAAGCAACCAACGTTTTCTTTCCTTTTTCTTGACTGATCACCACTTCCTATTTCTTTTCCTCTTCTAATTTATTGCCCCTCTTTCTCATTTGATTTTAATGCGACACGGCCAACTAACTAACCGACTATGCCATTCTCCTCCTCCTCTTCTTTACTCCATTTTCACTTCTTTCATGGACTTCTCCATTTGAACGCTTTAACCAAACAAAACCCCCTCCTTCAAAATTGCCTTCGCTCAACTCACACTCTCTCACAGTATCGCCAACAAGGTGATCGAGGGCAGCGAGTTTAAGAACATTGACTTTCGCATGCTGCGATCCTTTCGTGTCTTACGTCCATTAAAGCTGGTGTCGCGGACGCCCAGTAAGTACCTACCACCACTGCCTGCCTGCCACTTTTCTCTGCCAAAATCAAACGGGGGGAAAGAACAGTTACTGAGTGATCCGTTGTGCCGAATTCTTCCACTACCGTCAGCAGCAGCAGCAGCAGAGCTGCTGACGTTCGTTGCCTTTGCGGGAATCGATTAACTCGGCAGACGGCTGTGTTCCAATGTGTGTTGAAAGCTGAGAGCTGGCGAGCGAGTCTGAGAAGGGCCACTTTTTGCTGTCTATTAATATCGCACTCACTCTCTGCTGAAGGTCGGATGACGTGCTGCTGCTGCTGCAGAGTCGATGACCACTGCCACGCCTTGTCTTCAAAAAGAGCATTACAGTTGCGCTTCTTCTTCTTCTTCTTCTTTTTCAGCTAACCTTGCTTACCTGTCTGTCTCTGTGTGTATATATGGCTTTGCTTTCGCCGCTTGCATGCTCGCTTCCCTTTCCCTTTCCCTTCCTTTTAATTAACCCTGCCACTTTTTCTTTTTCTCTGTTTTCACTTTACGCGTTTTATTTCTTTTCTTTTTTACGTACCGGTAACTAATGTGTTTTACTTTCTCCTCTTTACTTCCCACTCCTTTTCTTATTAATTTTTGTTTTATTCCTGGAATGAATTGATAATGGTGTTGGCGTTGGTGCACTCACACGCACACGCACACACAAATTGAATTGATTTGAACTCGCCCTCCGCCCGAATAATTGTTCTCTTTTTGCTGTTGTGCCTGTGACCTCGAAACTGACTGAACTGAACTAACTGACCTTGTCTTCAACTTTGGATGCCTGAACTCTTTAAACGCCTGCCAAAATGCCTGTCCTCTCTCTCTTTCTTAAACCATTCCCACTCCTTCCGTAGCCTCATTACGATCGTAATTCCCTCTGATGTAAAGGGCCTAGGCGGTGTAGATCTAAAGACCTTGCGGGCCATTCGTGTCTTGCGGCCCTTAAAGCTGGTCTCGGGTGTACCAAGTAAGTACCGTACTGAGCATCGTCTCTTAGTTTTACTTTAGCGGTCACCTCTTTTTCTGATATTAACTCTAGCTTGACTGATTGAATGACCTATTTATTAAGGAGACTGTTGATTGTTTGTTTGTTTCATTGTTTGGACAATGACAGCTGGAATGAGATGATGATGATTATGAACTTGAACAGTTTTTATTTTGTTTGAAATTCCAAACTATGACCGAACCTTTGCTTGCACTTTATCTTCTTTTTATGCATTTTTTTTCTACGAATGTTTATCCAAGCTCCATTTCCTTTCCTTCTTTTCTTTTCCTCTCTTGTAGACAACAATCATCTGATGTTTGTTGTAGTTTTTCTCTTAGCCTAGAAAAAGTACTTGTAGTAGTCTTGCTTAGACTGTGTGCATCTCATTTTGATTGATGCCGTCCGCATCTCTCTTTTGCTGCGGCTGTTGTTTTTGTTGCTGTTGTTGTTTGTGACAAACAGCTGATGATGATGATGACCACAGACGAATGATGATGATGATGATAATGTGTGTGTGTGCCACTACCACCACTTCCACCACCACAACTTCACCCCACTGTCTTCCTTTGCCTGTGCCTGATTTTTAGTGATTTTTATTTAGAAAAATTCCGACAATGAAAAAAGCAAAAGCTGATGTGCAAGAAAATAAGGAAAACTTAACAGAAAAGAAAAATAAAAGAGAGAGAATATAAATGGGCAACAACTGCTGCTGACTATTTTTGTTTCCTTTCTGTTGCTGTCTCTCTCTCGCTCTTTCTTTTTCTCGTCTGTCGCCGATTGCCCCCTTGGCGATTGCCGATGTCGCTTCAGTAGACAGTCTTTTTATTATTATTATTTGTAGTAGTACGAAAAGAAAGAAAGAGAAAAGGCTTTGGGTGTTCTGTGATTTGAGAGTTGCCACTGCAGCAACTACAGCTGCAGCAGCAGCACTTGTTCCGCATGAGTTGAGTCGCAAGGAACAAGAAGAAAAGGAAAAAGAAACAGCGGCCAAAGAAGAAGAAGATGATGTGTGTGTGGTGGTAATTGGAGTGCTGTCATTTAACAGGCTTCGATGCTGATGTTGATGATGTTGTTGAGAGGACAGAACACCGATTGGTAATTTAGCAGCAGCATCTGAAAAAAAGGATAAAGAGCTTTGGGATTATTTGGGAGAATTGTTGAGGGCTAGCTACTACTTTTTTGAATACACACCTCTTTCATCATCTAATTAATCTATCAACACCTACTGATGCACCTTCTTCTTCTTCTCCCTCTACCTTTTCAACACTCTTATCACCTGCCAAGGTTTACAAGTCGTCTTGAAGTCGATCATCAAGGCGATGGCGCCGCTGCTGCAGATTGGCCTGCTCGTCCTCTTCGCCATCGTGATCTTCGCCATTATCGGCCTTGACTTTTACGAAGGAGCTTTGCACAAGGCCTGCTTCTCACTGCCAGATAAGGGTAAGTTGGGCTGATGGTTAACTTTTTAGTGCCATTTTATAACCTCCCCATTTAGTCGAAATTGAGGTGGAGGGCGACGAGCAGCCGACGCCCTGCACGCTGGTGAACAAGTCCGAGGCGCCGAAGGGCGCCTACATCTGTCCGCCCACCGCCGAGTGCAAGGAGGGCTGGCAGGGGCCCAACTACGGCATCACCTCCTTCGACAACATCTTCTTCGCCATGTTGACCGTCTTCCAGTGCATCACCATGGAGGGGTGGACGCAGATTCTCTACTGGGTAAGTGAGGACGAGGGTGATGAGGGGTCACAGATATCCCTAACCCCCTTCTCCTTCACAGACAAACGACGCCCTCGGCAGCGCCTACAACTGGATCTACTTTGTGCCGCTGATCATCATTGGCTCCTTCTTCATGCTCAATCTGGTTCTCGGTGTGCTCAGCGGGTAAGTGTGCCGGAACAACAACAACAAACCTAAAGACACTTTTACAAAACTGTTCGGAAAAAAAAATTTTATCATTTGTTAACACAGAGAGTTCGCCAAGGAGCGAGAGCGCGTGGAGAACCGGCAGGCCTTCCTCAAGCTGCGTCGCCAGCAGCAACTGGAGCGCGAGCTGAACGGCTACGTCGAGTGGATATGCAAAGCGGGTAAGGGCTGAAATTGTGGTTTTGTGCTGTGGATTGGGGCAAGGGGAGAAGGAGGAGAAGGTGTAACCGTTGCCACCGCTAATGAACCCGCAATCAAACCACTACCAACAACTTTTTTTTGCCGTTCCACAGAGGAGGTGATTCTCGCCGAGGAGCGCACCACTGAGGAGGAGAAAATGCACATTATCGAAGGTATGTAATTTTTGTTGACCAAAAGTGAACTTTAGTGTGTCCGTCAGTCGCTATTTATAGTCGCCCGATTACCTCCATTTTTGCTTTTTCTTCTGTGTGGCTCGTGCCAATCGCTCACTCATTTTCCCCTCTTTTTCTTTTTATTCCCTCTTTTTATTCCCCTTCCCCCCTCTTTGGTCTTTAATTAAAACTGCGTCACTCACCTACTCAATCACACTTTGCGATTGAAACGAAAACCCAAACTGTTGAACCTTCCCCTCCTCAGCGAGGCGTCGTGCGGCGGCAAAGCGGAAAAAGTTAAAGAACATGCACTCGAAGAGCACCGACGAGGAGGACGAGGACGAGGACGAAGATGAAGAAGGTAATGTACCGCATCTGATCAATAGTTTGGCTACCACCGTTTTCGATTTCTAAACTCTGCACTCTCTTTGCCGTGTGTGTGTGTCTTTGTGTGGCTATCTATCTATCTATCTATCTTTTTCTATTTGCTAATCCATTTGCTGTGCCGTGCCGTGCTGTGTGTCATGTTCAGCCTAGCTCACCGTTTTTTGCGTGTGTGTTTTGCTGCTGCTGCTGCTGCTGCTGCTGTTGCACCTGTGTGAACTACTACCGAGTAGAATTACAGTGTGTGTCTGTGTGTATGTGGTAATCACTTTATTATTCACCTAAGTAATTAACGGGTTAGGCGCCTAGGGCTTTTCCCTTTCCCACTTCCCACCCGACAACCGCCACTGAGCAATTACTGGCAATTGAATTAGAGCAGTTGAATAGGGCACTCAACCTTCACATGCTACCTCTCTTTTTGTTGTTGGTTGAAGTCAGTTTAGAGATCCCTCTCTTTTATTCAAACGAGTTGAGCTCTCAATTTCAGCGCACCTTCCTCTCTTTCCTCTTTCCTTTCCTCTCTTTCCCCCTTTCCTTTCTCCAGTCTTCAGGGAAATTAAGCAGGACACTTTTAGTTAGTAGTGTTCAGTGCATACACACACAGCTCACTTTAGAGTAGAGTAGGGTTTGCTGGTGGTGGTGGTGGCGATGAAAAAGCTGGGGAAGCTCATCATCAGCGTTCGCTTTCCGGCACCATCACCAGCACCACCACCACCGCGGTAATTGCCCAACACGACCAATCTTGCTCTTCTCTCCATTTTTTGCCTTTGCCTAGCGTGTTTCACATCACGATTTCACACAGTGTACCACACACACTTACAGTGTTGCCTCTAATGAGCCAAAATTGAAATTGAAATTGTTGTTAAAGTGGGGAGACCAGACAGTTCAGGAAATAAAGAGTAGGAAGAAGAATTTGAGTTTCAGCTTTCAGAACCTTTCAGAACTGCTGCTGGGGAATGTTAATGGCTGGGTTGCCAGCCAGCCAGCCGCGCCAACACACAGTCACAGTCACAGTGTGCACAGCACGGCCATTACACCCATACAACACTTTACTAATGACTACCTCCTTCTCCCTTTCTCAAATTTTTCCCTCTCTTTTTTCTACCTCTTTGTGTGTTGTGCCCTGCTTCGGTTTGCTGTGTGGTTGACCATGGCTGCTGTACAATCGCAATCACACACTATCTTTTGCACATTTTTTATATTGCAAATGTACTTTCACTCACTTTTTTGCTGCACTCTATTTTCACTGTTTTCTCACGTTTGACTCTCTGCACTCTTCACACTCTTTTACGCTATCTTTTACTTGCTCTGCACACACACACTGCTGTATGTTTGGTGTACGGTGGGGTCTTCCTCTCTCTCTCTCTCATCTACTTTTGCATCCTAATCACACGATTCACCCGGGAATTGACGCCCCCTTTTCACCACCACCACCTCTTTCACCACCTCCTCTTTTATTTAATTCGGCATTCACCACCACGGCCTCTGTGTGATTGGCATTTGTCACCCATTCTGTGTGTGTGTGCTTTGATTGAATTGGATCGATCAAATTGCTGGGATTCTTTTCATTCATTCATTCATTCATTCATTACTACACATTTGATTGCCAACCACACATTTACACACTGGCTAATTGCCGGCCGGCCGATATCGATCGCTGACCGCCGCCAACTTTGCTTTTACTGTCACACAACCCAAAACACTAATCAATTGCTTGCATTCGCATTCGCATTGCTTTTCTGCATTGTCTTTATTCTGCTGGCTTGCTATTTTTGTGCCTTTTTCTGTGTGTGAAATGTGGTTGTTTTGTTGTTGTTTGTGTGGTTGTTTTTGTTTGTTGGTTTTCTTTCTTTGTGTGCTCTATTTGTGTGTGTTTGCCTACTTCTCTTTTTTCTGCACTTTCACTCTTCGCACTTCTACTTCTTCTGCTTCTTCATCACTTCACCACTTTTCACTCTTTCACACCCGCACACTTTTCATTGTTTTGCTGTCTGTCACCACCACTTTGGCTTGCCTTGCTCTGTGTCACTGGCCAATTTGGTGACCACAATGCTTCACTATCACTATCACCACTATCATCACTATTTTCAACAATGTTCGATCACCACCGCCTGTGTTTGCTGCTTCTGCTTTCCATATTTCCATATGCTCAATACGTTTTGGCCAAGTAGTGCCTTCTAAAATGAGTAAAGGTAAAGGTATTCAAGAAGGTTGAGAAGGCTTCTTCTTCTTGATCACAACATCTTCAAACCTCACCTTCAACCCCACCTTCACCTTTTACTTTCACCTTCACTAATTTGTTTTCCATTTCAAAGATTTGCTTTTAATTTTGCTTTTGTTGAACTTTTTTTAGCATTAAGTTTTCTTTGCCTGATTTTTTGCCCTTGCATGCTTTTTTCGATTGTTTCTCGTTTGGTTTTCTCCTTTTCATGCATGATGTTTTTCTCTTCTTTTTATTAGCACTAGCACTAGAACTTTTGTGAGACACTTTTCCACTTAGCCGTTTTTTACTTTTTTTAAAGCTTTCAAGTTTTGTGTTTTGTTTTATCAGTTTTTTGTTTGTTATTGTTAGCCGTTAGGAGTTCTAATTCTTTATTTTCTAAAATTCTCTTTTCCTTTGCCCTTCTCCGTCCTCTATTCTTTTATCCCCTTCCATTGAATTTTCCGTTGTGTCATCACTGTGATCTTCTTCTTCTTCTTGTGTGCTTGCCATCGTGATTCTAATCGACGACCACTTCTCTTTATCCCACTTCTTTGTCATACCACTTGAACACTTTTCACCATCACCATCAATTACCATACCTACTCAACAACTTCTTCTACAAATTCTCAAACACTACTCATCTACTACTACTTCTGAACCACTCAAACCTGCAAAAACAACATAACAACTTCTTTCAACGACCTGCAGGTTTTTCTCGAGCCACTTATCTACACTCAAAGATAAAAAACAAAGGAGCTTGCAAAGCCTTCTGGCGCAATGAGAAGCGCCTTCGGTAAGTGAAATCTTGATTTCTTTTCGCTTTTTGCTTTTCTTTGCTGTTCTTTTTTCCTCTTCACCTTCGGGGCCATTGAGGTGGTGGCGCTCCACTGCGCTGGCTGATTACGATTCTCTGCCAATTCTCTAATTCTAGTCACTCTAGTCTGTTTCTATTCTTCTTTCTGCCTCTATTCTTGTCGTTAATTTGATTGCTCGCTAGCTAGCTCGTTTGCGTTGTTTGGAATTTCCCCGCAGTGGTAGTAGTCCTCGTTGTGTTCTCATTAGGTTGCAGCTGGACCCGTTCATTGCACTGCGGCTGCTGCTGCTGCTGCTCGGCTCTGTGCTTCAGAATGTGTTGTACAAATACGAGGGAAAAAAGAATTAGTGTTGTCCCTCTCTGTGACATGCTATTTTGGGTCGTATTTTGATGTATATATTTCCTTTTTTGGCTGCTGCTGCTGCTGCTGCTTAATTATCTGGTCAGCAGCCGGTGCTGCAGATGCTGCCAAAGAGAGGCGTCCAAATGACAGTGACGATGACAGCCGCACACACACACACACTCACTTTGACTGTGACCATTCGTCATCGGTGTGTCGACACACAGTCGCTGCAGTGTTGCACCGTGTTCTGGCTTTTTTCCATTTTCGCTTTTTTCGGTGTTTGAGGGAGCAACGTTTTTATTATTTTGGGCTTTTCTTACCACTTCTTTGGCCATTGTTTCGGGTGGATTCAGTACATTTCTTTCAGTGTCCAGTTTTCGCTGATGCTGCTGATGTGCACTTTTGTACACACACACCACTGTGTGCTGATCTAATTTTAGTTTAGGCTAGTGAAAGAAAGAAGAAGACTTTCTTTTTACAAAAGTCAACAGTGTTTGTACACTGATGATGCTGCTGCAACTGCTGCTGCCGTCGAAAGTCAAATTCTTCTACACTTTGACTTTCTCTTTAACTTTTTCTTGCTGCTGCCTTAATTACATGTGTTCGATGAAGGCGGCGATGTAGAGTGTGTCTTTGCTGGCCTGCGTGAATTTGTGTGAGCTTGTGTGCGGCCCTGCGTGTTTGTGCTGTTGATTAATTAATAATAACGAGTGGTAGTGAATGTGTGTGTGTGTGTGAGTGTGCTTCACTATTCACTAATTAAGTATTCGAGCTGAGAATAAGGAAGAGAGTGAGGGAAGGCAGTCGACTAGAAGGCAACAGCATCAGCAGCAGAGCCAGAGGATTTTCTCTGTCACCATTGCACACTTTGCTGAAGCGCTTTCTTCTTCTGTTTCTTTCCCTTTTCTTTTCCTTTCCATTCCATTGCTCTGTGTGAACCCTTTGAGCTCTCCTCTTCTTCTTCTTTAGTCCCCTTCATTCTAATATAATGAGCAAACACACGCGCATTTATTCTCCAGACTTTACTTTGGTGCTGTGTGTGTGTGTTGGTGCATTCTGAGAATACTAAACTAAAGCGAGTGAGTGAGTGAGAAAGAGTGGGGAATAACCAAGAATCGCCCAATCTGGTCTAATTTGGGCGCAGTAAAAATGTACTCTATTTGCTCTCTGCCTAATTAGCTCTTTTTTGCTTTTCGATCTAGCTAGCTAGCTAGCTGGAAATCTGTTCAAACTTTTCTTTTTTTCGATTGAGAGGAGGCATCATAATTCTAATGAAAAAGTGGAGATGAACAATTTACAGCTGTCGATGCTCTCTCTCTCTGCACTTTATTCCTTGAACTGCAGTTCTGATTCTCACTTTTTCTCAGTCAATTAGTGCAAATTACACTTTTGACTCTGTGTGTAGTGTGTTTCAGAGCTCAAACAGACTCGTCTGAAGAGAGCACTGCGCTTGTCTGTCGATTGGTAATTGATTGTCTGCACTGACTGGCTGACTTACTGTAGGCCATGTCTTTAGTGCCCCGGCCATTGCTATTTTTCTAGGGCCAATTTCGATTTGAGCGGCGACTTTTTGGCGGCAACGGCAACCACCACCACCACCACCACCGCCATCATCAGCAGCAGCACGTCGAACATTTTGGCGACGGTTCATAAATCAAAATGTGTATGTTTGTCCGCCAGCAGCAGCAGCAGCACCACCAGCACCAGTTTTACATTGGATAGCCGAGAAGGAGCGAGAGAAAAACGCTAATGCACTTTGCAGTATGTGTGTGTGTGTGTGTGTGCTGTCGTCGTCGTCCTCGGCCGCCGCCGCCGCCGCCAAAGTTCCGAGCAGCAGAAGACGAAGACGACTCGCTGTCTCTGGTCTTTAGTTTTCTCATGTTTGAGACGTCTGCAGCGGCGGCAGCAGACAATTAGGTTTCGATAGTGATGGTCGTGGTGGTGGTCGTGGTCGTCGTTTTCGTCGCCGCCGTTTTGGTCTTGCACTCTTGGTCGTCGTCGTCGTCGTGGATTCCTCTTCCTACTCTTTTGCTTCTTTTCCCTTGAATCGATTGGGCACGACGACGACGACGACGACTGTCCTCTGCTGACGTTTTCTGCTGCTGCTGCTGTCGTCGTTGAAGAAGGAGGAGGAAAAGTGAAGTGATCTCACTCGTTTTTCTTTCTCACAGTTTTCTTTTTCTGCTGCTGTCGTCCTTCACTCACGAGCACTGTTTTTGAAATATTGCATAGTTTGTCTGTTAGGTTGTTTTGTCTGTATTGATTTTTCATTCATTTTCTTTCTCTTTCTCTTTTTCTTCCCGCCTCTCTGGGCGCCCTTTGCACCTGGGTGACCTTTTGCTGCAGCTGTAGTAGCTGTAGTGAATCTACTTTTGTTTCTTTTCTGCCGTTTTGTTGTTCTTTTTGCCCGTCGCCGGTTGACTACTCTCTCTCTTTACCTTGTATATTTTTGGCCTGCACACAGCCACGAGAAAAGTGCCAGTCAGTCAGTCAGTCTGGAGCTGACTTTGCTGCTGCTGCTGCTGACTCCTTCGTTAATTATTAACGCGGCAAACATGAGCCGCCGCCGCTGCTGCCTGCGCTTTAAACTGCCGCCACCACTGCTCAATTGCTATATAGCCCGTGGCACAGTTTGATGGACTTTCAGAGGAGACTGCTGCTGCTGCAATGGAATGGAATGCTGCAACTCTAGAGAGCTCGGGGTAAACTGCCCATTGACAGCATGAACCCGACAGCAGTGAGTAGTTGTTGTTGTAGAGCACACCGAGGAAATGCGGTCTGTCACTCTGTCAGACTGTGTTTTCTTGTTGTTGTCTTTTCAGCTACTACTGACAGCTCTGTACGGCAGCAAATTGATGTTGCCCCCTCCTTGCTGTTCACAATTGTAATTAGCGAGGATGGTGGTGAATGGTACAGGATAGAAATCCTTTTGATAGATAGCTGATAACTTCTACTACTAGAAAAGGTTTTGCATTTTTATTGACATTAGCGGTCTAGGCTTTTATTTAGCTGCCTGCTGGTAGTAATACATACTGCTGCTGAATTTGCGTGATTTGTTTGAGCGAAAAAGACGAGATTCTCTGTCTCACTGTGTTTTATACAAATAATTAAAGGTTGTTGCAGTGAGCACTTCTTTCTTTCTTTCTTTCAGTCTCTGGTGCTGTGTTGTGTCCACCAGCAGTACTGCACTTACCAGTACTACTTTGCTTTCCCTCAACTACTACTTTTTGCTGGTGCTTCTTTTGCTTCCACTTTTGCTTTATTATTATCATTATATCCAGCTTGTGTGTGTGTGTGTGACGGAGACGAAGTGCTCAATTCTCTGTGTGCTCAATTCTGTGTCCAGTCAGTAGTGTCCAGTCACAGACTGTATCCGGTGTACACACACTGTGTCTAGGTTTTTGGCTGGGGACAGTGTGTGTGTCCATCGTCGGTGAAGTGGAACAGACGGTGCAGAAGTGTGTACGGCAGTGTTTCGTTCGCTGCTGCAAACTACACTGCCCTGTGCAGTGCTGTATCCTCCTGCGCGCCTATTATGGCGATTACGATTCTGCCGTTGCTGTTGCCGTTGCAGCTCAGTTTGGGTGGAAGCGGTATCGCTTTACTACTCACTTTCGAGACCATGTTGGCTTCTCTTATCTGCTTTTTGCCTGCCAGTACTTTCCAGTGCTTGTCGCCACCAGCCGACATTTGCACCACCACAACTGTGTGTGGACTCGACTGCTCGGGTCGTTTTCTGCACCAGTCTTCAGCACTGTCTGTCGGTCTGTTTCTGTGTGCTTATGGCGAGCACATCTAATGGCTTGCCAGGAGAGAGAAAGCGAGAACTGTGCTGAAACACCTTCTTCTTTTTTCCTCCTCTAGAATGAGTAGACGAAGCTCATTCATTCAGTCTTCTTCTTTTTTTGGACAGTAGGGCAGCTGACACTGAGCAGGGGAAGGGAAACGGAGAGAGAGAGAGAGAGAGAGAGAGAAAAATGAGAGAATGCAAAAAGTACACATGCTTCCTGCTGCTGCTCTTGCCGCTGCTGCAGCTTCGTTGCCGACGAGGCTATCGACCTCGTTAGCTGTCCAAACACTGTAGAAGAATGTGAGAGAGAGAGAGAGAGAGAGAGAGAGAGAGAGAGAGAGAGAGAGAGA
>JAALOO010000410.1_pt1 | contig 38386 bp, 30 predicted proteins | sample 7257641 | NCBI WGS metagenome assembly JAALOO01 (sample SAMN14085613, study PRJNA598686) | mite metagenome | biome: ENVO:01001000; feature: ENVO:01001002; material: ENVO:01001226; isolation source: single female mite from University of Michigan culture on fish food culture... ...
CTCTCTCTCTCTCTCTCTCTCTCTCTCTCTCTCTCTCTCTCTCTCTCTCTGTCGGGAAACGGCAAAATCAAACAGCAGTTCTACGGCAGTTTTACTACTACCACCACTACCACAAACTTCAGTAGCTCCATAGCGAGCCTATTTTGAAAATTAATATAAATGACTGTGTATTGGCAAAGGCATTGGCTGTGAACTGCGAGGCCAGCTATTGTTTTGTCTCACGTCAAAATGTCTGTCTAGGGGTGAGAAAGTTTCAAAATTGGCAACAGCAGCAGCAGCAACGGCAAAAAGGAGACCATTATTTATTAATGGAGCTAATATTAATAATTTAAGTCAATAATATAATATAAAATGGAGCTGAGGGAGAGGAAGAAAGAAAGAAGAAAGAATAATTGCCCGAGATGAATGAACCAAGAGTGAGTGAGTGAGTGAATGAAGGAAAAACTAAAAAAGAAACAGTGCTCGGTTGCCGTTATTTAGTTTTGTTCTATTCGGCAACCGATTCAATATCGGCTGCCGCAGCGGCTGATGGCGTTCACAAAACTGGAGAAAGTAAATTAAAAAAGAGTTCAGAAACACTTCAATTGAGTTGAACAGAACAGAACAGAAAAAAGTGAATGAATAAATAGATGCATGCAAAAAAGTGAGCCTGCTTGCCTCGTTTCGCTCAATCGACCCCTTTTTGCTCGCTCGCTCGTGCATTTTGAATTGACATTTTACTTCTCTTTACTTTTCCCTCCTGCAACTAATATCAGGCAAAAGGGTAGTATTACAAATCGATTGTTCAACATTTTTAACCACTAAAAAAGTTGAGAGAGTTGAACTGCATAGTCGAGTAGTTAGTTGCGAGTTTCACGCAGCAGCTATTCAAATTCTTTGTTTCTTTGGAGAGGAAAAAAGTGAATACCGCACTGCCACGACCAAACAAACAAAATACTGATGAGGTAGGATCTGTTTTCTCAGAAAAGCGTCTGAAACAGGGACAGTGTACAACCTAGTGGCCAAATATCGATTCTCCTCAACTTTCCTCCTTCTCCTTCTCCAACTGCCCCCATCATCCATTCAGGCGCTAATTGTTGGCGATCGAAAAGGTCAACCGCACTGCACCGAACTGTTCTACCAAAAACCAGCCGCACACACACGGCTAATCGATGTCGATCAGTTTGCTTGTCTGCCTGCCTGTCTGCCTGCAGTTTTCTTTCATTGACTTTGCTCACTAGTGAAGATCATCGGTCATGTCATCGGTCGGCCTTACCACCACCACCACCACCAAACATGCACACACATGTGCTCCACACAACAGCAGCAGCACATATGCACCAGAAAAAACCAGAACAAGAAAAAGCAGAAGCCAATTGGCCTAATGTACCGAGGAGGCAGCAGCAGCAGCCGTCTGAGAGAAGTTCAGGAAGAAGAAGAAGAAGAAGGAGCAGCATAATTAAAATAATCGATTGCAAATACAGAGCCATTTATTATTAAACGGCAGCAGCCACAACAGCAGCAGCAGCAGTCTGACTTACTTTGCCTGGTGGTAGTAGTCTTGGCTTACCCCGGAGAGAAAAAGAGAGAATGTTAGTGGCTGGATCGATTAAGACGCCGCAGCCAATATGCAGGAAAGGGAACCACCAGCACCAGCAGCACTACCACCAAGACCACATTATTGAAATAAATTATTCATACAGATTAAGAACTGGGAGACTGAGTGAGTGAGAGAAAAACTGCTTGCGGTGGCAGCAAACTGAGGGCAAAAAGAGGGAGAAAGGGAGCAGAAAAGGGGGCAAAAAAAGAAACGGAAAGTTGATTCAAAACAAGGCCAATAAAATATTACTGAATGTCAATATTGACAGGGGCAGGAATGGGACCAAAATGGATAGATAGATTGGCTAATTTCAAAAAGTAAAGCCGCTACGACCGCAAAATTGTCTGCCAGTGCAACTTCCGTCAGTGCTGATGGTGGGAACTGAAAACGGACTGAAACTGCACTTTTCTCCGGTGGTGTTATTATTACTTTCTTTCTCACTGGATCGATGTTTTGCCGTTTCAAACTTCTTTTTTCCTTCTTTTTTTCTCCTTCTGCGGTTAACTGGAGGGTAATTAACTGGTGTTGGAAAGTCGGTGTTCGCTTGATTGAATATTATGGGTGCCTGTATGAAGTTGTGGTAGTAGCGGCTGCGGCAATTATGTTTACTCTAACTTGTGTGTGTTTGTGTGTTTAATTAAAAAGAAGTGTAAGCAATTTTGAACACAAAAACTAAAGTTTACAACAGAGCACACATTCCATTCCATTGAGCATGATTTGGCTGATGATGTGACTGTGCGTGTTTGGGTGCCTTCATGACCAACGCTACAAGCAAAAAATGTCATTTTCTCTGATATAAACTGACGCAAATATTCCGCCTGTTTTGCCAAAATTTGTAATTGGATTCTGTCTCCCTGTTGTTCTAGGTAATTTCGCCTGCCTGCCTGCCTTGCTCGGTAAACGCAAATTTCCATAATAAATTAATTTACTAATTAATTAATCACATTGACAGACGAGCAGAAAAGAGAAAGAGAGAAATGCAAAAACTGAAGCAGATGACAGGCAGCTCCAGCGTAACAATTTGGAACGCACTGCTCACGTCGATAATGAATGAATGAATGAAAAGTTTTTCAAAGGACACCGAAATGAGAAAAATCACGTTCGAGCTGATTGAGAAAGAAAGAGTGGAGGAAAGGGGAACCGAGTCGGTGTTTTACTATCACAAAGTGCAAGTAAAGTAAAAGTTCCCGACACGACTTTTGATCCTACCGCCAAAATGAAGGTAGCTAAGCTAGGCCCAAAAAAAGAGTGAAACAGTGTCTCCGTGTTGGTTGTGTATATCCGCTCTAATTAATTTGAGCCAATCGACAGCTGCTGCTGCTGCAAAGAATAAGCTCGCTCTCTTTTTTGTTGCTTTTGTTGCCGCTGCATCTGCTAGTCTATTAATTTCATTACTACTCCTTCTTTTATTAGAAACAGCATTCTTCTTTTTTTCTGGGGCTTTTCGCTCTCTATTAATGATCCTAAAGGAGGAAAAGCTACCACTACTACGATTGGGCTATTAGGTCGACTTCAGTGTGGTGCAGGCACATAGAGCGGATAATAAGGATAATTTGGCGACTGCAGCACGAGACTACTACTTCATTGCCAGTGCCACACACACTCCATTGATAGGACAATCCACCACCCTGCTCTGGCTCTATTGCTCATTATTAGCAGCAGCAGCAGTAGTTGTCGGTAGTATTAAATTATAATGAACATCACCAGAAAACCGCAAAAAAGAAGTATTTCTGGTTTGTCGGTGACTTGGCACTGCTGCTGCTGTTGTTGATCGTCAGCAGTGCTGGTGGTCAGTGGCTGATAATGGCCATGCTAATGGGCGGGCAGTTCTGGGGGATAATAATAAAGAGGAGGAGGAGAAGGAGGAAAAGTGCCAATTGACGGTGCCAGTCATTGGTGGTCAGTCAGTCATTGGCCATGAACGACGACGACGACCACCGCCGTCACATATTGTCGATTATTGCCGCCAAAATGGACACATCGTGAGTTCTGGCTCCAGACAGTTTGCAGAATCTGCAGAACATACGGTCGCCACAGCTTACAGTCTGAAGGTAATTCTGCACAGTGCTTGGCGACACTACGCAAATGACAGCAACAGCATCATCATCATCATCATTGCTTATTAGCAAGTAACGATTCACGTTCGCTTCTTACACTGCAAAGCACCTAGCTGCCAAGAAAAGTAAAAGTGAGAAGTCAAGCCACCCGCTGACAACAACAACAGCAGCAGAAGCAGAAAGTTGAAGTTGCCGCCGCACTTATTAAGGTTATTTTGGGTACAGTGTGCTCGGAAGCAGTTGGAGCAGACAGGCACAAAGATGGGGAAGGCAGTAATTAAATAATGGTTCGATCCAACAGCAGCAGCAACAGCAACTGCAACAGTCGCTCGGCCACAGTCCATCAATGAGATTGCCTTTCTCTATTATAATTACTCTAATGGAGAAGAAACCGACACCAGAACCAGCACCAGCACCAACAGAAGCAGAAGAATTCGAGGAAGAGGCAGCAGAAGAAATGCTTTATGGCCATCATCAGCACTAGCAAGAGCAAGAGCAAGAACAGCAGCAGTGGCACCGCTTTGGCCGTTTGGCCGTTTCCGTTTTGATTAGCTAAATTGATTCTTGTTTGAGTGCTCTTGACCGCCACTGAAACGACGATGGTTTCTGCAGCTGCAGGGCGAGAGATAAATAAATACAGTTTCCACGGATACTACTACTACTCAAAACAATATTAAACTTTTATCGCTTTTAATTTTCCAATTGAAGCAACCGAAAAGAGAAAAAACAAAAGCACAGAAATGCTCCAAACCATCAGCAAGGATGAGCGCGCATTCTCATCTTCTTCTATCTCTTCCTCTCAATGACCAGTTTAAAAGTTCGTTTTACAGCAAAAAAAAGTTGAGAACAGAGGCCCTTCACTCGTTTATCTCTCTCTCTCTCTTCCTCACTCTTATCACTCTGCTCCTTATGGTCATTACAGCAGACTGACAGTATAGTGCCAGTAGTGATCAGTCACAGTGAAATAGCAGCAGCAGTTCACCGTTTAATTGAAATTAAAAGAGAAGACAAAAAAGCTTTAGAGGAAAAATCGTTGAACAGTGCTCTCTTCAATGACTGTTTTTGGAATAGCTTCTGCAATCGGTCTCCCTCTCCCTTGCTGAAAAAACTCAATGGTGGCAGCTCTTCAGGGAATCACAGCAGAGCTTACACACAACTGAGCAGACAAACAGTTCCTGGATCACCCAGCAGCAAGAAAGCCAGTCAAAAACTACGCAGTGAAAATGAAACACGAGCCTTTCCTCCCTTATCAAGTTCTTTTTAATTGAAACATGTCAAAATTGTTGCCATGTAAAATTAGACTTGACTTTCGGCTTGCCTTGCCTTGCCTTGATTCAACTCCGGCTGCAAATTTAATTTAAATCGAGAAGAGTGGGAGAGAACATCCGCATCAGACTGGCGGAAACGTCAACGTCGCCCAGTTGCGCTCACTTTTCGGCGGTGGTGGTGCACCAGCAGGGCAAAATGAGGCAATGAGAAACGGAATGAGAAAAGAGAAAGAAAAGAAAGAAAAGAGCGAGTGCTTCTTTAATTTCAATTGCCCCCACTCCACTCTAAACTGCACACTACACTAAAACTGAAGAAAAAAGTTTAGAAAATGAGTACCAAGAAAAAGTTTAGCAGCAGCCGTCTAGCTGGCAGGCAATCTGTGCCTAGGCAGCAGCCACAACAGCAGCAGCAGCAGTCAGGAAGTACCGAGAGGCAATCAGCGCTCGCTCCGTAATTTGATAATTTCGAGATCGAATTGTTTTAATTTTCAATTCGAGCACAGCAGTACTCAACGACGACGACGATTGTTCGCCACCACCATCACCACCACCAAGAAGGCACTTCTTTTCTTTCATTTGAGCAATGTGCACTTTTTCTCGCCCCCAACAAAACTAGGCACCATATTGGGCACCAAAAGTATGTGTGCACAGTGCAGTACACAGAGCAAGACCAAAAGGCAGACATTAATAACCGATGCTGCTGCTGGCGCTGGTGCTCGTCTATTTTACACTTTCAAGTGCCCCCCGTCCACTACCACTACCACCACTAAAGCTAACGTTCCAGAACCAAAAGGAAAAGAAGAAAATGAAAGAAGAATGCGAGGGTATCCCACACTTAAATGGCATTTAATTGAGTGGCTGTGCACAGTCACTCAGTCAGCCAACCAGCCAGCCAGTCTGTCTGTGTCTGTGTGGAGAGAGGGAACACCAACCTCAGTCACAGTCAAAAGTCTAACTGACTTTAAAACTAGAAAAGTTAAAAAAAATGTTAAAGGAAACCCAGGGAGCCAGAGGAAAGAAAGAAAATTAATTTTACAATTCCATCACACAGTGTGCTGGCTGGGTGGCTGGCTGCAACGATATCTCTTTCCGCCAGAAGACGAAGGAGACGAGCTTTTGGCTGGCTAGCAAAACGAGAGAGAGAGGGAAAAAAGCAAAGCAGTGAAAAACCAACACAGCAACAGCAGCAGCGGCGGCTGTTGTGTTTTAAAGTGTGCTCAAATCTCAACATCTTGGACAACAGAAGCAGAAGCAGCAACAGAAGTGCACACAAATGAGAGATGAGAACAGAGAGGCGGTCTCGGATGGCCGCTCGCCAGTCGTCGTCGTCGTCGTCGTCATCGTGGTAGTCCCTGCTCTGGTTCCAGCAGCCGCACCGCCGATGATTAATTATGCATTATGGACATTATGGATCAAGCGAGCAAGCACAAGCCCAAGTTGGGTGCTCCTCTCCGCCGTCTGTCTGTTTGCACGATGTTTGTGTGCAGATTAGCCCACTTTTTGCTGCCGCCGACGCCGCCGCTGCCGCATCGCTGGTGATTTATCGTTCTTTGCCCTAGCTTTGCCTGGCTTGGCCTAGCCAATATCTATCACTGGGCAATAATAATTTATAAAATTTTACTCTTCGTTTTCACTGTGCAAAATTTGAGCACCGAAGAACCAAACTGGAGGAAAACTGCAAAGACAGACACACAGACAAACTCTCTCACAGACGATTGCGTTCCTCGAGAAGATGGCATCTGGCGAGTGAGGCAAAACTGAAAGAGACAGGGCAGGGAAAAAATCTTTGTCGATGTGCATCTCGAGAACATCTAGTAGTCTACTACATCAGAAGCAGTAGATTAATTATTCAGTGGAACCAAACTGGAGAAAAGCGCAACAACAGCAGCAGCAGCAGAAGGAAACCGAGACAGCCGGTCAAACCGCTCACAATTAAAAGCGATTCCAATTGCTGTTGCTGCTGTTGATCATCAAACCACCACCACCACCACGAAAAGGAGTGATTAATCGAAGTGATGGTAGTAGTGCTGCTGCACAGAAGTGCGTGCTGTACTGCTTCTGCACTACGACATATGGCCAGTTTTCCTGTTGTTGGTGGTAGTGGTTATTGATGGACAGCAGCAACAGCAGCAAGTGGAGACACATCGAATGCCACACCGCCAACTCTGAAAACACACACAGCTCAAGCTAATTGAATTATCAATCACACTAAATGGTGAGCCAGGGCACACTGCTGCTTTTGGAAGCATCATTTTTCGAAAGAACGATTGTACCAAAATAGACTGACAGGTTCACAAACGATGTTCAGGTGGTGCAGGTGCTAGCGCTGGGAACAGAACACTGTCGAGAATGAAAGATGATAAAAGGATGATAGAAGATGAATGAAGAATGAACCGACATTACCATTACCGGGAAAAGGGGCAAATAGAGCGAGAGAAAGGATGGGCAGACGATTTGTAGGCCGTAGATTTGGAGAAAAGGCTAAAGTACAACCAAACCAAAACAGAAAAAACGAGGAGGAAACTACACGAACATGTTGTTGCTGTAATTGCTCCTTACGACAGCAACTGCAGCAGTTTCTCATCTACATTGCCAATTTAATAGACCGTGCAGAAGATCTCTCAAAAAGCTCGCCCCCAACTCAATCCCCGGTCTCCCTTTCTCTCTCTATTTCTCTCGAGTGAATGCTTATTTGTGAGCTTGTTTGTTTGTTAGTTGTTGGTAGTCTTTGGTTTGATGCTGGGAATCAAACGACAACGACAGCAACGACGACGAGTCTAGCCCCAGCATCTAATCTTTTATCTGCCCGGTCGCCAATTATAATTGCCTATTATGGCAGAAGAGGAAAAGACTAAGAACCAAAAGAAGAAAAGGAAGAAAAAGTTGGGCATATAAATAATACAAATAAATACTCAAATAAGACTGCTGATTGTAATGGCTGAACTCTGTGTCTCTCGTCCTCCTTCATCTTCCAGCAAAAAAACCACCAGCTCATTAAGTCAGACAGAAAATGAGCAAGAAAAAGAAAAAGAGAGATGAACTCCAACTAGTCTAGGGCCAATTGAGGCAGTGGCCTTTTTAAATAAAACCATCAACATTAGGCTGCTGTTTATTATTACCGCTATTATTATTCTGATGATGATTAGGCGGCAGTAGTAGGCACATCGTGGTCATCATCACCACACTGTGTGGTCAACTGAGCGCATTCCCTAGCGTTGATAAGGATACAGCACTGTACTGATACCAAACTTTACGGCCGATTTACGACTGGCAGACAGAGAAAAATAAACGAGAAAAATAGAGAGACAAAAAGCTGGTCAGTCTGCTCATCAGAATGCTTATTAATTTGGCCCCTTTCTCCCACTCTCATTTTCGCTATTTTCTTTCATTTTCCCAATCAAAGACACAAACACAGTCTGCTTTGAATAATGTATGAAAGTGCAGCCTGTGCACACACACACACGACCAACCAAAAACTCAGAAACAAAGTCAGAAGATGTTTGTGCACATACACACACACACCAAAAAAAGAAAAATAGTGATTGGAGAAGTGAAAAAAAGGCGAACTTTCTTATTAGAATCTTGGAACTGCGTTTGCAACTGCGAAAACAAATACTGGCTGAGACCAAGGGGGTGAACAGTGAGCAGTGCCCATCAATACTCAGACTACAAACTGTGACCAGTCGTCAATTTGACTGTTTTTGTGTGTTGACTACACACATTCAACATTCATCGAATAGAGGGAGAATGAAAAGAGGGAAAAGTTAAGCTTTCGCCCACTCTGCAAACTCACTCTTTCTCGTTCTATTCCAAAAAGCCAAACACTCTGACTGACTTCGATTATTAATAACGGCACAATTTTTCATTTCCTTCATTAGTGCAGCCTTCTAGAAGTGAAGTCAGATCAAACGAGAGAGAAGTCGAACTGCACTGTTCTGCTCACAAAACAGTGTTCACCAGCCAAAAACTATTCGTCCGATTGCCGAACAGCAGTAGTGAGACTAGTCATAGGCAATCAATTCTTGCCTAGGCAAATATTTGCACTCGGTTTAAATTTGCTTTCCTCGTCGTCTGGTCGTCATCGTTTTCGGCGCCCAAAAAAGTCCTGCTGCTGTAGTCCAGACTTGGACAAGGCTCGAATCGACTGGCCGGTAGTGCAAATATACTGATGCTGATTCTCTGATGCTTCTGACATCAGTGCTGTTTGTGTGGAGAAGAAAATTAGCCACCAGGAAAAAAATGGGCTCTGAAAAGATTTACGCACACACGCATGTACAAAGCCGTGAAAAGGCAGCAAAATAACCATGGAAAAAACAAAAAAAAACGAGGCAAATGAGCAGAGGAAAGAAAAACAATGGACGACGACGACGACCGCATCAGCATCAGCACTAAACGTGATGTTGAGACAAAATATTTTCAACTTTGTCTTTCTCTCTTTCTCACTTTCTATTTGTCCTGGTCAAAGTTGTGTTGCGCTCGACTAGCTTCTATTTCTTGGCAATTTATCGATATTTGAATGCCATTGGCCTTATGTGCTGGAGATGCCTTTGCTCTCCCGAGCAATTAATGCAGTGTCAGTTTGCCGTATTTTTCTGCTACACACCCATCCTAAAATAAGCTGCAAATTGCAAATCCATGTTTAGTTGCCATGTTTGCCAGCAGTAGTGCACAAGTGAACAGCAACCGCGTTCCCCCTCCTTTTGTGCCCTGCAAACACAAAGATTAGATGGGCTCTCTAGGCAACTTTCTATCATTTTCTCTCAGATTTTTGCACTTGCATCTTACAAAATAATGAACAGACCCACTCTCACTCTCCCTTGTTAATTAGTAAACATCGACTAGAAAAAAAGAAGAAGCAACAAAAACGCACACCAAAAAAGTTGCCACTTTGGCGGAATTCCTCGAGCGCCACTTAGCAACAGACACTCACTCATTCACTCACTTGCTCTTCTGCTCCCAATTCGATTGCTTTGGCTAATTAACGCTCAGCTAGGCCAGCAGCAGCAACAACAACCGTTTGTGGAATGTTCTGGTAGTGCCCAATGGTCTGTGCCCAGAGTTTCGTTTCGTACGCTTGTGTGTCCACTTAATTTAATCTCTCCTGCCTCTTTACTTAATGAACTTGTGTCGATTATCGATGCATTCAAAGTCCAGAAAAAGGACAAACTAGATGGAAAAGAAGGAGCTACTGCCAAAGCTGATGTTGGCTAGCTCAGCTCTTCGTCCTTCTGGCAAAGTCAATCGACCAGTTCCAGTTCTAAAAGCTAAATCGTGTCCAATCGACTGTGTACAAAGTGTACACGGTTCTGTTTTAGCCCATCAAAGAAGGCAAGCAAGCAAGCAAGGCAGGGAGGGGGCAATTAGCCTGATTAACGGACACTTAATCGTTTGTTCTTTGCTTGTAGCACATATGCTGGCGGTGGTGGCTGATTGTAGCCAAACTGAATCAGAGTTGAAAAAGGAGCTTTTCTTTCTGACAACCCGCTGTTTTTTTGCTGCTGTGTTCCTTTGAGCAAAAGTGAGCCCAGAAATATTCTAGTCTAGTGTGACACTGCACGATTTGCATATTCTTTTCTCCTACTGTGGAGCAAACGTTTGCGATTCTTCTGCTATTCAAAGCTGCTGCTGTAAATTGAAAGCAAATATTCTCTTGATTCTTGCAAGAGCATTGTGATTGCAGCAAAAAGCAGTAGTAGTATTGTATGCCATTACGAGAACGAGAATCAATTAAAAAGAAGGATTCACAACCAGACAAAACTGGTAATGGATTCGCTTCGGGAGAAAATGAAAAAAAAGAGATGTCTTCATTTGATTGCACTCTCGCCAGCTCACTGCTGCGACTTGGACAAATTAATTTGAGAAGATGAAGAAGAAAGATGAGAAGGAAATGAATGAAAGAGGATGAAAAAAGTAGTAGTGGCAGTAAGGATGAAAAATAATAAAGCACACAATTGATAATTGCGACAGAGTGGAGCGATTTCTCCGATTCCTAGCCATTATTCGAGGATTCGCTTCGACTGAGTGGGCTGCTGCTGCTAGGCTGATTTGGGTAGATTTTTGGTAAATTTTTCTAGTTCTTCCACTCACTCACTCACTTCGACAAGATTGCCTCGCATTAGTGAGTTTCAAGAAAGAAAGGAGGCTTTATATCATAAGAAGTGAAACGGGAGGAGAAGAAGGAGAGGTTTTGCACCAAAAAGAAGGAAAAAAAGAGGACTGGCAGGCTGCTAAAACCAAACACAGAAGCGGAGCAAATGATCTCATTCAATGGGCATTAAATTGACAATTGCCATTAATTGAAATCAAATTGCGTTCTGCTGCCAGCGGATTAGCGACGGCTCGTTCAGAAAAGAGGAAGAGGAAAAGCTACGAATTCATTTTTAGTTGTTGTTCTTGTAGTTGAACAGAAAAAAAACAGAAAGTAGTCTAACGGACAGTGTTCTCTTTGTGCTTAGCTGAGTCTTTTGTGTTTGAGGATTAGAGAGCGAAACGGGCGAGAGAAAGAGATTTTGGCTTGCCATGGTGCCATGGCAAAGTAGAAAAAGCGCAGAAATGAAGAAAAGAATCCTCTAGTGCCCACCTGAATGCAAAAAGCAACCAACACAGCAACAAACTAGTGAATCGGACTAATTGGACTGAAAAAACAGCAGCAGAAACAGCAAACTAAAAATAAACTCTACAATGGACAGTAGTTTTCTAATGGGCATAAGTTTTGAGCTTTGACTTTCTAAAATAAAAGTTTGTCAGTTTTTGAAGTTTGAAGTTTTAAGCAAGTCAAGCATATGCAAGCAGAAAAAGAGATGAGCAAAAGCTCTAACAGCAGCAACAAAGCAGTGCCATCTTTTTTCCTCTTCTTTTCCACTACTTTCCAGGACCTAAAGTGATACCGGCGACGACGATCGATATCACTTCAGAGCAGGCGAAATCGATCACACATTAGATCTTCTTCTTCAGAAGAGTGTAAAGAAAGTATATGCACAGTTAATGGGAAAGAAGATAGAGGCAAAAGATGCGCCGCGGCAGATGGCTGCTGATTGCAAACCGATAGATTCGCTAATGAGTGCAAAGAGGTCTCACTTTTGCTGATCAATAGAACTCCTTATCAAGTACAACAACACACAACGGGTGAGCAGGGCAAGAAAACAAAAACGTGTGGACAGAAAGGAGGAAAAACGGAGTAAGAGGAAGTATCGATTGACTGTGTGTGCTATTTGCTGTGTCTTTTACTGCCTTTTTTCCGTACTTGTTTCGCTGTCTTGATTGCCTCTCTATGAGGTAATAGATGCCCGCTGCAATATGATAATGCAGAGGATCAACTACTACTGGAATGCGGGGAGAGCAAACTAATAACGTAAGGAGATAATAAAGAAAGATGGTCAACTTACTTGGATGGTGATGTTGGTGATCGAGTAAGAAAGATAGTGCTTTCCAGTGAATTTCGACAACAATCCTCTGCACTGTGAATCCACTGCCGACATCTGCCGAGCCGCCAAACTAAACTGCTGGAGATGGAAAGTGGACATCAAAGAAAGTTCTTCTCAAAGACAAAAGATGACTTTAATTTTTTGTCACAATGCAAATTATGTTTTTGTTTCTTGAAAATCTACAAAAGCTGTCAACCACAAAAGAAAACCTTCTTTCAGAGGGTGACGCAAAGTTCAAAGAGAGGGAAAAAATATTTAAAACTTTCTTACCGAAAAACTGCTCGTCTACAGCTGACACAGCTTCCGTCAACTTTCTTCATGTTTTTACGTGTGTGTTTTTCTGCAGCCGCCTCCACCGCTGCTGCTGCTGCTGCTGTGAAAATTCATTAGTCACCAGGATTTGGATCACTGATCCAGAAGATTAATCAATGGTTCCAGCAGCTGATACTTCAACTACTACTGCAATGATGCTATCTAGGTTGTGAAAGCATTCAATTCTTTGCATCTAGAACAGCGGAAGCTTTTTTCGCCGCCCGGCCAAAAGAAGGTGGAGGAAGATTTGGTGTTGTCCACCACCCGAACTATTGAAGCCAATTTTCGTACAACTTTTCGCCTTATCCCCCTCCGCCCTCGCACATTTTGCAACCTTGCACTTTTTCGTCTTCAAAACTTACCTAGAAGACTTTGTTATCTGCCCTGTTAATCAGCACGTTGAAGTACGTTTACGTGCTTCTGTGCCGCCTATCTGCCTGTCTCCTCTGCCTTCTGTCGTCAACAGTCAACGTCACACTTGCGCTTTTGACGGTAACCTTCTCTCTTTCATCTTCTCAACCGTTGCCGTCGTCGCCCGACTTTCATCTTCATCACCACCCTCCCTCCTCTGACGTCAAGTCAACAACCAAGAAGAAGAAGAAGAAGGTGCGTCAGTCTGTCTGTCTGTGATGGCCGATCACCAGGATCACCACGATCACCACCACCAGGGCTTTGAGGTGCACCAGGTGAAGCACGATGATGGATCTCACGTCTACCACGGTATTGACATTACCAAGATCAACATTAGTTCACTTCCAAAGAGCCAGCAGGTAAACTGTTGTGGACTTCTACACAGGCAGCTACCAAATACTAAAGTACCTTTTGTTTATCCAATCAAACAGGAGCACCTGCTTATGCACGAAAAGCACCGGTAAGTGCACTCACAGTTTACTCTTTAGATAAACAACAATTGACTCAATTTCGATTTCCACCACAAAGGGGTCATGAAGCGATGCACGCCCAGATGATGCTGGTGCTGCTCGTAGCAATGGCTCTGGGACAGGTTCTGCTCATCTACTGGCGAAAAAAGAGCTTCAAGTCATATCAAAATGTGTCCATGTTTGGTCAGTGTCTTTATTAGAAGTCTTCGCGTCGTCATCATCATCATCCGTTTCTAATTTCCATTTCCCACCACCCAGGCATGTGGCTGATACCGTTCATCCTCTCTGCCTACAATCACTACTGGCGTTTCGTCGGCATCTGGTCGGTCATCTCGCTGGTGACGCTGGCGCTCATTTTTCGGCCGCTCTTCAACAAGAACCTCAACCTGCGGCAGGGCACCTCCATTCCGCGCCTCGTCTACCGCTGGTTCTTCTACCTTTATTCAGTTTCATCGGTGATCGCCGTCACCGGCTATACGGTGGTGATGCTGACGCTGGTCGGCGTGAACGTCCTCCTCGGCATCAAGCCGATGTACACGCTGGACGTCGGCGTGCTGATGCTCTTCTACGGCATCTACTACGGCGTACTGACGCGCGACTTTACCGACTTTCTGGTGGACATTCTCGCGGCCAACATCGGCTACTACCAGCCAAGCAGCGCCCTGCCCAGCAAGCAGCTCAACTCGAAGATTTGCGCCATTTGTGGACGACCGCACGGCGGCCCGCAGCTCTCCGGCAGCTCCTCCACGGCGGGCCTGCTCGCCACCGCCGCCTACTACGAGGACGAGGATCGCAATCAGGGCGGTGGCGGCAGTGGGAGCGGTCCTACCCTCGACCCGGCCATTTCAGAGAAGACGTACACGCTGACCTGCGGCCACATCTACCACCAGTACTGCATCTTCGGGTGGTGTCTGGTGGGGAAGAAGCAGGTGTGTCCCTTCTGCCGGGAGAAGGTCGATCTCAACAAACTGTTCGCCAGTCTGCCCTTCCAGAAGCCCCATTACCTCTACGGAAACCTGCTCGACTTTATTCGCTATCTGATCGCCTGGCAGCCGGTCATTCTCTTTGCGGTGCAGTGCGTCAATCACATCATGGGACTGGAGTGAGGAGGCGTGGGGCGAGTTGCTTTTTAGTGGCCGAAGTTGTGAAGTTTTTGCTGTTGCTCTAATGCCCATCGAAGCAGTTGAAAGGAGGTTGTCCTGGTTGTGGTAAAGAAAAAGCTTTCCTTCTCATCAGCAACACTACCCTCTTTCGGTGTGATCAAGTGATGGATTTGGTAGTGCTTTTGGGTCTTTTGTCTGAGGTGACTAAGTTGCCGGCTCTTGGCTTTTGTGACTTTTTAGCCTGTTTGTTTTTCAATTATGTGCAATTCTTTCCCGCTTCTTCCCCCAATCAGTTTGGTGCTGCACCTCTTTTTTATACTTTCACTACTGTTTACTACCACCACCTTCTCCCTACCCTTTTGTGATGCTGGTGGTGGCGGGTGAACCATACACACACACACATTTCATCTTCGTCGTTTAAATATCTTATATAATTCCCCCTCTCTCGTTCAATCTATCCTCCTTCTTGTGCAACACATCTCTGATTGAGTGATCTGTTTTTACTGTTTGCGCAGAGTAATGATCGAATTGGAGCATTCAACCTTCACCTACTACCCAAAGGAGGAGAAGGAGGAGGCGGCAAATAATCTCCACTTTTTCGTTGTGATTACATCATTTGAAGACAGTGCCATCCAGATCACCAGCGGTGATCTGCTGGGCAAGCAGGCAGGCACCACGCAAGGGAAAGCCTGCGGGAAAGCCAGAGATAGATCACTTTGCAGTGAAGAGGAGAAGAGATATTAGATCATCATCGCAGGACAACAATGGAAAGGGCAGAACAACAACTGATTTCAGATCGTTCAAATCGTGAATGTGAAACTGCCGCTAAAATGCGACTGCCTGCCTGCCAGCCAAAGTGTGATGCAAGTGTCCATTTAGAAGTGCCTGCACTTTCACTACTCGCTCATCCTTTTAGGCGTCAAAAGTGGAGGGGACAATACCTGCTGCTCTTGCTGCTGCTGTTGCTGCCACTGAGCCATTGTCATTGTGATTGTGTAATTATGTGTGTGTATGTGTGTTGTAAAACAGCGCGCTCACAATCACACACACACACACACACTCCTAATTTGCCTTCTTTTTTAAAAATAACAAAAACTCAGGGAGTCAGTTGCTGCTCTTCTTCTGCTACTTGGGAGTGCGGTGAGTTTAATTTTAGCATTAAACTGAAAGTGAATTTGGTTAGCCTAAAGAGAGTAAGCAGTATTCAACTTTCATCTTTTTCCTTTTTATTATGCACGCTAATTAGCCGACTAAATTAATTTTCGGTGAGTGAGCGAGATGGAAAGAAGGAAAGTGAGATGGAGAGGAAAGGAGAGGGAGAGGAAAGATGAAGGGCGAAAAATGTAGTAGCTGCAGCATGTTGACCTGTGTGTAGAGAACAATTAGAGAGATTGGATGGTTGTGATGATAATAATAGTGCTGGTATGGTAAGGTGAGGTGAGGTAAGTGGGGTGACACACGAGCAAAGTGTCATGTCGTCGGAAGGCACATCTAGTCATCTAGTTCATAAGCAATCGGTCAACCAGATTTAGCATCCGTTGTTGTCACCACCTTTGTGTCAATGAAAGAGGGATGGCCAGTGTGTGGAAGACAATGGACACTGAACCTCAACTCTGTGTCTTGTCAATCCTGCCATCTTCCCCTTACGTTATCTGCCTTTTTCAAAAATAAAAAGTGAAAAGGTGCTTCATTCTACAATTGTGTGATGTGCCGCTTTTTTGAGTAGTAGGTGGAGGAGAAAGGCTGAAAGCAAGCAAGATCCTAAGCACTTGATGTCGTTAGCTGATACTGAAAGTGTTGCTTTAGTCGGTGACATTTAGTCGTTGTGCTGGCCACAAAATGGTAGTGTGATGGTGGTATTTTGGTATGTAAATGAGCGAAGAGAACTCTGACTGGCTGATTAGTTGCTATACTTTTCTTCTTCTCTATGCGGCAATTAGGCGGACATTAGTTTCTTCCTTTCTTCTTCTTTCTTTTTTTCAGTAATGCCTCTTTTACTGCCACTGTTCACCTCATTTCTGCTGCTGCCTCCTTGCAGTGATCGATCACAGGCCTCCTTCTCCTCGGCTGCTAAATTGAGCAGCGGAAAAGGCGCTGCTGCTGTTGAAGTTTTTCTAAAACGTGCCCCAACAACTAAAACTAGAAAAGGAAACCGATTTGAATTGGCTAAAACAGAAGTGGTGGTAGAAAAAGGGATGAGGTAATGTCAGTGCTCAAAAGTAGCATCGCTCTCGATTCTCCGAGCTTGGCAGCACACACACACCACACTGCCGCCTTTCTAAGCTGATTAGACTGCTGAGGTGATCGTGATGTGCCAGTGCAGTTCTTCTCCTCTAACTAGATTGTCTAGAGGACTAGTCTGTTGCTAAAGTGGCACCTAAATCAAACAGAGTTAGTAATCAGAGATCAGAAGAAGAAGTAGAAGTAGTAATGGACAGTCGTCATGTTACAAGATTAAATTGATTTTCAGTGCTTTTTTGCAGTGATTTCTGTGCTCTGTTCATTTGCTTTTTGTTTCCTGTGTCTGTTTAGATTTCTCATTCATTGATCCCACGATTTAACTTGGAATGTCAATAGACTTGTGGATACTGCGTGCTCTGCACTAGATTCTTTTTCTTTTTTCCAGTTTGTGTGTGTTCAGGCATTCACGTGGTATTGAGGTAATTTATATCTTCACCTAATAAAGTGTTGATGCACACTGGCGACGACGACAACCGCCGGGGCGCTTGTCTGATTTATAACAACTCCACACTCACCTCCTCCTCCTCTTCTTCATAAGTTTTCACCTGAGTAGTAGTTTACTGCAGTTGTGTACTTTTACCTCAAATGGAAAACCGATGAAAGAGGAAAAAGCTGTTTAGTTTTTTATGAGTGCCTGAAACTGCCAACGGCAAAACATCCACATCCAAACTGCCTGTGAACTGCACGGGGATAAGACACTAATGCATTTTGCCAACGCCAAAAGAAGAAAAAGATGAGCATGACAAAAGGCGAGCAAATGAAATGAATGAATGCGTTATCGATGGTCAGCCAATGCTGCTTACGCTTTTGAACTGCTACTCAAACAGTCAATACTGCCATCGCCACCACCACCACTGCCAATTGTTGGACATTCACCGATGATCAGTCAGCGTTGGTGGTCAATTGTCTGTGACCATGCTGCTGTTTTAACGGCACTTGCTACTGTACCGGTGCGGTAATTGATTGCTCAGTCAGCAGCAGTATTGACAGCCAAGCCAGGCAACGTATGTTAACCGCACACTGTACAGCAGCACTGTACAAATTGAGATAGATTTGCCCGCCAGCGGCGGCAATGGCGACGATAATGCACAAGCGCAAGCACACCGCCGGTAATTGTTCGCTGTGCTCCTTTCAGGCAATCTGAATGAGCAGCAACAGGTGAATAGGTGAAGTATTTTAGTGCATGTTTTTCATCTAGTAGCTGCACTAAAAAGTGCAATATTGTGCTGCCAAAGGGCAAACAAATGCCGAGGCAGTGAAAAGTGAATAGTGTGTGTACTGCTGAAGTTGTTGTTGTTATTGTTCAAAAGTGCTTTTTTGAATTTGTGATACGGTACACAGAAAAAAAGTTGAATGAATGCTCATGTTTTTAGTAGCGTCACACTGAAAGTTTTTCCCAACTTCTATTTTTCGTTTTGTGCCTCAAACTTCACTTTATTTTAAATATGGTTGAATCCTCAGAAAGGAGGACGGAAGGACGGAAGGAAGAAAAGAAAGAAAAAAAGAATAGCACTTTTCACTATTTAGTGCAATGTTAAAGTGGCCAAGATTTATGATGGTGGCAAATCGCTTTTTTCTCGTTGATCTTCTAGCTCCCTCCTCAGTTTTCAGTTTGTGTGTCGCAGTTTTTTTCTCCCACACACTTTCCCTTTCACTTTCTACCTTGTCCCTCCTTAATTCGCCTCCCCCAGCTCGATTAATTTGCCCCGTTGACTGTGACAACAACAGCAGCATCAAAGGAAAAAACAATGAGCAAAGAAGTGAGATGCTCCGATCAAACAGCATCAAACATCAAACATCAGCATCTTCTGCTGCTGCTGCAGACACAATTGATTTTTCTCCTCCTCAACACACACAGTCCATTAGACCTAATCAATAGGTGTCACCCTCTGTCAGCTGAACTGTTGAAGAGCTCCTCGAAGAAGAACAGCACACCGGATGAGCAGTGGACAGACATATGGGATGCTGCACAGACACTGCTTCCTATTGCCCTCTAATTGCCCTTTCCCTCCTTGGTGACGTTGATGGAAACCAGTGACGCAGCGCACACACACACACTGGATTAGTGTCCAGTCACAGTTAATAGGTTTAGCTGCTGATGCTGCTGTTTTTTTCAGTTGTGCAAATGCTTATCGTTAACAACGGGTGCAGGCAGTTAAGGAGATGCTAGAGAAGAAAGTGAAAGTTGAGAAGAAAATTAGCCAGACGGAGACATTCTGATGCCGGGGCTGAACTGAGATGATGATGCTCACCTCGATGAATGCACAGCACACAGCAAAACCGCACTTAATTAATTGCTCGTGAATGTGAAGCAGTGATTGACAGCAGCAGCATCAGCAGCAACGGCGGCAACATGCACACAGCTCGTGAGCACAGCTAAGCTTCTGCTGTACAGCGGCAATTAGCGCCAGAGTCGCCAGAGTCGCCACTGGCCAATTATCAACATCGATCTTTGACTGCTGCTGAGTGCCATTGTTTTGTTCACTGCTTTGCTTCAGTAGCTGCTTTTCAAGCCACTGCTGCAGTCTCGAGCAGATAATGTCCATCGCTGTTTTACTACCTGCTCATTCAGGCACTAATCTGCATCCGACGATCTCCTCAACGGTGTCGGGTGGTGGTGGAGGTGCCGCCACTGCTGATCACATCTCATTGCAGCAAATCATAACACACACACAAACACTCAAGCAAGCTGAAACCAAAGGCGCCAATTTGTAAGTCACTGATGTTCCTATCTATCTAGTACTTTATAGCCCCGCATACAAATGCCACCAGCAATGCACTAACACTGCAGTGGCACTACCAAATGAGTATCGTGATGCATCATCTCTGCTCATCTGCTCAAACTACTTGAGAAAGCTGCATTTGCATTTTATGCGTTCCGTTTTGTTTTGCTCTTCTCGACAATAAGTAATTGGCAATTAATAATAATCTTCTATTGCTGCATGTTTTACTTCTTGGTCATCAAAATGAGAGCACCTTTTGCTTTTCCGATGCTCTTCCTCTAAAGTCGGTATTGTTCTCGTTGTTATGTTTTAGAGCACTAAAAGTGCCATCTGGAATTTGTGCTCCTTTGAGGTTAACTCTAGTTGAAGAATGCTAGAGCAAGAGCAGATGTTTTTATCTTTTGCTGACCAGTCAGCCATTTAACGGTCAGTCAGTCTCGGGCAGTGTCCTACACTACTTTCTCCCTAATTGCCCTTTGCAGTTTGCAGTCAGTTTTCAATGTTAACTCCTTGGCACTCTCGTTCATTCTCGGCCAGTGCCCGCTCTTTCCCTGCAATCTGCTCCTGAGAATCGCACTACTGTGACTGACTGCAGTCACGTTCAGCGGTCAGGCAGAATGTGCAAAATGTGCAAGTGCTCTTCTTCTTCTTCAACTTAAACTTTTAGGCAAAAGTCGTGAATTTGAATCATCATCAGCAGCAGCAGACGCCTAGCAGCAGACAGTGTTTTGCCGTCAAACCTCCTCCTACGAAATCTCACTCACTTTCACTCTCTTTTTCTCAGATTGGCAGTGCTGTGCAAATGAGTGTGAATATGTGTGCAAGTGCAAATTCCCGAGAAATCGCAGGGCGCAAAAAAAGAGAGAGTGAGCGAACTTGGCGACCGTTATTGCACTTTCACTGCTAGTTTGGCGGTGGCGCAATAATTTGCATAGATAACCGGCCTGTGTGTGAGAAGTTGAGGTGAGGTGCTCACAAAAAGGCTGACAATTGGCCAGCAGCAGCAGAAGAAAAAGAAAAAAAATAAGGGGAGACAATCGAGCATCAGCATCAGCTATTTATCATCATCACGCGCCGTGTTCTGCTGGTGCCGCTGAAGATGATCAGAGGAGAGCAGGCAGGCAGTCAGGCAAAGACCTACAGCAAACTACTGCATCATCAGCATGGCCAACAATGCCGCCTGAAGAGACGATAATTTGAGTGAGAGAGCAGTTGTGTCCCTGTGCCAGTCAGGTAACCCGCCGTCGTCGTCGTCCGAGCATCCCTCAGCAGCAGCAACAGCTAACAAGCAATGCCGGACAATTCAATTACTCAGCTGGGAAGAGCCGCCGCCGTCGCCGCTGAAGATCACTATCACAGTCAACATTTGCCAGCAGACAGTTTGTCAGTTGTTGGAGTTGACTAGTGAGTTGACTTCTTCTGAAGATGTGCTGCCCTCCTCCTCCTTTTTCTTTTCCATTCGCCCCCGTGGTCCTGGCGCAAAGACTATGGCGGTGGTGGCGGTGGACTTTGTCTAGTGTCTGGGATGCAAGCTTTGATGTGGCTTGCTGGTGGTGGAGGTGGAGGTGATCCTCTTTTGTGTTGATCCACATTGCCCTAGAGATGAGCAGATCGTAACTTATGTCACAGTGAGGGAGCAACACTGACTGTCTGTCTGTCTGACTGCTCTTGTTCTTGCTTTTGCTCTTGTTCTTCTTGTCGTCCATTGTCTTTGCTCAACAACCACCACTGACAGTGACTGCCCAACAAGTGACTGATTAATTAGTTCATGACTGCTCTCTCTTTTTCTTTCTCTTTTTTTCTTCGGTAGTGGTCACTACTGACAAATTAGCCAACTAACTAGGGGAGAACAGAACAAAGATCACGACAGGACACATTCACACAGGCACATACTGTGCTCGAGCTTGCTGACGCTGGTGGTGGTGGTTATGATAATTGGCCGCCGCCGCTGCCGATCATCTTTAGCAGATCTTCTGCCAGAGCGCGTGCCACGAAGGAAAAATGGGAAAGAGTGAGAGCCGCATGTAATGTGCCGGTAATGATGGACATTGATGGTGCTGCTGCTGATGACCATTTTGATGTTCACTAGGGGATATATCATAGTGTGATTTGCTTGATTGCTCAAAAGAAAGGAGATCTCTGCTTTGCCTAAAAACATTGAAAAGGAGAAGGAGGATTTGCCGATGATCCAGACTATTCAACTTTTACAACTCTGCAAAAAGTGCACTTTCACTCTCTTTCAAGGGCGCCCTATCTTCTCCCTTTCTTTTTTTCTAGCTCAATTGTCACAAATTGGACTGGGGCCGCCACCGCCACCATTAATGGGACGATTAATTGGCGGTAATTTAGCAGACGTAAAAAAGTCGGCGGCCTGCTTTTTCTTTTTTTACTTCTGCCTTTCTTGTATTATATTGTGCTTCTTGCACCACCACCAGCACTACTCACTGCTTCTTTCTAAGAACCTCACTGCGCGGCTGCCAACTGTAACACTTCAACTTAACAACACACAAAGTGAAATGTGCCAAAGAAGAGCAGAGGAGATGAAGAAAACAATTGCACTCCAGCCGTTTACATGTTGCACTTGCAATACTGAAAAAGAAGATGATGAAGAAGAAAACAACTAAAATGCAAGAGTTTTTAGCAGTACTTACAACAACTTCTTCTGCTTCTTCTTCTTCTTTTTACAGCACACACTGTGATCTAGTTTTAATCGCCAAGCTCACTTCACTGATGTCAGTGCTCACTTTACCACAGTTCATCGTCATTTGCCGCTGCTGATGTGGTGATGGTGCAACAGGTGGTCGCACTGATGATGATGCTGGTGGTGATGCTGGTGGTGATGCTGAGGATGGTGGTGCCATGTCGAACACTGGCAAAACACACAGTAAAACTATTTATTACAGTGCCAATTACATTAGAAACACTTCGAGTGTAGTTGACAGGCACAAGCTGCTACTAAATTGTGACATTAATTGGGCATTGCTACTAATTCGACACTGCTTCGACTGATACTAATCCTTAGCGCTGATGTGCCTAACACTTATCTTTTTTTCAACTTTCTATTAGTAAAAAGTGCCTATCTGCACCATCAGCCATTAGTGATTCTGTCAGTCAGTGTTTGTGTGAGTGTGTGTTGCAATGTTTAGTACAATCCGTTTAAAAGCTTTAGTGCCTGCATCTGCCTTTTGTGCACCAATTGTTACCCTAAATGGTTTGTGTAGCCTGAAAAAAAGGATCAAAAGTTAAATTTTTTAATCTGTTTAAAAGTTGTTTCGATTATTAACTTGAGAAATAAAAATAGGGTGCTATACTGGTCATTTGATAACAAACGAATCGCAGAATATTTCTTTTACAATTTATTTTTAAACAGGCACCTTGTTAGCAGTTGTCATCTAAGAAAAAGAGGAAAATGAGATGCTTTGCGATGATTTACTCGTTTTTTCCCCTAACTACTAGCTATCACGATGAGAAGTCTACGCGTCTCCGCTTTTCTAATTTATGATTAACGCATGTTCTTTTTGCTGTTCTTTTTGTTTCAGCCCCTTTTTCCTGTTATCTGTCAAAAAACTGGGCGAATGCTTTCCAGTGAGAACTATATTGAATGCAGTTTTTTTCGCAGTTTTTTGTTCAAACAAAATATTTTTAAAAGATTCTAACTCTGTTCTGCTTGATATCGTTTTATTTTAATCAGCAAAAAACTCATCTTGATGTTTCAGCAGTACTAGTTGCATCAATTGAACTTTTTGTGTGTGGCGCATTTTTGCACTCAAAACTAATCGATCACACAACATTGTTCACTTTACAAGTTCCATCTTTAGAAAGAAAAAAAAGCAAAAACTCCTTCATCATAGTGTAGTGCATGTCACTGTGTTCGCGCCATCCTCTTCCTCTGGGCGCCACCATCTTTTTTTAAAAGAAGAGCACATTCATACACGTAAACCAGCCATGTTTTGGTGTTACAATAGCAGGTATGAATCTCTCAGATTTAAGCATTCATCCATTCACTCATTCATTGCCTGATGTAATTGGCGCATCAAAGATGAGTTGAATGCTGAAAGTTGAACAAGCAGAAAAAGATTATTAGAGACAAGCCCAAAAACAAGAGTGAAATGAGCGAGCAAATGGTCGGTTGTCTTTTAGTCGTTCTGTCTATTTCACAAAAAAGAACAAGAAATATCATAAAGCGACACACGTCTTTAGCAGACCTTCAGATCTATGACTATAGTGCTCGTTAATTAGCGCATAATTAATTAGGATTTTTCGTTTTGTCCGTTATCGTCTTCTCTAATCTAAATACAAACGGTGATTTAGGTGCTGAAACGAGTTAGTATTCTTGAAAATCCAGCATTTGAATTCATTGAGGTAGCAAACAAAGTTGATGTGTGTTCATTCAGACGTACACAAACGCACACAAATTCATTCACGTTGTAGCCCTGACAGTAATGTCACTTTCTTTCTTTTGTTCATGCCTTTCTTTTTATTTCTTTTTATTTACCCATTCATAAAATGTGAAGACATTCAGTCAGGTGGTGGAAGTCTGCAGAAAAAGAAGTAGCTTACTCTATGACAATAACAAACTGGTCTCTGCTTAGCATCCGTTTTGATGCTGCTGCATTTTGCGTAAACAAAACACATCTGAAAACAACATCAGCAACAAGTTCTAACAAAAAGACCGGCAGCTCAAGACTTTGAATTGAAATTCTAAAGTTGAAAAAAATGGAAAAAGATGAAGTGGGAGAAAACCGCTGACCACCACCACGATCAGTCAACAATCATCGTCCTCATCGCCGTCGATCGTCATCGTCAAATTTGTCGAAATCATTGTCTCATTATCATCATTTGAAAGAAGAAGGGAGAGAGGGAGAGGGAGAACGCAGTCATGATCACCGAGTGAGCGGATCCACATGGTCACAGTCATCTCCCGTCTCTGTTCTCCCTTCTTTTCTCCCGTGCTCCTCACTGTCAAAGACAACAAAAAAGAGAGAGAGCAGCTCTCTTTGCTCTTTACTCTTCGGTAGACTTTCTCACTTTCTCGCCCACTGCTGAAGAAAGAGCTCGGGCAACAGTAGACTACTACGGCGTCTGCTGCTTCTTAATTATAACGGACTGAACGGGAGAACCACAACGACAACGACAACGAAAAGAGAAAGCGAAGACATAAGAAGAAGACACACGGCAATATAAAAGCGCCTCACCTCGGAATCGTCGCCGTCTTTTTTGAATATCATTCGGAGCACCGTTTTTCTCGCACGCGCCTGTTTGAACTTTAGCGGTAACTTTAACAGCACATCGTTGACTTCATCTTCATCTTAGACAATCACCACCACCATTATTTCAATCACAATCACAGCAACGTCGTCGATGATCACTAGCAACAGCAGTTTTTATCAGTGACACTTAGTGTGACACAATCTCACTCTCCTGTACAGATCAATCATTCATCACTTTAGATTACGATTACCATCTCTCTCACACAAACAGTTGCGGTCACACCATCGTCATCTTCTTCTTCTTCTTCGGTTTCCCTTTTTCCCTCCGCCACCACGACGACCACTTTGAACCATTTTCTTCATCGAGAGATCGTCGAAGGCAAATTGCGCTTGAACTTTGAAAACGACGGACACATCAGACGACGGAGACGGAGACAGTGCCCGTGCCTTTGTTGGTAATTGCAGCCGCCGCCACCAACTCTGTCGCATCTGTCATCTGTTCAGTTCAGTGCTCAGAGAAGAAGTTCGGTTTTTCTGTTGTACAGCAGACTCCTGTGTCGTGAGCTGCTCAATTAGTGCCAGCAAAACAGAGTTGGCTGTGTGTGTGTGTGAAGCAGTGTCTCTGTTCACATCTAACATCATCTCGTTGACTCTCTTTCTTGTCGACATTTACAAACAAACACATCCGCCACCACCACCACCATCACCACCACCAGTAATTCGCCCACTGTCGCCACTTTCTCTGTCATTGTTTTTCTTTCTTTGCCTTGTTTGTCTTTGAAACGACAGTGTAGTACTCTCTTGTGCGTTTCCGCCCGCAGCAGCAGAAATTGAAAGTGATACAAATTGTCGCTAATCGATTGCTAATTGCCCCTCCGACTCTGCTTTTCTCTGCCTCTCTGACTGACTGCGCTCTAATCAGGAACAAAGCGAACACAAAATCACCTCTACTACATCGTTGAACTTTCGGTATTTGTCGTTTGTCTTTCGCTTGTCAAACAGCTCGCACTAAAAAACGGTAAAGTGCAACCACCGCCACAGCAGCTCATAACCGCCAAATGTCGGTCGATGAGGAGATAAAGCTGGCACCCCATCAGCTTCACAGTCATTCATCTTTTCAGCCTTCCAGCAATATTGGCTGATTTGATTACCATCAACATTTTTTTGAAAGAGTTTGAAGAGTTTAGTGTGCAGTACAGCATTGCACATTGTTCTCAATCACAGTAGTTCAGTGCATTGCTTAGACAGGAAGAAAATCTGCATTTTTCACTTGCCAGTTTTTCCACTCACTTGAACTTCAAGCGCACCACTGAACGGACGTCTGTGACTCAACGCGTCTGACAGAAACAAAAATTGTGTGCCAATTGAAACATATTTTGCTCGGGTGACCAGTACATCACCAGCAACCTTTTTGTTCATCAACCCACCTCACAACCAACCAACCCAAAGCACAATGCCACCCAAATCAAGAAGTTGCGCCCATCAAAACGGCAACAGCAGCCTTTTTTGGCTCAGTCTTTTCGCGACCACCGTTTCCCTTTCCATAGTCAGCTGCCAAAGTCAGCTGTCCCGAGAGTACGAGAGCACAAACGCCGGCTCCAGCAGCAGCACTACTTCTAGCAGCGAAGAGGTAAGTGGATCTTTTTTGGCAGGAAAGGAGATCATTCCTGTCTTTGTTTTGTTTGCCCACTCTACCACTACCACTCTCTACAGCACTGATTGATTGGGCAGTGCCACTTTTACTGCCTTTTATTTATTTGAATGAATGATCTATCGATCAATAAAAGTAAAGTAAAGGCAAGAGCAAAACGAAGAAGTTCTTTTGATTCAAAGAGCGACTCTAATGGCGTCTGTCAGCCAACTTAAGTGCAACAACAGCAGCAGCAACGACGATGCACCGGCGGCCTGCTCATTGTCAAACACACGGTCAAAAAAAAGAAACAGTTTTCATTCTTTCTTTCTTTAGCTCCATTTATTATCAGGTAGCAGCCGTAAAAGTGATAGTAAAAGTACTGATGACGGTGGTGGTGTAGCGGTTACCTAACAGTAAACATGGGAAAGAAAAAGAAGAAAAGAAGTTGTGTGGACACAAAAGGAGAACACACGAGCACACGAGGACAATCTCGTGCGCTGAAGAGGATCAACTTTTCCTCCTCCTCTTCTCCTCATTAGCATCAGTGCTCATTATCACGGCGATTATCAATTAGCGGAAAGGAAAAGGAGGAGGAGGTAATTACCGGCCAGGAGCTTATTCATATTTGGCGGCACACTGAACATCGGACGTTGATGTGACAAGTGCCTCTTTCCTCTTTCCTAGGCCAGTTCTTAGTTTGCAGTGGTTCCCACCGTTAATTCTCTGCTTGTTGATCTTTTATCATCACCACCAGCACTGCCACCACTACTAATGTCTTTCTTTCACATCGCACTTCTCTTCGTCAGTCAGTCAGTCTGTCAGTCTGTTGGCCAATTGTGTTTGCACGTCTGGTCGTGCGGCAATTGTCTGCTTGTGTGTGTGTGTGATAGACACACTTTTCACAGAAGCAGCAACATCTTCTCCCTTGTTCTGCTCGTAAGCCTATAGTCCTGTACATCATGTTCTTTATCACCCCAAGCAGCAGCAAAGTATTATACGATTCCGGACAGGACAATGTAAGAGAGTCTAATTGTCGGGTGGTGATGACACGTGATGAGGCGGAGGGAGGGAATGATGTCCAAATGAAAAGGTCAAAATGAAGTGCTGACTTACTGAATTGACAGCTATTGACAGACTATTCGCCATCTTTTGATGTTATAGCACTTCTTCTCCTCCTTCTTCCTCAATTAAAAGCTGCTTTTACTCGCTCAAAAGGGCAATTAATATCAATTAGGCAACCGGTGAAGGGCTTTTCTTCTTCTCCACCTTCCTTCCCTCTCTTGCATTCATTCATTTAGAGACAACACAGCTTTTGTTATTGTCTGGTGCCAGTGCGCATCTTTTATTGTGTACACAGCAAAGTGTGCCGTTGCCAATGAACTGCTTCTTCTTTTTCTTCTTCTTCAGTTCAGGCTGTCTGGTAAATTGAGACATTACAGTCATTTGAATGTTTATGTGCTGCTCAATTTTTGCCCGTTGACCAGGTGACATTCTTTGTTTGTGGTGCTCATCGTTAAATGTCACCTGTCTGTTTCACCTGAGCAGTGATTCTATCTGTGTCCACCGAGTAACAACACTATCACTTTTCCCTTAACTTTAACTGTCAGTCAGGAAAAAGAGAGCAAGAGTTTAAAAACGTGATTTTAGAATGATGCAGGAAAGTCTTTTTGGCGAGAATATGATAATGTTCAACAGGTGTCAGTTTTGATTTCAGTTTCCCTTTTTCCTGGAAACGGAAAGGAAATAAAAAATGCAGTATTGATGCAGCAGATGTGCAAAGACAAAAGTGACTGCTGTGTGTTTTATTTGCACACTCACACACACAGTCAAATTTGCATCGGGCAATTACCGTCAGCAGACAGACAGACAGTCTCATAAAACGGAAAAGAAAAGGAACAATGAGAGCAGCTTTGAAGTGACGATATATCGACAACGCTTCAATTGTGAGATGGAAATGAAAATAAAAATGCGACTGAAAGATTCAATCAACGAAGGGGCAGACGTCAGCCAGTTTCCCTAGCTCCCTCATTTCTCCTCTCCACAGTTTCTGCCCTCAATTTACCGCCAATTATCGCGAATCCGTTTCCTGACGTCTTTTTCTTTTTTCCCTTCTTTTTTGGCATCTGGTGATCCGTTTTCAGTAGCCACAGTTGATGCTGCTGCTGCGGAAAAAGAATGACAATTGTTTGGTGCTTTATTCGCCCGAAGCCACTGAGCAAAGACAGATGCAAGCAAAATTTGATCTGCACACTACTGCAAACACACACCTTTCACAGTTGATTACAAGGCTAAAGGCTTATTACTAGTAAAAAATGAAAAAGATAAAAAAGGAGAAATAGAAGAAGGCAAACACCGTCTGAATACAAAGGCAGCGCAAAGAGGCATCACTAATTGAATTATCTCCCTCACTTTCGCTCTCTTTTTTCTCTAAGCACCTTCTTCTTCTGTTTCTTCTGCTTTACTTGCACCAGCCAAAGAGCTCAAGAGCAAACAGAGTCAGTAGAAGGCTGATGGACAACTGTCTAAATCTGAACTTTCTCTCGCTCTAATCTTTCTGTGTCACTGTCCGATTTGTCGTCGTCCAGTGCACTGTTTTTGTGGCTTCTGTGGCTGTTGCTGCTGATGCTCAATGGTCACCAACCGCATTACCAGCATCATCTAGATTAAAAATCTAAGCATTTATTTGAGAGAACTTATGCAGTCAGATTGTTTCACCTGTTTTTGACTGATCTCATTGTGTCACAAAAAAAACAGTGCTACAACCACTGTCACTGACAATGACGAACAGAGCATTTACTGAGATGAGATGATGCGACTGGACGACTGGCAATTAGCAGTCATTGCTGTTGCTGCTGAACAAAGGCCACCAACAAAAGTAATCAGAGCAGTGGAAAATGAAAAGTAGAAAAAGAAGAAGTTCAGCATCGAAGTGCACGTGCTTCTCGAATTACCAGCACACAGTGCACTGCATTCATTGACAAAACAGAACAAAACTGAGCAGTACAGCATTTGAGGGAGGCACATTTGCAAAAATTACGACGTCGGTTAGTCGACCCAAATTAGTGTAGTCATTTGAGACAGATAGAGCGAAGGAGCAAGGGAGACGTTTTTTGCTACTTTGTTGATTGACGCTAATTGCTTTTGTTTTTCTCTTTGTTTTGTCTCTTTTTTTCTTTTTACTTTGTGGGAATCGATCTCATTACACACGCAACATTTCTCTCTACCACTTTTCACAATTCGACAGGTAAAAACTGGTGATTACCACGACCAAGCAAAAAAGAAGTAGGAATGCGTGAAAGAGGAAATGAGGAGAAATTTAAAAAAAAGATTTGTACTGAGCTAATCACTGTCCAAATGTTTTTTGTTTCACTGTAAATTTTTCCACTCCACTTTTTCTACTATACCACGATCTCATTTGGTTTTTAAATGAATTGATTGCTTGTTTTTTTTGTAATTGTTCTGTTTTCTAATCTCTTCATTTTAAATTTTCCTTTTTGTCAGGAGACCTATCAGCCAAACAGAATCGACGAAGTGAGCAGCCACTTTGTGTGCAACAGCGAGGGCTACTTTGCCGACGTCACTTATGGGTTCGTTTGTTTGTAGATGCCAAATTTGACCTTTTTCCACTTATTATTCACATCACCCTTTTCAGTTGCCAGTACTACCACGTCTGTGAGAATGCCAACAGTCCGTACGACAAACCGGTAAGTACCAACTTCGGAAACAATAGAGCCGTACATTTTTTAAACAGCCAAACATTAGCACACAATCTTTATCGGTGTTTTGAGAAATCACCTCAAAAGTGTGTGTGTGTGACACTTTGTTCATCACCAAGAGCGAGAAAACAGGCAACAACAATCTGCATACTTTTCTCTCTTTCTCTCTCTCTCTCCTTTCAGCAATTACCAGTGCGCACTTTAATTGAGCCAATTTAGGCAGCAGAGACAAGAAAATTGCCAATTGAGCGCATAATAAACTGAAAGTGGCAGTGTTTTACATAATACACACACTCAAACAGACACACACTTAGCTGTAGTTGCAGACATTTCATTTCACTTAATACTTCATCTGCATAGACTGTGTGTGTTTTTGTTGTTCATCACAATTGCCACAAGTGCAGTGAAGATGAAGAAGAAGAAGATGCTAATTAGTAGAAGTGGTGGACACGGGGTGAAAGTTGAGAACAGGGGACAGTTACAAATAGAGACAGCTAAAAACTGAAGAAAAGGATAGTATGTGCGTATGTTTGCTACGTGTGCCATCACATCACATCACAGTTGGTGAGCATCCGTTCAGTCAGTCAGTCGGAGGCAATTAGAGATCACAAATGAGCGCGCGGTCAGCGTGTGGCCGAGAAAAAAAGGCAGAAGGTGAAGAAGGAGATGGAGATAGAAGCGGAAGAATAAAGTGGTGATGGCCGTGATGGTGATGGTGGTGACCACGAACACTAATTGCCAATGGCAGTGTAGATGTCAATTACCGAGGGGACAGTGCAGCTGCAGAGTCAATTAATGCTAATGCCCCAGCGCGCCCCGTTTTGATGCACACAACTGCTTTCTAATCATTGTCTCTTCTTTTCCCTTTCTTTTCTATTTTACTTTCCATTTCCCCACTCCTAAACTCCCACCAGTCCTTTGTGAAGCACACCTTCTCCTGCGTCAATGGCACCGTCTTCAATCAGATGTCCTTCACGTGCACCCGCCACCAGGACTCCATTCCCTGTGACTCATCGCCCAACTACTTCTACCTGAACAAGCGCAACGGCGACCCGAAGGCCTTCTTCCTCACCGAGGAGGACATTGTCAAGCCGGGAGCCAGCAACAATAATGGACACAGCACCAGAAATGAAGGCAGCAGCAGCAACAGTCGCTCTCTTCAGTCACTGTACAGCAATAGCAACCACCTTCCGGAAACCGTTTCCCATTCGATTTCCAGCTCGAGCAGTCGAGCGGCTATTTCCGCCCCACCCACTGCCATTTCCTTGAGACCCACATCTTCAAACGCCTACTCCGCTACCTCCTCCTCCTCCTCCTCCTCCTCCTCATTGAGCGCCAACCACCGACCGAGCATCAGTTTAATATCTTCAAAGTCGCTAGCTGAGCAGGAGGAGAGTTACGGCCTTCGACCAGGTCGTCTGATGGGCGGTGACTACAATGAAAACAATGATCACAGTGGAGGTGGCAACTCGCTGATCACCATAACAGGTGGAAATAGTGGAAGCAGCTCTAGCTCCGGCTACGCCAAAGTGGACCCGTACGACATCAGCTCAAAGTACAGCAACATCAAGCCGGGCGTCAAGTACAGCATGAAGGCAATCAAGTCCAAGTACGAGGCGAGCTCTCCCTCCAAAAAGAAATCTCCCACCAGCTTCTACGACCTTCCCTCTCCGCACCTCTCGAGCTCCTCCTCTTCCGGTTACGTAGAGGACCTCCACCGGACTGGTCCTTCAGGAAATAATAACCACTACAAGAGCACCACTGATTCGCTGATCAACAACTACCTCGCCCGATCGACGGCCGTCGAATCACTATCACCATCATCAGCTTCTGCTTCTGCTGGAACCCAGAAATACCGCCATCTGACGATGGGCTACCAGCCAGCAGGCATCAGCATCAGCAACCCGAACCAAAACCAGGGTCTCTCAAAGATTGACCAGCTGCTGGCAAAGTACGGCGCCTCCAATGCCGAGGTCTCGGCAACGGCCGCGACGACAAGCAAAGAGAACTACCAGGGAGGAGGAGGAGCTGGTTACCACCGAGCCGCTATTGAGTCACCCCCTAAATCTCAGCTGATGTACACCGCTGCTGCTGCCGCCTCGAAGCCTCGCTCTCCGACGCCCACTCCGAGCAGTCACTCCTCTTCTGCGGCCTTCACGCCGGCCTCCTTCTCGAAGCTCTACATGGAGAACGTGCAAAAGGCCTCCAAGTCGTACCAGATGGCCAGTGGTAATGAGCTGGTTCACAAGCCCTACCACCAGCACTCTTCACAGCCCCAGCACCACCAGCACCACAATCACTACCACCAGCATCTGCCAAAGTCCGCCACTTCGAATCAGCTCGTGGATCGCCAGTCAAAGTCGTACACGGCAATTCCGTTTCCCGCCTCAGCAGGTCGGCCGGCCAAATCTTCAAAGTATGTTGATGCCAGTTCTTCACCGAGCCATTACCAACACCACCAGCCCCAGCACCAGGTGATCAACTCTAATCAGTACGAGGTGCCCTCCTCTATTCGAATCATCGAGGATGGTAAGGGGTCATCCTCGCTGACGCCGCTCTCCAGCATCGACGCTGGAAGCCACAGCTCGTCGTCATCCTTTGGCAGTTCAGAGAATCCCGTAAAGATGTCCTTTGTGAGCAAGGGCTCAAGTGCTGGTAGTGGCGACCAGGGCTCCTCCTCTTCAGTGGCCGACTTTGGCAATCTGCGCGTGGTGAAGCAGGTGAAGGGTAAAAATCTGCTGATTGATCCTTCGCTGGAAAATGACCCGGCGCGTGATAACATCATCGCACAGGTGCTGGAGATGCTCAACAAGTACAACTAGGCTTTCTGTAAGTTCATCTTCATTTTCGTCGATTTCGAATTCTTCTCCTCAAGGCCAATGACCAGTTTTGACAGTCACCAATAACCACACTTTTTTTGGTGGATAAATCACTTCACTTCTTTCCTGATCATCCATCCATCGCTTTTCATCTTCAATGCTACCACCGCCACCGCAACACATCTTCCCAGTTTTCCTCTCGTTTTTTGTTGAACGATCTTTTCTGACTTCTTTGTCTTGTACTTCCATTTTCCACTTTTCATCCTTCTTCACGCTGACATTCTTTAGCCATATTCGCATCCTTTATTTCGCCATATTCCCCTTTTTTGCTTGGCACCTGCTTGCTTTTTCTCCCTCTCTCACTGCTTCCTCATTTTTCTTGTATCTTGTATCTAAAAAGAAATAAAAAATGTTAATACAAAAATCAGTTTGCAACTGGAACATCTAGTGGTACCTTTGGTAAACAACAAAAAAATGTGCTGAAAAAATAAAAAATAAGAATGCCGGTTCTGTGAAATAGCCGTCCGAATGGGGGCTGGCGCTGTGGAAATGGCCGCCAGTTGTTTTGCAGCCGAATTTTACCAACTCACTTGATTGAGCGGGATTTCAGCAGGATTCTCATCTGGTAAAGAACAGTTCTGGTTATTCAACCCTTATCAGGTTTCGCCCGACCTCCTCATCTTGCATTTTAATTAGAGCCTTCAGCATCATCATCAACAGCCTCACCGTTCTAGCAGAAGTAGAAGCCATGGCCACCACCTCTAACCGTGTCGGCCATCCGGTGCGCAACCGAAAGCGTAATCGCAACATCTACAACGAGGACGAGGAGACCTCCTTCGGCCCCTCGAATCGCATCAGTCAGCTGTACGCCAGCCAGCCGTCCACGTCGGGGTCGTCCACCTCCACCGCCGGAAACTCAACGATCACAAACACCGGCAATGCCTCAGCCTCCTCCTCCACATCAACATCAACATCAGCTGCTGATAACAAGGGATCATCATCCAAAGGCAAACAGGTGTCCGTCTTTGGGCCCTCCTCCTCCTTCTCATCTTCAAAAGGAGGAGGAAGCCAGAATGAGTACAACAACAACAACAACAGCAGCGGCAACAGCGGCAGTAGCAATAACGCCAGCACTAGCACCAGCACCAGCAACACTGGCAGCCCCTCCAAGGCGAATCGCTTCAACAAGCACATCGGCGCCGCGGTGACCACCAGCCTGAAGACGCTGCTGAAGCTGCCCAAGGCGCACAACTGGGTCAATCACGAGTTCTTCTACGGGAACGTCGACCAGACGCTCTTCCTCGACGAGAATGAGTTCAGCATCTGCCTGCGGGACTCGCTGCCGCTGCTGCGGACGCGCTACCTGACGCGCGCCGAGTGGTCGAAGATTCGCCGGCTGCTGGGCAAGCCACGGCGCTGCTCGGCGGCCTTCTTCCTCGAGGAGCGGAAGACGCTGAACAACAAGCGGGCGAAGATTCGCCACCTCCAGCAGAACAAGGTGGCCTGCCTGAAGGCGGGCGGCTTCAAGGACCTCCCGGAGCACATTCCCCACCCGCTGGTGGTGGGCACCCAGGTGGCGGCGCTGGCGCGCGTCTTCGACGGTCTCTACTACGGCACCATCGAGGGCATCGACAGCAGCAACGGCACCTACCGGGTGGCCTTCAGCCGGCCCGACGTGGGCAGCCTCTCGATACCCGACTACGAGGTGGCGCCCATCCGCCCGCCGGTCTTTGCCCCGCTGACCTCGTTTGAGTACAAGCCGCGCAAGATTTGGCAGATCAATAATCGCTTCGTGGAGAATGGCGGCTCTTCGGCAGGAGAGGCGAAAGGTGGTAGTGGTGCCGCCGCCTCCAGTCACAGTCACCCGCAATCACACCTTCTCAGCCACGGCTCACAGGCAGCAGCAGGACAACACCAGCTGCCGCTCAACTCCAACGGAGACAACTCATCTTCATCCTCTTCAGCCACCGCCACTTCAACCTCTGCCACCACCGCACAGCCGGCTCCCGAGCCGACCATCAACGGCTACCCGGTCAAGTTTCTCCTTCAGCTCGTCAAGGCGAGTCGCACGCTGACGCTGAAGCGGAAGAAGGTGGATGAGCTGCGGGCGGTCAACACCGAGGTGGAACGGATGACCAGCCACTGTGAGCGCATCTCCTTCGCCTTCAAGAAGTCCTACGCCCTGTCGATCCTCGAGCTGGAGCGCATCAACAAGGACGTCGGCCGCCACCTGAGCGCCATTCAGAGCTACAGCCTGCAGGTGGCCAACGAGCGGCAGCTGAAGAGCCTGAAACCGGACGTGGTCAGCCAGAAGTGCCTGCTCGAGTCGAAGTCGCTGGTGGAGCAGCTGAGCAAGCTGATTCGGGTGGGCGGCGACCGCACCCGCGGCCTCATCGTCAACCTCATGTCGCTGATGTTCCACCTGCGCGGCTTTCGCGACAGCGAGGTCAGCTGCTACGAGTTTCAGTCCATCTTCGAGACGATCGCCGCCATTCGCCGCCAGATTTCCGACTCCAACGTGGAGAGCTTTCAGAATAACGTCGAGATTCACATTCGCCACATTCTCAGCAGCGTCAGCCACCTGGGCAATGTGGGCGTCTTCTCGGAGACCAATGGCAATGGAAATGGCAATGGCACCTCATCGGATTCAGTCGGCACCAAAAGTGAAAAAGCGTAGTAGAGGTTGGAAGAGGAGAAAGATCATTTACCCGTGTGAGTTGCACGGCACCACCGCCTAGACCACCATAAGTCCTTCTACAAGTTTTATCCTTTTCCTTTTTACATGCCCCCGCATCGACACAACCAGTGTCAGTTTTGCCTGTACTACACACTGTATTGTTTGATTGGTTGATTGGACAAAAGTTTAAATAATAATTATTGTAAAAAATGATGATTATAAGAAGGCAAAGGTTACGGTTTCTGACAAAAGAGAGAGAAACAAAAAGGAAGAAGGGAAAAGGAGGGGGAATTCAAGAGAGAAAAAGAAAGTGAAGAGAAGAAGTGGGGGTACGTTTAGTAGTATAATCATATAAATATATTATTTGTTTTTATATAAAATTACATTCAAATAATAAAAAACTAGTGTAGAGTGTAAGGTGCACACACACAAAGAGCACAGAGAGAGGGAGGAAGAGGAAGAGAGAGAACATCGACGTAAAGATGCAAGCGTGCAATGACGTGTGGGGCGACAACTGGTCGGACCGTCAAGAAGTTGCACAGAACTGTGGGTTAGCTGCTACAGCTGCTAGTAGTGTCGCCCAAACACACCGCCACCACAAAGTCAGTCAGCGATGGTGGTGGTTGTTGCCGATGGGAAACGGACACTGCGCAGTAGTTGTAGCACAAAAATTGGGGCGTCTTTGTGTGTGTGTGTGGAGTTGTTGTTGGTGGTGTGTTGTGGGTGTGGTGTGTATGACAGTAGAAAAGTGGGAGGAGAGGAGGAGGAGAGAGTTCAAGTGTTCATCAAAAAACAGTGAAGAGATAACAGTATATCTTCGCAGAGGAGGAGGAGGAGAGAGGAGGAAAAAATAAGGAAAAGGAAGAGGTGGCGGTGGAGGGGTCAGGTCGGGTAGAAATAGTACCGAACACTGCACCGACCACCACACTACGTCAACAAGAAGAACAAGAACAACAAGGGCGGCGAAGTCAGCAGCGGCTACTGCGGTGGTGGCGGCACTGCTACGTTTCTCGCTTGGAAGAACTTTTCAAATGCTAACTTGACAATGTGGCTCTTGAATTTGGTATTTTGGTAGCACTTCATGATTATTGGGGTCGGCGTGACATCGTTATCGTTCAGTAGGTCAAGAACATCTTGGAGACCGACTGCAAAAGAAAGAAAGAAAGAAAGAAAGAGGGTGAATTGGTGTGTTGGTGGTGGTAAATCCAGTGAAACAGTTGTGCACTTACATTGTGGAAACTCTAGATCACGGTACACATCGGCACTTATGCAAATAATGTCCGTCAGGGTCATGTCCTTTTGGCCCTTCGCTGTGCAGAAGCCGCAAATACTCAGCAGCTTATCTGCGAGTGTTCCTGTTTGTACAGGTGGTCGGAGGAGGAGAAAATGGTTTTGTGAATAAAACAAACAGACAAACAGAAAAGGTGTCGTGCAACTCTCCGCCAAACTTACCGTCATTTTTGCCTTTTAACATGTAGTGTTCAACACATTTGTATATTAAGGCACAATAAGTCTTGGAGACCATCTCAGCGGGTGCACCATCAAGTACATCCTAATGAGAAAGAGAGGACATGAGTAAGAGGTTCGAGCTCGCGAGCTCAACTACTACCACTTACCCCCTTAGCGTCTGCCATATCACCTTCGCCTAACATGCAAAGCTCAAACAGCCTCTGGGCGTTCCTCTGGGCTTCAGTAGGCTTCTCAGATTTATTATCACCATCCTACAGAATAGCGGGGAAGTTTAGAGTTTAGAAAGCAGTTCATCAACTTTAAGCCGGTTCTCGCTCTCTCTTACCGGAACGGAGTTTGTAGAGTTGCCGCCGCCTCCCTTGTCAAAGTTCAGCGAGGAGTTGCGACTCTGAGAATTGGAAGAGCCACCGTGGCTACCGTGAGCAAAGGCACCAAAGGGCGAGCCAGTGGACAGGGTGGGCTTTACAGCGTTCTGCAAGACATGGAGGGGCACAACAAATTATTCACTCGGTGTTACTCCAAAAACAACTACCACCACTACTTACAAACAAGGAGTCCTTAATTGCATTAAATCCACTGACGTTCATCTTCGACTGGCTGATGCTGGGCCCACTCTTGCCCCGTGACCTGTTCACCTGCTGCCACTCGTCGGGATTGGGAGCTGAAAAAGAAAGAAAAAATGTTAGCTACCAAATCGAACTCCAAAGCCACCACACAATCACTTACCCATTCGCTTCTTCTTGTTAAACTCCGCCGCCTCCATGTTCTTTCTTCGCTCCGCCTGGTCCATGTCCTCGTGCACTTGAGCAATGGTCTTCGGGCCCTCCACCTTCCGCCGGCTGATCCAGTTGTTCTTCCGCAGATCAAGCAAGTCGAGGATGGTGAAGCGAATGCGCGAGCTCACCTTCAGCGCGCCCTCCTCCTGCCGCTGAATGGCCGTCAGCTTGGCGAAGATGTCGTCAAAGGTTTCCTGCTCACTGGGCTTGTTCTTGATTGCACTGGAGAGGTTGCCGCCGATGTTGGTGATGAGGGCGCACAGTACCTCCACGTACTCCTCGTGCTGGTGGCTGAGCAGCTTCTGAATGCAGCTGAACATGATGCGCGCATTGAGCATGTTCAGCTTGAAGAGCTCCGCAATGAGCTTGATGTTGCCGATGGACCGCCGGCGGGATAACCTCTTGTCGTCGTCCATTATGTCCTCCAGTTCCTTCTTCTTCGTCTCATCAGTGCACTGCTCAATCTCCCGCTGGCGCTCCTCGTAGTTCTCAATGTC
>JAALOO010000412.1_pt1 | contig 38343 bp, 28 predicted proteins | sample 7257641 | NCBI WGS metagenome assembly JAALOO01 (sample SAMN14085613, study PRJNA598686) | mite metagenome | biome: ENVO:01001000; feature: ENVO:01001002; material: ENVO:01001226; isolation source: single female mite from University of Michigan culture on fish food culture... ...
GTGAATCAGCCAACACTAAAGGTTACCACCAAAGTGTGGCACACTTGAATTCTCATGTTCATCGAAACGTTGTGAAAAATGCTCAAAGCAATGGTCCAACAGCAGACAACGCTGTGGAAACGGCTCAAAACACTGGTCCAACAACAGACAACGCTGGTGAAAACACCTCTCTTTAAGCCCATAATGAACTGTAAGTGCATGTGCTTACTGACACTACTAACATGCAAGCAAATTATAGTTTTTACATACAAACTAAAAAAACTTTTTATACTTTTTTTGTTGTTCAGGCCTTCTACTGATGCATCCCAGCAAAGCAGTCCAGCTCCAATTTCAGTTAAATCTAGCTGAAGCGATTGGTTCCATTTGGCCCATTTGTGAGCATCGAAATCTTCGGCAAATTGGGAAACTAAATTGGTAAACACCCAAATCAGCGACTCGGCACTGTCGAAAGCCACAAAGGCAGCGTTGTTGTCATTGCGAGGAAGTGGACCTTGCAGCGGCAGCCTGAAAGCAGTCGCGCTGTCAAATTGATGCGGATCAAAGAGATAGTACTTTGTAGTAGTGTCATTAGCAGAAGTGCGCTTCATGATGGCTCGCGAGTAGGACTGGCAAATGGCAATAGCAGCTACGTTTGGTCGCCTGCCAAGGAACGCCTGCAGCACTTCGCCAATGCTTCTCAAGCCAACGTTTTCCTCATCACGCCCAACCACGCCCCGGCCTATCACATCCACTCCCGTACGGAGGACAATTTTGTGGCCAAAAATGCGGACATTTCTAAGTCGAATGTGGCTGGGAGAGGTGTAAAAGCTTAGGTGATTGTCGGAGAAGAACGTCGGATAGGACTGGCAGATTTCCCGCATGTTACTCTCGTAGTAGCTGTTTCCGCGGCTCAGGATTGCCAGCATATCGTCTTCTGACTGGGGAAAAGGCTTCACCAGGGTGAAGTAGATGATGGCCGAGAGAGACATGAAGGTGCACTGATTTCCAGGGAGTTGAGCACCGGACAGCCCTAGCTCTACCACTTATGATGTAAGCTGATAAATTTTGACCAGTCCTGGTATCTTCTTTCCAGGTTTAAAGTTCACTGTCTAATGAGCATTCCTTTTTTCACCTTTTTCAGAGCGCGCATCAGGACAACACACACACACATTATCTACACTTGATCTACTCCCCAATATACCTTCTATTGTGCTTTGCAAATATGCCATTGCACATTTTTACTACTGTTTACTACTCTTGAATATTCTAACCAGATTGATTACTTTCTGTACCCTAATTTTCTATTTTATTACTTTCTCTATAAAACCACATCTAAATAAAAGTGTTCTTTTGCTATCCCACTTTAGGATCAGAACTTTTTGAGGTCAAACAGGCAAATGCGATCTAGGTGTTGATCGCATATCTGATGAAGGAACAGGTCACGGAGCACTCTACCAAGTAGAGTGGAGTTGGAAGCATCTTCATCATCTCTCGCTGGTACTCTCGGTAGCTCATCTCCAACTAACCAGCCACTAGCGGTGGCGGCTCTTTTTATACTGTTCATTTGCTGGCATACTCATCACTTCAGTTCGTCGGTACTCCTTGGCATGTCAGCAATGTCTGTTCAAGGTCTGGCGCGAGACTCTTTCGCTGGCTGACTCTTGGTTAAGGAATCTCTCGTCCAACACTTCCCCCGATTCCTAAACCAAGAGACTCACCACTTCCGTTGGTCGGGCACTCCTCGGCGCGCATCCTTGAGTCTTTCAGGTCCTTGGTGTTGTTGTCGTCTCGGCGCCAGTCCACCACCACAGTCCTCCTGGTGAACTTCTCCGGTTGTTCTCCGTTGGCGCACCTCGGTCGTCGGGCACTCGGGAATCAGCTCCTCCGGTGCACCTTGGTCGTCGGGCACTCGGGAATCAGCTCCTCCGGTGCATCATCTTTTGATGGTGGTTAATCGTTGAGGGCATCGTTGCAAGGTCATCTGCAGTCCCTCCTCTCTTGACCAGTCACATCCAGGACCACCAACAGCTAGGGCGCCTCCTGTTCGGCAGCCACTCTCCTCGACCAGCTCCAAAGGGCGCCTCTTGTTCGGCAGCCACTTTCCTCGACCAGCTTCAAAGGGCGTCCCATTTCTGGCGACCCCTGACTCATGCATCGGATAGGACAACGTCCATCACCAGGCGTCTCGGGACAAAGTCTACCGCCGACCCTTTTGACCACCAGTTGGCGGCCTCCTCTGCATAGTCCACGGCGGCGCTCCACTGCGCATCGCAACACTGGTCCACGGCGGCGCTCAATTGCGCACGCAACTCTGGTCCTCTCAGCTTTGGTCCGGTCCTCTGGTCCTTCGTCACAGTTCGGAAAGTTCTTGTCACCCGATCCTCGTCAGCAAGGGCAGCAACTCCTCCGTCCACGTTGGGCCATCACTCCATCCAGGGTAGCTCCTTCCACGGGCCACTCGGGGCCATCTCCGGGCCACTCGGGGCCATCTTCGGGCTACACGGAGCCATCACCGGGCCACACAGTGGCCATTTGCATCATGGCCACTCGGGGCCATCGCCAGGCCACTCAGGGCCTTCACCAGGCTACTCAGAGCCTTCACCAGGCCACTCAGGGGCCATCTCCTTGTAACGGGCCATAGCCATGGCCGCGTCTCGGACAACCAAGGTCCGGTACTCACGTCCAGGAAGCTCCCTCTCCGTCACCATTGGCCACTCCATCTGCTGCTGCACCAGTTGCTCCAGGATCCTCCACGGGGGTTGACAAACGGCCACCACAACGCCTTCTCACAGGCGGACATCGTCGTAATCGTCAGGCATTTCAGCCATCCTCAAGCGTCGTCGCTTGGCACTACCTCTAGTGAGCTCAAGGTTGAGTGAGCGTCACTGGTAGGCTCTCCTCAGTGCTGCTGGTGCGTGCGTCACTCCACTGGCCTCCACATTCCTCGTCAGTCATCCGCTAGCCATCCATTGCCACTGATGGTCACACTCCTCTGCGTCATCGATCAACCGTCCAGGTCCGTCGCACCATCGATCAGTCCGCCATCCTCCGCTCCTCGTTGCAAGCGCCGGCAGTCACTCCCCGGATCTCCGCCCGCGATGGCATCTGCTTCTACCTTACAGGGAGCTCTCGGCCATTCTCTGCGCGGTTACAGCGGTCGATCTCTTTAGACTGCTCCTCGGCCGTTGCATCCTCAGCACGTCACCAGGCGGTAGTCCAAAACTGCACCAGAAACTCCTGAGGTCAATCTCGGCAGTGACGGCACTCCTTGCCAGTCAAATCGGCACCTCCTTGGCGTAGCGGGCATCTTTCGGTGTTAGTCGGGCCATCCTCACAGCACAGCACGGCAGCCTCTCGGTCGGTCATTCCTCGGCACTAGGCCGGTATCTTCCTCAGCATTTCTGTCGGTTTTATTGACAATCATACTTTACTCACATTCAGGCATTAGTAGCCTCTCTGTTGTGTCGGCGTAGTCGCAGTCTTCTCGTTGTCGTTCTCTCGGTCGGTGATCAGCTTCACTTGTCAGTTGTCAATCGTTGGTCGTCTTCTCAGACAGTCACAAAACTTCCAGTCACATAAGAGCAGTCGTGCTGATAACGTGTCTGAACAAATCGGTGACTGGAGGCACTTTGCCAAAGTCAGGCAAAACACAAGCGGCTGATCTTACGCAGTTTATTATTGGGCGATTCACAGTTGGTACAGAATCTCGTTAGGTACAGGTAAATAGGTGTTGGTCGCAAAATTCTGTAATGAGTTTGCCTGTGCGTCAATCCTTTGACGTTACTGTTGCTGGTCAAACTGCTCTACTGTTTTAAAAAACAACATATGCAAGTAATGAGTGTGAACATCACTGAATATTATCATTTAAATATTTTGACTAGTTGACTAGTTGAAAAACAATTTGTTTGGTAGTTTGAAAAAATGCTGAATTCTAAACTTTTGTGTTTTTACATTGACTGTCATCTTAAATATTTAATGTATTTTGTACTTTTGTTATTATTCAAAACTATAAAATGAAATTTTTACTAAAAAAAGTAAAAATTATTGTGGCAAACCGGATTTGTGACTGGACATTAATATGAAAACGCAAAGTACTTGCAAACGGAAGTGACAAGTTAGCTAGTAAAAATTAAAAATAAAAAAACTACTACTTTTAAAATGATTATTTTAAAAAATTTGTAAAATATTTTTATACATTTGACTTAAAAACTTAAAAATGCAAAAAGTTAAAAAAATTTAGATAAAAGGTAGTTAACTGTTTCAGCTAACCAAAAACTCAAATTAGTGAGGCTATTTTGACGAAACAATTCTATGACGCCCAAAATCAAAACTGCCACTACAGCTATTTTTTTTCACAAAGTCAGACAAGTTGAGACGCTCATACATAAAAAAATAAATCTCCATCAGTGTGTTACACAGCAGCTCACCCTTTTGCACAACATCAATGCCATTTTTTAATAAATTAAAACGCAGTTTTCACCGAGTGCGCTCAGCGTTAACTCCCAAAAAGGCAGAAAACAACATCTTCATATCCGGTCCGTCTTCATCAATGGCATCGCCGCCAGCCTCACCTACACCGCCACTGACGCCACAGCTTTCTGACATCTCCCTCACTAGCACTACTCCCTCTTTTTCAAAAAAAGAAGAAAATGATAAAAAAGAGTACTTTGTGTACCTGGGCGGCTCCAGCAGCTCAACTGTCAACAACTGGCGTCGAAAAGTGGTCGTTCCCATTCTGAAGCGACAGCACATCTCCTTCTATTCTGGTGAACCACTTTGGACTGCTTTGGTGGAAGACTCAGTGAGGAAGGAGGCAGAAGTGCGTAAACGCTGTCGATGTTTGCTTTTTGTTTTTTGCAAAAACCTTTCGGCGTCAGCTCTGGTCGAGGCCACCTACTACATCGGCCGCCAGCAAGCGGATCCATTTGAAACAAAGGCAAGCCAGGCCTTTCGCCTCTTTCTCTGCGTCGACGACAACCTCGACCCTTGCAGCTTCCTCAGGGACGGCTTCTCTGAAGCCGAACAGCAACACGCCTGGCTAGTTCTGGCGGAGATTGCCCCCCGGCACGGGCACGACCTGACAGTGGACCTGCCCACCACCGACCTTCTCTGTCGAAGTTCAGTCCCGGAGATGATGCTCATTGGACACTGCATCGGCCGACACAACCGCCTCTGCTTTGACTCCTCTCAGGTGGTGATCACCACCTCGCTGCAGTGCTTCGTCCACCTTGCAGACCGAGCGCAGGTGCCCATCTTCCGACGCCTCTCCGAGATGATGATCAACGTGTCCGCCTACTGTGACGAGGTGATGCAATGGAAGAGTTTTAAGCCATTTTAAGTGCAATGGCTCATTTTGCAGTGAGTTTTTAAGTGGGCGATTGTTTACTGGCAAAAGTGGCAAATTAAACGTTTTTTTTAATTTTTTTTAAGATTAAAACGATTTAGCTGACAAAAATCTGTCTGGCAATAATAATTTGATAAAATCATTGTCTTGTAGTGCCTCCGCACTAGTCACCACAGTTCATGTACTTTGACTCACGTTTTCACTCACACTCACACTCATGTTCACCTCTCACTTACCCTTACTCATCTCCTCACACAGACAAGCAAAGTGTGCTTACATGAGGTTGGCTTATATACATGGGTGTCTGCCTGTGTGAGGAGATGAATAAGGGTAAATGAAAGGTGAACATGAGTGTGAGTGAAACATGTGTCAAGGAAAGTTCACTGTGGTGACTAAGTGCAGAGGCACTACAGTCTATATTTTTTTCCGCCGTTAGCTTTAAAACACTACCTATTTCTAGTAAAATTCATAATAGACTATGTGAAGGGACAACAGATCTCGCCAGCTGGCCGCCACTAAAAACACGTCTTCTGCGAACGGCCAATGCGCCTCTGTTAGGATTACGATTTGGCGTGTGTGTGCAGAAGCGCTTTGCAGCGGAAGCGTCAACAAGTGAGACGTTTTGCTTTTCTCTTTTCTCAAACGCTCTCGTCAACTTTGACTCAAAACAATCACTTGCGCCTTCTCTTCTTCTTTGAATTAATTGAATCATCATGGAACGCTTTGAGATCAAGAATGGTCTGCAGCAGCTGTCTGGTCAGGTGACCGAGCTGACAAGTTTGGTGCAGCGATTGACAGCAAACATTGAATTGGGACTCAATCAGCAGCTACAAAATCAGCAGTTTCAGCAGCAGCAACAGTTTCAGCAACAGCAGCTCCAACAACAGCAGCAACTTGGTAACCCCGGCTACCAGTTTCCAGGTTTTATGCCAGGACCAGCAGGAGGAGGACCCGTCTATCATCTGCCAGGACCAGCAGGAGGAGGACCCGTCTATCATCTGCCAGGACAAAATCAGCCGATGATGCTGGTGCCAGTGCCGTCCAATGGCGGCTACGGCGTATACGGCCCGACAGTACCATCACAGCTTGTACCGGCCATGCCAATGCCAATGCCAATGCCAATGCCAATGCCAATGCCAACAAATGTCTTTTCAGTTGCTCCCCCTCCAGTATTTGTTCAGCAGCAGCAGAATCAGAACATTGTTGTTGAACCTGTTGCAACTGTCAACAACATTCCGGAGATCGCTTCAAACTCAAACTCTCGTCAAGCTGTCAGCAATGAATCAGCAATGGTGGACGACGAACCAATCTTAGCTTCTCAGCATGATGTGGCCGATCGAGAGGCGGAAGAAACACTGGTAACCATCATTGTAAACTTTGAACTTTTATACTTTTAAATACTAACTAACGCATTTTGCTTAACTTTGTTTTTCCATTGTAGAACTCATCTTCAGCTTCATCGCAGCAGCAGCAACAACAACAGCAAAATGCGTCTATGAATAACTTTGACGACGGCTTTTCGCATTTTGATGATTTTGATTTAGCCGTCGACGCCAACTTTGAAGCCGACGTGAACGCCGAAGTCAATGCCGACTCTGACGCCGAGGCCGACGTTGCTGCCGCCGCCGCCACCGCCGCCACCGCCGCTGCAGCTCAGCAGACTGAACAAAACGCACATTCGTCCAATGCAAATGGCACTGTTGGTGGTGGTCAGAACTTGCCCGATGTGATCACTCTGAATGAGAACGATGATGAGGACAGCAATGAGCTGGAGCTTGTCTTTGAGGGAGACATTCCACCGGCAGTTTCCCTGTCGGTGGAAAGTTCCCAGGCACTCTCAAGCGCCTTGAGTGCAAGCTTGGCTGCACGTTCCTCCTCGAGCCAGGCAGCTTCTAGAAGTGTGCTGACACGTGCTTCAGCTGCTACCGCTGCCGCCGCCGCCACCGCAACCGCCACCGCCGCCGCCGCAGCCTGTGTTCCTGGACCGAGCAGCGGTTTGCGAGTCAAGAATCATATTATTCACAAACGGACGTGCTACTTCAAAAACTGCCCCAAAAATGTCTATTTTAACTCCAAAGAACATCTTCAGGAGCACTTCGCCGCGGTCCATCACGGCCAGACGATCATCTGCGTGGCTCGCCCTAGCTGCATTGCCTCTTTCAACAAACCGTAAGTGTGCCGCCACAGCTAGACTTCCTTTTCACCGTGTGCTTGTGTTTGTGCACACTGTTGGGACTTTTTAGTAAACTGTTTTCATTTCATTTGACCTTTTCTTCTTTCCCCTGCAGAGTGGATCTACTTAGACACGTGCAATGGGCTCACGAGAAGATCAAGACGTTCAAGTGCGACATCTGCTACAAGGAGTCGTCCGACTATGGTAAACACGCGGATCACTTCTTTACTCACCACGTCTTTGGCGACTTTCAGTGTGCTCACTGTCACTTCAGAGCGGTTCACCAGTACGTTATTGATCGCCACTGCTATGATACTCATCCTTTCACCAATGAGAGCAACCACGGCCGAGCCTCAAAACGACCTCGAGAGTAAATTGTGTGCTCTTTCAGGCGATTGAGGCGTTGATTGTTCCAATCAACGAAGAATGAAGATTGATCAAATCTCATTACTTTTTAAAGATATTTTACGCAGAATTGATGTTCCTGCCATTAATTAATAATACTCAAGTCAAAATAAAAATATGCTCTCGTAAACTTAAAAATATAAATTTAAAACTGCTTTGTTTAGAGCAAAAGTGGAGGTAAAGGTAGTTGTAGCAGTGATATGAATGTTTTGCAAAAACAAAGTAGAAATTCCTGAATTTTTTCTTGTAAGATAAGTAGAAAATATTTGAGCAATTTAAGTTCATTGTAGTAATTGTGGTTAAAGGCAAAACTAAAGGCACACAGTTTTGCAATTATTCTGTTCGGGACAGGTGGTGCAATAGAATGCAGATTTCGTTCCCAATGACAAAGCTTTATGCCATATTCAGTCATCTTCAGTTTTGCTGAACCAGGTGGTGCTCTCCTCAAAGCGACTCGATTGCCGCTGAATCCACTTTGCCTCCTTCTGGCGCTCCTCTTTGCACTGCGGACACTTTTGCCGATCGTGGTTTTGCTCAGTGGCACCTTCAGCACAGGAGTAGCTAAAGTCGAGCAGCCGAATTTGGCTGACAAAGCGCTCCCAAAGGTTGGTGCCACTGTGCGCCAGGTCGTAGTGCCGGAGGACGCCGGCTATCGTCTCAATCGGTCGCAGATTGCTGTGCCCACATCCCAGCTTGGCGCAGTAGTACCGGCCCTTCAGGTGGTAGATCGCCTGGTGGTGCGACCAGTCGGCGTACGAGTAGAGGGCGCCCGATGAGGCGCAGCTGTCTGCCGTCGTGCACGTGAAGCCGTTTCTGATCAGGTAATGTCTTTCAAAGAAGTGCCGTTGCAGTTCGAATCTAGCAAAGAAGAGGAGAAAGAGGTGTTCAGTAGTGAGGTAAAAATTGTGCTAAATGGTAAACGATTTTTAGAACAAAAAAAGCTTCTATTTACCTGGAAACGAAGCTCAGCTGCTTGCACTGGTCGGCGAAAGGACAGAGCAGTCGTCGGTGGTCGTCGGTTAGGTCTGCCTCCTGCTCTTGAAACTCCTTCTTCAGCCGTCGATCAGAGCCAGAGGCAGAGTTCTGGAAGATGCTCCTTAGTCGTCGCCACTGCACAAGCAGCTTCTGTTGGAAAACATGCTGCGGCAGCGGCTCTCTGCTCTCCTTCACCTCCTCCACTGACAGGCCGCTCAGGCCCTGGACGAGGACCGGGCGGATGTGATCATGGACACAGTCGCCATTGCCGCCGTCATAGCACGTGTCCAGACCAACGGCGTCCTTGTCCTTGAAGAGGCCCACTCGGCAAAAGGACAGGTTTACGTATATTAGCATCTTTGGCATGTTTTGGCTGCGGTTTGCTGAAGTCGCCGATAGAGCGTGTGAGGGCGAGAAAAAGCGAAACGCCTTGCTTAGGGGCGTCTTCCACAGTGCGTAGTTTCGCTGGGAGAATTCGTTTAACAGTGTATCTGGTGGCAATTGCGGCTGCACTGTCAGCACTGAGGTGGCTGAGTTGATGCTCAGTTCGCCGGGCAGAGAAACCTCTTCCACTGCCGGCAACAGTATGACGTCGTTGCCTTCCACTTCCTTCATGTCGAGGTACATGTCTTCAAAACTGCTCAAACTGTCGCCGTCGTTGTTGTTGTCGTCGTCGTGGCCGTCATCGTCGTCGCCATTGTCCTGGTCATCATCATTAATGATAACATTCTCGTAGGAAGAATTTAAAGTGTTTGATGGTAGTTGAGGTGAACCCGTTGTCTTTGAGCCAAGATTTGGTAGTTTTGCGATTGGCAATACTGATGATTGCACTGCCTTTCTCTTTCTCCTTTTTTCTTCTTCTTTTTTGCTATTCAAATGTTCAGCAGAATGTTCAATGGTCGTTGAAAGTGGTTTGCCTTTTGAGGTTGATTGCAAAAAAATTGGATTACTTTTTGCGCAGTTTTGTTTTGGTGAAGTAACAACTGTTGGTAAGGTAAAGCCAGGCGGTGAGACTGGTGCATTTCTGAGAACAACCCCCTTTTTTGTTTTTCGGAATGTTTTTTGTTTTCATTAGAAGTTTGGCAAACAGTAGCACTACAGTTATCCTGGTCCATGGTTTCATGTTCTTCATTTTCAAGCATACTATTTGCAGCTTTGTCACCCGCTTCATCATCATTCCTCAAAACATCGTCATTGGCTGGCACAGTTTCTTCCACAAACCTATTTGCTGGTTCACTGACGTCTCCAATTAGGCTTGTGCACAGTTTTTCCCAGTCCTTAACATCAGCATGCGCGCTGTTGTAGTGATTGGCTACCTCAATCAGAGTGCCAAAGACTAGCGTCCCTTCAAAACACTTCTGATGAACACACTTGTAGGCGTTCACCTGATGGTAAATCATAGAGTGGTGTGTGAACTGCGAGTAGAGAAAGTTCATCGATTTAGCAAAGCAGTTGTCATCATTTGCGGTGCACTGGACAGTTTGTTGTTCACTGTGGTGTTTATTGTAAAGGTGATTCAGTAGCTTGTTTTTACATAACAAAAGAAAAGGAATCAAATGTTAGTTTAAAATAATTAAAATACCTCTCATACAAAATTATAATTACCGATCATCAAAAAACGTTTGGTTGCACTTTTTGGTAAAAGGGCAGATAAACTTTTGTTTTGTTAGCTGTTGTGAGCTATTGTTGCACTGATGATCTTGTAAACGGACTAGCACCACTGGCCACAGCTGATTTTTGAATGTTTCTTCATGACATTCCTTTTTACGTTTACGGTTTTTGTTTTGTTTGTCAACAAGAGTGTGCACAAACGGTTCATAAAAGTTGACAAACAGGACAATTGGCTCAGAAAAGTTTGTAAAGAAGCGAAAAACTTTGCTGTCATCGGTGGTACGGGCCCAGAGGCGGCCTAGGCCACTTTGGCAGCTGAGAAAGTTGTTTTCAGCTTCCAGTTGAATTACACTTTTGGAGGTAATAATTGAAGAAAATACTGAAGATGTTGATGAAGCTGAAAACTCGTCTGGTTTTACAAAGTTCTGTGAGTGTTAAAAAAATTAAAAATTAACAGTTGTGCAATATAACATATAAAAGTTACTTTAACAATGTCCGTAGAAACTAAAGCGATTGCGTGCTTCATTTTGCTGGTCAGTAGAGCAGTGACATTTTGGCCTTGAGTTAAAGATTGCTGTTTAGTCGGCATTTGCATTCTTTCGTCTGGCGTAGAAGTTTTGAAAATTTTGGAAGGTGTAGACAAGGGAGTGTTGACGGCTTTGCGTTTGTGATTGGTAACTGCCACTTTTTCACTTTTGTAGCCTGATGTGCTCAACTCAACTCCAGAAACGTTTAAAAGTGTTTGTTCTTTAAAAAGGTTTTCTGAATCAGTTTTTCGAGTTGAGCTGGTAATACTGGTGGTATCAACTTTGGTGATAGTTGTGGTGATCGGTAAAGAAGAAGAAGAAGAAGAAGATGAAGAAACTGATAATTCGGTTCTAAGATCAGGGTTTTCAAACGCATCAGATTCTTCAACAGCAGATGTAAAATGGGCGACAGTATCAGTTTCATCTTGCGACATGTGCTGTTCATCATCATCCACATCCGGTGCATCTTCAGACTCACTTACGGCTGGCCACAAGCTGTCACTTACTTTTAGACAGTCATCAGTAGCTTTTGGATCGTTTTCCGAGCTTAGTTTTTTCTGTTTCAACTTACTGCCACTATTATCTGCCAACCGTTTTGCCTTGCTTTCTTTGCTTAAGTTTGAATCGAGCGTTGACACTTTTTTTACCGACACAACTTCCTTATCTTTTTTCTTCTTTCCCTTCTCTTTTTCTGCTTTTTCTTTGTTCTGATTTGCCACTAAAAGCAGTTCTTTAACTCGATTGTGCCGTTCGATGAACCACCCTAAAATTTGCTTCTCTTGCACCCAAAGTAGATTCGCCTTTGCCCGATCAGTGTACTGCCCCTGGTTGTCCACCTCAAAGGAGCCTTGTGATAGACTGCTCTGAAACCTGTCTGCCACTTTGTCCCAGTGATTTCTCACTTGCTGGTTCTGATCACGTGATAGGTGGGCGTTCTTGAAGTGAGCCAACAGTTCCGGAATGGTTTTGAAGGTAAACAGCTTTGACTCAGGTGAAGTTGAGCAGTCGATGTGGCCACAGCCAAAGGTGCCCGTCTGGTGGACCAGCGCCTGGTGGTCGCCCCACAGTTCAATGTCTCCTTTGTGCCGTTTCAAAAACTCATCACAGCATCGGTAGTGATGGCAGCGGGGCGCATTTGAACACTGACAAGCGCAGGCCTTCTTCAGGTCGTTAAACCTCTCCAGCAACAGATGTTCAGTTTGTGTTTGTCCACCTTTGCTGCTGCCATCCTTTTCCTTGCTTGCCTTAGTGTGTTTCGGTAGTTTGGTCAAATTGTGCAGGGCAACATGGGCGTTCAGAAACTGGAGATTCGGAAGCGGTTTATCCCTCAACGGTTCAGCGCTCAAGTCAAACAGGGGCACTACCTGGCGAATGTCCTGAGATGTTCCTAGAGCCACCGCAAGGTCGTCGCTTGTCTCATTAGTGGCAAGTTTAAAAAATTTGGGCTCATTTTGGAAAGCGTCTGCAATGAGGGCGATGTACGGTCTTTCACGGTTGACCTCATTTCCAATTAATTCCTGGTTTGGGGTTGTGTTCTAAGAGGAGATGAGTGTTACACATGTGATCAGTTGAGATAAAAAAACTTACATTAAATGTGGGTGATAAAATACTGGAGGACAGATCAAAGTTGGTTTTACTATTCGGAAGGGAACTTTCTGAAGTTCTCTTTGATTGACTATCGTTCGGTGTTGTCTGGTTGGTGTTTTGAGTCAAGGACGATGGTATCCCCAAATCAATGTTTGGAGAAACGGTTTTGAAAGCCATTAACTATCAAGTCATTTGCTTCTGAAACGCCGTTTTTTCTTTGCTGCAAAAATAAACAAATAAAAAAAGTTAAAAAAGAGCAAAATTGTCCATTTTAAGTATTGAACTTATTTGTAAATATGCTAGTGCTTGTTAAAATACACTGTACATTAAAAACTTTCAGTATTTACGTACAATTAATTGCGCCAAAAAATAAAAAAAAATAAAAACACAAAAAAATTACAACAAACAGTGCCACAAAATAGAGCAGATCTGACCCGCGCGTATAGTACATGCAATTGTAGTGGACATGGTCTACTGGACAACATTAGCACAAAACAATTGCTTACCTTTTTTATTATAAAGCCGTTTGGTCTAGTTAAAAACCTCACAACTTGAGCACTAAAATGAAAAATTATAATTACACATTTTTAAAACATTTTCATTACTGTTTTTTTAAAAAATACTTTAAGATATTTACCAAAAAAGATTGAGATTGTGGTGACTGTGTTTTTTGTGCTCAATGCTTAGATCACCAAAATGATCTGTGTCACACTGAAAAAGGCTGAACGGCTCAGTCAGTCTATATATAACCATTTTTTGGAACCTTGTCTAGAGCCTAAGCAAAAAGGCCTTGAGAACTTGTTTGCACAAGGCCAAATGGCAAACACTTTGGACTAGCGCAGACCATAAAACAAACTACACACAGAAAAAAGTTCCTAGTTTTTAAGACACGCAAGGGGACACACGAGCACATCTGGTTGGCAGACTTTAAAAGCAAACATCAGCAACTCAAATCAGATGATTGGGCTAAGCGAGTAGTCAGTAGCCTTAGGGGTTTTGTAACTCAGAGTAATAAAGTAAGCTAGTTCAGTGAAATGTTAGCAGAAACGGGGTGCAAAATATTGATATTTTAAATTCCGTTTAAAGTTCACTTTTGTTCTTGTTGCGGACATTTGCGTTCCAGATGTTTCCTGTGTCATAGTTGTGTGGCTTACACCATATAAACTTTTGCATTTTTTTACAAAATTTTATTTATTATTTTTGTCAAAAAATAAAAAATAATTTTAAAAAACAAAATTTTAATATTAAAAAAGCAGTATCCAAACAAGCAAACAACCTAAACCATAGGCTGAAACGAACCTTTTATTCTCTTTTTTAATTTGGTAATTGGTGCACACACACACACACATTGCTGCCGTTGCTGCTGCAGCCTTAGACAAGGCTGCGAAGAGTGTGACTGCAGAGGCAGTTTGTTGCACCGCACAGCAGAACAGTAGCATCTAACACCATCAAACTGGCGCATCAAACGGACAAGCCGCTTTCTTCTGTTGCTCATTCTCCTGAATCACTTTTTCCCGTTTTCCTTCATTTTGCGCAGATAAATGTGAGTCAGCTTCATTTGTTAAGTAATTTGCTTTTATTTTATTTTTCTAATAAAAATTGATGTTTTTATGTTACTTCTGTTTACTTTTGTTTTTTAATTTTCATTCTGTTTAAGGGGATTTTCTTAAGTAATTAACAGGTGGTCAGTATGAGTTTTTTGTTTTACATGTTTTAGATGTTGTGTTAAGATTATTTTTCAAAACAAAAATTAAAAATAGTTTTAAAAACTAAAAACACTGTTTTTATTTTGTATCCCATTTATCGGGATGCATTTTTGACAACGCATAAAATATATACCGAGAGTAAACGAGCAATGATGACTTTTTTCCAGTGCTAAACACGAGGTAACGGGGTAACTATGGGCAACAACAATTCAGTACTTCTACTGTTGCTGATGCGATGAAGGCGCTGCTGCTCATTAGCCGGCTGGCTGACTGGCACCGCTCATTCACCTGTTATCATTTTTGGTTAGAGTAACTGCTGAGTTGCTGTGTTTGTTTTTAGAACAAATGCATCAAAGTTACAATCATTTCTTACGGCACTTTGTTATTTTTATTTAAATTTCTCAAGTTGTAACCAATAATCTGCTTATTTTGCTTTCAGTGCCATTAAAAATATTGTCAACACTTCAATCAGAATGCTGCATGGTCAACTCAATCCGTTCTACTTTGGACAGTTTTTACCTCACATTGTAGAAGAAGCGGATCCAATTCAGGTTCCCGAGGTGTCCTCTACTACTGTCGGCGATCCTGAAGTGATTCTAATTGAAACTGAAGAGGAGTTTTCTCGAGTGGCAGCGCAAGCTGATCGAATAAAACAACTGCGACTGCATTTGCAACGGCAACAACAGCAACAACAACAGCAGAAACTGCAACAACAAATTCAAGAATTCTCTTTCAATTGTTCAAATGTAACCTATGTTGACTATGGTGCCGATCAGCCTAAAATTGATGCTAACTGTCGTCAATCTTTTCAATCTAGTCAACATGAGCAGCAGCAGCAAGTGTTACAACACCAACATCAGCAGCAGCAGCAGTTTGTCGTTCAGCAGTCCAAACCATTTGATTTACTGGCAACAGTTGAACATGGTGGGGTGAATTGTGATGACGACGACAGCAACACCGGGAAGAAAGAAAAAAAAGAGGAAGTGGAAGTAGTAGAGTTGATCAACAATGCTGATAATCTTGAGAGTTCTTCACGTTTTCTTCACCGTACTTTCTGTAAATTTTAACTAACGATTTTAACAATTTCCATTATCGATAAACTTTTCAAAATATCTATCTCCATTGTTTTGGAATTTTAAAATAAAAACTTTATTTTAATTTTTTTTAATTTACATATTTAAATTTGTTTTACAATTATTTTTACATAACTGGCATGTAAACAGAAAAATTTTTATTTAAATTAATATCAAATTTTTAAAAAATCAGAATAAACAAAATAAAATTTTACTTTAAAATCGCTTTATTTTTTGGCTTAGTTTTTTAAATCCAAATTTTGGCAAAATTAAGCGTTTTTCTTTTTAAACAATATTTTTTGCGTTTAATTTTTAAAAAAAAACTTTAAACAACATTTAAATGAGCTGCTAAATAAAAAAGGTTTTTGTCAAAAAATAAATGTTTTTCACTGAACTGTATTATTTTCTGATTTTTGTGAACATTTGTTGGCAACACTGTTAAGGTGGCTGCATTTGCCATTTACAAAAAAAACATTGTCAGTATTTAGTAGTCCAGCTACCGCCAAATGACCAGTGACCAAAGTTGCAATAGTTTTTTGCATGTGCAGTAAAAAGAAGCAGTAGCAATCGTTCATTTGCATTGAACACTCTGCTCGCTTTGATGCTTTTGCTGCACGCACTATTTCACGTGTGTTTCTGGCAATGGCTGTTTTTGCTGCAATCATTTCATTCAGGTGTGAGCATATCGATAGGTATAAAAGCAGTGATTTCTACCAGTTTTTTCACATTGATTTGTTTTCAATTTACAAGTTGTTTTGGTTGGTACTAATGTTGCGACTTCTGTTTGATTTTCAACTTGTGTTTTTAATTTAGTAGAATCTCAAACAATTCACTGTTTCGGTTTTTTGTGGTACGAAAAGTAAGTTTTAAATTATAGTTTTTCATTGTCATTGTTTCACTGTTAACTTTTTTAACTTGGTTGTTTGCCCTGATTTAGTATATTAAAAAACATAGAATCAGTTTTTTAAGTTTTAGAATCTATCAATGACGCTACTGCATAACACGTGGCAATTCAGCTCACTCTAATTACTGCACTGCTTTTGCAGTACGTTTGCCAGTCAGCAACGGTTGATTGACCACGACTGGAAAAATGATGCGCGCTTTTGCCGTTTTCACTTGCGTGCTAGTACATTTACTAAACTGCAATATTTTTTCACTTTGCAGCCAACCAGTCAGACAATCAGTTAGTAAACGATATTACTGCCGATAAACAAATCAAAAAGTAGTTTCTCAACTAGCGTACTTTTTTCTGATTTACTTTTTAACTGTTCTTTCGTAAACAGATCAGCAACCAAAACAAAACATGGACATAAACAAAAGTAATAGTGAGCAGATGGACCAGGACGAAGGATCGCAGTCTCCACCAACGCCTGGAGCACTGCTGCCCACACCTCTGAGCACCCCTCTGGAAACGGTGTTTGAGGAGCAGGAAGACCGTGCCGTCGCCGCCTCCTCTGGCGCCTTTGGGCTGACCCAAGGCGCCCGCCAGTGGTCGACTAACCAGCTGCCGGCAGGCCCCCCACCACCGGCCATTCTCGTCATTGATCCGCTGCTAAACGGTAATGAAAACAGGGACCCTAATAACAATGTTGATGGTGGCAATGGTGGTGCTGGTGGTGACGAGAACGAAGATGAAGAGGAAGAGGAAGAGGAAGACACCGATGAAGTGGTCAACATCCCCGGGACGGTGATCATCAAGCACTACACCTACCGAAACGAGCGAGGCGAATACTACGGGCGCCCGTACGTCTGCTTCGCCAGCCGTACGGTGCGCCAGGCCTCCGACCAGCGCCTCCTCCTTCCGGTGTACAACGGGGCGGGCAATCGGGAGTACATCGTTGTGACGCTGACCACTGACCGCCGCCGCCCGGGGGAACGGCACTACCACCAACATCGGCTCATTGTGACCGCCTCCAGCGGCGCCGGCTACCCCCTGCTGCCCGGCCCGGTCGCCGCCTGGCACTTTGAGCGCAACCCCAATGTCGACGGGCCTGGCGAGCCGGGCAACCTTCTGCAGGAGTACCTGCTGGGCACCGGTGGCCAGGCGGGCTTCAACTTCATCGTCGCCGGAGAGAGCTGCGACGCCAACTGCATCTGCGGCCAGTGCGAGCTGCTGCTGCCGGAGACGGTCTTCGTCTCGCTGAGCATCCTCAACCGACGCCGACTGCTTCGAGTGCGTCTGCCCTAGAAGGAAGGTAGGTGATGGTGATTCTCAGTTTCTAATAGTGCTTTTTGGTACTTTTCTGACACTTTTCAAAGCTGTTTCTCTTACTGTTCTATAACCTACAGTTGACTGGTTTATTTTGAACACTTTGATTTTGCTTTAATTTTACTTTTTTTACTTTTTTTCTAAATTATTTTTTCTTGTTATTTCTAATCAAAAGTTTAACACCCAAATAAAAGTTTTGCCAATTTTTTACTTTTTTATGTTTGAAACGCGTGTTTGTGTTTTTCTGTTATAAATCGGCTCAAATGCTAATTTAGTAAAAACTTATTTAAAATATTTAAAAACATTGTTTAACAAACATTGGGTTTTGACTAGAATAGCGTTGGTCAAACATAAAATTGTTTCAACAAGAGCAATTTTAAAGTTGTTTGAAAATTGGCGGTATATGGCAGTATTGTTGCAATTACTGCACCAATTGCAAAAAGTTGTACCTTTTATCTGAAATTGATGCGGTATATTGAGCATAGCTCAAAAAGATTTTTTATTTGAATTTGACACTTTGCCATTTAAATTTGGTATTAAAACGGTTTGTATAAACTAAATTAGTATTATATGATTGAAATGCTATTATGAGTGCAAAACACATTAACCGTTTTCAGTAAAACTTAAAAGAACATTAGTGCTAAATACTTAGATTTAAAAATAGAGTTCAAGCATATTTGTTTTAAACTCAAGTACGTCAAAATTAAGTCTTATAATATCAAAATAAAAGCAGTTTTCAGTTGTCTAAATGGTGTTTTTACCAGTTTTGGTACTCAGGTAGCGCGAGACACTTTACGGACACTTTAGTCTTCATCCAGGGCACTTCATTTCAGGCGAAAGCTGATGCCTTCATTAGCGACGGCCAACTGCTAATGCATCACTAATGCAAACAAGAGTAGACAGAAAGAGAGAAAGAAAAAAACAGTCTGCACAATGTCTCTTGCTTCTCTCCTGGAATCAAGGCGACAGATTGAGCGCTATATATTTCCATTGAATACCCCATGATTCGCTCAAAACCCTCTCTCATTCTCCTCATCCCTGCTGCCGTTCAAAGTACATTTGTGTGTGTGTGCTTTTGTGCGTTCCACTGTGTAGGCGAATCAATGCGCAGTGTTTTAAGCTTGCCTTCTTGCTATCTCTGCTCAGGTTTTCTGCCACCTTCATTTTTTCTCTCCCTCTCTTTGTCTGGTTCCAGTGAATTGGCAACACTTGAAAAATGCCTTGCTGGCATCAGTGGACCTTAGCCAATACCATGCATTGCCATTGCCATTGCCATTGCCAAACCATCTCTTGAGCAACACCAACAGCAACATCAGCAGCTCGTCTCTTCATTGGCCTCTTTTTCCCTCTCTCGCCATTCGCTTTCCCCTTTCTCACTAACTGTCTCTCTCTTTTCAGCACCTTTTTCTGCCAAAGCTCTCTTGGTCGCTTTGGTTGCAACCTGAACAGCACCGAACTGAGTGTCTGCTCTCTTTCTTTCTAGTTCTTGTTCTCTTTATCTATCCCTGTTCAGCTCGACGGTAGCTGCATTCGGGCACTCACTTTCCTTCTCGACGCACACACGCTCTCTCTCTCTCTCTCTCTCTCTCTCTACCTGAATTCAACACCATTTGCGTTGGCAAAATGTCTGCTCCAGCACTGAACAGCGAAACCATGGAAAGCGGTCCAAGCGGAAACTCTGGAGGAAGAGGAAGTAAAGGAGGAAAAGGCAAAGAAGGTAAGGCGAAGAAGAAGAAGGTCCTGAAAAAGAAGCCATTGCCGGCGGGCAATAAAGTGGAGGAAACCGAGTGGTCTGAACCGCCAAAACACAAAGTCGGCGATACGGTGTTCACCCGCCAGGATGGCAACCTGTACCGCTTGGAAGTGCTTAAGCTTGATCGGAACCAGGTGACCAATGAGGTGGGCTACAAGGTGCACTACGTGGGACTGGCCCGCACCTGGGACTGCTGGCAATCGGAGGAGGACCTCATTCCCTTCGACGAGGAGCTCGCCAAACAGGCCCAGGAAGAGGATCTGGCGCGCAAGCAAGAGAAGAAAAACCGAAAACGAGCTTGGAAACCAGTGCTCGGCGGGCGAAAGAAGAAGAAGAAGGTGGTGGTGGCAAAAGGGGCGGCAAAGAAGAAGCCAGCTTCAGTCAAAAACCGGGTGATTCCCGCAACGGTCCAAGAAGAGGAAAAGGAGTTGGAAGAAGGAGAAGTTCCCGACGCTGATCCTGAGCCTGAGCCTGAAGTTGCTGCTGTTGTTGCTGCTCCGGCAGTTGAAGGAAACAACAACAAGGACGACGACGACGACGACTTTGCCAACAACAACAACTGACAACAGCACCAGTTTCAACCTTTGACTGCGACATATCTCTTCAACATTGGCCAAACGAGTCACACACACACAAACACAAACACCGTTTCATTTTTAACAAATAAAAAGTATAAACCGCAACAAATTAGTTAGTTGACATTGAACTTTTCTTTTTGATTAATTACAAACAATTTGAAATTCTTTTTTTAAATTCTAAATTTTCTACTTTAATGGTTTGTTTTGCAATAAAAACAATATTTTTAATAAATAAAAATACAAAATTATTTTATTTTTGTTGCTGAAAAAAAGAAATTAATTAAAAACTAATTTTAATTTATGTTTTATTTGATTTAACTAAAAATAGGAATGTCTACAAAGCATGTTTTTGAATGAGATAAAAAGGGCTTGTTTATTTCTTTTAGGAAATTTTATTTCAAAAATATTTCAAAAACTACGCAGCAGATTAGAGTGATGCAAAAACAAAAATAAAGTTTAAAAAACAATATGCATTGTTTTCAAGCACAGGTTTTTAAAAAAAACAGAAAAAATTAATATTTTTTTATTAAGTGTGACCTTAACTAGTAATTTGCTTTAATTAGTTCATTACAAATATTTTGTTTTGTTAACAGTATTGAAGTTTTTAAAATTAACAAACTTTTGATCAACGTTTGTTATGATAAATCCAAAATTTATCAATTCGTTTAATCAATGAGAGTTAATTAGCACAATCTTGATAAAACATCAATGTTTTAGGTAGTTTACATAAATTTATTTAATTTAGGGCAAAAACTGTTGCACCAATGCAACGAAAACACAATAAGCAAACTTAGAATTCTTTGAACAATAAAACTGCATTTTATAATCCTTTTTATTATTACGCGATAGCAAAAGTGCACTAAAATAAGTGTAATTTTATTTTATTTTAAAAATAAATTTTTTAAAATAAAATTTTTTTGTTTTTATTACATTTTTTGACCTAAAAAAATAATTGCAATAGCCCTAAAAAATCTAAAACCTGTTCCATTTTTATTTCCTCATAATTTCTACTGTTTGGTTGTAAAACTTAACGAGAACTTCTGTAAACTTATCTTCAGTTCTTGGAATCAGCACCTTTTCAAAATAGGTTAGTTTAAGATATGTTCACAAAAAGTGCAATACTTAACATCAACGGTAGCAACTAAAACGAGAAAAAGATTTAGTATAAAAAGACTTACAGACAACCACTCAAAATTCATCAGTTTAAAACTTTAGTTTTCTCATTTACGAAAACAATTAAGTTTGAAAAATGAAGTACCTCATTTTCTTTTTGCTGATTACACTGCTGGCTCTCTCTGAAGCCATCATCTTTGAGACCTCTTCACTGAACAACGTGACTCGCATCATCAACGGCGGCGAGGTGGAGGACATCAGCGAGGCGCCCTATCAGGTGTCCATTCAGACGAAGGCGGGCAGTCACCAGTGTGGCGGCGCCATCATCAACAGCCGCTGGGTCCTCACCACGGCACAGTGTGCAAGCCTGTGAGTTTTAATGATTAACACTAAAATCTTCTTTGCTGATCTCTATTTACACTTTCTTTGACCCAGCATCGACCCGGCCACTCATCAGATCCGCTACAACAGCATCTGGAACAACTGGGACGGCCTGATTGCGACCATCAGCTCGGTGGTCGTACACGAGCGGTACAACCCACGCCAGCCACGACTGCTGCTGAACAACAACATCGCCCTGGTGAGCATCCAGGAACGCTTTCCCGCCTCCATCACCGACTACGTGACCATTCGCTGTGCCAGCAACAGCCCAGAGACCTCCGAACGGGAGAGGGAACCGTTGTATGTCGCCGGCTGGGGCTGGATCAAAGACGAGAGCGGCCAGCTGACGGTGAAGCTACGTCAGATTGAGCTGCCCTACGCCGGTGACCGCTGTGCGCCCTTCTACGAGAAGATCAGCAAAACGGTGAACGGCAGCCTGAGCTTCTGCGCCGGAGACCTCGATCGAGGCGCCGCCGGCATCTGCCGAGGCGATGAGGGCGGTGCCGCCGTGAAACGAGTCAGTTTGACGGGTAATGTAGCGAACAGCAAAAACTTCCGCTCAGTCATCACCGGCATTGCCTCGTATGTGGACTCCTGCGGCAAGCCCAAGTTGATTAGCCTGTTCACTCGGGTGAGCGCCTTTAGCGCCTGGATTCGCGCCGTCATTGGCAAGACATCTAGTGGCCCCAATTGCAGTCTCTAGGTGTGCGGACTACTACTGCGCTCACTGCTAAAAACTACTACTAAAGCAATATTGTGATCGCTTTTTAAACAAGAGAAAACATTTGGTTTTGATTTCACACCAGCATTGTTAGTACTGGTTACGCAATGCTTAAAAATTTTTAACTTTTAATTTTAAATAAAAACATTTTTTATAAATTGCAACGTTATTGTTAACTAGCTTTTAAGTGGGCAAACAAAATTACAACTATTTAAATAAATAGAAAAAGTTTTTCTGTATTTGTCAAAGCAAACAACTAAAAACATTTGCTGTCAATACACAATTTTGAAATTAATGTTTTTATTAAAAGCAAAATTTTTTTTGTTTTTCAAACTGTTCAAAATTTAAAAAACAAAAATAACTTCTTAAAATATGCAAAAAATGGCAAAAAACATAGTTTTATTTCCATTTTATGTGTGTACAACACGCACACAACTGTTAACTTTTTACCAACAAGTAGTGTGCGCTTGAAGTTTAATAGTAACGACATTAAAGAACAAAGCAACGCTGAAGTGATATTGTGTGTTGATAATGGTGGTTGACTGTTCCGGTGGTGTGATATAAGGATGTTTCAGTTCAATCAGTTCAAATGAAAAAAATGTTAATCATTGCAAGTAGTGTGTGTGTATGTGTGGTCAATCCTAAGCACCAAATTATTGACTAGATTTGTTTTACACACCGAAAAAAATTGTTTGTGCTGCCCAAAAGGCAGGAAACAAAAAATGGCCACAATTGTAGTTATCAAAAGGAGGTGATCAAAGTAGAAAAAGCATAAGAAAAATAGTCAACAAAAATGTGTGTAATTTCTCTGAAAAGTGACTTTCTGAAATGCTTGCTTCCCTTTTGTGAGTTTGTTTTAAAAACTTACTTCACAATGAGGGTTTTTGTGTTATTGTGTATGTGTACAAAGTACGCCTGCTTTATGTGATGTGTGTTCATGGAGGGTTCATGATGATGGTAATAGTAGTTGTGGTGATCAAATAGATTCAAAGAAAAAAATGTATGATAATGCACCGAAAAGTAGTTGTAGTGAAAGCATGCGTTTAAGCAAGATAATCCATTGCACTGTGTGAAAAAGATAGAGAGAAAGAGAATAATCATAGAGATCAAAAGATGTGTGTGTATTTTGTGTGTTTAGAGGTTTGTGTGGAGCAGGGCTCACACTAGTGTGAAGAAGGTCATGGTAAAGGAAGCACTGGTTTCGCAAAAACAAAAAAGGAGAAAGGGAAAAAGATGTGCAAAAATGATGGTGATGATAAGACACACATCTGTAGAGGTTGATAAGGGAAGGGAGAGGCTTTATCACCATCACTACCACCAGGATAGCCACCGAAACAAGGTAGTGGTCAAAATCAACAGCAAACTGACTGCAAGAGCGTTCACCCTCAAACTAGAGGCGGCACCACACTGGCGGATATCCTTTTCCTACAAAAGTAAAAAAAATTGTTTGTAAAACTTAAGTTTATAAAAGCAAGCCAAAAAAGGCGGTTACCTGAGCATGATAGCTGTGACAACTTTGCGGCCTTTTCCGACTTTTCTCTTCTCGCAGTTGGGAACACATTTCCGCCCGACTGTAGACGATCTCCTTTGGCTCAATGTCCACTATTGATTTGATGCAATTGCAGCCGGGGTGATTATCTACCATCACCATCAGCAGATTGGTGTGCGGCACGTACTGGGCGAGGTATTTTCTGGTAATGAAACGGTCGGGAAAAGATAAATGAACATTAGTTTCTGGTAAAAAATGTTAACTTTTTGTTATCAATAGTAAAATCACTCACCTTCCACATCCTGGACTCTGGCCACAACCCACCTCCCTCACTCTGGTCACATTAGAGAAATCCATCATCTCAAAGAGGTCAAACTCCTTGTCGCAGGGCTGCGCCGTGGTCATGTTCCGGTCAATGAAGTCGCCCAGAACGCCGCCCACATATGGCGGCGGTCCTGATCCTCCTCCTCCTCCTCCTCCTGAACCACCTTCAGCATCCTTTGAGTCCGGGTCTTTGCACTCAAAAAGAGAGGCTAGGACCCGCCAAGGGCCCAGGTAAGTGAGGTCCACGTAGAGAGCTGCCAAGGTGTTGAAAAGATTGGAAAGCAGTCCAAGGAGGAAGTGGGCCAGCGAAAAGGCAAACGGCCGCGCCGAGGGCCCATAGGCGGCCTCCCCCGCCCGCTTGACGCAGATAGCCTGGTAGTCGTACATGTGCACCTTTCGGAGGACGCCGCCCTCCACCAGGTCGGTGAGAATGTCGCCGTCAATCTCGCCGAAGAAGCGGCCCACGTCCTCTACCTTGTGACCGCTGAGCAGCACAAAACCGTTGTTGTCCAGCAGGTAGCAGTCCATGTCCATGTGCGTGCAGGGGACGTTGAACTTGTTGGTGGTGTTGAGGAAGAACTCGTGGAGGACGCCGTAGCGAAACTGGATGCCCACGACAGCCACTGGAAAGCAACCAAAAATGAAAAATATTCTCATTTTGCACGGGCTCAAAACTCATTACCTGGCGTGCTCTGTTTTCCATTGCCAATGAAGAGTGCGTGCGTCGCCGTGACCAGAAAGTTGGCCGCCCTTGGCACTCGCCCCGCATAGGCGGCGCCCACATCAAAATCGACCGAGTAGACAAAGGCGTCTCGGTTGTGGGTGGCGTAAAAGTCCACCGCTCGCTGGTAGTACGTCTCCTCGATGGCCCTGGTGTGCTCCTCGTAGAAAGGCGCCTCACCACCGCCGTCGCCGCCATTGTCACCCTCTCGGGCCCGGGCGATCTCCTCCGCCGAGCGGTAGTCGGTGAATCGGGTCAGGCCGCTGCGAGTGGCCACAAAGGTGGTCGCAATGCCGAAGGTTTTGATTCGCTGGTCACTGGTATTTGGAGGGAAGAGAAAAAAGTTAGTAAAGTTTGCAGTAGTGTTCGGTTGGTTAACAAAAAAAATTATTTGAGAGTTGGTAAAAATTGAAAAATAGAACAAATGTAGTGAAAGTGGCGGCAAACAATGGTCAAAATCAGCAGTAGTTAGCAAGAGTTGTTGCTTTTTAGGCTGCTGCTCAACTCAAGTGTCTACTCGGGCACACTTTTACTGAGAAACAAGAACAAGAGAGGGCTCACAAAACACACACATTTGTGATCCGCACTCAACTGAACTGACTTTTGACGACCGACCAACGATTTTGTCAAAAACCAACTTGGACGAGACAAAGAAGACGTTAGTGGTCAAGAGCAGTAAGCGTTACCTGGACATGAGTGAGATAAAGATTGTGAGCGGACTAAAATTGTGTTGCAGAAATTGTGGAAAAGTGTGAAAATAATTGCAAGAAAGAGTCATGTTAATAAGTTGTTCTTAAAATAAAAGAAGTTAAATCAAGGTTTTTAAGATAATAAGAATATTGTGTTTGACTAGCTTAATGGCAGTTAATTTTAAGTAATTTGAGTTGGCAAAAACGAGTATTGATTTTGTAACTTAACCACTTTGTTTAAAATTGCACTAAAAGCACTTACTCTCTCAGGTTCGGACTGGTATTGCACTTGGTGCTAGGAATGTCCGTCAACTTGGCGTCCAGAACCAACTTCTGCACCAGGTCCTTGTCACCTAGAAAGCAACACAAACATTTTTTAATCAGTCAAACCTCCATTTATCAGCACATTTTCGCCCCTTTCCCCACTTACAGCTAATCGTATCGTAGACCTGTGGTCGAATGCTGCTCGTCCGCCAGCGAAAGTTGTTGCTCTCCAGCTCAACTGAGAGAAAGTTGGTGATCACCTGTTCGGGCGTCATCGACTTCGGGTGCTGTTGACCACCGCCTCTCCCTCTTTGGGCTCCATTGCCACCACCACCTCCTCCCTGGTGGTCCTCGGCGTGGAAGGGTCTCTGTGGACTGGTGCAGTACGGCCAGTCGGGATGGACCCGCCACTGGTCACCGCGGAAGTAGGCGGTGAAGTTCTCCGAGCGGAACTTCATCTTCAGGTCGACGGCCGAGGTGAGGCGGTAGCTGCCGTAGGGCTCCGGCAGGGCAATGGCCAGCGAGAAGGGCGTGTTGCTGATCCAGCCGTGAGTGTAGTGATTGACCCTGGTCACCACCCGGCGCATCTCGTCGATGTGCATCTTGACGGCGACCTTTTTCCAGCCGTGCGTCCTCTCGATCATGTTGTTGCGAATCACCTCGATCTCGCTGCCGGACCAGTCTCGAGGACCGTTGGTGTTGTTGGCCAGCTCCACTTCGCCAAGGTCCACCGAGGCGTAGAAGGGCTTCAGGAAGTCTTCGAACTGAAATTGTGATAATAAGGATGATGAGGTGTTGATAAGTTTGATAACTGTCTAAAAACTTATTGTTCAGCACTTACACAAGGTCGCAGATCAGGGTGGTAGAGGATGTAACCGTTGTTGGAAATAATGAAAACGTAGCCGTTTACCCCGAGCTATTAAATAAAAAAATTTAAACAAATTTAAAAATAAACAGTTTACCAATTTAGTACCTTAAAAGGCGGCGTCAGTTTGATGATTTCCTTAATAGGAACGTCAATGCCGGCAACTCCCAGCAAATTGGCAATGTGAATTTGCTCCGGGTCTTTGTCCTGATAGACGTTCTTGATAAGGACGCGTCGGGTGATGTTCTGAGTGTGTAAAAAGTATATTTTAGCTTATTGATAAACAGAAAGTACGCAAAAATGTACCGTGTAGTTTCGAGTGTCAAAAACGGACGTAGAGAGCGTTGTGTAGAGCGTCACGTCGCACTTTGAAGACTTTCGTTTATGCCGCTTCGATGTTGGGGAAAGGTAATTGGCGGCTCTGGGTGATATGTACGGTTCAGAGTGAACAGATGATGATGATGAGTGTTCGGATGCGGATGCACTCTTATCAGAAGTTTTAGCGGAAGCAGAAGTTTCTGCCGCCGCTGCCGCTTTCAGTTGATCATCAACGGGGTCGTCAATGTTTCCCGCCGTTCCATGGGCCCAGGCGATCGTTTGTCGTCGATCGTGTACGTGCTTTTGTGTACTGTGTCTTGATTCGAGCAGATCGGAAGATTCTGCGGTTGCAGAAGATTCAGGAGCGGTTTCTTCAGCCAGCGATACAGAGGACTGGTCACCGGACACCAGGCCCAGAGCGCCATTAGCGCGTAGATTTGCCACAAACTCGCTTTTTTCTGTATTCAAATGATTTAACAAAGCAAAAGATTAGTACGTGATTGTGCAAAATGGTTAGTAGAAATTGCAAAAAATAGCCGATTAATGAACTGATAATAAAACAGAAAAAGCTGAAAAAAGATGACACACATGAAATGAAAAGATAAAGCGATGATGATTCAGTACCAAGGAGGGGGGGGGTTAATCATCAGTCTCATTACTGTAGTTGTAATTGTCATTATCATTATTATCATCATAAAAAATAAATTGGCCTGATTTTTAATGAAAACTGCCGATTTAAAAAATTTAATAAAAAATGTTCAAGTTTTATACTTACTATCTAAAAGTAATAGTGCTGTTATTTTTCACATTAGCTCGGCGGCATCGTTTGCAAAATTTAGCAGCAGCTGTCGCAACTTTTTTAATTTTAATCTTTTCTTATCTTTTGCAACAAACTCAGCTGTCTGGCTGTTTTTTAAATAAATGGTTCAAAGTGCTTTTCGTTTTTAGTTCAGTTAATGTAAATGGCTATGAAAGAAAATATAAAATACCGTCAGCACGCAAACACGCAAACATCTCTTCTCACAACTTTCACATTTCTCGCAGCACTTTGTTTCATTGTTCCACTTTAGCTGAATTGCACTCCTCTCAAATTACTCCTTTAACTGTCTTTTTTCCTTTCTTTTTCCTGTTGTCATTTGATACTACCCCTGCCGACGCCGACGCTTTTTGCCGATCGATTATTCTATGCTTGCCTGCCTTTTTTCCGAACAAAACTATTAGCCATTTTAATCGGTTGTCTAATATTTTAATATGTTGCAAAAAAATGAATTATTACTTTTCACCGGTTGCAATGCAAAAACGGTCTAAATTGTTCCTGCCAATTTCTAGCAGTTATCGAGTGAAAAAGGGTTGAAAACACTTATCCAAAAAAATGAAGCATTGTGTCTAACAGCCTGACAGCCCATGAAAAACGAAACCAAGTTTTAGTATGCACACTAATCGGGGGGCACCACCAGTTGGGGCCCACTTTGCATAATTGCCCACTCACTGGGTAAACACTGGAGCACAAACAAAACTTGTTAAATTGTTTTTGCAAACCGAAAAACAGTAGTTAGCCTAAACCATCAGTCATCATTACTATCTCCATTATGCAGATCAAGAAAAAGAGGGAAAAACTGACTTCCACAACTTACGCTTATTATCCCAGTTCCAGTCAGTCAACTCCATCTTTGAGTTGGGTGCGTAGACGGGCGTCCAGCTGAAGATCCGCTGTCCGCTGAGCACCACCGGCCGACTGAGCACGGGAATGTACTTCTGCACCTGCTCATGAACCTCCGCCCGATTGGCGACATGCGTGAAGTAGCCCCGATTCTCGCAGGCCATCCAGTACATCTCCCCGTTCATCGTCACGTCCTTGCCCACCTGGTAGGTGAACACTCGCACGGGAATGTTCGGGTAGTTGAACTGCCGGAAGATCTCCTCGTAGGTGCTCGGTGCGCCGTCGGTGACGATCATTATGGCCTGGTTGCACTGCGACCCACGCCCACTCTTATTCACCGCCTGCAGCGTGCTGAAGGCCTCCAGGAGGGCGCCAGTGAAGTTGACCGGATTCTCCGACTTCAGCCCCGGCAGGGCGCCCTTGATCGTCAGCACGTTCCGCTTGGTGGCCCGCACTAGCCGGTCAAGGCAGCCGCAGATGGGCGTCACGTTCTTGTTGAACTGGTAGGCGGCCACGTAGTCGTCCTCCGTCAGCGTGTCCAGAATCTTCGAAACGACGTCCGAGGCGAGAATCCGCCGTCTGCCGAGCATGCTGCCGCTGGTGTCCAGCAGGAGGACGATGTCCTTCGGGCTGGCCGCCCCCTGGATGTACCAGCTGCGCATGCGGCAGTCGTAGAAATCGACCGAGGGCGGCGGCTGCAGGCTTCCGTCCTCTCCGACCGCCTCCGCGCCTACCTTCAGGTTGGGCGGCTCTCGCCACTGAAAGGCCGGGTAGAGGCGGAGAAAGCCCTTGGCGCTGCCAAAGAACTGCCAACTGAGACTCGGGTCAAAGGCGAGGTTGTTCTTGAAGAAGGGCGTCAGCGCGTCCGACCACTTGATGTCATTGATCACCTCGACCGCCTTGTGGAAGACGTTGACGGGAATGTGCACCGCCGAGGACTCCAGGTCCACCTCGTAGCCGTCAAAGTTGGCGGCGGCGGTGCTCGGTCGCAGGCCCTCTGGTTTAATGCCAATCGGTTCATCCTTTTTATCATCGCCATCACCACCACCTCCACCTCCACCACCTCCATCATCTTCACTGTCAATGGGCGGCTGGTTGACGTTGAGAAAGGGAAAGTTGTCCAGGTTCTTATCAAAGGTGTGATTGGAGCTGATGCGCTCGCTCTCATTGGCAATGCGGTCCACTGCATGGCGCTTCCAGTTGAGCATGTTGATCACGTCCTGGCGCATGTCGTCCATCATCTTATTGCCGTCAAAGTAGCTCACCTCGCCGCTGTACGCTTGAAAGTTTTCTTCAATTCGACCCAGGCAGGTTTGCTCGGTGGCCGCCGAGGAGAGCTCCCGACCGAAGGTGCGCACCATGTTCTTGAGGACGTCGCCCGGGTCGCTGAGAAAGTCGTCAAAGGAGCCGGCCGCTGCGGCGAGAGAAGTTCCGAAGATGAGGACGGTCAGAGTTAGGGTGAGGAGGAGAGAAAGGGAGGCAAAAGTGGATTTTTTACATCTGGAAGAAGAAGAAGAGGAGAAGGTTGAAGGGGTGTGGAAGAGGAAGCTCGTGAGGAGTGGGGAGGCCATCCAACGAAGGTTGGAAAAATGCTTTTTCTGAGGATGACGACGACGAGGGTGATGGTGATGAGGGTGATGATAATGACTAATGTGACTATCATCACAACTGATAACACCCTTATCACCTCTGGACGATGACATATCAGTGATGAGAGAAGGTTGTTGTGGTTGTGGTGGATGTTGATGATGTGTAATTCGGAGGGAAGCTGTGTTAGAGTTGTTGACTGCTGTCGTCAACAACTGTCGTTCTAAACGTGCACGACGTTTGTTTTCATCATGACCGGGCGCCATGGCTGCTAGATGTCGAGTGAACGTCGAATGGTAGAAAATGTTGGGTAAAGTAGAGTAGAGTAGAAAGAAGTGTAGATTCTCACTGAATTTTACTGAATTTGAAGGCAATTGGTTGGAAGAGAAGACTAGAGAAAGAGAATGAAAATAGAGAGAGAGAGAGAGGGTAGACGACAAAACTGACTTGCTAGCAGAAAGTAAAAGTGAAAAGTAGGAGGAGAAAGAGAAAGAAGTGTGCACTGTAGTGCAAGTGGTGAGGAGTCAGTTTAACTGACAAGAACTGAAGAGAAAAGTGAGGTAGTAGTGAAGGAGTTAAACGAATAAGTGAGTAGTAGAGAAAAGAAGGACTGAAAACTGTAGTGCACTGTTTTGTAGGCTGCTTGATAGGTAGAAATATTAGAAAACTGCTTCAATGACGACGACAACAGCAGTCGCAGCAACAAACGAGAAAATTGATTTTGAGTGGCTGAACAATGACCGCAGTGGGCGTGGTGAGTGCTGCTCAGAATAGTGAGTTTTGCTGTTGACTTCAACCCAAAAACCTATTTGTTGACCGGTCAGAGAGTCGTTCAAGTAAAGTGAAGCCACATCAACCAAATTGCAGCAAATTGCCGGCAAACGCAAGCAAATGCATTGCAGTCAGTCAGTCAATCATTGCTTGCAAAGCTTGTGTTTGCTTTTCGGCTTTTTCGAACTTTACGCCTCTTTTCTTTTTTTTGTTATTGCTGGCTGGCTGGTTGTGCTGGCCAATTCTTTCTCTTCTTCTTTCTATTTTTATTTGTTTTTTCTTTAGCTCTTCTGGTAAAGTTGTGTTGCAGGGCTTAATGTTATGAGGGATAAGTGGTAAATGTAGGATGAGTAGAGACTGGTAGACGAAAAGAGGATCGACGACGACGGCTTTGATGGAAAGAATTTTGCCCTGCTGTTGCTGCTGTTTAGTGGTATTCGGGCGTTATTAAAAATATTACAATAGATACGGAGGAAAACTGCCAAGAAAAAAAGAGAGAGTGCAGTTGCCGTAAAAAGGGCACTTTATTACGGCAATGAAAAATGCATCACAGCACCAGGCACCGAGCACAAACAATCGTGAAATGAAAAACTTGGACAAAGTCGTCGTTGTAGTGGTGAAACGTATTCAAAAGGATATCACCAGTTTTTTAGTTTTGCAGCAGCAGCAGCATGTGCGCTGCTAAACAGCAGCACACTGGCACCAGCGTGCAAGCTCTCAAAAGCGTTAAAATTGGCGGAGAGACAGCTTTAGAGAGACGATGTTTGTTCAGATGTTTAAGACAATAGTAGTTTTGTTGTCAAGTTAATGAATAAATCTAAATAATAAAAAGAAGTGCATTTGCCGGCATCGTTCAAAAATGCAAACAAAGTTTGAACTGGGAGAAAACAGCAGCGGCAGCAGCAGCAGTACTGAGCATGCCGCATTTTTCATATTTTTTTATTTTTATTTGGTTGTTCGCAAAGCTTTAAAACTGCAAGCATGTTTGGCTTGTTTTGTTCAGTAGAAAACGATTTTCGGTTTTCTGAACAATGATCTTCAGTGTTGACGGTAGTGCCTAGCCGTTGGCATAGCCGGCAACTGTAGTGGCCATTTTACGCTCAGCTTGAGAGTGTTAACATTTTAAACTGTGTGGCAGTTTTGTGCTTATCAGCACTGGAACCAGCGCAGACATTAGGCTGGCCATTTTAGCAGGGCAGTATAGCCAGGCAAATCCAAAACAAACAAATTAAAAACAAAACTAAAAAACGGACGGAAAGAATAGTAAACTGAAAAAAAGAACTTTGTGTTTAACGCGCAAACGGCGACAGCGGCGGTGGATGATGATAACAGTTTTACAGCAAAAAGAAGCAAAAACAGAAGAAGCACCGGGCAACAGCAGCAGCAAAAACACCGCAAGTTTAGCGGCGTCACCGACAAACACGCAGGAATTGACAAACACAGACTAACTGAAGCTGACTGACTGGCTAGCTCAAAAAATTCTGCAGCAGCGGCAGCAGCAGAATATTCGCTTCCTCCTCCTCCTCCTCACTCGCACCAAAACGGCGATCGGGCGACAGCAATCCACTTTGGGCACATCGGCGGGGGAGAGAGAGAATGAGAGGGAAAATAAATGAAAGAATAGCAGTGCAGATTCCGTGCGGCAGCGGCGGCGGCAGTAAAACTGTGCGGCGACAGAGTAGCTAGCTAGCTTTCGTTTTCTCCTCTTTCTTTTCTTCTCACCCTCGTTCATATTCTGTGTGTGCAATGTTCCACCACCATCACTGCCGAATACTCTTATTCTTCTGCACTGCACAGAGAAACACAGAGAGACAGACTGTTCAGTGTGTGGCGGAGTGTGTTCAATGCTTTCAGTATGTGTGTCTGTTCAGTATTCAGTACGGTGCACACTTTTCCACACACACACACACACATACGCAAAAAAGAGAATAAAACTGTTACTATGTGTTTAGTGAGTTGCAGCAACGGGCAACGGCGGCAGTAGTAGTAGTAGTAGTAGAATGGAAGAGATCGGAATTGCAAAAAGAGAATGTAAAGAGAAACAGAGAATATGAGCTAGCGAGCAAAAGAAGCTAGGAGCTAGGAGTGACTCGTTGTGTTTCTTTCGTATTTGGCAGCAAGCCCAGCTACTAGCCCAGTGCAGCGAAAGCAGTGCTCGAGATAGCACACACTGAAACTCGCAAAAGCTGCCAAACCCAAAGCTAAACCCAAACCAAACAGAGAACTGAACCGAACCGAACCGAACCAAACTGAGTGAGTGAACAAACAGAGAGAAACAGAGAGAGTGGCGCCCGCTAAAGCGCGTTCGGCCAAAAAGCTGTGTGCGGCCTGTGAAAGCTGCTGCTGCTGCTGTGCAAGCTTAGCCAAACCAAGCGGCAAAGTTAGTCAGTTGGGCAGCCTGCTGCTGCTGCTTTCGGTCTGTCTGCTCAACGACCAAAACCAAGACAATACTCTTTCTCTCTGAAGACAACTTTTGGCTTTCAGCCTTCTGCGCCTTTTAGCGAGGCTTTAAAATCAAGTATTAGTGTTCTCGGTAATGTTGTACGGCGGCAGAGGCGACGGCGGCGGCAGTTGTTGTACCATTCTTACTGCTGCTGATGCTGCTACTCACTGCCGGTATTAAAAAACTTAAAAAGAGAGAGACTGAAAACGGAAAGAAGCGTATTGAAACGGCAAATGAAGAAGCTGCTGCTGCAGCTGATGATGATAATGATGATGATGATGATGATGAAGAGAAGGGGAAGAGGAAAAAGAAGGAAAAAGAAGACGGGCTTTGTGATTAGTGAGTGGATTCACTTAGAACTGACAGTAAGAAAGTAACTACCACTAACCGGTAGTGCAAAAAGGAAGAAGAAAACTAAACTACCCAATTTAACAGCAGCAACAGCAGGAACAGCAGTAGTAGTAGTCCTTGGCATTGACTTTTTAACCAATTTATATTTGAACTGCTGCTGTTGTCGCCATCTCCGCTTTAATGCTGCTTCTACACTAAAATTTTTAAAGTTTTCATTAGTAAACAGTTTTTTCATTTTGTCATGATTTTCACTGCTACTAAAAACTAAAACTAAATTGCTTTATCTAATTTAATCAGTCTACTACACAATCAAAACTCAAAACTCGCTACCATTTTTTTCAATTCACTTTGAAAACAATCGTACACTGTTTCACGTTTCATTCGATCACTGTGTTTTAGTGCGTCCATGCAGCAGCAGCAACGGGCACAGCTCGAGCTCCCTGGTCCTTCAAAAGTCCCAGTTTAGTCCCACTACTACTGCCACCACCACCACCACCACCACCACCACCACCACTATCATCATCATCACCACGCCAACATTTTAGGTAATTACATCAAAGTGCTCTCGGGCGAGCTCACCAAGAAAAAAACAGAAACAGAGAGAGAGAGAGAGAGAGCGGTGCACACTACAGTTCACTCATTCACTCGCTCACGTTTGGAAGCAAGCCTTTGGTGCGGTGCACTTTTTGGTGTGTATGTATGTGTATGTGCCTAGTTCACTGCTGGCGCCTTTGCTTTGCGCCCTTTTCCCAAAAGTCGCCGCAGTCGCTTTTGTTGTTGACGCTGCCGCCTGCTTCACGCTTCTTTTTTTCACTGACTGCTGCTGTGTTTGCTGTGCTTGCTGTGCTTGATGCCATTTGCTAATTTTTATTGCCAATTTTCTTATTCGCTTGGGCTTTGACGGTTACTGCTGCTGGTTTTAGTTCTGATTCAGCAGCTAATTCAGCAGTTGAAAAGAAAATGTTTAAGAGAGTGAGAGAAAGAGAGAGAGAGAGAGAGAAGTGTCTAAAAAGGATTTGTTTTTCAGTTTTTTAGTGGAAACTTGATATTGGCAACTGGTTCACTGCATTGAGTGTGCTTGTGTGTGTGCGTTTTGCTTTTGTCTGAGTTGACCAGTGAAAAGTGTTGGACTAAATTTTAACTTCAAAGTAAGCTAGTAGTTTGGCATGTGTTAGTGCAGTGGTGGATCGATAGTCTGACTGTTCGTTTGCTTCCTTTTAGCGAGACTTTTTTTGCTAATATTGCCTTTTCTATTAACAATTGCCCACCACCACCACCACCGGCCAAACATTTTGCCTTTCTCCTACTACTTTTTGACTCTTCCATCGACCGTCTCTGTCATCAACGACGTCATCGTCATCACCATCATTGGAGAAATAAAAAATGAAAATGGCCAGTGAAACGCAAAAGCAGCAGCAGCAGCTCTCCTATGTTTGCTCTTTTTGCGGACTTATAAAAGTGGAAAAATGTGAAAATGAAAAAAAGAATGCAAGAAAAAGTGCAAGCAGGCTTATGGTTTAGTTTAGTACGTGCCAGTGGAAAGGGCAAGTGCAGTTCAGTTCAGTTTTAACCAGTAAAAAGGAACTGGTTGTAGCGGTAAAAAGCGGCAAACTTTTTCTGCTAGCACTACTTTTGTTTCATTTTTTAGCCCCTTGCATTCCTTTTTTGTTTGCCAGTTCAAACCTTTGATTCGATTTGTTTGGTTCAACATTTAGCCTTTCTGCAAACACATACCCAGAAACCAACCGACCAACCAACTGCACTAGCACTAATCTTAATTAGCAATCTTAATTAATTGGTCACACACCGATGGCGCTGCCACTGTCACCGCCGCCGCCGACGTCTGCCTCGGCTGTGACTTTTCATTAGCGATGACTGCCCCATAACTTTTGCTGTTGAAAGTTGGAAGAGAGGTTGAATACCAGGCCAGGCCAAAATACGCACACACTCACCGTTAGTATGTCTGGCTATCTGCAAGTTTGTGTGTGTGTGTTTTTAATGGCATTAGCAAACGTACGTACGCACAAAGGGCGCCCATTTTTGCCTGGCGTACAGAATCGACTAAAAGTTACACAGGAGAAAACAAAAAGAAAAAGAAGAGGAAGAAAGAAAAAGAAAAAGAGAGGTTGAACTAAATGGCGTTGATGAAATATGGTTTTGGGCTGTTCATTACGCGTGAGAAAAAGCGAAAAAGGAAAGAAGAAAGCAAAAACTCATATTTTTTGCCTTTTTCTTCTTTTTTTTTCCGTTTTCTTCATTCTACTCTTCAATTTTGCCCGGGCCTGTTTCCCTTATTCAGTAATCAGTGGTACCTCCTTTTCTCTTTTTTCCTCCTCTTTTGTTTGGGTGAAAACTTAATTTGCGACGCCATGATGAGTTTCTGCCAAGTTTTGAAGTTTCAATTTATCAGCCAGTCACAACACAAAGCAGACAAAGTCATTCAGTCAGTCAGTTAAACATTGCAATCAAGTCAAATCGGAAAGTCAATAAAAAGAGAAAATGAGACAGAGGAAGAGAAAGAGAGAGAGAGAGAGAGAGAGAGAGAGAGAGAGAGACAGGAACAAACATTCGTTTTAATGGCAGAGCAAATTTAGTGTTGGGTTTCAGCTGTGGAACTCAATTTAGAACACTGCTATTCTGATAACGCATTTTCAAAATTTGCTGAAAAGGGGACGCACTTTTCTAATTTGTACTCTCGCTTTTGTTTTCCTAAGTTTCTTTTTCGATTTGTACTTGGTTGAGTTCTTTTTTCACTGTTTACACAGCCAACTCAATACCACTAACACGCACACTGACAAAAATGAGCCAAATTTTAAAAATTTAAAAACAGGACTATTAACACGAATAAAAAACTGATTGACGCCTTGGCAATTCAAGTGCAACTGCCCTAAACATTTAATAACATTTATTTTTTTTCAAACAAGGTTTAGATCTCAAACCTGAACTTGCTGACAAGCAATCAGTGTTGTGGAACACACACATATCACGCTGGCACTCGAAAAGAGTTTTTAATTAGCCGTCGTAACATTTACGTTGACATTCGATAGCGTTTGGCAAACTATCATTCACATTTCACTGTTTCAATTTTATTAATTAATTAGTGTCAGTAAAGTAACGAACGACAGACACTTTGCTTTAGCGTTTGTTCCTTTTGTTTTTGCTTATAGCTGTCCTGGTTGACTTCCCGATCAATGTCTGTCATTCTGCGTGTTGTCGTGCAATTGAAGTGGAGAACAGTAGCAATAAAAAGTGTTTCTCTAAAAACGTTTTGCTATTTTGCAAAAAACAAAAAGCATGAAAAATTTATTAAATTAAAAACAAATTGCAGTTAGAAAACCTCACGCAATGGTAATTTGCCTACCTTAATTGACATTTTACCTGGAATCTTACTTTATTCAGTTATCTGCAAGTCTCACCAAATGTCATTGTTACGTAACTAGACAGTAACCAGACAGTCAAAGTAAATGGTAGCAGTGGTAATCTACAAACTAATCAATTTAACTCATTCACTGTTGTTTTGTCTGCTTTCTCTCTTTTACTATCTTCTTGTTGTTACTGTCTCGTTTTGAGTTAATTAGCACTAATTGGCAGTGATGTGAGGTAGCTGTAATCAGCCCAAATGTACCTGCGCTATCATAACAAAACAGGCTTCTGGGAAAAGGGGTTCTTTCTAGTTTTCTAGCTAGTGGGAATGTTTTGATAAGGAGTGAAACATCAAGTTTGTTTTGTTTTTATCCTTGTTAGTAATGAATCTGTCAGTGTCAGTGTCTGCCTGAGTTGTGGTTTGCCATTTTAGTTTTTAGTTTAGTTCAGTTTGGTTCAACTTAGTTAGCAGCACATAAATTTCCTTTGCATTTTCCACTTGGCATTCCTTCGGTACTCAGCTCTTTCGTTTGGTCAACCGTCTGTTTACTTTGCTGACTCTGTTTGCTGCTTTCTCATCATCCAACATGGAGCCAAGTGGTTTGAATTGGTCCCAAGTGAAATCAGCCACACAGAAGACCGTTCTCTACACGCTGCAGCTGCTGCAAACAGTGCTGCTTTTGCTTTTTGGTAATTAGTTTGCTGCTGTTTGCTTTACCGTTTATTTTTGAGCAAACTAAAAACACTATTTGTCTATTTTTTCTGTTTGCCAACACTTATCCCATTTTTTCTAACCTTATAAATCTATCTACAAACATCTCCAACTCTGGCCCAACTGATTTCCTCTTGAACGTTTCCCTCTACGCTTTGTTCACCTTTGCCATCATGGTCGGACGCCTTCTGCCCTCCTGGTTCCTCCTTCGACTGGTGCCAAAGCTGTTGATCTACTCTTGCCATCGCTGATGAGGTCGGCGGTTCTGGTGAGAGCACAAATGCCCGACCAGGACATCTACACGGCGGAGGAGTGCCGCTGGAAATGCTGGGACTGGTGTCCCAGCACTAATGGCCAAGAAGACTATAACGGCTAAATAATAACATAAAAGTGTACTGCTGCTGCCGCTGCTGTTGTCCGGAGATTGTTGTTGCTGTTGCTATTGCTGCTAATTTACATAACAGGCAAATCATGAGACTAATAATAAAACTGTAAAATGTGTGCCCCCGATTTATATTGTTAATTGGTGCGCCTATGTGCTGTACTGTGTGCCCACAACAGTGATAACGTGTTTTTGTGCTCGATTGTAATGCCATAAAATGGAGAGAGAGAGAGAGAGAGAGAGAGAGAGAGAGAGAGAGAGAGAGAGAG
>JAALOO010000413.1_pt1 | contig 38324 bp, 31 predicted proteins | sample 7257641 | NCBI WGS metagenome assembly JAALOO01 (sample SAMN14085613, study PRJNA598686) | mite metagenome | biome: ENVO:01001000; feature: ENVO:01001002; material: ENVO:01001226; isolation source: single female mite from University of Michigan culture on fish food culture... ...
GGGGGGGGGGGGGGGGGGGGGGGGGGGGGGGGGGGGGGGGGGGGGGGGGGGTGATATGGTGATTGCTGAGGAGGGTGGTGGTGGTGGTGGTGGTGATGGTGATGGCATTCAGTGATTAATTTTGGCAGAGAGGGGGATAGGTGTGATGGTAACAGGAGAAGCACTTGTAGCAGAGAAATGTAGTATTAAACACCAAATTAACGATGACCAGCGGTGGTGTTTACATGGTGCGATAGCGGCATGAACGGCTAGGCAAAACGGCCACACACACACACAGACAGACAGAGGAGAAAGACGATAAATCTGTTGATGATTGACCTCTTCAAGTGGGAGTGGAGGTGGAAGTGGAACTTGACGGTCAAAGTTTTGAAAAGTGGTACCTCTCTAACCAGGTACAAAACTTCACAGAAAAAGAGTAAAAATAAAATCACTATCCGCCTGTGGAATGTGGTAGTGCTGGCACAGTGTGTGTACAGCAGATAGAAGAGTGTGTCCTCTTCAAGGCTAACAGTTCATAGAAGGTGGGAACTGGACGGATAGAAGAGCAGCAACAGCACCACCACCGAACAGGCTAAGCTCACCGAAGCTAACTGCCAACAGCAGTGTGCGTGGAAAAACAAAAGGGGAAGACTCTGCTCTGCAGATTAACGAAGACAAAAAGTGAGAGAGAGAGAAAGAAGAGAAGAGCAGAAGATGAAGTGCACATGTCGACGGACGTGAAGCAGAAGCAGAAGAAGGAGAAGAAGAAGCAGCCGTAGTTGCCGTTGGTCAGACCACCGAGAGGAGAACACACACTGAAGACTGAGGACTGCTGCCGCTGTCGCTGACACGACTGGTGAACCTGTCTGTCGATCCTGCTGATCCCCTCTTCGCCTCTCTCTCTCTCTCTCTCTCTCTCTCTCTTCAGGCAGAGACAGGCATCACGAGATGGTGATGCTGATGATGGCAATGCTGATGATGGGAATGCTGATGGTGGTGGTGGTGGTGGTAACAGGGAGGAGCTCTTCCCGTTCTTTCTCTCTCTCTCTCTCCCTCTGCCACTAGCGTAATTGGGTATTCAGGTGGTGTAAGCACAATCTCACACACACACACACACACAGGTAAACCGGTGACGGGCAGCTGTACCTGTAGCGGGAATGAGAGAGAGAGAGAGGGAGAGAGAATACTGTCAGTGCAACTTGGCAGTGTGCCTTGCCCAGCAACCGCTGCTATCGAAGGCAGAGAAGGCAAAGAGCAGGCACCGTTTGTTGTCACCGGTGACGGCGATGCTGCTGCTGCTGCCGTTAATCCCTGAAGCCTGTGCCGTACCTGTGCAGTAATTGTAACTTCTGCTGGCTGCTGTTGGAAATCCTCTTCAATCTCAGGTGAGCTGTGGTGAAGCTCCTCTTCTCCCGCGGCAAAAAACAGCAGTCTATACTCTTTTTGTGCCTCTTTTTTGGCTCCTCGCCGTATTGTCTTGCTGTTCTGCTGTCTGTGCTGTTGTTGTTGTTGCTGTTGCCAGATAAGTGGTGGTGGTGGTGGTGGTGGCAGCCACGCAGATGGTCAGGAGGAAAGTAAGCTGTAGCCAAGATGGTGGATGGAGGCCACCTTCTCCTCCATCGCCTCCTCTGATCCTATGAACGCACGTGTGATGATTTGCCGCTGCGATTGTCGATCTTGGAGCAAGTGCATTGTGGTCGTTGTTGTTGTCTGCACCACTAATTGCCACCACCACCGCAACCACTGATAATTGCCACCTGAGTTAGTTAGAGGTAGTAATAAAAAAAAGTTGAGCCTCGGCGACCATTGCTACGGCTCTCCTCTTCTCGCAGATAAATCTGGCAGCCAGAGAATTTGTGTAGCTTGGTTGTTTGTCTTCTGCTACGGCCAAAGAAGGCAATCGGCATCAAAGAAAAAAGTTTAGCCAGTGGTTTTTTTGTCGAGGACTCATGAAAAGCTGTTGAGTGAAAAGATACACGTTAGTTTAAAAAGCTTCTGTTTCCATTCTCAGCCGCCAGGTGACGCGACTGAGGCAATGTTCGAAAAAAGAAGACAAAACAAATCCGAAATGGAAGTTCGCTGCCGTACAATCGTACAACAGCTGCTGCTGCTGCAGATTGCACTCGTAGGCAAATACAGAAAATCCTGCCTAGTTACCGGGGAATTTGGTAGTACTTGAGATTCCACCACAGCTGTTTGACTGCCAGCAATGACTGCCACCAAAGTACCACATGTGAGATCTTCATCCCGATCACCAAAAAGTCACACCTTCCCCAGCCCTGATTTAGACAGATACCTCCTGCTCGGACGATCCTCAAACGATCGTGGCCACTTGTTTGCACTCTCTGTTTGAGCTTGTGCGCGCGCAAATCGAGAAGTGGAGGGGGAAATGAAACAGGCGCTTCTTCCCTTCTTCCATCGTCGTCCAACGTCGCCGCCGCCGTTGAGAGTGAGAGTGAGAGTGAGGAGCGTCTCCTGTCCTCCCTCGTGTGCTTCATCACAGCAGGCCTTCCTCTTTCTTTCTTTCTCTCTTTCTGCAACGACCAACCTAACGGTTAGCCGGCGACAGTCGTCCTCGTTGTCGTCGTTGTCGGCGTCGTGTGGTTAGCAAGCCGGCGTGGTGTGCAAGAGCAGAGAGCGGTGAGGAAAGTCGTCTGTTTTCGCGGCAAACGTACTCTCTCAACAGAGCGGCCAGAAGGCACAACTCTGACGGTCTCTCAGGCTGCTTCAGTAGCTGCTGCTGCTTCTGTCAGAGAGGTGTTGATGCGGAGACGAGGCTTTTCTTCCCGCTTCATAGGCCAAGAAAAGGTCGCTTTGAGGACTGCCCAAAGTTCAAGGTCTTGGCAGGCAGGCAGACAGGCAAAGTGGTCCCCACTAGCTTATTTCCATTGAAGATGATTCTTCATTCTTGATGAAGCCAAGTTTTAGAGTAGTAGTTTGAAATAAATGGTAAATCTCCTTTGCCTTCCCAAATCGATCCTAGAACAACAAAATGAGAAAAAGAACTTTAGAACAGTTAAGAATACAGCAAAAAGAACTACTATAGGCGGGCGCTGGGAAAAGATAGTGAGAGAGAGGAAAGAATCGAAGGACATGCGCCGAAGCAACTACGCCGCCGCCGATGCAAAGCTTCTCTTCTTCATCTTCTTCTTCTTACACGCGTGCACACGCTGGTCATTGGCGCCATCGTTGCCAGCAGCAGCAGCAGCTTCAGCTCCTCAGCTTCCTTCAGCGACGCAAAGACAGCAGAAAAAACATAGACAGACAGACAGACTGACTGAGAGTCGATCACCTCGCTGATAAGCGGCAACAGTAGCGGGGCGCTGATCAAGCAACAAGAGAGAGAAAGAGAAGCCGTGCGCGGGAGACAACGCGCAGAGCATGCAGTTTTCGATGGGGTCACGCGGTCACTGGGATCAGAAGCTAGGGTCGCTGTTGAGGGCAAGCCAAGAGGTAGTTCGAATTTCGAAGGCAGACGCCAGGCCAAGCGAAGCTGCTACGAGGAAGCCAGACCACCACCGTCACGTGACCACCACCACCACCCGCATTCCGTCCTCTACGAGTGACGCAGCGAAGGCGAGCACAAAGGCGGCACACCTTTGTGTGTGAGCGCCAAATGCCAGACACAAAGGAATCACCTTCCCCACCTCTCAGCAGCTTTTCCGTGGGGGCGTTTTCGAAGTCCACGAGTTCCGGCGTCGTTTTCCGCTACCCCGCCGCCGCCGCATCAACATCTAGACGCGGGCGTTCTCGCGCGCGCCACTCGCCGCCGCCGCGTTTGCCTCCTGCCTGTTTGGGAGCGCCTCTGGCGGCAGCCGTCGGCACATCAAGCAGCATCAGAGCAAGTCTGTGTGCCTGTGCCTGACTGTGCTTCTCTCACTCTCTGTCTGTGTGGGTCTTTGCAGCAGCAGCAGCCTCTGTTTCTCTCTCTCACACACTCACACTTGCACAAACTCTCACATCGACGGCAGCAGCAGCAGCATTGGATCTCGCAACAGCAGCGGATCTCTTTTTCTCATTCTGTCATCTCCAGCAGCAGCAGCAGCGGTAGCAGCGGCGGCCGCAGAGCAACTCTCTCTTTCTCTCACACTTCATACATCAACACCAACACTACCACCTCGCTTCAGCAGCAGCAGCATCAGCGGCGGAAACGAGGAGGATCATCTCGGAAGATGATGCAGAACTCCACCACCACCACAATCAGCGGCATCGGCGTCGGCGGTGGCAGTAGCGCCAGCACCAGCAGCACCAGCAGACAGGAGCAGCAATTCGTCCAGGACCTGGTGCAGTTCTATCGAACCCGAGGAGTGAACAAGTAAGTGTTGAGCAGCAGCAGTAGTGTCTTTGCGCTGCCGCCTGCCTGAGCGTCTGTGAGTCGGCGGTGTCTCTGTCGCTGCTGTTGTTGATGATCATCGGTCGGTGTGTGTGTGTGTGTAATCAGCATCAGCAGCGGCAGAGATGCCGCCGCCGCCGTCGCTATCTCCTTTGTTGTTGCTTTTGTTGTTCTTCCCTTGCGGTTGTCTCGCGGTCTGTCCATGCGGCGATGACACTTGCCTTTTCCTTTCTGACAATCATCTCCTCTCTTCTCCTCTTCCCAACCAGTGCCCACGCCAAGCAGTTCGTCGTTCGCCTCAACGGCAAGGTGGTCAACCTCTCCGAGCTTTACTCGCTGATTCTCGAGTGCGGCGGCAGCTTCAAGGTGAATCAGATCAACTTGTGGGACGAGATCTACTGTCGCCTCTTCAAGTAGGTTTATTGTTCATCACTAATGTTCTCTTCATTGTCAGCAGCAGCTTCATTTCATTACTAAACTCACTCTCTTTCACTGTTCCAGGACAACCAGCGTTGGCGCCAATTTCGCCGTTGCCCTGCGACAGGTCTACAATCGCTACCTGCTGCAGTACGAGAAGAACTGCAGCGGCCAGAGTCTGAACTCCGCCGACTACCAGCAGTGGAATGAGGAGGAAGATGAGGAGAAGTGAGTACACATACTTCCATTCTTTAAAGTAAAGTTCTCTTTTCTAATCTATCTCCCCACCACCTCAGCCTCTTTTCGAACACCAACCTGCACTCGAGCGCCCTCGCCGCCCAGGTGCACGCCTCCCGGGCCGACTTGAACAACGTCCTGGACGGCAGCAGTGGTCAGGTGCACAATGACTCGAAGCTCTACTGCTCACTTCTGAGCGGCCTCCCCAATGAGCTCAACTTTGCCTTCAACGTCGCCACCATTCTCAGCAACTGCAATCGCTTCGACTGGGCGGCCGACTACAAGTTCGTCAACGTCCTCCTCGAGTCGATGAAGAGCTACTGCTGCATTTGTGATCAGTTCGAGGAGGACGTCGCCTTTGGCCGGCGGCGGCCGGACGACTACCACCACAACAGCCCACACGACGACGATGAGTTTCTCCACTTTCAGCGACTCATCACCTCCAGTATTAGCACACTTGAAAGGGGAAGGAGCAGTGGAAGGAGAAAAGAGGACGGCAACTCAGCGAGGAATAACGCCACCACCACCACCACCACCACTCCCACACTGAATGGACACTGCACTGAGGAGACGACATCTCCAGCTGATATCTCAATCACCTCCACAAACTCTTCATCCCTTTCATCTTCTTCCTCCTCCTCCTCATCATCAACTTCTTCTTCAGCAGTATCATTTCGGCCGCCGAAGCGAAAAGCGGCGATTGAGTTCACCGACCGGCGGTGCAACTGCTACCGCCAGTTCTGGTCACGCATGTGCCTCGACGAGGAGGTCCTGGCGAGGGTGCTGCTCGACGACCACGACGACGACGACTACTGCTGCTCCCTCGACCTGGACCGTCTGGGCGGCGGCTCAGGAGGAGGCGGAGGCAGCCGGTCAGCAGCAGCCCTCAGCAGTCCCACCGCCTTTGCCGACATTCCCGCGCCGCTGATGAAGAAGATTGAGCAGCGCATTGAGCTTATCGGCGGCATCATTCTCAACATTAGCGTCACCTATGAGCAGCAGCAGCAGCAGCAGAAGGAAGGAGGCGGCGGCGGCGGCGGTGAGCCGAACCGCGTGGCCATGCTCCCCCTGCTGAAGCTTCTCCTGCTGATGGTGCGCTCCACCAGCCCGAGCTACCTGGCGCTGGCGCTGGACATTCTCGCCAACATCGCCCCCGCCCTCTCCTGCTACACGCCGGGGAAGCTGCAGCAGCCACTGTACGCCTACCTGCTGGACGGGACGCTCCGGAGCGTGGTGGAGCTGGCCACCACCAGCGCCCACCTCCACCACACCACCAAGTCGCTGGAGATTCTGGCGCGGTACATTGCCGCCTGCGGCGGCGGAGGTGGTGGTGGTGGATCAGGCGTGGTGGGCGGCGGCGGCGGTGGTGGTGGGGCGGAGGCGAACGCCTTTCTGGAGACCTACTTTGAGAATGTCAAGGTAAGAGGGAACATTTGCTTGGGATTTATTGTTTTTGGTTTTTCTAACCCTTGCTTACCCCCTTCCTCAGCTCTGCGAGCGAATCACGCAGCTACTTACCTGCCAGTACGACATTGCCCTCCTCCTCGCGCTGCTCGAGTTCTGTCTGACGCTGAGCGAGACGCGGCCCTTTCTCCTGGTGCAGAGTGACGGCAAAATTTTGATAAGTACGTCTGCTTTTTTTTGCTTTTTTAAAATGGGTTTTTAACCACATTCAACCCCCTTCCCCTCCCCTCTAACAGAGCTCCTGGTGAACCTGCTGAACTGCGAGGCGAGCACCTACTTCACGACGGGCGCCTTCAGGAAGGTCAAGGTGATTGACGATCGGCCGAGGAGTGAACAGCAGCCACAACAGCTGCTGCAGCAGCAGCCTTCAGTTCAGCAGACAGCAGTCCTGCCGGGCAACGTCATTCCGCAGAATGGCGGCAATGTGCTGATAAACCGACAGCCAACTATGGCCACTACCATGGTCACCACCACCACCGGCACAGCTTCCACCACCATCAACCACACCAATCAACACCATCCTCATCATCAGCAGCAGCAGGTGGTCATTGTCAACAGAGGTCCACTGCCGCCGAATTCGACTCAAGCAGCAGCACCTAACCCTGCTCCAGCAACAGCCACCCCAACGATCGGAAGTGTTGCCGTCCAAAACCAAACGGTAGTAGCGGTGAACCAGCACATCCTCGACAATGAGTCCTTTGCCATCAGCTGGCTGCGCAGCACGTACGAGGACGCGCCGGGGAGCAGCTTCAAGGTGGGCGACATCTACGCGGAGTACCTGAAGCACTGCTGTCGCAATGCGCGGAAGAACGTCATCGCCACGCAGTCCTTTGGCTACCTCATCAAGCGGTGCTTCCCCGCGGTCAACCTCAACAACAGCCTCAACCACGTGGTCCAGGCAGGAGGAGGAGGTGGCAATCAGAACACCGGCACCATCATCGAGGGTCTGGCGGTGAAAGGCGCCCTGGTGGCGCCGGGCGGCCCGGGCGCGGCCGGCGCCACCGCGACCAGCATCATCGGCGGCACCGTCGTCTCGCAGCACCCCCAGCTAATGTCGCCCATTCTCAAGGCGCACCTGAGCACACCGCCTAAGAGTAGTTGTTTAGCAGCAGGTGGGCCGCCTGGCTCTCCGCAGACTCTGGAGCAGCCGACGACGCCGACGACGCCCACCGCTCCGCCCGCCTCAGCAGCGCCCAACAGCAGCACCTCAACGCTGATCAAGAGTCTGCTGGCGAACAAGCTGCGCAACAATCAGAATACGACGCTGGTGACGACGCCCCCGCCGCCGCTCGCGGCGCAGTCCGGCTCGGTGAAGCTGCAGCCCATTGGCACGTCGCTGGGCGGCTCGCAGCCGCTGATTATTGCCAATAATAATAGCAACAGCAGCAGCAGTTCAGCCACCATCGAGTCCAAAGCCGATCTGAAGCCACAGAATGCTCAGCCTCAGCAGCAGCAGGTGGTCTTTGCCACCTCGAACTCCATTGCCGCTCCTACGACCACTTTTGCCAACAGTTACATTGTCCAGCAGCAGCAGCCCAACTCACAGCAGCAGCAGCTCCAGCAGCAGCAGCCAGGACACCCTCAGCCGGGACAGCAGATTCTCCTCGTTCGAACGGTTCTCGCGTCGCAGCCTGGTCAGCAGAGTCCGGTGCGGCTGCTGCTGCCTGCGTCGATGGTAGGCGGCGGCGCTGGCGGCGGTCAGCGACTGGTGGTGCCTGCCGGGGCCACCACCAACGGTCAGCTGGTGATGGCGCCGCAGGCCTCGGTGGTTGTCCAGCCTCAGGCCAATACAGCAGCAGCAGCAAGTCAGCCTAAGGCAGTGCCTACTGCTTCAGCGGTGAACTCCTCCTCCTCCTCCTCCTCCTCGACTATTGCCAACTCTTCGCCCCTGCTGAACGTCCTCCTCGACAAGGGCAAGTTGCCGGACTTTCCTTCAGCCGCTTCCGCCTCTTCGACTACTTCTGCCGCCAATTCCTCAAGTACCTCAAATACGTCCTCCTCCTCAACGACGACGACGACGACCACCGCCTCAGCCGTTGTCGTTCCTTCTCAGACGTCGACCGTCTCTTCTGTTGCTGCTGGACAGCCAAAGATGTACGTTCTCACGACCAAACCAGGGCCGGCGATGACGGCGGCGACGAATGCCTCCACTGAGCCTTCTGCTGCCAACAACAACAACAACAACAGCGTCGTTGATGGCAAGCAACCCAGCTCTTCCACTCCACAGCTGAACAACAACAACAGCAGCAGCAGTGCTCCTCCACTGGTCAACGGAGATGTGGGCGGCGGCAGCTGTGGGCAGAAGCAGCAGCAGCAGCTCGCCAACAGCAACAGCGCCATCAAGCACGCACTGGAAAGCAGCAGCAGCAACTCCAAGGAGGAAGCTGATGAAGCGGAAACGGAGGATGAGAAGGAGGGTGGGCCGCCCAGCGCCAAGAGACTGAAGACGGCAGCTGCAGCAGCAGCACATGCTGAACAAAATGACGGAAGTGGGGAGACGGCGAAAGGGACGCCTACTACTGGCTCTGCAGTGCAGGTGGCCACGAACCACGTCGCCGAGGCGAAGGTGGTCGTGGCGAATGGGACCATGGCGAAGAGTGGTGGTGAGACGGCTGTTTCGGCTGTGACACCTCCTCCTCCTACTGTGGTCACTAATGGGCCGATTCCGGTAGACCAATCCACTACTACCCCCAATGTCAAGAGTGCTTTACCGGTGGAAAAGCAATCGGCTACTACGGGAAATGCGGAGACTTTGACGGCGACTGCCCCGGTTGCAGCAGCTCAACAGCCTCCTTCTGCCGTAGCTCCTCCAGCTCCTGCCACTTCAGCTCCCCCAGCAGCAGCAGCAGCAGCAGCAACTCCAGCAACTCCAAAAACCCAGGCTCAAGCACCACCTCCCCCAGCAGCAGCAGCAGCCCCTACGCCGCCCAAAGTAGAAGCTCCACTCGACTTTGAGTGCCAGTGGGGTGACTGTCGCCGGTAAGTGTTGTGATCAATTTTTTTTCCTGTTGGAACACCTGGTGGTTAAGCCTGTGCTAACCTTTCTTCCTTTACTTTTCTTGACTTTTTCTCTCTCTCTCTCCAGAAAATTCGCCCGTCCCTCTGAGGTGTTTTACCACGTGCACTGCGAGCACATCATGACGGCCTCCTTTCCCGCCGTCAGCAGCTGCCAGTGGGGCGGACCGGAGGGCAAGGGACCGGGCTGTCTGTCGAAGCGGCCGAAGCTGTCACTGCTGACGCACCTTCAGGTAAGAGCAGTGCTGGGTTTGTGTTTATCATCATGGACTTTTAGTAACATGCTTTCTTTGCCGTTTGACACAGGACTTTCACTGCAACGCAAACAACCTCAAGCAGGAGCTGCTGCGCCGGCGGCAGCTGCAGGTGATGGGCACGACGAATATCCTGCTGGCGGCGCCGCCGGCACATCCGGGCTACGCGCAGAACGCCGCCATGCTCGCCATCAGACGGCATGCGGCCAACTTTGCTGTAAGTGGGCTGAAACACTAATGGAGAACACTGTTTGATGCGAGCTAGAAATCTAATCTTCTTCTTTCTCTCTCTCCCCCTTTTGCAAACAATCTCAGCAGGACACTGGAGCCAGCACCGGTCCGCCGCCTAGTCCGCTGACGGTCAGCATTCGCCTGACGTCGGCGCTCATTCTGCGAAACCTGGCGCAGCGATCTCATCTAGTGAAGAAGTAAGCTTCTGTTCTCTCTTTGTGTGCAGCATATTTCCCTAACACCACAATTACCCTCTCCCTTTCTTTTTGTTTGTTTAGATCTTTGGAGCTCTTTGAGCCGCAGCTCTGTGAGATCTCGATAGCGGAGGGGCGCGAGGAAGCTCGAACCATTGCCCAGTGTCTGGCGGTGATTGCCGATCAAGGGAGATGAAGGTGATCAAGACTGCTGCTACAGCTACTCCTGATGATGATGATGATCAGACAAGAAAGACATGACAAGAACCAGACCGTTGCCGACCTCTTTTGCCTAGCTTTAACTTTAACCATTTATTTTTATTATCTTTTTTAAAAATACCCTATCACCCATTCTCACACGCCCTGTACAGACCGACAGACAGACAGATATACTCTCTCTCTCCCTCCTATCACGCATTTGAGCCTCATCACAATTCATCATCAGCACTCATCTTGTGTACAGAAAGAAGCACACTCACCACCACCACCACCAACCAAACACACACACGCATCGTTTTGACTCACTGTGCATTTTCATCGTCTCCACTCCGACTCCTTTTCAAGACCATGTTGATCACAGATCACCTCTCCAGATTGTCATTATTACCATTTATTATTTTTTTTCTCTTCTTCAACTCCTCCTTCATTACCTTTTTCATTGCCTCCCCTCCCCTCTCTCACTCACTCTTGTAAATAAAAGTTCATATCTTCGTTTTTTATTACCCCAAAGATGAGTCTGACAAAAAAAGGTAGCTCCATTGGTTTTCATCACCATTTTCAAAGATGTTGGCCATCGTGTTGCTCCATCTGCTGGCGCCTTCCGTCCTAAGCTTCTGAGTCGCTGCTGTGTTTGAGTGGAAAGCATTGAAAAGCATTGACAGTGAAAGGTGCAATTTGGCTGCCTTTTTCTGCGTCTGCTACTGCTGCCTTCTTCTGTCTCTGTGTGTGTGTGTGTTGTGATGGTATCCGTGGGATCCTCGCTCTCCTCTCTCCTTCTCTTGTATTCTCTCGCTCTCACTTCTCAGTTCTCTGAGCACCGCTTCTTCTTCTCCGAAGCACCACATCACCACCAGTCATAATCTGCTGCTGATGCTGATGCACAGTCTTCTTGAAGCACAGCTGAGCACCACACTTTCACACTTTATCAAGGCTTCATCTATTGGTGACCACCAGCAGACAAGCAGCTCTGATCAGCAGCAGACAAGCATCATCACCAACGCCGACACTGTGTTTTGTATCGACAGTAGACGACGAGTGCCAGCAGTGCACTACTCAGCAGCAGTGTACCAGTACCAGTACCAGTATCAGCAGCAACATCACCAACACACCAGCACCAGCAGCAGCAGTGATCCTCGTCATCCTTCTTGCAGCCATCATCATTAGCAGCAGCCAACCAGACAGCACCTCCCGTATCTTGTACTTCACTTTCTTTCTTGGATTGCTGCTGCTGCTCAAACGTGCTGGTTGAGCTGCTCAGAGAGAAGAAGGAAGGCCGTAGCTGAGCACACTGTACAAGTCAAAAGGTGTGCTTGTTTTCATCTTCATCTTCCCCTTGATCTAGCGTCAATCTTTGCTGAACGAAGTGCAGCGTGCTCTTTCTTTCTTCTTCTATCCCCAATGTGATAATCTTCGCCAACGATATCTACAACTAACTACTACTACTAATCTTTACGGTTCACTCGGCAATACTGCTCTTCCTCCTCCTCCTCCTTCGTTTCCTACTACTTTGTTGTTCATCTTCGTCATCAGTTCTAACTTTCATCTTGAGCCTTCAAGTTCTCTTCTGTTGATCTAGATTTTATTTTTGTTGTTGTTGTTGTTGTTTTAAATTACTTGGTGAGTATGTCTCGATGTTTATTATTTTGTCTGGCAACCTGCCTCCAGTGTGTTTACATTGCTGTAACTGGTTATTTCATGTTCTTTACCCATTTAGAACCACCAACTTTCACTTGGACAGAGTTGTTTGTGGTACAAACGGTGTGGTACTACCTGCTAATTGCGTAAGCCGCATAACTGCATAACTGCAGCATCAGCAGCAACAGCAGCAAACCTTTTCGAACTTTACCATTTTATTGTTCTCTCCACCGCATCCACTCCTCACCGTCATCACCATAACCAACACCAACACAACACCGTCAACACGCTAACACACAACCGTGCCAACGTGTACAGCGCCTAATTTCTGGTGATCAGCCACCGAGAAGCTCATCGAAGTACACACACACACACACACACATCATAGCCAACTCTACTCAGTAGAAACAATAGAGAGAGGATGCATCGAAGTGATGGCCTCGTTCAGCGACGAGTGGCAAATAACAACAGCAATGGCGGGACGGGCAACAACCAGGACAGTGACGGCGGCGGCGGTGGAGGAGGAGCAGGCGTGGACCACGACGGCGGTGAGCCTACCTCCCTCAACGGCGACTATGACGCCTCAAAGGACACTCGTTTCACCCTGATGGAGGAGGTGCTCCTCCTCGGCCTTAAGGACAAAGAGGTAAAGTGGAAACCACACGGTGATGATCATGTGCTTCTATTTCTAAACCTCACACTTTCTTCCAGGGATACACCTCCTTCTGGAATGACTGCATCTCCACCGGACTGCGCGGCTGCATTCTCATTGAGCTCGCCCTGCGTGATAAGATTGAGCTGGAGAAGGTGGTCGGCCGCAGAAGAAGCCTCCTCCTGCGGAAGGTGGTGCTGAAGAGCGCCGAGCTGACCGGCGACACGCTGCTCGACGAGGCGCTGAAGCACATTCGCGACACGGAGACGCCCGAGACGCTGCAGAACTGGGTCGACTACCTCAGCGGTAAACTTCAGCGATTGCCTTTTTGAGGAGGTTTTTCTCATCCTGAACTAATCCAAAAACCTTTCCCCAGGTGAGACGTGGAACCCGATGAAGCTCCGCTACCAGCTGAAGAACGTCCGCGAGCGCCTCGCGAAGAACCTCGTGGAGAAGGGCGTCCTGACGACCGAAAAGCAGAACTTCTTCCTCTTCGACATGACCACCCATCCGCTGATCAACTCGACGCTGAAGAACAAGCTCATCCGCAAGGTGCAGGAGGCGCTGCTGGCGAAGTGGGTCAACGACCCGCACCGCATGGACCGCCGCACGCTGGCACTGATCCTCCTCAGCCACTCCTCCGACGTGCTGGAGAACGCCTTCATCTCCCTCTCCGATGACGACTACGAGGTGGCGATGAGGCGAGTGCGCGAGCTGCTGGAGCTGGACATGGAGGCGGAGGCGCAGAGGCACAGCAACGGCAATGAGATCATGTGGGGCGTCTTTGCGGCGCTCATCAAGTCCAACTGATGCTGAAAAGGAAGCTTTGGAGGTAGACCTTGGCATTTCCGGTCACCTATCCTCCTTTTCCTCCTCCTCCTCCTCCTCCCCCCGAAAATAGTATTGTTTGTACGACAGCGAATTATGGAGCCAGAAGAGCCAGAGAAAGATATATCTATCCGATTCGATCTTTAATACTTTTTACATTCACATCCCCTTTCTCCCTCCCTCCTTCCCTTTCCTTTTATTCTTCCTACTTTTTTTCCTTCTTTTTCCACCCTACCACCAACAGAAGAAGAAAGGCACCAGCAACAGCTTCAAGAACCAGCCCTTAAGTTTCTTCTTCTTCTTTTCCCTCCTCCTTCTCCTCCTCATCCTAGCCCACAACAAATGCAAATAAACACACACCGAGCTGTTCACCAGTGCGACCACAGCAACAAACAAAACAATCTCTACTTTAATTTACACAACAGTGTTTACAAAACAAGTAAAGATAAAGATAACAAACTCCAAGGAGGATGATTAGCTGTTGTGGAAGCCGGTAATGACCGCCTTGATGGACTCAGTGTCAAAGTAGACGTTGTTGCAGTCGACGTAGCCAATCTTGGAGCGTTCATTCTTGCCCAGCCACAGCCCGGGCGGGTTGCCCTCGATGCGGAGGATGAGCACCGTCTCGCCGGCCCTCACCTTCAGCATACCTCCTCCTCCTCCTTCAGCAGCAGCAGCAGCAGCAGAATGTCCCGGACCAGGGACCAGCGCCCTGACCAGGCGCGTGCTATCGTGCAGGCGAGAAAGCCGATTTGCCGACGACGACGAAGTAGTTCCTCTCTGGTCGCGCTTGACAATGCCCGCCGAGAGGGGAATCTCCTCGCCGGTCAGCCGGAAGCGGCGCATCGCCTTCTCCAGCTTCTTCAGGCGCTTCTTCAGCTGCCGCTCCGAGGCGGTCATCTCCTCCTCCTCCTCTTCGCGGGCCTCTTTTTCGCGATCATTCGGTGGAGGGAGCGGGGGCAGCGGCGGAGGCGGAAGGACAACATCGGCGTTGTCGTACACGTTCTCCTCCTCCTCCTCCTCCTCCTCCTGTTCCAGGTACTCCTCGTAGATGGTGCCGTCCTCGTAGAGGGAGGAGGACAGCTCCTCGTAGATGCACTCCTCGCCGTCGTCGTAGTAGTCCTCCTCTTCCGCCTCCTCATCATCAACAACGCCCCTTTTATCGTCCTTTTCCTCTTCTTTATAGTTTGACTCGTCGACGCTGCAGTAGATGCTCTCACTGTCCTCGTGTTTGCCCTTTTCACCACCGCCCCTCTCTTTTGCCTTCTCCGCTTCCTCATCCTCATCCTCTTCGACTTCTTCAAGAAAGGCGGCGTCGTGGTACAGCTCGCTGATGTCATCATCCTCGTCGTCATTTTTATCAAAATTACGGTTGCCAGCCTCACAGTCGTACAAAGTGCTCGGCGAGGAGCTGCTCTGTCCGAGGAGGAGGAAGCGGTGACGGCTTTGGGCTGAGCCGTTGGTCAGCCACCACCTGTTGCTATTCAACTCTGCCGTTGTTGCTGCTGAAGTTGATGATGGAGATGATGGAGATGATATCATCACCTGGTGGTGATCACCACCTCCTTCTTCTCTTCCTTTCTCTCCGGACGGCAGTTCACCGGGCAGCGGCGCCGGCGGTCTGAAGATCAGAATGGGCGTCGGTGGAGGCGTTCTCGTGGGTCGTCGATAAGGCTGCTGCTGCTGCTGTTGCTCCTTTTTCTCGCCGTTACTAAATCCGAAAAAGAGTTGACTAGACAGCCTTTTCCGCCTCGGCTGACTGCTCTGCTCTGTCCCACTGGTGGTCGTGGCCGTCGACTTCAAGCGAATGGAGAGCAGCTTGTTGGAGGCGATGCGATTGATGCGCAGCAGCTGCTGGCGAAAGGAGTGCGCCTTGGTCTTCTTCACCTTCGCTTTCGGAGGTGGAACGCTTCGAGGAAGAAGAAGGCTGTTGTTGTTGTGGTGGTGGTGGTTGTTTGGGTTGCTTGACTGCCCGTTCGGCAGAATGGTCGTCTGCTCGCTGGGGATCAGCAGTGAGGGAAGAAGGGCTGGCTTTTGTGGTGGTGGTGGTGGCAAATTTGGCTCAGTGGCCAGCTCTTTTTGAACTCCTCCTCCATTTGGAAGCACTTCAAGCACTGTCGCTGCTTTCACTTCCTCTTGCTGCTTTTCAGTAATCCCCTTATCAACAACTACTACCACTCTTTTAGTTCTTCGGTGGAGGACACTCTTCCTCGGCTTTGGCACCGGCGGCGTCGACGCACTGCAGCTGCTAGAGAGCGGGGGAGTGGTGTCATCACTGGTGCTATCGTAGAGACTACTTCCATTTGGAAGTCGCAGGGCGTCATAGTCCACCGTTCGCAGGCTGGACTTTCCACTGTACGGCGGATCTTCCTCACATTTTTCCGCTGCAAGGTCACTTTTGTTTTGCTTCGACCCACAGACAGCACAAGAAGGTCTTTTAGAGGAGGCGGTGGGAAATGCTTTGAAGACTTTGGTCGTCGTCGTCGTCGCCTGCTCAAGAAGCTGCTCCCTGAAGGCCTTGTAGTCGAGAAGGAGTTCGTCGTTGCTGTCAGGTGATGATGTTGTTGCTGCCGTTGCCGTTGCTTCAACAGTAGCTCTAAGCTCCGGCTGACTAAAGCTGCGTCCGCTGGCGAGTGGCTGCAGGGCGGCGGCGTGACTGAGGAGCCGTCGCTGCTGCTGGAGAAGACCTCGCAGGCGCTCCAAGTTGATCTTTGGCGGCGGCGGCTTTGCTGCTGCTGCTGCTAAGGACTGTGTTGTCACCGAAGTTGACAGCCGCTCAGTTGAAGTGGAGTCCATTCTGGTCTAGGCTATCTAATCATTTCGTTGAAGAGGGGGCCCATTTCAGTTGAAAGAAGGGTGGTGTAATCCTCACAATGACACCGTCGGTAAGAGGAAGAAGGAAAGACAATGACGGCCTGACGGAACGGTAAAGAAGTTGAGCAGCGTCAAAGTTGGCACTGAAGTTGAGGCGGCAGCAGCAGCAGCAGCAGGAGAAGCACTCTGAGAAGAGTTGAGATGCCAAATTTAGCCAGTAAAGTATCTCCTCCTCAGTCGATCACCACCACCATCACAGACACTCTCGTGGTCGTCGCCGACAACAGCTCAGATCGTACTCAGTGGGATCCTCTTCTTCTTCGCTGACTTCTTCTTCGTTCCCAAGAAGGGCAATAGAGCCTCAGCAGCAGCAGCAGCAGCAGCAACAACAGCTCGTTCATCGCCGATTACGCACTTGCTGGGCAACAAGAAAACATGAAGACACAGGTGAGCAAGGAAGAAGAAGAGAGAGAGACTGCTCCAAAGCTGCTTCAGGCGGTGGGAGAGAGAGGGAGGGAGGGAGGGAGATGTAGTGAATTGAAATGAGATCAAGCGCTTCAGCATCTCAGCGTTTTCAGTGCTTCGCCCATTCGATGGCCTCGAGACGCTGTTGCTGCCGCTGTGCTTTTGTTGAAGAAGAAGAAATGGTGAGAAATGGTGAGAGAGAGAGAGAGAGAGAGAGGACGGCCGACGCAAACTTGTGCCGCCACTCTTCCACTTTTCCTCTTTCTTTCTCTTTCTCATAACGGTCAGGCATAGTGGTCAGTCTCTGAATTGTGTGAAGAGTGTACATCAGCAGCAGCAGCAGCGATAAATTGGCCAGCGGCTTTTATTAGATGATTGCGATAGTGATGATGATGGCGGTGGTGATCAGAGAAGGTAAAGAGATACAAAATTGCTCTTATCGATGGCTGCTGATATTTGCATGAGGTTGGTTCTGGTAGTGCTGGGGACTGATGTTTTTGTTATTAAGATCACCACCACCACCACCATGCAGTAGATACTTGCAAATGGCCACATTGGAGGGCTTCAAGGAGGAGAAAAGAGCAAAAGGAGAAGAAATTGGGCGAAGAAAGGCGTTCTTGAACTGCTGCTGCTGCTGCACTGAGGTTGTAGTCGCCGTCAAAGTGCTCGTCAAAGTCGGCGGCGGCGGCGGTCGTTGCACGTGAACTTGACGATGATCAAGGTGAATGCTGCTGTTGTTGCTGTTGTTGTTGCTGCTGCTGCTGCCGTTCCTGCCGATTTTCCTGTTGACAGCTGGCAGCTGGACAGCGGACACTTCCGACAAATTGAAGACGGCTGCTGCTGCTGACGGCTGCTGCTGCTGCTCCACTTGAAGATCACTTTCCTCCTTCTCCGCCTGTCCATCATCATCTCGGTCTTCACTGGAGCACTTCTCCAACTCATGGTCTTCGAGCTCGATAGTAGTACTTTGCAAATCACAGTTCAAGTTGTTGGTGATGGTGGTGGTGGTGGCAGTGAAGGTGTCGCCGCTCTGGCGCTGACTGACGCTGACGACCTCAGGCGATTGTTTGTCGCTCTCCTTTTCCCCCTCTTCTTCTTTGACCACTGTTTGATTATGACCAATGAATTCCTCCTCCTCTTCTTCCTCCTCCTCCTCCTCCTCCTCCTCTTCAGACAGCTCGGCAATGCCGGCGACCATCTCCGCAAAGAGCTCGTTGACGGGAAGCCCTCCTCCTTGCTTGCAAATGTCCGCCACTGCCACGCCTCCCTTGTGTCCTCCTCCCAGTCCTCGGCCCTCGTAGAAGACCGCCCAGGGACTGACGGTGAGCGGCAGGGTCAGTGGGCGCACCTCCAGCCCCGGGTACTGGGCGCGAATCGCCTCAAAGGCGGCCACGTCCGCCTCATTGCCGAGCAGTGTGATGGCCAGGCCGGCGGAGCCGAAGCGGCCCGCCCGGCCCACCCGGTGCAGGTAGGTCTCGCCGTCGAGGGGCACGTCGACGTTCACCACCAGGTTGACCGACTCGACGTCGATGCCGCGCGCCGTCAGGTCGGTGGAGATGAGGAGGCGGACGCGGTGGCGGCGAAAGGCGGCGATCGCCTCGGCGCGCTCCCGCTGCGCCATGTCGCCGCTGATCAGAGCGGCCGTCCACAGAGGACGGTCTGCTTTGCTGCTTTTCGAAGCAACAGCGCCGGTGTCGGTTTGCTGCTGCTGCTGCTGCTGCAGCCGCTCCAGCAGGTACTTCGCCCTCGTCTGGTAGTTGCTGAAGATCACTGCCTGGCGAAAGGTAATTGCCCGCAGCAGCGCCACCAGCGGCCCGATCTTCGCCTCAAAGTTGAGGTAGTCGAGGGGGTGGCCGGCGGTGCGGTGCACCAGCTGGCTGACGCCCACCAGCGCCGGGCTGTCGGCGGCAAGGCGGACCAGCGCCGGGCCGCCGCCGCCGCCATCTTCAGCAGTGTTGGCCATGTACCGGGCGAGGAAGAGCGTCAGCGGCTCGCTGAGCGTCGCCGAGGTGACGATCATCTGCTTGCTGGCCGGCAGGCGGCCGTAGAGCTTGTCAATCTGCCGGCGGAAGCTCTCCTCGCCGACCAGCTTGTCGCACTCGTCGAGGACCAGCAGGCGAACGGCCGCGGCGGGGAGAAGGTCCATCTCGAGGAGGCAGCACAGGCGGCCCGGTGTGCCGACGACCACCGCCGAGGTGGCCAGCTGGCCGAGGTGTTCGCTCACCTTGGTGCCGCCGATGGCCTTGTAGCAGGAGAAGGGGGGCAAACCACGGGAGCTGGTGGTCCAGGAGCTGGTCAGCGCGTCGATGATGCTGCCAATTTGCAGGGCAATCTCCCGCGTCGGCGCGACGATGATCGCCATCGGCTTTGAGGCGGCGGCGGCGGCGTCTTCTGCAGCCTCCGCCTCGATGAGCACCATCTCCAGGGCGCAGATGACAAAGACGAGCGTCTTCCCGGTGCCCGACTTGGACTGGGCGATCAGGTCGATGCCCAGGCGACCCAGTGGAAGCGCCGTCGACTGAATGGGCGAGGGACGGGTGAAGCCACATCGGCGCAGGTCCTCCACCAGTTGGGGGTGAATTTTGAGCGACGAGAAGGTGGTGGTGTTGCTGTTGTTGTTGACGGAGTTGCTGGCGGTAACAGGAGTGAACTTTTTCACGCGGTTTGCGGCGGCGGTCGAAGTTAAGCCATCACCTGCTGTGGTCATCATCAGCTTCGGCGTGATAATCTCCACGCGCTGCTGCTGCTGCTGCGGCGGCTGAAGGCTGATGTCCGTCGACCTCCACACGTCCGCATTGGAGAGGTCATGGGCGAGACGGTGGGAGTTGGGAGCATCGGTAGCGGCATCTCCCTCCTTTGAAGCCATAGGGTGGCGGAAATGGAACACTTTGGCGAGGGAGAAGGAAGAAAGATTGCGAAGAAAAAAGTTTCGCTAAAAAAAGACAAGCGGCGTGAAAAACAAGTCAAAACAAAACATGTGATTTTTTTCATGTGGCGATGACTGCGCCACCTGTCGATCGAAAAGTCAACCCTCCAAAAGCATCATCGACATTTTGATAAGAAAGCCTTTATTCTCGAAGTTTTGATCATTGCAAAATGGGACAATAAAAAGTTGGTTGGTTGGTTGGATTGCACCGGCCTTTCCGCCATCACTCCTCTTCCTCCGCCACTTTGACCACTGCTTCCTCCCCTTCCTCTCCTCCCTCGACCTTCTTGGGCCGCCTGTAGGCGACCACCTTGGGGCGGTACTCGTCAAAGAGGCGCAGCAGCTGTTCGGTGATCTCCCGCCGCTTCGCCGTCTCCTCCTTGGCGGCCGCCACCAGGGAGAGCACCAGCTCCTGGCTGGCCTTCAGCGGCGCGTACACCTCGGCGGGCACCAGCGGCGGCGCGAGGGTGGCGAGAATGGCGGGCAGCAGCTTGCCGCTGGTGTGCAGCATCGCCTCGTGCGTCGCCTGAAAGACGAGCATCACCGCGATGTGCAGCCCCAGAATCGGGTCCCGGGTCTCAGACTGCTGCTCACCTCCGGCGACCTCCTGCAGCTGCAGGAGCAGCAGCTGGCGGTGCTCGGAGAGCAGCACCTTCTCGCGACGCCTCTCGACGCCCTTCTTCTTCGCCAGGAGAATGTCCAGACGAGGGCAGGCGGCCTCGAGTTCGGCGAGGAAGGTGGCGATCTCCGCAGCGGCGAGGGCGCTGTTCAGCCGACTCAGCGAGTCGCGCACCTCCGCGTCGCCGATGCGGCCAATCACCTTGGCGCGGCCTTCATTGGTGTTCGTTTGAGGACCTTGTTGGTCACCTTGTTGTTGCTGTTGTTGGTGGTCAGTGGAAGAGAATGCAAAGTAGGCGAGCAGACTGTTGACCAGGTCAGCGCAGAGCGTCCGCTGAAGGTACCTGACCAGCTTCGACTTGAGGTCCGCTGGGGAAGAACAGAAAGACAAAGAAAGACAAACAGACAACAGATTTAGATGCTTAAGATGCTTTGTAAATCGCTTTGCAAAAAAAAGTTCTCTCCCACACTTACCCGACTCAAAGACCTGGATGCCCTTGTCGAAGAGCAGTATCTGCGCGTACGCCTCCACGGTGGCCTTCTGCAGCTCGGCGAAGGACATTCGCTTCGGCTGGTTGGCCGCCGCCGCCGCACTCGCCGAGACAAAGACCTCCCGCGCCGTCGCCTCGTAGGCGCGCTGCAGGTCCTCGGCGATCAGCGCCGCCACGCCCTCCACCAGCGCCTCAGAGACCTCCTCGCCCCCGCCTCCTCCCTCCATCTCTTTATTTCTGTTTGCCGTTCCCTTTTCGGCGGCCAACTTCTTGCTCAGCAGCTGGGTGATCTCCTCCAGCGACATGAAGACCAGGGACTTCTTTGAGGAGGAGTTCTGATCGTCGTCATCGTCATCGTCGCCACCGCCTCGACCTCCTTTGCCACCAGTCTTGTACTTCTTCTTCACCGCCTTGGTCTTCACTTCCCGGCCCTGGGCGTTGCCACTGCCGCCACTTCCCTTTTTGCCGCCTTTTTTGCCGCCGGTGGATGGACCTTCAGTGTCTCCTCCTCCTTTGGAGTGCTTCTCCTCGATGGCGCTCTTCGAGGAAGAAGAGGCTTGGTTTTTCGTGGCCGCCGCCGTCTTTGAAAAGTACGCCAGAAGGTGGCCGTTCCTCAGGGCGGCCTCTGCCCGCTTCTGCCGCTCCTCGGCGAAGAACTCCTTTGCCCGTTCGAGGAACTGCCGACTGACGAGGATGCCGCCGTCCTCGAGGAGGACGCACTCCTTCTCTAGAAGAGCTTTATTGCCGCCCGTCTCCAGCGTCCGCCGAATGAGCAGCTCCGCATCGGCGGCGGTCAGCACCGAGGGGAGAATGTCGAGGAGGTGGGAAAAGGAGCCGCTGGCCACCACCTCCTCCGCCGTGGTCTCAATCTGAAAGGCCAACAGGCGGTCCACGGCGCACTGGTTCAGGTAGATCAGCTCAGAGGAGGAGGAGGAGTTTGTGCCACTGCCGCCGCCAAACTTCTTCTCGAGGAAGGCCCGGCCGTTGGAGATGCCCAGCTTCGCCAGCGTCGAGTAGTCGAGGTAGCGGTTGTGCTTGTAGAAGCTGACCACGTACTCCTGCTGCGTCTTCGAGTACACCTCGGGAATGAAGGTCGGCCCGGAGACGGTGCCGAGGATGCGTCGCCTGCTGAGCAGCGTCTCGAGGGTGGCTGAAAGTGGCCCGGAAAGTACCGAGGTTAGAAGGTAGAAACAAATAGAAATAGAAATGGAGCTGTGTATAAACGACCCCTTACCGGTGAGAATCTTCTCGGCGATGCCGTACCGATTGACCACCGTCTGCAGGGCGATGGGCCGCGTCAGTGCGCTGAAGACGCCGATGACCTTCGCCTCGAAGCGCGCCAGGTAGTCGTGGGTGTAGAGGACGCGCGCCTCCCGGTCCAGCTTCCCTTTTACCAGCACGTCGAGCCGCTCCTCCAGGAGGTTGAGGAGAAACTCCGCCGGCAGGTCGTAGCTCTTCGACAGCTCCGAGACGGCCACCGTGCCCGCCTCCTGCAGGTGCAGGTCGATCTCCGCGGCGAGGGCGTCCTTGAAGTCGCGGCTAATTAGCTGCTCGAGGACGAGGCTCACCTCGCCGCCGCTGGCCGTCCGCACCAGCTGGTGCGCCTTCGCCTCGATGTGGCTGTAGTCGACGTTGAGGAGGCCGACCAGCTCGGAGATGGCCACCCGGCCGCCGGCCGCGTAGAGTTCGTTTTCGATCTCCCGCGTCAGCTGATCCCCGGTCAGGTACTCCTTGCCGTCGTTGGTGAAGATGACGTCCAACAGCTTCATCTCGATCAGCCGCTTGACGATGTCGACGCAGTTCCGCTCGGAGAGTCTGGGTGAAAAGTGAAAAGGGGTGAGATATATTGAAACTGCAAAGACTTCTCGAAGTTTGCTTACTTCTGCACCGAGCTCATCTGCTGCGTTCGCTGGAAGTCCATCGCCAGCTTCTTCACCTCCTCCCACTCGCTGGAGGCCATGGTTGCTGCTGCTGTTGCTGTTGGTGCGGTGTTCTGAAGTGATCACTCAACAATGAAGGGGTGATGATGATCTGGGGGTGGTGATGGTTACGCAAAGATGACTTTCTTTAATGGATGGATACCTGTCTCAAGAAAACAACGTCAACAGATGTTGATGCGTGGACACAGCTGCTACTGCTGCTGATGCACACGACGTGTACGACAACATTTTTTTGCCAGCAAACTCGTATTTTTTTTCGACACACTTAGCTGCTCGCAGCGGCACCTGTTGGCGGACAGGAAAATCTCTCATCCTCGATCGTGGATTCCATTTGTGGGACTTTGTGTTCAGCAATGGATTCTTAGGAAAATGTTAAAAGTAGTCTCAGCAAAAAGTTTTTAGAGCTAAAACTTGAAATTATCTTTCATAAACTGAACATCTTGCAAAAGCAAATAGCATTTTTGCCATTTCCGAATAACAATGCTGATGAAAAGCTGGACTAGAAAAACCCTGAACAAACTCCAAAACTCCTAGTTTCTCCAAATTAGCCGGAGCTCCGGTACACCTCCTCCTCCACTAACTTCATCATCAGGACCAATAAAGATCAGCAGCTCTCCCGAGAATGACAAATTACATTGTGTAGCATTGAGGAGAGTGCAGTGCAGTGGCAGCAGAGGATGGCTATATATAGCCGATGGAGCACCTTCCCCTGTCTAAAAGGGCACTCTCTCTTGAGAGAAAGAGAGACGGTCTTTGTCTTGAGAGCAGAGAATCCTTGGCTTCCCTTTCCCTCCTCTTTTTGTTCAGTCTGGCGCCCACTGAACCCGAAGAGTGGAGGAGTTTAGGGCAGTAGTAGTGCGGCAGAGGAGAGAGGAGAGAGAGAGGAAAGAGAGGAGAGCAAGAGTACGCCCGGGCGTTGGGCGCCGCTGATCGGCCAGTGCACTCTGCCTGCCTTCCTCTCTGTCTGCACTTCGGCTGCTTCGGCTGCTCTTCCCACACAGTGAAACAGAGTAACAGAGATCGGCAGACGATCTTCCGAGGCACACACCGGCACTTCAGAGGAGACACCGGCCGACACCGGCCGAAAGTGCAAAGGAGGTTTAGCTGCTTCGAAATGGGAAAAGACCGGAAAGGGGCGGATGGAGGGGAGGGAGGGGGCATCTTCATCAGACCGAGAAATAGAACATTAGGAGAGCTTTGAATTCTAGATGGACTCGTTTGAGTTCAATAGAAAGTAGTAGTTCCAAGGTAGGTAGTTCCAGGCCCCAGCACCATGGTGCGCGGCTGTCCGGATGGCCGGCGGCGGCGGCGGCGGCCATCGATGGTCTGGGCAGAAAAGAAGAAGCAGGCAGCAAAGCTAGCAGGCTAGCTAGCTGGCCAGGCCAGGCCAGGCCAGGCTGGCTTCTGTTGTTTGGCGGCGACGGCGGCAGCGACGACCGCCGCCGCCGAAGTACTCGTACGTCCTCTACGCAAGTTTCGAGCAGCAGCGGCAGCAGCAGCAGCAGCCAGATAGAGGAGCCTTTGACTATGTAGCCAGTTTATTTGTCTACGGACACACACACACAGACAGTGAAAGAGAGAGAGAGAGAGAGAGATTCATACACTTACATTACAGACAATATCCCTGCTCTCCCTCTCTTTCCCTCTGTTCTCTGTTCTTCCTCTACTCTTCAGGCGACTCTGTTTTGATGTGGAACTGAGCATCACCACCACCACCACCACCACCGCCATCAGCACCACACCAGACGTCGATCGATTAATGTTTTGGTTGTTGTCGTCACCCTACAACTCCTCCTTCCCCTCCACCGCCACCGCCGTCTCTGGAGCGCTAACATCATCATCACCATCTGCATCATCACCTCTTTGCTAGAGGCTAGTATCGAAGTGGCAGACGACGAAGCCGAACGGCGGTGGACTTTGTCAGTGGGAATTGCATTCCTCCTTCTTCACTGAATGGGAAGAAGAAGAGGGAGATGATCAGGAGGAGGGTGAAGATCGTTGCTGATGCATTAGCATTGCCGCCGCCGCCATCACCACGACTCAAAGTACAAACCAAAGTAGCAGAAAGAACCCCCTTTTCCTCATCGTCTACGGAGGATTCCTGAGCAGCAGCAGCAGTAGCAACGTTGTCGTTGTCGCCATTGCCCTCCTATTCTGCAGAGTACAAATCAACGTCGGTTCGCTCCCCTTTGGTTCTATTTCTCTTTCTCGCCCTCTAAATCCCGTCAGTCTTTCAATCATCCATCAGTCTTCCTCACCCTGAAGTACACAGAAGTACCGCTTCTAGTGCATCAGCACCACCTTCTCAAATCTTATCTCAAATCTAAGCCTTCCTCACACTACATCCTCTCTGTTTTTCGCTGAGGCTCTCAAACGCACCAGAAGTTCAAGCCTTTACCTACCAATCCTCGTCACATTTTCCTTTTTGGAAGCATCAGCATTTTGTTTACCTACCTCTTTCTTCAGATCTGATTATTCGGATGACCAACTCTCCTGTCGGTCGCGTACTACTGCCGTTGTCTGCCGTTGTTGCCCGCTTCACCCTCCTTGAAGGTGCCTGCTCGATGCTGCCCACCATCAGCGGTGTCATCCAGCGCCGATCCGCCCGCAGCCTCAATGAAAGAGAAGACCGCCGAGAAGGACTGCACCACCGAGGGCCACCGAAATAAGGTTGGCCAGTTGGAGCATCAGCATCATCAGCCGCAGCACAAGACACATCATTCACCCGCCTCTTCCACCACCACCCCCACCACCTCATCCACCTCATCTTCATCTTCGACTTTGACGTCGACTTCATCAACCTCGGTCAAAGCCGCCGCCGCCGCAGCTGCTGCTGATCGACAGCATCACCACCATCACCACCACCAGCAGCATCATCATCATCGTCATCATCACCACAAACCTTCATCGAGTGGAAAGAAAGCCTCATCCTCATCCTCATCGGCCACCTCGAGTGGCGCCAGCAAGAATCCTAGCAGCAGCAGCAGCAGCAGCGGCGCCAACAGCACTCCGCAGATTGCCTTTGCCGTCGGCAACAGCAGCACTTCCCAAAGCAATAGTACTTCTTCCACTCCGGCAAACAATAACACCAGCAGCAGCAATAACAACAACAACAACAACAACAACAACAACTTTGACGATGACTACAACGAATGGGATATTAGCATCGGCGATCTGATTATCGACTTGGATGCAGACATCGAGCAGAGCGAGGGTGACAAGACCGCGACGACGACCACGACGACCTCGGTGGCTGACAGTGCCTCCACCACCACCACCTCCTCCTCCTCCAGTGATAACTCCAGCCCCTCCTCTTCCGCTTCAAAGCTTTGCAGTGAGCCAGTCACATCTACAAGCTCAGCTGCCGCCGCCGCAGCATCATCATCTCCGCCTGTAATGTCTTCGAGTAACCTTAAATCGAGTCGATCCAGCTCCTCCTCCGCTTCTTCCCTCTCTGGTGCAAGTTCAGCTGCCACCGCAGTCCCTGCAGTTGGGAAAACGGCGGCTATCACTGCCAGTGCTCTAGGCAGCAGCAGCAGCAGCGCCAGCAGTTTGGCAGCAGTAGTTGGGGCAACAGCAGCAGCCGTTATCAACAATTCTTCAGCTCTTTCTGCAGCTTCCGGCATTTCCGCCTGTACCAATGGCACCACCAGCAGCAGTGCAAACAGTACGGCGAACAACCATGGCAGTGGTGGCCACCACGGTGGTGGTCATCACCACCGAGGGACTAACAACTCCTCTGGAAGTTCGTTAGCAGCACCAGCCCCAGTCGTCGGTGGTACCGCTTCTGCCTCGACTGCTTCACCAGCATCGCTGGGGGCTACCTCATCTTCTTCCTCCTCCTCCTCTTCAGCGGGGAAAAACTCCACCTCCTCCTCCTCGCACGTGGAGCACCACGCCACTGTGGACAGCAACAAGGGCCTGAAGATGAAGATCAAGCGAAAGAGCATCGGCGGCAAGGGCGGCGTCAGCGAGACGAAGCACGAGATTGTCATCAGCACGGCGACGACGGCTGCAGCTGCCGCCGCCACCGCCGCCGCCGCTGACTTGCTCGCTAAAAACTCGCCGACCACTGCTTTAGTTGGTGGCAAACAGCAGCCTACTCTTTCTACTTCAGCCAGCGGTAATTTAGTTCCACCATCACCACTTTCAGCCACCGCTCTCAATCACAGCAGCAAAACAGCTTCAGCTGTAGCAGCAGCAGCAGCAGCAGCAGTACCACCACCACCACCTGCACTAGGACCTTCAAATTCCAGCTCTTTCACTTCCAGCTCTTCAGCGATAAACCCCACCTCCTCTTCCTCCTCCTCCTCATCCTCTTCTTCCTCCTCATCTAGCTCTGTGATCACTGCCACCACCCTTGCCAACAACTCCGCTGAAACAGCAGCAGCATCAGCAGCAGCAGCAAACGTAGTGCTGCCACTCCCACCAATAGCAGCAGCAGCAGCACCGTCTTACCCACCGAGCACCTCGCAGCCGTCTTCCAGTGGTGGTAGCCAACACAAGCAGTCTTCCTCTAAGCACTCCAGTGGCAAAAGCGGCGGCAGTAGCAGCAGCAAGAATGGGGGCGGAAGTTCTCATCGAGAGAAGAAGGAAAAGGGCGGAAAGGGCGGTGAGAAACAGCAGCAGCAGCAGCAGCAGCAGCAGCAGCATGGCTTGTCCACGACGACGACGACCACGAATGCCTCCTCGTTGAAGTTGGTGGTCCCCTCTTCTCGTGGAGGACCACTGACCACTGATGACCAGTTGCCACTGCTTGATAAAGGTAGTGCGCTTGACTGTCTTCTTCTAAGCATTTTAGTTTGAGATTAACTTTCCTTATTTCACTCTTTAGATGTCCTAGCAAACTCCTCCTCAAATCACCTTCGACCGCCCGGCATTCCACCTAAATTAAAGTTTTCATCAGCATCGGCTGTTGCAGTTGGAGTAGCTGGAACGGGAAAGCTGCTGCTGCCTTCCACTGCAACTGCCACAGCGACTTCTTCCCCTTCTTCCTCCTCCACCATTTCACCAGCATCAAGTCAAACTGTGATTTCCCAAAAGCCCACTGATGACACAGTGACTGCCGCCTCATTTGCAGCAGCAGCGGCAGCACTTACCAGTCGGTCATCGAGCGCCTCCAATCCGACTAATCCAAAGAAGAGCAGGGCGGGAGATGTAAGTGAAAGATTTGAGATTAAGGCAGTTGAAGCTGGTGAAACAAGCACTTAAATATCCACGTTTTATTTTTACTTTGCAGGTGGACAAGAACATTGCGGAGAAGCGCAGCGTCGGCACCTCAACCAGCATCGCCACGCTCACCGAGCCGGACTGCCTGGGGCCCTGTGAGCCGGGGACCAGCGTCACGCTGGAGGGCATCGTCTGGCAGGAGACGGAAGGAGGTAGGGGCTGCTTAACTTCAATGCTATGCTTTGACTTACAAATTTTTTTTCCATTCTTTCCCGCAGGCGTGCTCGTGGTGAACGTCACCTGGCGCGGCAAGACGTACGTGGGCACGCTGCTCGACTGTACGAAGCACGACTGGGCGCCGCCGCGCTTCTGCGAGTCGCCCACCAGTGATATGGAGTCCAAGTCGGGGAAGAGCAGCCGCGGAAAGCGGGCTCGCAGCGGCGCCTCCGCTGGTGGTGGCTCTGGCGGTGGTGCCGGTGCTGGCGGCGTCAGCGGAGGCCTCGGTGGCCTGGGCGGCGGCGGCAGCAGCTTCGGCGACAGCTCCCTGCTGACCGGCATTGACACGCGATCGGTGACCACCAGCAAGCTGCGCAACGGCAAGGGCCGGCGGACGGCCAACTCGGGCTACGTGCCGGCGGTCAGTCCGGCGAAGGGCGGCCTGCAGGAATCGTCCTCCTCCTCTGGAGGAGGACTGCAGCTCAACAGCGCAGGCTTCACAGGCTTTGGACAACTGGGCAACAGCCTGAACAACTCGGTTGGAAACAGCAACAGCAACAGCAACAGCAAACGAAAGGGCCGGCCCGGTGACCTCGATCTGTCCTCAATGGACGGCGGCGGCGGCAGTGGCGAGGGCTCGAAGCGAGGTCGCACCTCCAGCTCCGGTGACGGTGGCCACTCGGCCTGTTCGCCGGTGCTGATCGAGTGTCCGGAGCCGAACTGCTCGAAGAAGTACAAGCACATGAACGGCCTGAAGTACCACCAGTCGCACGCCCACTTTGGCAGCGCCTTCACCGTCATCAACGACTCGCAGGAGAGCAGCAGCAGCAGGGCCTCGGCGGCCACCACCGAGGCCTCCTCCTCCACGGTGGGCGAAAAGGAGGATTCCGCCGGAAGCCTGACGCTGCTTCTCTCGGAGGACGCCGACTCGCTGACGGACATGGTCGATGTGGGCGCTGCTGCTTCTTCTTCTTCTGCTTCAGGTGGAGTGGTCGATGGAAGCAAGGCTCTCAACTCCTTAGATTCTGCTAGCAGCGCTCTGGGTGAAAGCACCGATGGAGTCACTCAACCACCACCACCTCCTGTGCGTGATATTCCTCCACTGGGTGCTGGTGGTGGTGGTGGTCCGACGATCGTCGACGAAGGCAGCAGCAGCAGTCACCTGAATGTCGGCAGTCCCGCATTTTCGGACATTTCCGATGACGCCTCGGAGCAGCAGCAGCAACAGCAGCAGCAGCAGCAACCGAATCAGCCCACTTCAACTAATTCTGCGGCAGGAAGCACTACCAATAATAATAACGAGCTTGGATCGACACAGTCATCCAGTACAGCAAACCAAAGCAGCACCGCAGTGGTCTCTCCTCACTCTTCCTCCTTTTCGGAACAGCAGCAACCATCGTCTTCACAATTACCACAACCTCCACCTTTGTCATCCTCCTCATCCGCTGAGCAGCAGCAGCAGAACTCTACTTCAGAGTTGAATAGGACGGCAACATCTTCAGCATCCTCTTCGACTGCGCAGCAAGGACTCACGCCACAGTCACAAATGCAGACATCACAACAACAACAACCACAACAACAGCCACCACCACCACCACCGTCTCAACTTTCCCTCCAACAACAGTTTCCACCGACCAGTCACAGCGGCGTCGGCGGCGGCTTCTCCTTTCCGCCCTTCTTTCCGCCCGGACAGAGGCCTTCCTTCCTGCCACCGACCACTCTGGCGGAGGAGTACTTTCAGCAGCAGCAGCAGGCAGCACTGGCGGCAGCGGGACTGGGGGTCAGGACGCCCAATGGCGGCAATCCTAATACTAATCCTAATGACCCGTCTTCGAGGGCACCCTATGGCGCCTCTGAGGCCGACCTTTATCCGTTCTACCGATACGATAGAGCCTCCGGACTGCCAATGCCAGCAGCAGGACTTGCTCAGCCTGCTCTGCTCCAGCATCTAGAGCAGCAGCATCAGCAGCTCTTTCATCAGCAGTTTCATCAGCACAAATCCTCGAGCGGCAGTCCGAACAAGGACAAACAGGACATGAGCAAGAGCAGTGGCGCTGAGAAGAACGGCAATGACGGCTTCAGTAACAACAACAACAGCAGCGGCGGCGGTGGTGGTGGTGGTGGTGGTAATAAGCCGCCCATTCAAGAGCTGCAGAACTTGAAGAATCGAATACAGAACTTTGCCTTTGACCAGGGGCCGCTGTACTCGGATGCTCAGAAGCAGCAGCAGCAGTTGCAACAACAGCAGCAACGGTCCTTTCTGGAGACTATGAATCAGTTTGGACCGGGAAGTTCAATCGAAAAGTCTTTTGAGCAGCAGCAGCAGTCAAAACCATCAAGGCAGCATGAGAAGCAGGGAAGTTCCTCTTCAAGTTCCTCAAAGAACAATCACCACCACCATCAGCAGCAACAACAACAACACTCCCATCACTCGCCGCATACAAAGAACATGGGCAAACAAGAACAGGATAATCGAGGTGGCGGAAGTAACAGCAGCAACAACAACAACAACAACAAAAGCTCCAGCAAAAGCTCAAGCAGCAGCAGCGGCAGCAACAGTGCAGCAGATGAAGGCGTGAAGCCGACCATGGAAACGACCGGTCCGCCGCCGCCTACGAACGGCTACTACTACAATCCCGCCTACCTGCCGCCGCACACTTTCCCCGGTCATCACGCCCATCCTCATGCGCATCCTCTGGCGACGCACTATGACCTTCTCCGCGCCATGGCGAGTGGAGGTGGAGGAGGAGGTGGTGGTGGTTCACCCTATGGACCGCCACCGCCACCACAACATCATCCGGGCTTTCTTCAGGCAAGGTTTGGCGGACCGGGAGGAGGTGGAGGAGGTGGTGGAGGAGGAGGTCCTAGTTCGATGGACGGCAACAGTCCTTTACAGCAGCGATCTTCCTCTGCTACTTCCGCCGCCCCCTCGCCGACCACCTCGACGGCACCGAAGGCGTCCTCTTCCTCCTCCTCCTCTTCCTCGAACGCCCCTTCAAACTCTCATCAGCAGCAGTTTAGCGGCAGCTCAAAAGACGGCCGCTCTAGCAGCAGCCTTCTCTCGCCGCCCTCCTCCAACAGTCCTACTCACCACCTGAATCACCAGCTGGGTCTGAACCAGCACCAGCACCACCACGCCCACCACCACCTCCTGAGCAACCACCACCACCACCACTCCGGCAGCTACCACAAGCAGTCGCCGAGTAAGCAGGATGGCGGAGGAGGAGGAGGAGCATTCCCCGTCTCTTCGGCCAGTGGCCACCCAGGAGGACCACTGCCGCCCTCCGCTGATCTTCGAAGTACGTTGGCCGGAGGTGGAGGTGTGTCAGGACAGCCAGGAATGCACCTCCCGCCAGTCAGTCAACAGCAGCAGCATCAACCACCACCACCACCACCACCACCTCGACATGCACTTCCGCCGCCCAACCTTGGCTATCCAATCTTCGATCCGTACAGTGGTATGTTTATTCCTTAGAGAAGAGATAGACTCTAATGGCTCCTTATGCCATTATGCACAACTCTAGCGATAGATAGATAGACGTGTAGGCAGAAGGTTTTAATAAGGTGGAAATACAAAAACCGTCAGCATGTTTTGCTAATTTCTGTTCTACGTTTTCGTTTCACCCTCTTTCACCCTCACCCTCACCCTCACCTCGCGCTCATTAATCCCAGCAATGATGGTGAACCACGCCGCCGCTGCCGCCGCCAGTTCAGTGCCGCCGATGCCGCACCCCTTTGCGCCCAAGTGAAAGAGATCTGCTGGAGTGTAGTCAAAGCCTTCTCTCTGTACAAGGACACAAACCCCCGCTCCCGCTCCACACTACCAAAAAATCAATGGCGTTCAAATGCTGTCGCACACTGTCGTGTTGTGTGTGACTCTCTACGAAATAACCGAATCTCTCCTATCTCCTCCACCTTTGCCTTACCACTCCACTACCAAATCTCTCTCTGCACACACCCTCTCTATACATTGTTTTTGCAGAGTATCAGTGCGAATCCGCCCACCACCACCTTTTTTTTCTTTCAGTGATGTACATACTTCCACTCCCTGCCCTCCTTTCCCCTTCCCCCTCTTTTTTACTGTGACACTCGACCATCCTCTGCTTTTTTACCGCTTGAACCTTTCGAGTACTCCCCCCCCCAGCACCTCTTTGCACTCATTCATAACGATCGCTTTTACTCAATATCATCATCATCACCACCATCACCACCTCATTTTCATCTGCTTTGAGGGCGTCATCGATTTCACCTTGCACTATACACTTTGCACTATACACCAACTCGACATACTCGCTCTTTCATTCCGCGCGGCGCTTTTTCATCCTTTTTACAATCTTTCTCTCCCTCTCATTTTTCGCATCACCTCATCTTCATCATCCTCATCCTCAGCAGCAGCAGCAATGCTCCTTCTTTGCTCTTTCTTTCGCTATCGTGTACTACTATTTACCAACTAGCAGCAACTTTTACCTGCAGCCTTTACTACTATTTGTTTATATTTATTATTTATAAGTACATCAGCCCTCTCTTTCTTTTTCTTGCTCTCTCTCTCTCTTGATCAAATCAGATTTTCTGATTGCCCTCTTTTTTTATACAAGCTTACCTTACTTTTCTCTTTTCTTTTCTTCTTTTTCTTCTCAATCTTCTATAATCTCTTGATCGATGTTTGTCACTCCAATCTCTGCGTCAGAGTCTGCGTGAACTGTTTTTTCTATTATATCCCCTCTCCCTATCTCTTTCATTGAAGTATCACTATTTTTATACTGCAATTATTTATCGTCTTCTGCTTCTACCGAACAGACACACACATTCAATTATTGACGAGATCTTCAGAAACAAAACACACACACTTATTTACTACTTATTTTGTACTAACTACCAGCTTACTTTGTTGTTGTGTAGTTGACCACTTGACGATAACAAACACACACACACACTGATGATAATGATGGTGTGTTTTACAGTACTACACAGTGACGGCGATACCGAGGATGCTCCCTCAACACCTTCGCCTACCTATATTATGACGATGATGATTATGCCTATTATTTTTTGAATAATACTCTCACTTTTGCCCCCTCACTCCTCTACTCTGTTTGCACAAATATCTCATAACATGGCTGCCGAGTGAATGAAGGAAGGAATGAAGGAATGAGCGAGCGGGAACAGACAGCAGTTCTTTCACTAGCACTGATTCAGAGACTAAATACCAAAGAAACCCGATTGTGATGATGCCTATCACACACACACACACACAAACACAGACAGACAGACAGACAGATACTACTACAAACACAGATTCTAGATCGGAACCAGCAAAATATACCTGATTTTTCTTTACTGTGAGTAAAAGAGAAGTTCAACTTTGACTGAGACGAATTGTGCTTGATTTGCTCTGACAGAGGAGGAGGAGAAGAAGGAGGATGTGTGGTATCTGTTTTTGGAACCACTGCCAAAGTAGAGCGGTGGACCGGAGCTGAGTTTGTCCACTCAAAGTGTATGTGGTGTGTGTTTGCACTTCCTGTGTCCACACAGCGGTCAGTCTTGGTGTTTGTTGTTCAACAGTTGCCGTTGTTTGTCGTTGTTGTCCTCTTCATCTCTCTCTCTCTCTCTCTCCCCTCCTCCTCTTGTTTGCCATTTGTTTGCCAACAGCGTCGTTTCGCCTGTCTGCAAATGTGTCTGCCTTCGTTTGTCTTGTCCTCAGCAACAACAGCGGCTAGTTGACAAATGACAAATGGCAGCAGCAGCAGTGCTGCCCGACTTGCTGGCCTACTTCCGTTTGCTTGCTCCAGCAGTATGAGCTTACTTACACACACACACACACACTCTATGGAGCTTATTACCCGACCTGTGGTCAGGCTGCTTCTGCTGCTGCTGCAGCTGACCACAACACCCGAAGACACAGACAAGCACTCAAAGACAATGCACACTCACTTTCACTTAGTTAGCACTTACTGCACCGACACTTACTTAGGAACAAGTGCAGCAGCAGTTCTCTCCCACTCTAATTGCAGCGGCAATTGTTGACTTTTCATTAGCAGTGACAAGACAGTGAAGAAGTGGAGTGTGATGTGTGTGCTCCAAACGACAGTAGTCCTCATCGGGAGCACGCTCCTTTGCACGCTGCTCTGCTCGCCCACACACACACACACACATAGGCGCACAGCAGTCTGATACTAATTGATTCTAATTATTTTCAGCAGCAGCAACAGGAGAAGGCAAAAACGGAGGCTTCAAAACGTCTCAAGCGACGCCATTATTTGCCCCCCTCTCTCTCTCTCTCTATTGTCTTTTGCTAATTTTGAAAGTTTTCTGGCTTCAGCAGCTGCAGCTGCAACTGCAGCGGCGGCAGCAGTAGCTTCTTTTCCGTTACGCTCTTTACTATTCCATCTTGATTAATACACAGCGAACATTTTAACTGCACTTTATCTTTGCTCTGCTTTGAAGGATCTAGCGCGAGTGCGAGTAGTAGGCAATGATGAAGGCAAGCAAGCAAACAAACAAACAAACAAACAAACACGTACGGCCAATTTTACTAATTAGAGCTCTGTTTTATTATACGGCTTCAGTTTCTGTTTCTTAATTGTTAAAAAAATTGTATTAAAAATATAAAACTCTGCTAGCAACGGATGATAGAGAAGTGTGCATGTGTTTGTGTGTGAGTGATTGTGATTGTGTGTCTTGAAGACTAGACTGAAGATGATGGTAGCGGTGAAAAGGTGTAGTTAATGTTTGAAGAGTTGTGACTGGATTCGGTGATGGTGGTGGCGGTGATTGAGCGGAGGATAAAGAGGATGAAGAGGAAGAAGAGGAAGAGACAGTCTGGATTAGACCAGCGTGGACAGCTCCAGCTGATAGTTTGAGGCTGCTGAAATCTGATGTTGCTGCTGCTGCTGTTGGAGGTGCTGAGAGTGGTTGTGGTGATGTTGCTGGTGGTGGTGATGGTGAGGATGGTGGTGGTGGCTAGGATGATGCTGCTGCTGCTGCGATGAAAGGTGTCCTGAGGAAAGGAGCTGTGTCTGATGCTGTTGATGCTGAAGAAGCTGCTGCTGCTGCTGCTGCTGCTGCTGCTGCTGCTGTTGCATGTGCATGGCCGCCTGTGAGTGTCGCAGGTCCTGGCTGGCCTTGGTCTTCTCCCACTGCCACAGGTAGACGTTCTGCACGGAGGCGACGCCGCAGAAGATGATGCCCAGGCCGATTATCAGCGAGGTGACCAGCGCCGGCACCTCGTCGAAGTTGACGAAGGTGTAGAGGATGACGCCTGTTTTTTTTTATTAGGGAGCAAGATTTAAAATGAAAAATTTTGCCTAAAGATCGATGCTCAGCTAATGATACTTACCAGTAAAGAAGATGGGTATGGAGAGGAGGAAGGCGCCAAAGGCGAGCACGCGAATGTGCGACGTTCGCTTGATAAAGTCGGCCGCCCGGCGGACGCCGAAGGGCGTCGTCACCTTGAGCAGCTTCACGATGGAGAGAAACTGAATGGCGCAGACGAAGAGACAGCACAGATTGAGGGCGATGGTCAGCGTGCTCAGGCAGACGGAGATCTGGAAGACGCGCAGGTACTCGTTTCGGTTGGCGCCTGTGTTGGAAGTGCTCAGGCGTTGGTTGAAGTTGGGCGTCACTGAGGAGGAGGAGGAGGAGGAGGAGGAGGCGCCCGGTGACACGACCAGAGAGTGTGCGGTTTTGCCCACCGAAGTTAGCCTGGTGTGGTTTGCCGGTGGGTCTCCAGCAAATGCTTCAGCGAAGCCCAGCGTCAGCGGACAGGACCGCTGGAGGAAGAAGAGCGCCAGGAAGGCGGTCAGCAGCGAGAGGATGCACATCAGAGCCAGCGAGGCGAGGTTCTCCCGCAGGCCGCCGCCCCAGTGCACCGAGGAGCAGGTGGCGCAGGTGTTCACTCGCAGCTGATGGTTGTGATGGTGATGATTATTCGGCTGAACTAGCATCGATGAGGAGGAGGAGGAGGAACCGGTGGCGGCTTCGCCGAGCAACGAAAGAGGACTAGTGGAGGCAAACTGTGCTGCTGCTGCTGCTGCAGGTGCCAGCTGTGCTCCGGAACCAGTGTTTGAGGTAATTCGAGTTGGATCGAGCAGCAGTGAAGTGGAGGTGCTGGTGGTGGTCTTTTTGGCGCTCTGTTGTTGCTGTTGTTGCTGCTGCTGCTGCTGAAGACCAGCGGCGAGGTTGGCGGCGTAGTGGCCACCACCACCACCACCACCACCTGTTGAAGAGGTGTTGTGATGTCCTGCTGAGGAGAGGTTGTAATGCGGTTGCTGATTATGATGGTGATGAAGTGTTGAGGAGCTGTTCAGTACAGGGTTGAGCGTTGATGTGGATCGAAAGTGGGAAGTACTGTTGTTGCCGCCAGTGTTGGCGATATGGCCGTTGCTGGTGGCGCTGGTGGAGTTTATCCTAAAGGGATTCGTCGAGTTGTTGGAGTTGTTTTGAGGCGAGTTTCCGCTGCTGCTGCTGCCGCTGTTTCCGCCCACCACCAAAGTACCGCCGGAGATGGTGGCCAGAGAGGTGGGCGAACTTTGGTGGTGGTGGTACTGCAGCTGACTATCATCTGCTTGGCCCGAATTGTTCTCCAAAACTGATGACTGCTGGTCGGTGTAGCTGGGAGTTGCCGCAGCGCCTCGCAGCTGCTTGTAACCGGTGGAGATGCCGCCATTTCCGTTTCCTGAGAGTCCAGATGCATGAAAGTGCTTTAGAAAAGCTGCTGCGGCGGCGGCGGCTGCATTCTCATCAGCTGTCGCAGCGCTCTGCTGGGTGCTGTTTTTGGTGCTGCCTCGTTTTGCCATTGCCGTTTAGTTTAGATCTGAAGATGAATGGGAAAAATGGTATTAGGAAAAAATGTTACATATTTAAAAAAAACTGTTGATCGATCTAGGAGGCTTTTTTGATTGATTGATTGATTGATTGATTGGTGGAGTGGACTGACTGATCGAGTGCGAGCCCGAGTGCGATCGATTTGATGCTGCGCCACACATTTCTCAGTAAAGTATTGCCCGGCATCGGCATTATATTGCGCCCATTGTCAGTCGCCAAAAAATGCGCCTGCTGATGAGTGGTGAATGAATGATAGCTGCAGCAGCAGCAGCAGCTAACACATTGCCGACATTGGCACAATTTGGAATAGTCATTAAAATGAAGCTCTCTGAAAGAGAATGAAAGAGAATAAGAAGAATGAAAATGACAGCTCAGTGTTTCAGCACTGAAGAAAGGAAGGAAAGCGAGAAGTGCACTTAGAGAAGAGAGAGAGAGAGAGAGAGGGCACTTTCTTTAACTAAATCTGTTTGTCATCTGAAGTTCCGATGTATGCTGCTCAGTCAGCTTTACCAGAGAGACACTGACAAAGCCGTTTCCGTGAGAAGCTGAAACTGAAGCTCAGACCGTTAGGCAGCTTTCTTGTCTGTCTGTCTGTCTGTATGTCTGTTTGTCAGTGACACTATCACCAGTCACAGTTACTTTTGGCGACAGTTTTTTCTGTTTCTCTAGGAAAGTGCCAGTGTGAGTGTGTGTGTGTGTGTGTGTGTGTGCTAGAGCCGCATCTGTTTGCTAATCCACTTCACTTTACTACTACTACTACTACTACTGCTGCTGCTCAAGAGTAGCTTCTTCTAGCTTCACCAGCTTTCCACCATTCTCTCCATTCAACAGCTGCCCAAGTGGCTGCTGCTCCTGCTGCCGTTGCTGCATCAGAAAGCTGACATTGGCGAAATTTATGACCGACGCGGGCAGTTAAACATTGCAGAGCCTCTGTGTGTGTGTGTGTGCAATGTTCAGTGTTGGGTACCAGTCGCCGTTTCTTTCGCTCCTTTCTTCCTTCCTTCTCTTCCTCCAAAGGAGCAGAAGAAGAAGAAGAAGAAGAAGTGGTCCTATCAGACAAATCAAATGTTTGCACTGAGTGCCTGGCTGCTGCTACTGCTGCTGCTGATAATTATCAAATTAGCCCCATCAAGTTTCTGGTGGTGGTGGTCGCGGCAGCAACTCGTGGGCAACTTGAGATGATGCTACTGAAAAACCAGCAGCGGTAGCACTGTTTAAACATCAACAAAACGATGGGGATGCCATCGATCGCTGAAGAAGAGGGTGGCGAAGCAATGGCGAATCAAACGGAGGGGTCATAAGGCCGAGGAGAGAGAGAGAGAGAAAGAGAGAAATTCTTTAAATGCTTTGTCAGCAGCATCTCTGCTTTGAAACCCGTTAGAAGAAGCTTCTGTCTCTTTTCCC
>JAALOO010000414.1_pt1 | contig 38293 bp, 34 predicted proteins | sample 7257641 | NCBI WGS metagenome assembly JAALOO01 (sample SAMN14085613, study PRJNA598686) | mite metagenome | biome: ENVO:01001000; feature: ENVO:01001002; material: ENVO:01001226; isolation source: single female mite from University of Michigan culture on fish food culture... ...
CTGAACAAAATGTACTAGGTTTGGTCCAAGTTACCTAACTTTGCACGTTTGGTGTTATTATTAATGAGATGTGTTCGGGTGTGTCTGTGTGAGCATTACTGTGTGCTTGTGTGTATTATTGCTCACGGCATTTCACTCTCTCTTTCTTTTTTCCACTATTTTCTTCCGAATCTGGTTATTAAGCCTTCTCCTGAGCCCGGGTCAGGTGCTCTCGGCTGATGACCAGACGCTGAATCTGCGCCGTGCCCTCGTAGATCTGGAAGATCTTTGCGTCACGCATCAGCTTCTCCACGGGAAACTCGGCGTTGAAGCCGGCGCCGCCGAAGATCTGCACTGCATCAGTGGCCGACTTGTTGGCCACGTCGCCGGCGTGGCACTTGGCAATCGACGCCCAGTAGGTGTTTCGCCGGCCCTGGTCGAACTCCCAGGCGGCGCGGTAGTAGCTCATGCGGGCCGTCTCAATGCCGATGGCCATGTCGGCCAGCATGAACTGCACCGCCTGGTGGCCGGCGATTGGCACGCCAAAGGTCTTCCGCTGGAAGCTGTAGGCGGTGGCCTCGTCGAAGGCTCGCTGCGCCAGGCCGACGGCGCCGGCGGCCACCGGCGGTCGGGTGAGATCAAAGGCGCCCATGGCGATGCGGAAGCCCTTGCCCTCACCAACGAGGACGTTCTTCTTGGGCACGACCACGTTCTCGAAGGTGATGCCCCGCGTGTCGGACGCCCGCTGGCCCATGTTCCACTCTTTCCGGCCGACAATGACGCCCGGCGTGTCCTTCTCCACGATGAAGCCGGTGAAGGCCTCACTGGTTTTGGCCTTTGGATCAGGGTTGGAACGGGCCAGGACAAAATACCAGTTGGCAAAGCCGGCGTTGGTGATCCACATTTTGTTACCTATAAACAATGAAAATTAGCTTTGAAGGTAGTTAAGAGTGTTTTTTAAATTACCATTGAGAACCCAGTCTCCGTCGGCGTTCTTCTCCGCCCTGGTTTTGACGCCGGCCACATCCGATCCGGTGCCCGGCTCTGTGACGGCGTAGGCGCAGAAGATGGGTTCAGCAGTCAGCCGCCCGAGGTACTCCTTCTTCTGCTCCTCATTGCCAAAGAGAATGACCGGCGCCTGGCCGAGGGTGTTCGCGGAGATAGCCGTGCCGATGCCCGTACAGCCGTAGCCCAACTTCTCCTCAATCATGCAGTGATCGAGCAGCGGGAGGCCCATGCCGCCGTACTGCTGGGGAATGCTGTTCGTCACAAAACCCAGCTCCCAGGCCTTCTTCACGATGTCCATCGGGTACTCGCCCGTCTTGTCGTGGTGCGGCGCCTTGGGGATGATTTCCTCCTTGACGAACTTCTCCGCCAGGTCGATAATGTTCTTCTGGTCATCGCTCAGGTCGAACCACGGCCCAGAGCCGGTGGCCGCCGTCTCGGAGACGTATCGCTTTGAGCTGCCAACTGCAAGTGACTGCTTGAGGGCGCTTGCCAGCGAGGAACGGGCCAGTTTAAAGGGATTCATGGTGGTGGTGGTGGTGCTTTGATGATGGGTAGATTTGTGAAAAGAAAAATATTTCTAAATGTTTGTGAAGAAGGGAAGAAATGGAAATGTGGTTTTTTAGACTTCAATTAAATAAAAGAGCGAAAAGAGGCACAAGTTGATGGCAAATTATAAGACAGTATAAAGCTTGTAAAGATATCAATAACAAGTAGTACTAGCTACTAGCTACTGCTGCTAGTGGCAGTAAGGAAGCCATTAGTTTAGGAGGCAAAAAACATTGCGGAAAATGATAAGTAAAATGGGCAAAACACTTACGCTAGCTGGTGATCAGGCACTGCTGAAAGAGAAAGTTGCAAAAACAGAGGACAGCAAAGAGACACACACAGTCACTGGCGCAGACAGACAGCTACGGAAAGCTACTGCCGCAAAACAACGCAGACGAGATCGACGGCAAAACTGAAAGTGAGAGAAATGGGCACAGAGCTTAACTGGCAGAAGCGAGAAAAAGAGAGAAAGTGAAAGAGAGAGACTTTTGAGGTACACGAGTGACACGAAGAAAAGCCCCGGCACAGAAAATGGCGTTTCTCAAATGTTTGAGTAGGAAGAGCAAGAGAGCAAGAGAGAGAGAGAGAGAGAGAGAGAGAGAGAAAGAGCAAAAAGTGGAGAAAGTGGCAGAGGAATATATGGCAAGCGGTGAAGACGCTAGCAAAGGACTGAGTCAGAGGAAGAAAGTGAGAGGAGAGAGAGTAAGAGAAAGAGAAGTGGCCAGTGAAGGCAGTGCTGGCGTTAGTACTGTGTGCTTAAGTGTGTGTCACACTGCCACCTAGACTGGGCATTTTCTCGGAGGAGACCACCGCAACTAATGCCCACACGCGCACAGTAGCGCTACACTGGTCAATGCGCCCTCTGACCGCCGTTTGAGAAAAGAGGAGAAAACACGTGGGCCAGCATGTGACACGTGTGTCTGTATGAGTGTTATTGGGTCCACCAGCTCATCAGGTCTTTCTCTCTGGCATTCTCTTAATCCTCTAACTGCACCTTCAGGCAGCGCCACACTTGGCAAATGTGTGGTTGTGTTTTGTTCACGGTTGTCTCTTTATCTTTCGCTCTTTCACTTTGCGTCACTCGTTTCATGTCACTCGTTTGCGTTCAACCGTTTTTTGGTACTTTTCTGTGTGACATATTGCGCATGTTTAGATGGCGGTGCTCATCTTGATGCGGGTGCATCAACCGACAACCGACTACCACTAGCAAAGTACGAGTGGACTTGCCAATGACATGGCCACACACTGTTGATAGTGTGAGCTTCTGGTGGAAACCTTTAATTAGCAACTTATGGTGAGGATGATAGTGGATGATAGTATGGTGGTGTGTACACAAAGAGAGATTAGGTCAACCTGTGTACAAAAGCTCTGTTGAAGTAAGGACAACTAAAAATGCAAACAAATTTTCTTTTTGCTTGTTTTAAAAACTGTATCATTTTGTACGGTTCAATTTATTAACACTGTTTTTGATCAGAACAGGCAGTTTTAAACAAAAATACAAAATAAAAATTTTAAAAAATGGTATTGATTACAAAAAAATATCAAATTGATAAAAAATTTGATTTTAAAAAAATATAATACTGTTAGAAAATAATTGAACAAAGTTTAAGAAATATAAATTGCAAATGTTATTGTGTGGTGAACAAACAATAGTTAAAAGTTTTCAAAATAATGAAAAAGTTAACTTAAATAAAATGTTGAGCAAAATTTTTGATGCGTTTTGTATTGTTTGAATGCTATTTTAGTCCATGCCAAAAACATTTTTGGTGTTGGCAGTGTTAAGCGCCACAATGGCTATATTTGACATTTAGATTGATATCACATTGGCGGTGGTAAAAAATAACTGTTTGGTGTTGTGAAATTGTTAAGATGCGTCAATTTTCATCTTTTTGAAATTTTCTGAGATACACGTTGTATGATGAGACGAATTTGATGAGTAAGTAAGTTCTTGAGTCCATTTTGTAGAAGTTGAGCCAACATTTGACTGATCCATGCCTAGTATTTTAGCAAGATCACCGTGAAGGCGAAGAATAAATCCGAAGAGATGTGCAGCAGGAAGCGGCTGTAAGCCGACAATGTCCATGAGATCACATTGTTTCAACATAAGCAAACCCGGACCGTCAACACCGAGCGCTTCAAGGCTTTCAGCAATTTCACTGAAACCTACAGCACTGATGAAAATCCTCACCTGAACCACTGTCCACAGGAAGACATTATCAGGCAGTGATTGCAGCTGTTCAAGGTAAGTAGACTGGGGCACAAGGAATTGCAGCTCTCCCTTGAGCCAGTGGGAAAAGTTGCGCTTCACAGCTGTGGGATTGTTGGTCATTGAGTTGATCAGGTCACTGAGTGAGTCATTTTTTGGTTCTGGCAAAAGGTACATATCGTAGCCGGGAGGACGGCGTTGCAATTGCAGTGAGCCAGGTGTCATTGTTTTGGCGCTTTGTTTGGGTCGTCGAGAAGTTTTAGTGTAGTGAACGTCAACTCGGTTGATACAACTTGCTTGTTTTTTAAGTTTTGGGAACTTTTTAGAAACATTGTTTCCAGTTTTCCGGAGTTGATCTGGGCAAAATACAGTTTTGATTTTTTTCTTAGGAGGCAAACTACTGGGAACCTTAAATAAACTTTGTTCATTTTGATTGCGTAGATCGAGCGCAACAATTTGTGAATCCTGATTAACCTGCAAATCAAAAAATAGAATAAAAATTGATTTGGTATGACATGTTAAAAGCAAGTTTACCTGTTGTTGCTTGTGTTCCGATGACGCAAACATCTGTTGAGACGCTGTTTGTTTTGGTGCGACCTCTAAGTTAGGTTGCTGAACTGACGACAGGTTACGTTTCCGAGAAGTTTCATTAACTGAGAACGTTTCAGCCTTTTGGTAATAAAGCGACAAATTCTCATCTTGAAACAAAGAAAAGTCCTCATTCTTTGATAAATTTATTGGAAATGATGCGTTCTTACTAGCCGGTACGTCTAAAGCCATTTAGGTGCTGTTCTGAAACAGTATTTGGTCAAACCTGGATGTCAATGGCAGTGGTTTTGAGCAATGTCACTGACAGATGAAAGGCAGTGAATTGACCGGTTTCTATACCTCTTTACGGTTTCCTTTGGAAAACAACAGAACAAGTTGCCGAAACACACACACACAAACACTTACTCATTGAGCACACTCATTGAGCACTGCTCAGAGTGCCCGAGTGAGCGGCACAGCCCATCTGCCGCCAGATGTTTACAATAATTTGAATTAGAGCATCTCTTTCTTGATGTTTCAGGCCCTTTGCTGAAACAGCTTTATTGCAAAAAGTTTAGCAGCACTTCCTACTAAAACAAACTAACTCAAAAAGTCACTGTTGAATCAGTAAATTTACCCAAAATCTACCAATTAATGATCACTGCCTAAGCATCGGCTAGCTTAATTTTAAAAAAATTTCAAAATTGTGTTTAACTGACATTTCACCGTCTGCCATCTAGCGGCCACTTCTGGTAACAGCAAGCCTGCTTTTCCCTGCAGAAAGGTGCGTGCAGCCAGCAAAACACAGCACAGGGCGCGCACCACAGTGTGCAGTGTGTTGCAATCGTCTGTTGCACGCTTGTTGTCTCGTGCAGCCAAACTTGTCCTGTCACTTGTCCAGCGAAGACTCCTTTTCTTTCTCTTCTACATCTTAGCCTCTTTATTTATCTTCAAAAGCAAACGTCAAACGTAAGTGAAATAGATCGGAAGAATGTACTCGGTAATTTAATCTGCTCTCTACTGTCTCTTTCTCTATCTTTGACAGCGACCACCTCTCATCATGGTGTGATTTCTTGTCTATTTCTTCTTTGAAGCCCAACCCGGTGATTACTATACCTCTTCTTCTTCTGCCAGTTTGTGTGGATAGCAGATACCAGGCCGAACATATCAGAAAAAGCAAGTTTTGCCTGCAAAGTTTCACACTTTGTCCACTTTTTTCCCACTTCTTCGGTTTCTGGTGCTCGCACGCACACACACTCATCTTTCTCGTAAGTGATAATAGCGTTTGTACAACCTCATTTCTTTCGGACAGTGCAGGAGTGCTCTGTTGTGTGTCTATCAGCTTGACTGTTTGCTTGCTTCTTCTTTTTCTGCAACTGCTGCTGTGCTCTTTTTCTTTTCTTCTTCTTTTGCAATCGCAAGCTGTCTTTTCCAATCATACGACAATACGTGCCACCCTTGTACTGTTTTATGCAATCACAAACACACACACACACACACTCGCCGTATTCATTGCATTGGTTCAGCCAGTGGTCTTCAGTTCCACTTGAAGCTTTGCATCAAACAAGTTTAAACACGATTGTTGTCACTTTTTCTTCTTCTTTTCACTCGGTTTGTTGATAAACGAGTGATTGATCGACTGATTGCCCGCATATAAATAGACTGCACAAACTAATATCAGCTTTTTGTGGCGGGTTCACTATTAAGTGGCTTGCATTTAACAATTATATTTGACTAGAGTGACATCTTCATCAGGCACTGAAACGAGTTGCAGCTAGAATACTCAACAAAATCATTTGTTTTGTTTTGATTCGCGATAGGTCAGCTTGCACGCGTCAATGTTATTGTTCGCATGTTTTTTTATTTTTGTTTGCAACTACTAACTTTTAAATTGCTTGTCTTGTTTACAGTTTATCAAATATTCTGTTTTCACCGTTGCTCACATCAAAACTGTTGCTTTGTATATCAGTGCAATAATACCAGTTCAAACAAATCAACTCAGCCACATTACAAAATGACCATCGACAGCACCCAGAAACTGCTGGACGCCCTCGAGGAGCGCATCCTTCTCATCGACGGCGCCATGGGCACGATGATCCAGCGACACAAGCTGGAGGAGGCGGACTACCGCGGCGACCGCTTCGCCGACCACCCCTGCTCCCTGAAGGGCAACAACGACCTGCTGTCCATTACCCAGCCGGAAATCATCTACGGCATCCACACGCAGTACCTGGAAGCGGGGGCGGACATCGTGGAGACGAACACCTTCAGCGGGACGACCATCGCCCAGGCTGACTACCAGTGCTGCGACATCATCTACGACCTGAACTACGAGTCGGCAAGGGTGGCACGACGAGCTGTGGATGACTTTGTGGCGAAGCACGGCGTGGCGAAGTTTGTGGCCGGCGCCATGGGCCCCACCAACAAGACGCTGTCCATCTCGCCCAGGGTGGAGGAGGCCGCTTTCCGCGACATTCACTGGGACACCCTGGTCACGGCCTATCGCGAGCAGGCGGAGGCGTTGCTGGACGGCGGCGTTGATCTCCTCCTCGTGGAGACCATCATCGACAGCGCCAACGCCAAGGCGGCCCTCTTCGCCGTGCGAGCCGTCCTCGAGGAGCGGAAGCTGAACACGCCCATCTTCGTCTCCTGCACCATCGTGGACAAGTCGGGGCGGACGCTGTCCGGGCAGACCAGCGAGGCCTTCATCGTCAGCACCGGCCACGCCAAGCCGATGGCCTTTGGGCTGAACTGCGCTCTCGGTGCCCGCGACATGGAGCCCTTCATCAAGCGGATTGCCGTCTTTGCGGAGAACAGCTACATTCTCTGCTACCCGAATGCCGGTCTGCCCAACGTTTTCGGCGAGTACGACGAGTCGCCGGAGGACATGGCCAGCGACATTGGCCGCTTTGCCGCCCAGGGCGTGGTGAACATTGTCGGGGGGTGTTGCGGTTCGACGCCGGATCATATCAAGGCGATCAGCGAGGCGGTCGGAAAGTACCCGCCACGGCAGGTGAAGGGCCACTACAAAGACTTCATGCCCGCCACGTACTTCTCCGGACTGGAGCACTTCAAGTTTGACTCGACGACGCTCTTTGTGAACATCGGTGAGCGGTGCAATGTTGCGGGTTCCAAGAAGTTTGCCCGTCTAATTCGGGAGAAGAAGTACACTGAGGCGCTGCAAATTGCCAAGGATCAGGTGGAGAACGGCGCGCAGGTTATAGATATCAACATGGACGAGGGTATGTAGGCTGGTAGTCTAAAAATGTGTTCTTTAATATCCTCTTTTTGAACTACAGGTCTGATTGACGGCCCCCGTGAGATGGCCCACTTTCTCAACTTGATCGCCACCGAACCGGAGATCTGTCGCGTGCCAGTGTGCATCGACTCCTCCAACTTCGCCGTCATTGAGGCGGGCCTGAAGTGCATTCAAGGAAAAGCGATCGTCAACTCTATCAGCCTGAAGGAGGGCGAGGCGGACTTTGTGAAGAAGGCAAAGCTGATCAAGAACTTCGGCTGCGCCGTCGTGGTGATGGCCTTCGATGAGAAGGGCCAAGCGACGGAGGAGAGAGACAAAGTGGCCATCTGTAAGCGCTCTTACGACATTCTGGTGGGCGACCGCGTCGGTTTCAACCCCAATGACATCATTTTCGATCCGAACATCCTCACGATCGGCACCGGCATGGAGGAGCACAACAACTACGGCGTCAACTTCATCGGCGCCTGTCGCGGCATCAAAGCGGCCTGTCCGGGGGCGCACATCAGCGGCGGCGTCTCCAACCTGTCCTTCTCCTTTCGGGGGAAGGAGAAGATCCGCGAGGCAATGCACTCCGTCTTCCTCTACTACGCCATCAAGGCGGGCATGGACATGGGCATCGTCAACGCCGGCGCCCTGCCCCTCTACACCGACATTGAGCCGGCGCTGTTGGAGCTCTGCGAGGAGATCATCCTCAACAAGAGCCCCAACGGGACGGAGAAGCTGCTGGAGTACGCGACGACGCTGGGCAGCGAGGCGAAGAAGGACGCCGGCAGTGTGGCGGACTGGCGCCTGGAGGCGGCCGAGGTGCGCCTGGAGCACGCCATTGTCAAGGGCATCGACCAGTTTGTGGAGGTGGACGTGGAGGAGTGCCGCGCTGACACCGCCAAATATCCCCGCCCGCTGCACGTCATCGAGGGGCCGCTGATGAAGGGCATCGGCATCGTCGGCGACCTCTTCGGTGAGGGGAAGATGTTCCTGCCGCAGGTGATCAAATCGGCGCGGGTGATGAAGAAGGCCGTCGCCTATCTGATTCCCTTCATGGAGGCGGAGAAGGCGGCGAATGACGCCAACGGCGACGGCGGCGACGAGGTGAACCACATGCCCACCGTGGTGATTGCCACCGTCAAGGGGGACGTCCACGATATTGGCAAGAACATCGTCGGCGTGGTGCTCGCCTGCAACAACTTCAAAGTGATTGACCTGGGCGTGATGACGCCCTGCGAGAAGATCATCGAGGCCATCAACGAGCACAACGCCGACATTCTCGGCCTCAGCGGGCTAATCACGCCTTCCCTGGATGAAATGATTCACGTCGCCAAGGAGCTGGAGAATCTCAACTACAAGATTCCTCTGTTAATCGGCGGCGCGACCACCTCACGAAAGCACACCGCCGTAAAGATTGCCCCGCGGTACACCGCCCCGGTCATTCACTGTCTGGACGCCTCAAAAAGCGTCGTCGTCTCTTCGAAGCTTCTCGATGACAAGCACCGAGAGGACTTTCTTGATGACATCCTCGAAGAGTACGAGGACATTCGCGTGGACCACTACGACTCGCTGAAGGACCGCGTCTATCTGAGCTACGAGCAGGCGAAGGCGAAGAAACTTCGCCTGCCCTTCGATAAGTCGTACATTCACGAGCCGTCATTTCTCGGTACTCGCGTCTTTAAAGACTACGACCTAAACAGCCTGCGTGAGTTCATCGACTGGAAGCCCTTCTTTGACGTCTGGCAGCTGCGTGGAAAGTACCCTAATCGCAACTATCCAAAAATTTTCAATGATGAGACGGGTAAGTTTTAAAATGCTCTACACTAAAGTATTTCTAATAGCATAACCATCTTTTTGCAGTGGGCAAAGAGGCGCTGAAGGTGTTCAACGAGGCGAACCAGATGATCGACGAGCTGGTGAAGAGTGGCGCCCTGAAGGCGCACGGCATCGTCGGCTTCTACCGTGCCAACTCCGTCAACGACGAGGACATTCTGCTGATGGACGAGCAGGGGCGAGAGATCGCCACACTGTACGGCCTGCGCCAGCAGGCGGCCAAGGACTCGCACGACAACGCCCCCTACACCTCGCTGGCCGACCTGGTGGCCCCTCGAGAGTCGGGCCTCACCGACTACGTGGGCCTCTTCGTGGTCAGCGCCGGCTTCGGGGCGCAGCAGATCAGCGACGACTTTGCGGCGAAGAACGATCCCTACGGGGACATTCTGATCAAGGCGGTGGCCGACCGCCTGGCGGAGGCCTTCGCCGAGGAGCTCCACCTGCGCGTCCGCCGGGAGCTGTGGGGCTACCAGCCGACTGAGGAGCTGGAGGCGGCCGACCTGCTGAAGGTCAAGTACGAGGGCATCCGCCCGGCGCCGGGCTACCCCAGCCAGCCGGACCACACCGAGAAGGAGACCATCTGGCGGGTGATGGACGTCGAGGCGGCGACGGGCATTCAGCTGACCGACTCGCTCGCCATCTGGCCGGCCGCCAGCACCTGCGGCATCTACTTCGCCCACCCCAAGTCGGCGTACTTTGCCGTAGGGAAGATTCAGAAGGATCAGGTCGCTTCCTACGCCGCTCGCAAGAAGATGACCCTAGAGGAGACCGAAAAGTGGCTCAGTCCGATGCTTGCCTATGAACCGTGAAGGCAGCTTTCTACAAATGCTCAAGGCACCACACCAAAGGACGTGTACTCACAAACCAGTTCAGATATAGTTTTTACCCTTTTTGTCTGATTAATTGTAATTGTTAAAAAATGAATCTGCTAAATAGGTGATTAATAGCAAATACTTGTTAAATTGTTTACTCAGTTGCCTATCAGGTTAAAGGCAATCTTTTCCTAGGCCAAAATGTCAATAAATCAATTTTGCTTTTTAATGATTTATTAGGGTAAAACAAACCCAACTTTGAAGCTTTTTCTGGTAAAGATATAATAATATTGTTTTTTAATGATTTTTAGTTTAAGAACAATGTTTGTAGATAAGTTGGGTAAAAGTGAAAAAAATTTTGCAACAAAAAAAGAAAGTATAAAGAGAGAAATATTTCTAAAGTTAATAAAAATCAGAAATTGATAAATAGAATCGTTTGTAATAGATTTTGTAGCAAAGAAAAGCCAACGTAGATTGATCACCTCAGTAGTAAACCTTACCATTGTCCCCCAGTTTCTCAACTAGCATCTCAATATTTTTATTATCATAGGGAAATGGGGCATCGTGTCCTGCCTTGATCCAGTGCTTGAACTTCTTGTCGTCCAGCATGGTTGCCATCATGACGACCAATGCATGCTCTTCTCCGGCCTCAATCATCTGAAGTAAAAGTAGAAATATGAGTAGAATCTGTTCTAAAAATGCTAACAACAACAACAACAACAGAACCACTGTGCAACTTACGCCGTTCAAGATGAGGTACTCTAAAAAGGAGCGACCTCGAAAAGTCTGTGGAACGCGGGGCCCGAGTGTGTGAATGATCCACCGGTCTCGAACGAAACCAGAGAGGACGATGAGCACATGGAAGAACAGAAAGCGGAGGATGGAGGCAGCAATGAGGGTAACGTAGGAGAACCAAAGAGCGCTGAAGATCACTCGGTTAAGGTAGTTGTTCATCATCGCGCAAATGAAGTCCTTCTGATAGGCAGCTCCGGGAGAGAAGAGCCGATTGGAGCACTTGGCGACTGCCGGGAAGATCTGCTCGAAAGAAGAGTAGTGAGTGGATACAGGATGACTGGGTGAAAGGGAGCAAACAGCTTTCTCAGGTGGTGTCAGAAAAGGAAGACTTACGTAGGTGAGGACGTTTTCGACGTCGTTGCCGGCTGCCGACCCGCCCAGCTCCTGCTGAATTAGGCTCACCCCGAGGAGGAAAAACTTGCCGAAAAAAAGCCAGTTGAGGAAGAACATCGACACTAGAAGGGAGGCCAATATTGGCAGACCGATGGAGAAGTAGCACAGGAGCATGGCCGCTTTCTGGCGTGGATCACTCAGAGTGCGCTTTGCGTTGTGGAAGAAAATGCAGAGGCGACCTGGTTGATAGAACTTATCACTCAAACAGTTTTGGGGGCTTTGGTAGCCTTCGTAGCTAGACTTCTCCCAATCAACACGCCACGATTCCAGGCAGATTCCAGCGTAGTTGATTGCAGCCTACAACAGAGAACAAAAAATGCAGAAAAAAGGCCTTTTTAGAGAGCTGTGTATGTGTGTGTCTCATCTTACTCGTCGTGAACTACTACCACGACTACTACTTACTAGCAAGACGAGAACAAGGATAACGAAGTTGTAGTAGGCGAGGCGATCACGGGCAACGCCATTTGGTTCTCTTTGTCGCAGAAGCTGTTTGATGGAAGGAGAGAAGACGTCCGAGCGAAACCAGCTGGTGTTTCTCCAGAATGGCCCCAACGTCGGCGTGCGAAGGACGTAGGTGCTATTCCAGTAGCACATTTCTTTGTTTAGCACTCCAGCGTCAAAGGACTCAAAGTTGGGGATGCACTCGTGGCTCTTGCCATTCCGAAATCCCCTTTTTCCTCGTCCTTCCAGAAACCAAATCTGGGCCAGCAAGAATATGTGCTCAATGAGGAGAATCACATGCATGTACAGCAGCACGTCGCAAAAGAGCTTTCGGTGAAGGGGCTCGGTGGGCTGAGATGAGTCACCCTCCTCTTCGACATCGTCGATCTCGTCCGACGTCAAGCAGTGCCTGACAAACTTTGGGAATAAGGGTTGAGCAGCAAGACCTAGCATCATTTTGCTGTCAGGGTAAAAGGGCAAGGCAAGCAGAGAAGTGGTGAAGAGAGTGGTGAAAGTGGTGAAGCGGAGAGTGGCCGGTGAAAGTGGAGCTGTTCAGCGCTCGGCACAAAGTGAGAAAAGCAGACAGCGGACAGTTCTCTTTTATACTGCCAGAAGGAGATGAGCGAGGTGCGCCACAGGCAGTCGCAGAAAGGGAGGGAACGAAAGGGGGGGAAGGGGGTAACCAGACAGACTAGCCAATGACTCATTTACAGGCATGGCAAAAAGTAACGCGATTTTTCAAACTTAAAGTTAGAACTTGAAACTTTGCCACCATGAATGTAGCTTGTCCAGACAATCACAACAAGTCAACTCATGTCACTCTTTGTATCTTTGTCGCTCAAACCACAAGCTAAATTTTTTTTAAAACACAGTTTTTGCACGTTTGTCGTTCAAACTTTTGAGCCTCCATCGTGCACCACATTTTAATGTTTTGACGTACTTGATCGATCGCATCAGAGGAAAAAATGGACAACTCAAATTTATTATTAGAAAATAAAAACTGTGTTTTCACGCAAAAACTAAACGGATACGTGTTTCACTATTGCAAAATTACTCAACGCCTTTGCAGGAGCAGTCCACAATCATAGAAAGTGCAAAGATAGAAGAGTAAGTGTATCGCGGTGATGGTATAACAAAAAAAAGTAAAGAGGAGTAAAACAAAAGTAACAATTGGCGGTCAGCAACAACATAGGTGTCACGCCTGTGTGGTCAGTTGTCCACCAGCCAAGGCGAGTCAATGGCGCCGGCACCGGCCATGATGCCCGTCTCATTGCTGGTGGCCGCCTTGGCACGCAGCAGGTGGCCTGCATTGCGGTTGAAGACCACCACCCCACCACCGCCCGAGGTACTGTTACTGCTGAGAATAGTGCCGTAGACGCCCAGCTCGGTCTTGATCTGCGCCCCCGCCTGGTGCTGTGCCTCAAGCGGCACATCAGGCCGCAGGATGAGCCCACTCATCGGCGGCTGGTTGATGTACTCCATCAGCGTGTAGGCGTCCTCCTGTTCGGTGCCGACGATGCTCTGCAGCATTTCCGGTATCTCCGCGTCAAAGTAGTTATTGCCGCCGCCCTCTCGGTTCGGCTTCAGCACGTAGGCGGACGGACTGGCGGTGGCCAGTGCCAGCGAGGACTGGTTGGCGGGATAAAACTGGGCAAAGGTGTTCCACACTTTGGCCACCATGGCCGGCTCGGATGGTTCAATGTAGCGCGCCAGAATGTCCTGGCTGCAGAGAACTGACTGGAACTTCTTCACGCCAGCCAGTTGAAAGTGAATCGCCGGACATTTGATCGCTTTGGAGCGCTCCAGCAGTAGGCGCACACTCCAGGCGTTTTCATAGACAAAATCGGCCGGAGCGTAAGCGGTGCGAAAGTACACCACCGCCAGTTCGACCGTTTCAACGGTGTTCAGGTGCCCCTGTACTCTAAGTAGAAGCTCTTTGTTTGGTCCCAGACAGGTGGCAGCGTCCAGCTGGTGGAATGTACGGCGGAACAGCTTGATGTCGCTGTTCGCCTTCTTGACCGTCCACTCAATCAGCTTCTGGTCCATAATGTTGACTACCTCCTCTTCGACTACCACCAGAATGGCCGCCTCAGCCTTTCCATAGACAGCATGGGCGTCCACTAAAGCCTGCGCCACGTCTTTAAGCGAAGAGTTCTCTGGCAGCATCTGCTCAATGACACTGGAAGGCAGGTTTTGGAAGTTTTGCAGTGTGTACCGGTGAAAGTCGGCCACACTGGGCGCCAGACCGGCAAAGCTGACGGAGATGGCGTTCACTTCAACTTGCTTCATCACATTGTGAGAGTCGATTATGTAGTCGGAGCGAAAGATTCCCAGTGCATGTTCGGCCGCCTGGCCCTCCTTCCGAACAGTTTGACTAATGTTCAGCAGCTTTTCGGTGAAATCGTCCACCTTGATTAGATCACCCAGCACCTCCTCAACGAAAGCGGTATCATTGCCAATTTTGTTCATCATCTGGTTGATTGGAATCTGAATGGCAATTGCTTCATTGAAGCACTGTCTGTTGACTGGTGAGGGGAACAGTGTCACTGGAAGATGATTGTACACATGAGCTTTGCTGTTTGGGTCTCGACGACGAACGGTCAAATCTAAATATAAATCATTTTAGTTAACCAATTATGTTTATTTTAGTATTAGTATGAGTGATTCTTTACCAAGCTTCATAGCCATTAATCGGGCTTCATCTTCAATGTCATTCCAGCTGTACTTTTTTTCCATTTTGTCCATTAAAATGGCTATTCAGTTGTTTAATGCTAATACAATTTGCAGTAGTATTAGCTGGTACACTTTGCAATAACACAGGCTAAATAAACCAGTCGCTGAACAAAAAAAGCTGATAAACACCGTTGAATAGGAAGACGTGTAAGTGCACTTAAGAAGACCGACTAGAAGGTTATCCTGGTTACACTGGCGATGAAAGAAAGTAAATTGTTAGAGCAAATTGATTACTAGGAGACCTGATCACACAAAGTACAGCACTCAGTACAGTGCAATAAAGTGGCACTGTACATGCCGTCTCGAAGTGGGAACCTTGTGTGAGCTACTGAATACTTACTGGCACTTCTCAACTTAGCGAGCATCAAACACAAAAGACGGGGCTTGCAGTAAGAGAAAAGTAAGAGAGAGAAACACTGAAGTGATGGTGATATTGACAAAAACTTGATAACACCAACAACAACAAACCAATTGGCGTTGACTATTTGCACAGGAGAAGCTGCGTGAACTATTGTCGTGCGTGCGTGCACAAATGTAGAAGAATGGCTGATAACGATAATGTTCCGAGCTGGTAAAACGAAATTGTAGTTTTGACACTTTTACATGGCGGCAGCGTGACATTTTTATACAGTGACATACAAGGTTCATTTAGTTTTACAAACCAAGATTTTTTAATAAAATGACTTTAATGATTTTGACTAATATACACATTGGATGTTTAGTGTACAATGGATACAGTAATGGGATAATGAACAATGAAGCAAATGTAAATGTGTGTGAATGGTATACAAAAGATTATATTAAGTTTCAAAAAAATGAGACACTTGCAAACAAAAGTAAATTAACTTTGTTCTTTTTTAATTTTAGCAGACAATATTAATTTTTTGTGTTTACCATTCAATTTAATTACAAGTTATACAAGTGTTGAGTGAATAATTCCAAAATAAACGACAATTTCAAAAAGTTGAAAGTAATGATTCAGAAACAGTGAAAATGTGAAATGGTCGGGTGATGCGTATTTGTGCTTCATGACTGTTTGTTTGTTAAAAACAAATTTGTTCCTCAAAGAAAATGGCTTTGCTTAATGACAATGAGACGATGATGATGATGACCACAAAATAAGTACAGTTACTTACACATGAAGTGAGGTGACTGAATGAAGCTCGAGGTATTTAGTTAAACCAACGAGGATAATAGGAAATATATACTGTAGTTGACATTGAAGAGGACCTGAGAAAAGTTCGCAATGTGCGTGTATGTGTTTGTATGGGTAGATATGAAATAAAAATGCTGCAGGAATGTTTGTGATTTACCGGTGTGCGTGTGTGTTTGAAAGAGGAAAAAGAAAAGGAAAAAGAATGTGTGTTTGTAATAATACCTGAACAATTGGTAAATCAGCACCCAGTGTGTGTATGAGTTCTCACATCAGGAAAGGGAAAAAAGTGAAGTTTGAATATGCATTTAACAACAGCAGAAAAACAATAAAAGCAGAGTGGTTCATAGAAGGAAGTGGAAGAAGAGGAGGAGAGAATAAGACAGAGGAAGAGTTGGCATAGAGTTGACAGCACCGACGACCAGAGGATATTATAGCATGGCAATGCGGAATAAAAGAAGGGGCACCAGAAGGGCGGACAAGTTGAGCAGAATCACAGTGAAGAGTGGCGGCTGGCAGTTAGCACCCGAATTTGGTCCCTCAGAAGGACACTGCAGCAGGTCCGCCTCTGACTCCAGCAGCATTGCCTCCTGCTGCTCTTCGTTGACGTCCAAGGTAGTTGTACTGCCACCACCGGAAGTATTTGTACCACCACCACCACTTGCACCACCACTATTTCCGGTGTTGCTGGCGGCACTGCTGAGGAGGTAGGCGGCACACTTGGCCTTGAAGGCGGCCAGGGAGAGGGTGGTCGCGTCGCAGACGCTCTCCACCAGCGAGTGGTAGTGTATGGTGGAGTTGTAGGCGGGGCAGTAGCGGCCCTTGAGCAGCCAGGCCATCTGACAGTGGCTGCAGTCCAGCCGATTGCCCAGCAGGCTGATCTTCACGAACTGCCCGAAGAGGGGGCGGAAGGTGGACTGGGGGAGGAAGGTGACCGAGTTGTTCGACAGGTTCAGCTCGGTGGAGCAGTCCACGCGGATGGAGGTGCTGTTCAGTGAGGCGGGCGTCAGGCGGTTGTTGCTCAGGTCGAGCGTGTAGAAGAGCTTCTCGTAGGAGCCGTACTGGTGGTGGTCGGCGGTGCACTGCCCGGCGGCGTTCAGCCGAATGGCGCCCGACTCCACCCGTTCCAGCTGATTGCCCGAAAGGTTGATGTTTCGCAGGTTGGGCAGGCGGTTGAAGGCGCCGCCGTAGAGCGTCTTGATGGCGTTGCCCAGCAGCGACACTCGCCGCAGCTGCTGAAGAGTGCCTGGTCTGGCGGTGAAGGCGTTCGGGGGGATGAAGCTGAGGCCGCAGCGGTGAATGACCAGCGTGCTCAGCCGCGTGAAAGTCTGCACGGCGGCGAAGAGCGAGTACACCGACTCATTGGTGTAGCCCAGCTTCGGATTGCCGTCCAGCTTGAGGGTGTTGGCGCCCTGGTTTGACGGCTCAAAGGCGCCCTCCTCGAAGGTGCTCAGGTAGTAGTGGCCCTGGATGGTGAGGGCCAGAAAGTGAAAGTTGTTGAAGCTTCGACTGACCAGCTTCTCCAGCGGTGAGTTGGCAAAGATTAGGTGGGCGAACTTGAGCTGGGTGGAGGAGGAGGCCTCGGCAAAGATGTACCGAAGGTCATTGGAGTTGGTGATTGAGCTGTTGCAGATGATCTGTCGCGATTCAGGCAGACAGGTGCAGGGGTGCAGCTTCTCTGGGGTGGGACACTCATCGAACATCAGCTGGTAGGTGGGCACTGGCGCCTGTTGGACACTGGGGGACGCCAGCAAGAGGAAAAGCAAGAGAATGGTGGTAGTGGTGGTGGTGATGACCAGCCGAATGGAAGATGAGGGCGACATGGTCAAAAGGAGACATAGGGCGACAGTTGACAGCTCCTGGCTGCCAATTGCTGAGTTAGCACTGATGACACCAATTATTGTTTACAAGCTGAGAAAAAGGATGATAGAAACGAACAGTTGGAAGATAGCAGTAAGTGTGCAAACACACGCACGCACGCAGTGTTACCGGTTGATGCAAAACTTAACTAAATGCGGGCAAACCAGTGGCGAAAGCTAAGGCTAAAATCAAGGCGCAGGAAAAAGAAAAAAAGGAAAAAGATGCCAGATGGGCTAAGACGATGCATACGCACCGACTGACCAACTGTCACACGCAAACACATACACACACACAACTCACTGATCAGAGGAAGAGAGAGAGAGAGAGAGGGGAGAAAAAAAGAGAGAGGGGGCACTTGTTGTCCTGCCTGACAGATGGTTGGTGAGCCTGAGAAAGAGAGAAAGAAAAAGAGAGAGACAGTTTGGCTCGGAAGGTAGGGGAGACGGAAGAGGCACTTGTGCACTTGAGAAAAAGGGAGGAAAACGGAAGAAGGATCGGAAGACACGGTGTGGAACGCCACCGTTGACACTTGAGCTGACGCTGGCGCCTAAGCCCGAGCAGTGACAACCGCAGTTCTTTTTCAGTGCGTGCACACTTTCGACTGGTCAAATGGCGAGGGTGGCCAGAGCAGTACTCGGTGCTGCTATTTTCGCTGCCAAGAGCCAGTGTGTGCAGAGAGTGCGTGCGTGCGTGCGAGTGTCTGTATTTGACAGCGTCAGTGCGACGCACGAGTTTTCTCTGGCCAAGAAATACACACACACAGAGGCAGAGAAAGCACCAACACACAACAATCTTTCGCTTGCGCGCGCCTTCACCACTTGCTCTTTCGTTGTTTTTGGTGCCTGTCAGTGGTGGTGGTGGTGGTGCTGTGTGTCTGTGTGAATGCTTGTGCGAGTGTGTTTGTTAGTGCTGCTGCTGTTGTTGCAGTTGGTACAGTGTCTTTCTTGCTTGCAATTGCTGTTGGACGGTCGGTGGTGTTCACTGGCGATGGTGGTGGTGGTGGTGGTTATGCAGAAGACATGTGAGGCACCGAAGTGATGAAGGAAGGCACAGTGAGGGGCACTCTCGGCCGAGGGGAATGTGCAACAAAAAATTGTGCCTTTGCAGAAGGAAGGAACGAACGAAGCGCAGGAGCCAGCGCAAGCGGACAGGACAACAGAAGCAGCAGGCAACTGGCTAACTGACTAACTGACTAACTGACTAGCTGACTAGCTGACTGACTGACTAACTGACAGACTACTACTGCTACTAGCCAACTGACGACCAATGCCAATGCTAATGGTACTACCACCACTAGGAAGAACATTTACTGAAACAGCTAAGCAGCAAAAGACGCACTACATCTACTAATTTTTAAATGCATTTGTCTTGTTGAGTTGAAAAAGGGGAGAACAGGCAGTTATGGAGAAATAAACAACCAGAAAAATATTTGATTTTAAAGGAATAGTGCAGAATTGCAAATGAAACATTCTGGAATATGAATATTTTGTGTCACAAATGCTGAATCAATATCATGGTGATATATTTTAAATAAATGCTAACTTTATGGTTGTTATAAGCATTAAGAAACTTTTAGAGCAATAAACATAATAAAATTACCAAGCACAATAATTGACACATTAGACGTATAGTTGGTAGTGTAGTTTCAATTTCATTATAATAAAACTGGACAGTAAAAAATAGTAAAAACAAAACTATTTCATTGTGATGATTGCATTCACCGATTAGTAAATTCATTAAATTAAGTGACACAAAAAAATCTAAAATACATGTACACAATCCAAACTTAATTGTTAATTTTTTGTAAAAATAAAATTATGTACAAAAAAATTCTAATGACTATGCAACTATTTCAAAAACTGTCGCAAAATAAAATAAAAACAAATTGAAATGTTTTTATTTAGATGTTTGGAAAAACCAGCATCTAGTTTACTAATTGCCGACATTTATTAGTTACAAAATTTATAGTTAAAATGTTATTTTTGTTTTTCAAGTAATGACACTATGAAATTTTTCTTTATCAGGCACATAAAGTACAGCACAAAAAATAAAAACTTATGTCAAATCTTTTTATCTATTTCATTAGTGTCCTTGACGTTCATTTGTGCTGGCAACCCTCCTCAGCGATCGTCAATGATAGCCTGTGTACTGGTCAATGTACATTCATTTCTAATTGGCCCTCCAAGATATCACAATGTACTGTACTTTTTCTGTAGTAAACTATACATTTTTTTCAGTGGACACAACAGCGGCATCCACTCTGTCATGTGGCTCATTACGAAAACCATTTGTTAAAACGGCAACCTGCACTATGTTTCTGTTTATGTTAGAATGTTGTGTTCTACTTATAAATACACTACAGTTCAATCGATCTTGAGCAATCAATTGACTGAAGGCATTGAATGATTGCTTTGGCAACTTTTCAATATCGATTGTTAAAAGTAATTTGTCATTTTCCACACAATGTCAATAAGTGTGTATTTTTTGCCAGTCGTTTTTGAAATAGAGCGTTGTTTGTTTTGACATTTAAAGTACTTTTATTAAGAATTTTTAAACTGAATTATGTTAAGAACTTATAAAATATGTATTTTATGTAAAAAACACATTGTCAATAATATGTTAATCAAAGTTATTTATACCAAATCTACATATAAAACAACTGAAAAATTTCAAATTTGAAACACAAACTGCTATATTTAACAATGTTTCCTTTAAATTAAGTATTTTGCAACTAATTTAATGTAAACGCAAATAAGTATTTTACGTTGGTAATGGCACTATATTGACAAAAAACCTGGATTAGATACCAGATAGCACTTTTCTGTCTTGTCAATTCACGTTTGCTCAAAACGCTTAAAATAGTGCTGCATTTTTTTCCGTTGTTTGTCAGTTTGCAGCATGCTAAACGAACGTGTGCATCAATCGATTAGTCGCTTTAATTATGCTCTGCTGCTTCTGCTGTTATAATTTCCCTGCGCTGGTAGACAGTGGAAATGCCTGTGCGCGCACTGTAGTCGACCGGTGCCAAATATGATTTGATTTGATTGAGGTAAACAGATTGTTGCCAGCCACAAGTGTCCTGCAGTGTGTCACAATGCCCAGTCACACACATACTGTGGAAATGTATGCAAAACAGCGCCTCAATGTTAGACGACTGTAGTATTGCCGAACCACGCTTAACCCCATTTAGAATTGCATCTTTTATGACTTGGAACTGCACTAAACAATTGGACAGTAATGACCGCAATAACAAAATCTCATTTAGTTGTAATGATTAAATGTAGTATTTTAGTTTATTCAATTAGGGTTGTCAATGTAAAACTTTCATGAGAATCAATTTAGAATTGTTGATACTTAAAATAACTTTTTTGTTGTTTGTTCAATAAATTGAAAAAACGAATTGAGTTCAAAAGTGCCAGGCATTATTACAAACAAACAGCTGCTGCAAAAATTTTGTGACTAATGATTTATTTTCAAAGTGAACATGTAAAACACTTTTAGGAAGTACTAATGTACATTTGTTTGTTTATGCTAGTATTTTAATCGTTGCAAGTTTTGAATTAGTTTCATTTGGTGCTTTTTATTTGGCTCAAACACAAAAAACTCAACAGTAAATTTTGAAATTTATGGTAATTCTAAAATACTTTTAAAACCACCAAATTCCAATATGAAAGTAAATCAGTAGAATAACAGCTCAATAGTCAGTCAAACGCTTGGCAAACAGTATGAACATAAAGTGACCGCTTTTTCTACAAACAGTTGTACTTTTCAATTTTCAGAGCAAACATACACAGTGAACCTCATGCACCGAGCGTACTTTGAAAAAACACCAGGCATCAAGGAAGAAAGAAAGAGAGAGGAAAGATACCTTTTGAGAAAAGAGCACCATCGACAATTCATTTCACCCTGACTGCTTATCAGCGGAAAATTAGGCATCCGCCCACACTACTACTGTAGGCGCTTGTGCACCAGATGATCGGCTCTGACTGGGACACACTGACTGACTGACTGCCTGTTTGGGCGTCTTCTCTTCACCTATTACACACCTTATCATCAATAAAACCACAGGGCAGAACTGCAAGTTGTTGCCTGTTCGGTCGTCAGTGTCGGTCAGACCGCGTGTACAACACACTCAGACAGTCGTCATCCCTATCAGTGGAGAACTACTTTCTATGTGAGTGTGTGTGTGTGTGTACATGTCCTCGCACGCCCTCTCCGCTGATAGAGCACCAGCGGTGACCGGCGGTGAGCTGTCTTCTTAAATACCGCCGCGCCGCAGTGAGCGTTACGCATAGGTACTTTGCCAGCCTGTGACACTGACTGACTAGCTGACTGCCTCACACACTGCCTCACTGCCTCACACCCTGCATTTTCCCCATTTGATTTGGCCTGTGCTCACTTGTTGGCCGGCTTTCTTGCCAGCTCACACACACACACACACACACACACACACTCACTTGCTTGACTGCCTCAGTCTTAGGTAACTTGTTTTCTTTTTTCCCTTTTCCTCTTCTTCACTCGGCACTTAGTGGAGATTACCAGTTTTTTGCTACATTTTTTGTCTTCTTCTTCTTCCCCTTCTTTTCCTTACCAGCTAACGTCATCCTCTTGTCCAGAAACCATAAAACAGCTCATCATCCTTTTTCTGAACTTGAAATTTTTGGTAATTGATTTGTACAGCAGCAGCAGCAGGACACCCCAACACTGCAGTCGTAAGTCATCACTAGTTTGTAAACATTTGATGTGCTGCACTTGCGTGCACTTGTACACAAAAATGCACATCATGGCATGCACACACTTGTGCTAGCTAACAGCTGCAACACAAAACACTGATCACATTTCTTTTTCCTATTACTTTCTATCTGTCTGGAACCTTCTAACCCGGTGTTGGATATCAACTTTTCTTATATCTGAAAAAACTCTGGGGTTTTTGGTTACTTAATCTTGGTCTTTTATTCTGAACAACAACCTTTTGTTACTTTCTATTTTGGTAGTACTTTGCACTTTTGCAAAGTAACAGGTTAGTGAGACTTTTATTTGCATTAATTTCTGCATTTATTGCTTTATCCCGACCATTCACTAACCTTTTCTTTCCCTTTTTCTATTAACCAATTGCTTTCCTTTGCATCTTATAATGTTTTTGCTTTATTTGCTGTTTCAATTTGATACTTGTCACAACAACAACTTTTCTTACACTACTAATTGTTATTGTCGTGTTTTGCTAATCAAGAGTTTTTATATTGACTTTTGTCTCTAAACTCCCCTCCAATCCACTTCAAAACCACCTCAACCGCACACAACCTAAACACCTTGTCATATTTTGATGGTCATTTTCAGCCCATGTTACTCTCAATCTTCTTCACTGGTCTCCTTCTTTCACTCGTCCGTCTGGTGAACTCCTTTCTGGAACGCTTTCGACCTGACAGAATGAAGCGCTGGCTCAACAACAACGTCAACATCTTCTACCATCACTTTTGCAAGGTACGAGTGCACCTCTCTCGTTTGTGGCAGTAGCGATTGGTGTTGATAACAGCACAGGCGATAGTGCATTTTGACGGAGGGGCACTGGTGTACACAGCACCTCAGTCTGTTTTCTGTTCACAAACATGTGTACCGGTGGTTTAATTTTGTTGTTGTTTTTTACCTTCACAGAAAATCGACCCAAATGACAAACGCCACGGAGGCGACCTGGTGGCCTCGGTGCTCAAGTCGCACGGCGTGCAGCACGTCTTCACGCTGTCCGGCGGCCACGTGGCGCCCGTGCTGACCGGCGCCGAGAAGCTGGGCATCAAGATCATCGACACGCGCCACGAGGTGACCACCGTCTTTGCCGCCGACGCCAGCGCCCGACTGTCCGGCGTGCCCGGCGTGGCAGTGGTCACCGCCGGTCCCGGCGTCACCAACACCGTCACCGCCGTCAAGAACGCCCAGATGGCCGAGTCGCCCATTGTGCTGTTGGGCGGTGCCGCCGCGGGCATCCTCAAGGGCCGAGGCGCTCTGCAGGACATTGAGCAACTGTAAATTTAATTGTTCCCTGATTATTAATATCAGATTTAATCAATTGTTTACCCCTTGCAGGTCGATCTTCAAGACGATCACCAAGAAGCAGTTCATCATTGAGAAGGTGCGCGACATTGTGCCGATGATGAAAGAGGCCTTTCAGACGGCGCAGAGCGGCACCCCTGGCCCGGTCTACGTTGAGCTGCCCATCGACATTCTCTACCCGTACGCGATCATCAGCAAGGAGTTCATCTCTTCGACGGGCGGCAAGAGCCTGCAGGGAAAACTGGTTGACTGGTACCTGAACAACTACCTGCAGAACCTTTTTGCAGGCGCCTTCGACGATGAACACCCCGACCTGTCGCCGCTGCCCGTGGACATTCCCTATCCCTCAGAGGCGGACATTGGCAAGGCGATTGAGCTGCTGACGCAGGCGAAGAAGCCGCTGGTCATTCTGGGCTCGCAGTCAGTGCTGCCTCCAGTGGGGGCTAATGCGCTGCGAAAGGCTGTTGATGTGAGTGTGTTTAGGGTCTAATTTTGAAAATGTTACTCTTTTATATATACATTATTAATGTTTTCAATTGTATCGAAATTCACTCACAGGACCTGGGCATTCCAGTCTATCTCGGCGGCATGTCCCGCGGCTTGCTCGGTCGCAATTCGCCCATCAACATGCGCCAGGCTCGTCGTGAGGCGCTGCGCGACGCCGATCTGGTCATTCTAGGCGGCTCAGTAGCCGACTTCCGTCTCTCCTACGGGCGCGTCTTCTCGAAGAAGTCCAAAATCATCGCCATCAACCGCAGTCGCGAGCAGCTGTACAAGAACGCCGGCGTCTTCTGGCAGCCTTCAGTGGCCGTGCAAGGCGACCCGGCCAAGTTCTTCGTGGAGGTGGCCAACAAACTGAAGGGCACCTTCAAGGTGGACGCCGACTGGGTGAAGACGCTGCGCGATCGAGACACCGAGAAGGAGAGCAAGGCAACGCAGATGGCCAACCAGCCCACCGACCAGCACCTGAATCCCCTAAAGGCAAGTGTGTAAAACCAATGCAAAAGCAAACCAAGCAATAACCAAGCTTATTGCGTGCTAATACGCCAAACTAATAACACCCCTAATTTGCTACAAACTAAACTGTTCATTCGATTAGGTTCTGCAAACACTGGAGAACACGATGGACGATAATACGATTCTGGTGGCGGACGGTGGCGACTTTGTCGGCTCTGCCGCCTACATTCTCCGCCCACGAGGGCCGCTCTCCTGGCTCGACCCGGGCGCATTCGGCACGCTGGGCGTGGGCGCCGGCTTTGCGCTGGGCGCCAAGCTGTGCCGTCCTGACGCCGACGTGATCGTCGTCTTTGGCGACGGCTCGCTGGGCTACTCGCTGGCAGAGTTTGACACCATGGTCCGCCACAAGCTGCCCGTCATGGCGGTGGTCGGCAATGACGCCTGCTGGACGCAGATTGCCCGAGAGCAGCTGCCCATGCTCGGCTCCGATGTCTCCTGTCGCCTCGCCTTCACCAACTACGACAAGGCCGCTGAGGGACTGGGCGCAGCGGGCATCAAGTTGACGGCCACGGAGAATGACACACTGAAGGAGAAGTTTGAAGAGGCAAAAAGTCGCGTTCGCGGCGGACAGCCCGTTCTGATCAATGTGCTCATTGGCAAATCCAAGTTCCGTGAGGGCTCAATTTCGGTGTAATAAGTTTCAGCAAAAGCATAATTTTTTCATTTCAACAACCTAAAAGTAATTGTATCTAAACACTAAAATGTTTACAAGTTTGAGCTAAAAACAACAACACATTACATTGCGGAATGTTATTCAGTTTAAATAACGCTTTTGAAATTTTCATATTTTTGTAACATGCAAAAAATATTTTTTATTTTAAATTTTTTATACATTTAATAAAATGCCTTAAAACTAAATTTTACAAAATAGCTTTTTAGCAGTCTGGTCAGTAGCAATAGCCGCACTGTTGTTGTGCTCTTTTGGCAGCCTGCAGCATCACAGCCAGTCTGTCATGTACACTGTCTGGCTAGCTTCAGCTATATCTTCTTTCAAGTCAGACCACTTTTCCTGAGCTCTTTTCCCTTATCACCATATCCAGTCCAATCAGACTCAATTAAGCTGCTCAAACGCTCTTTTGATTGTTGCCAGACCCCCTGACAACAACCACACATTTATCACCGTCCTTCTTGTCACTTTTTCCTCCGCATCATCATCATCATGGGCTCCATCGGTATTCTCAGCTCCTCGTCCCTTCTTCGTCAGCAGTGGCGGCTGGTGCCAGCTGCCCTGTCACGGACAGGGCGATCCTCACTGCCGCGAATGCTGTCCAGCAGCAGCAGCAGCAGTGCCGACCAGTACCAGCGCTTTCTCATTGACCAGGCCTACATCGGCGGACAGTGGCGACCGGCCGTGTCCGGGTCCCGTTTTGACGTGCTCAACCCTGCCACCAGTGAGGTGATTGGCCAGGCGGCGGAGTGCTCCATTGAGGATGCACAGGCGGCGGTGGCCGCCGCAAAGGACGCCTTTCCCAGTTGGAGCACAACCACGGCGAAGGAGCGCGCCCAGCTGCTGCAACGACTGTACAAACTGCAGCTGGACAATGCCGAGTCTTTGGCACGGCTGATCACCGCGGAGATGGGCAAACCGCTGAGAGAGGCACGCGGAGAGATTGGTTACGGCGCCAGCTTTCTGGAGTGGTTTGCCGAGGAGGCCCGACGAATCAATGGCTCCATTTTGCAGAGTCCGTGGAAGGACAAGCAGCTCAGCTACCGAAAGGAGGCCTGTGGGGTGGCCGGAATCATAACTCCGGTAAGGATTTACAATTGGATCGAGGTTTAATAGTTTTCAAACAACAACAAACACTTTTTCCCCCTTTTGCAGTGGAACTTTCCCAACGCAATGATCACCCGAAAGTTGGGCGCCGCCCTGGCTGCCGGCTGCACCGTGGTCATTAAACCAGCCGAGGACACGCCATACTCGGCTCTGGCTCTGGCCGCCTTCGCCGAAGAGGCCCATTTTCCGCCTGGCGTCATCAACGTGTTGCCCACCTCCCGACAGAAGACGCCGGAAATTGGCAACTTTATCTGCGACACGCCGGATATATCGGTGATCACCTTCACCGGGTCGACCGAGGTGGGCAAGTTGCTGTTAAAGCGTGGCGCCAACACCGTAAAGCGAATCGTCATGGAGCTCGGAGGTGATGCGCCTTTCATCGTCTTTGACTCGGCCGACGTTCAGAGGGCAGTCGAGGGCAGCATTGTCGCAAAGTTTAGAAATGCTGGTCAGGTAAGAAAGGTTTTTGTTTTTTATCTACCTTTTTGTTTGCTTACCACATTTTTCTTTTCATTCGCTCTAGACTTGCGTCTGTGCAAATCGAATATTCGTGCAAGAGGGCATTCATGATCAGTTTGTGGCCGCACTTTCCGCTAAAATGTCTTCCGAACTAGTTATTGGCAATGGAATGGATGAAAAGACTACCGTTGGACCGCTCATTAACGATCGTGCCGTGGAGAAGGTGAAGTCACACGTTGAAGATGCTCTCTCTAAGGGGGCAAAGTTAGTTCAAGGAGGAAAAAAGCTGACTGCCAAAAACAATTGCTACTTCTACGAGCCAACACTGATTACTGGAGCCACTAAGGAGATGATCATCGCAAAGGAGGAGACATTTGGTCCTGTTGCAGCTATTTTCAAGTATGTTACCATTTGTTTTTTATTGCACAAAAACCTATTAACTTGTTTTCGACAGATTTAAAACTGAAGAAGAAGTACTGCGTCATGCAAACAATTGTCGTCGAGGGTTGGCTGGTTACTTTTACTCTCGCGATTACGCTCAAATTGAACGAGTGGCTCGTAAGCTGGAAGTGGGCATGATTGGCATTAACGACGGTCTTCTGTCAACTTGTGAAGCTCCATTTGGCGGTGTCAAGGAATCCGGTCTTGGCCGTGAAGGCTCACACTTTGGAGTTGACGAGTTTTTGCACGTCAAATACGTTTGTCTTGGTGGTCTTCAATTTTAAACTATTATCATTTTCATATTATTCCAGCATAAACTTATATCAAACGCACATTCTCAGTTAACGCAGCAAAATCAGTAACCTATCAGGACGTTTACTGTTCCAAAATAAAAATTGCCAAAGCAAGTGCTAAATTAAAATTTTAAAACAAGTTTTGTTATTGTTTTTGTTTGACTAATTAACTGTATAGTTTAAATTTTTGTAAACTAACTTCATTTTGATTTACTGCTTACAATAAATCCAACAACCGACTTCAAACTTTACACTAACACACCACTACATCAGGCTAGCTGAGAGACACACTGCTTTCTCCAGTGGACGACTGTTGGCCGTCCACTGATACATATACATGTTTCTTTTCTCTTTCCTCCTCACTCTGTTTGAGTGCCTTCTCTGATTCACATCTACTGGAGTCTGTCGTTCTTTTTTAAATCCCCTTTTCCAATAAACGAATTCTCCTACTTGCTCTGCTGCAAGCACAAAAGGTGCCTTTATTTCACGCTCACCCAAACCTCACTTAGTAGCGGCCCAATCTCCGGTGTCCCTGTTTTTTACCCGCTACAAGTGGCGCAAACTACGGTCTCCTCGCTGATCAGCGACGAGAATCGAGCAAGCACACTTCCACACTTTGGCTCGCAAGAGACGTTTTAGCGGCCCCCTCCTGTCCAGTGATTGAATCAGAGTGAGTGCATCTTTCTTTTTTTGAGAATCGTATTCCTCCTGGTTTCGATTTTCACCTGCTGTTCCAGCCAGAAGTTCTGCCCAGCAGTTATTTGTTCTTAGCAGATTAGTTAGAACAATAACTGCAGTCCTCTATTATGCCTGAAGACGATGTGGCCGATGACCAGGGTGATTTTGTTGTTGACACGACGCCCCCCGGTGATCACTTGTTCTTTTCGACGTTGAGAGCAATTGCCAACGATCCACTCTATCAATTCGGGAAAAACGTGAGAATGACGACGTTCGTGCTCACAAGCGTCAAATGACAAAGTTGGCGCGCCGCCACAATTTTTTGGCTACTCAAGCAATCATTGCTTTTTTTAATCCTTGCACGGCGCTGCCGCGACATGGATGAAGACTGCTCACCCCGATTTGACAGGCTATGAGGACATTGATCTTGAAGATGAAACTAATGACAATGAGGAGATGGCGTGCGGTGCACGCACTTTTCTCTTCAAGAACTGGCGCACGCTGCTGTCGTTTTTTGTTGACTATTTTGGCAGCAGTAATGGGCGTCAGGAGGCCGATAAGGTTTTCCATTTGCCAGGACTTTCCCAAAAAAACCGACGTGGCGTTTGTCACGCGGGCTCATGCCACCTTTATGGCGGCTCTCGGTCATCCGAAGACCACTGACCAGGCTATGGTCGTGGCTTGTATTCAACAGCTTTTGCGCAGTCCATACCACAAGATCGATCGTTTCACCTGTGCTGACTGGAATGATTTTCTGGTCGAAATGCGCCGGGTGCAGAAGAAAGAAGACCGCTTGACAGATCGATTGCGACAAAAGCGATATCAACAACGTTGGGTGCCTCGGAGCGGCAACCAGGGAAAAGGGGAATAAGAGTACGAGGCGGAAGAGGGAGAAAAAAAGCTCTTTTTTCTGATATTTTTCCGCTTATTTGCGGCCTCTTAGCCAGCGGACAGCGCTTTTCCCCCCTTTGTAGCACATCATCGTGCCAGCACATGAAAAGGATGCCAGGGCCAAAATAAGTAGCCAAAAGGTCCAGGAAGAGGCAAAGTTCTTGGCCTCGTCTACCATGTCCATGTTGGGCACTGGCGTCTTGGCGGCTTTGATTAGCCCGACATTTTTCTTGACCAAGCTACCGGCTAGGTCAATTATCTCATGGTGGTGGAGGTCAGGGCTCAAATGCTCGTTGACAATTTCGGTCATGTCGGCGTCCAGTTGGAGTGTCCGACTGACTGACCGGTTGGTGAACGTCCAGTGGACGCTACCTGCGCTCCAGGACTGGTCGATCCGGAGGCGGAATGTTTTGTGGACGCAAGGTAGTGTAATGCCCATGTACGTTAGGTTGAAGTCAGTGCAATAAACGAAGATGTTATGCGCCGTGGCGAGTGTCTGTACTACTGTGGTGGCGTCGACTGTGTGGAGAGGGCTACAATGGTCAAGATGCCATTGTTTCGCTCTGGGTGTTGTGAGGTTAGCTGCGCAGTCCACGCCTTCATGAGATCCGATAAGCGGTTCGTCATTTTTCATTGGCTTCCAATTGAGCTCGGCGGCGCATCTATTCGATTCATCGAAGAGCGCGTACCGAGGGCCATTGTATTTTACAAAGCACCAGCTTGGTACCCCGTGAGCATCATTATGGCGGAAGGCCAAAGAGAATGGTCGTGCCTGCAGCACCTTGATTGTCGGCTGTGCATGCTGCACGCGGAAGGTCAAAATCAAGGTCCTCATTTTCATATTGAGATCACAGCCGAGCGGCTGCCACATCTCCAAAGGACAGTTTTCGCACACAACCAGATCTTTGAAAACTGAGAAGAACTGGTCAGACACTCTGCCTCCAAGCCTGAAAGTACGTAGTACTGCTGCGGTGCGCCGCCCTACGTCTCCCATACTAGTGGTCATTTCTCGTTTCGCTTGTTTCTCTTTTAGCTTTCTGAGAATTTTGTGCATGTTTGCCTGCATCTTCTTTACCTGTTCACCGTACAGCTGAACCGCCTCGTTTAGGTTCTGAACGGCGTCAAGGGCCTTCTCTAAGCTGCCGTGGGTCATTGTTTCGAACCCTAGCACCTGTTGCCTGAGAGAGGTGTAATCGCTCTTGGAGACGAACTCAATGAGGGTTTTGACCCCCAAACAGCAAACGCCTACCAGGATGCAAGCCGGGAGAAAAATGCCCCTCTTCTTGCGACGCACTATCACTAGGCCTTGACTTGGTATGCCCAAGCGCGTCGTGCACACCTTGCCGATTTGCCTAACACCTGCTCATTGTAAGTCGAGCTGCAAAACTCTTGTCCGTTCTTCCAGGTGGAATTACTGAAAAGAGTGCAACCGTCCTGCAAAGCAAGCGCTACAGTGTACTCGGTTGCGCCGATAACGACTTGGTGATCAGTCGTCACCCAGACTACTGGATCGGTCGTCTGAAAAACGGTAGCGGTGGCGTAGAAAAGCGAGGTGATGGTAGCAAATAACATATCTAATGAGTTAAAGGGGCAAACAGCGTGTTAGGTCGGCTGATGGAAAGCCGAATGCTTGAGAGAGAGAGAGAGTGGAAGAACGAAAAGGGAGAGAGACGAGGAGAAGAGAGCTAGTCAACTGAGTTGGTGCTTTGTGAAGTACAATGGCCCTCGGTACGCGCTCTTTGACTAATCAAATAGATGCTCTGTCGAGCTCAATTGGGAACCAGTAAGAGATGATGAATCTCTTATCGGTTCTCATGAAGGTGTAGACTGCGCAGCGAACCTCACGACACTCAGCGCAAAATAATGGCATCTCGACCATTGTAGCCCTCTCCATTCGGTTGACACTTCGACAGTCGTTCAGACACTTGCCACGGTGCACAACATTTTTGTTTACTGCACCGACTTCAACCTTACCTACATGGGCATCACAGTGCCCTGTGCTCACAAGACGTCACAAAGGTCGCCAGACAGCGTCGGGGTGTCGTGTTGACTCTGTGTTCACCTGCAGCCGGGTATTAGTGGTAAATTTTGTCTACGTTGATCAAAGTCTTCTTTCGGTTGTTTAAACAAAGAAGAACTGGGCTGACAACTTCAATCACTTTAAAAAGGCCAAGAAAGCGAAAAGCAAGCTTTTGCTTGTGATCAGTGGCAATCGAATAATCTACCACTTTGACCAGATCGCCTTTCTTAAAGTCAGGTAGTCGGCGATTTGCGTCATAACGGCACTTGTTTACCAAAAACTTGTGCCCCTTATACTTCTCAACTTCCTCTTTGATCAAGCGCAAATCGGAAAAGATGGCATCGTTATGCAATGACTGCATGTTCACTTGCATTAGCGTCACCGGATCGTAACCGAACATCGCCTTGCAGGGCGAAATGTTTGTCGTTGCGTGCGGCAGAGCATTGTATGCAAAACAAAGTGGCTTCACCAGTTTAGCCCAGTTAGATTGATTTTTATTAGTGTAGTGAGCCAACATGTTTGCCAAAATGCCATTTAGTCGTTCGCATAAGCCGTTTGTGTGTGGAGTGTATGGAATAGTGTTTATACCTTTAATGCATAACATTGCATTTAGTTCGGTAACGACTGCACTGACAAACGATTTTGCGTTGTCGGTCAGAATGGCCGTTGGAGCGCGCATGTAAACGAGAATAACATCCTCAAACAAAAATTTAGTTACCAAGCGCGCCTTCTTTGAGGCGACCGCTTTAGCAATGGCAAAGTTTGAGTGCAAATCGGTAGCCGTCAAGATATACTTTCAGCACTAAGAGGTAAGCAGCGGGCCACAGTTGTTGAGCGCAAGCACTTCCCACGGGCCTTTGATTTCAATGTGCTGCATATTATTATATCCCCTTTTTCAATAAACGACTTCTCCTACTTGTTCTGCTGCAAACACAAAAGATGCCTTTATTTCACGCTCACCCAAACCTTACCTCGTGGCGGCCCAATCTCCGGTGCCCTGGTTTTCCACCCGCTACACTATTTCTGACTAAGCAAGCACTAATTGAATTAGCGAGATTATTAACAAAATAACCTGCAATGGCATCGCGTAACTGATCCTCAGGCACTGTTTGTTTATAGATCAAAAAATGGCTCGAGCGAGCACAGTGTCGAGCGAATGACGCGCTAAATGACTTTGTCAACACACTTCAGCCCGATGCACGCTGCTGATTTCAACGGAACAGTACGATGAAGCTAAAATGGATTTTGCTTAATGTGCCTTGTAGGACACCAATTTTCGCTTTTACATCCCTTTCATATTATTCCAGCATAAACTTATATCAATCGCAAACTCTCAGTTAACGCAGAAAAATCAGTAACCATCAGAACGTTTACTGTTCCAAAATAAAAATTGCCAAAGCTAGTGCTAAATGAAAATTATTAAAAAAGTTTTGTTAATGCTTCTCTTTGATTGATTAACTGTATATTGATAGAAAAGTTATTTAGTGTGGCCAGAGCTGCCAGAGAGGGGGCAAAACGTCCGAGATCTCGGACGTTTCGACAGGCCAGCCATCTGGCGGCAGAAACATTGTTTTAAAAAACAATTTAACAGTCAGCACCTAATAAATCAGCGAGGCCGCCGAAGGCGGCCGAGCAAAAGGGAACGCCCCAACAATAATCCAAACATAAAACCGAAAGTACCACAAACAATAACCTTAACCTCACACAACCTGAACTTAGATTGCGATGCAGTCGAAACCCGCCAAGCAAGCGAGTAAACACTATTTTTTGAGTGTTTGGATTCCTTCATTACAAAACTCCACTCTTTTACTCTTTTGTTCGGCGGCAAATGATTTCAGCAGCCGAACAATTGAGTTTCAGGTTCATGTTGAAGAATGCCTATTGGTTCAGTCTTGTTTGGCAGTTTCGATGTTAAATGAAGCTAAAGTTATTACTGGGGGTACTTTCGATTGTGTTAGGTTAGGGTTATCTTTGGGGTGTTCCCATTTGCTCGGCCGCCTTCGGCGGCCCCGCTGTTATGTTAGGTTAGGGTTATCGTTGAGGTGTTCCCATTTGCTCGGCGGCCTCGCTGTTATTTTAGGTTAGGGTTATCGTTGAGGTGTTCCAATTTGTTCGGCCGCCTTCGGCGGCTTTACTGTTATGTTTTTTCTTGTCGCCGCTAGACGGCACTGAGCGGTATGTTGTCAGCAGCTTGCCCCCTCTCTGGCAGCTCTGAGTGTGGCACTTACTGACACAGCCCCAAAAAGCTATTGCCAGAATACTTGTGTTGTGAATTGTGTCACATATGTTGTGAAAAGCAAGAACTGCTCAAGCACTGTGAAAGGTGTAGCTTGTCACGTCAGTTGTGAAGGGCAAGCACCATCTTCTGTGCTGAGAACGGTAAAGACTCAATACTTTTGTTGTGAAAGGAACATAATTTCACAAATGACGTAAATAGCCACTCTCGCCTCTTGCTTGGTAACTGATGTTGTGAAGAAGCTGTGAAGTAGCATTTCTGATTGGCTTGAGTTTGAAGAGTGTTCTGTACGCTTGTAAGAAGTAGTCAATGTAGGTGTAGAACATAAGGTACTTGCGTTCACTGTACAACACTCAAAGTAGGGAACAATTTGTAAAACAGTGTTAGGATTCACACCAATATTCAAGGTCCTGTACCTTTGTACACACAAACTTTTGTACACCTTTGACACATGCTTTTTCGGTTTGCACCGAAAACGACCGAGCCACAACTCGTCAGGAAAAGATAATTGCCTGTCAGAGAAAAGCTTCTAGAAGCTTCCACCTTCACAAACCTCTGCTAAACCTGGAACTGAAGACACACTGAAAGGTAGACATCCGCTTCCCTCTTGGGGGTATAAAAGGGGATGCCTGCCAGTGCCGTTTTCAGTGGGCCCCTCATTTGGTGATGAAGAAACTCTCACCATCTTACCAGATCCTCAAGACTCATGCTGAATTCCTGTGCTGACCATCAATGCTGACCTTCAATGCTGAACACCTGTGCTAAACATCTATGCTGACTAACTGTGCAGACGACAACCGCTGACTGCCTGTGCTGACTACCACCACCCACTGTGGTAGTAGTACCGCTCCTCACCTCACCTCTACAGCGTTTCTGCCTACTACTTCTACTCTCCTTCACTTACTCTCATCGCTTCAATATTCATCATATCTACGATCACTCCCATCGCTTCAACATTCATCATATCTACTATCACCTTTAACCTTTGACCTATCATCATAACACTTTTAACTTGTGTCACCACCTTATCATCTCTCTCTAATAAACCATAGTTAATTTAATTAAGTGTGGAGATCAAGTTACTCAGCTCGTGTGTCTTTTACCTTTGATTAGTGAACACTAAAGTAGAGGCAATCGGCACGTGATCGATAACTCAGTAGTGTGTTAATCTACGTGTATCGATAAACTGGCATTTCTCTGAACTCGTGCCATTTCATCTTAAAAATCACCTTTTCATTCTGTCCGAATGCCCGATTTTATTCAGACTCAATTTCTTTTTAACTGTGTCATGTTAATCAATTATTTTTCATCACATCGTGCATCTTTAAACTCTCCTCATGTCATCATTTCCGAATCTTGATTTTGATGTTCGCTCTCACCATTCTTCAAACTGTTTTATGACCAACACATCAGGCAACACTTTCACACATGCTAACACCAACTCGACAAATTGCCTAACCAATTATTCTCCTCTAACTGAGGACAACTTTGACAAAGGTTATGTTCCACAACTGAGCACATCACCAAATACACAACTTAAATTAACGCAAATTGGCGGCAAATTAACTTAATCAACGCAACTTAAATTAACTTTACAATATCAGTAAATACTTAATTTGTTTCGTGCTACATTGTATTTTTTGTAAAAAGTGCAAAAATTTCACTAAAAGATAATCGTCAATCATTATTTTGTTTTAATTTTGTGTGTGTTCAACAAACAGTCATAACTGTGAAGAGTAGTAACAATCAACGCCACAATAGCAAAAAGCGTTAAATCGTTGGCACTCTTTTCTTGTTTTTTCCCTCTAACAACCATTGTCCAACTACTCATATCCCTTATACTAGCAAGTTTGACAGTACTCCTTTCTTTTTCTTTATTCGATTGTTCTTTTTTTACTATTCTATCTGCTTTTTCCCTTCTTAATAAGCACACTCTCTCTGCTTGTCTCTTTCCCATGTCATCACCAATCCTTATTCCCCAGTAAACCAAACTCAACATCGGCACCACACAGTAAATATTAAGAAGGGAAAAAGCAGATAGAATAGTAGAAAAGAAGAACAATCGAATGAAGAAAAAGAAAGGAGTACTGTCAAACTTGCTAGTATAAGGGATATGAGTAGTTGGACAATGGTTGTTAGAGGGAAAAAACAAGAAAAGAGTGCCAACGATTTAACGCTTTTTGCTATTGTGGCGTTGATTGTTACTACTCTTCACAGTTATGACTGTTTGTTGAACACACACAAAAATAAAACAAAATAATGATTGACGATTATCTTTTAGTGAAATTTTTGCACTTTTCACAAAAGATACACTGTAGCACTAAACACTAAACAATTTAAATATTCACTTGTATTGTAAAGTTAATTTAATTTGCGTAGAAGTTGGTGAAATTCTTTATACCTACTGCCATTCAAAAAACAAAAAAATAAAAATACAAATAAAAATAAAAATAAATAAAAATAAAAATAAACAAAATTAGCATTCTTTCTTTGAAAGATAAAGTAAAAAACAATAAACTTTTATATTACAGTGATATCAAGGTTTGGAAATGACGACATGAAGTGATTTAAAAGATGCAACGGTGTGATGAAAAATAATTGATGGACATAAAACAATTAAACGGAAATTGAGTCTGAAGTCGGTCGACCGGAAGGTGTTTGGACAGAAGTCGGACAACCGGACAGGATGATAAGGTGTATTTGAAGATGAAACGGCGCGAATTCAAAGGAATGCCAGTTTATCGATTGCGGGCCGATTGCCTCTTCTTTAGTGTACGCTAAATTAAAGGTACAGGTCACTCAAACGGGTTAACTAGATCACCACACTAATTAAATTAACTATGGTTTTTTACCGATGGATTTTCCAAATGACACTGAATAGAACTTTTTAAAAATATTTCACAAACTAATCAGCCAAGTAAACTCCAAATGTTGAAGGCTGGTGTCATTTGGTTGATCGGCACCGACGGTTTGGGCTCGCAAGCTCGTTGTGTCCCAAGCCGTCGGATGATGCCGATCAACCAAATGACATCAGTCAATGCTAAAAAATTTTAAAAAACTAGAAAGTACGCGTTGCGAAACGACACCTTTGTATAATTTAAATTTTTGTTAACTAACTTCATTTTGATTTACTGTTTACAATAAAATTACTGCAAAAACTTGAATAAAAAAATATTTGTATTGCGGTTTAAACTCAGTTTGAACCTTTGGTAAAAATAGTCGTTGCCAGCACATCGTCGCACTCTAATGTTTTGCTTGCTGTGTGTGTCGGTGTGTTAGTTTTGTTTGTGTTTGCATATCAGCCTGGAGCTTGTACGGTGTTTTTGTAGCAGTAGTGTGTTCTGTCTTCTGACCTGTTTACGTCTGCCCTAGTCCACTTTGTGCAGAATTCACATGTACGCAGATATTGAAAAGGCTTTTGACACGGCCTTTTTTAATGCCGATCATCAGCTTAAAAATGTACATCAGGTGGTAGCAAATTTTGAAGATGTGGTCCTTTCAGAAGATCTTAGTGCAGCACTGGGCGGTGCCCTGTCAACCATTGGCACGCAGCTTTCCACGATGGCATTTTGTTTTGCCCAGCTGATGAGCAAGTCTATTCTGTACACGGAAAACTATTTTGTTCTCAAGGTGAGTTAAAGCATAAATTATTGACCAAACAATAAAACTTTGTCATTTCAAGGAGCGATTTCAACAGTTGCAACTTGAAAACTTTAACTTTAAATCTGACAAATGTTTTATGGATTTTGTACGCAAGTTAAATCTCATTTGCTCAAACAACAGTTCGCCTTCAAAATCACAGACCAATTCTTTCACATCACCAAAAAACGTTAAAAAAGTTTATTCAAATAAAGAGGGAAACAATTCATCGCTAACACGTTCTCCATACAAGCGACGATCTAATCAAAAGTTTTCGCAATTCAATTTAAATAAACTAAAACAAGTAAAGCCAAGTACTGAAACCAAACATTACTTTCAAAATGATAATTTAGTTTACAAGCCACCCGAAAGCAATGTTTCTGAGCTTGATGATCATTTACTCAACAACGGCAACAAAGAATATTTGAAAAATAGTTCTTCATTTCGTTTACACCGAATGAATAACAACGCTTTCAAGTTGATATATCGCAATTTTAAAGAAGTTGAACTGATTAATGAGTTGAAGTAAGTCTTAAATGATCAAAAATTTGTTGTTTTTATATTTTTTACTGTTTATATAGTTTTCAAAATGTGTCGTTACAAAAAGAAATTGTCGTTTTAAAGCACGAATTGTCTAATTACCGTCTGGTGGTGCGTTACTTGAACAATCAAATGTCAGGCCGCATTCAGCAAATTCAACTGCTAAACCGAGAGAAGAAAGACGCAAATTTTGACCAAGTTTGGAGTGATTTAGAATCGGAGATTCAACTTAACAAGTTCAAGACAATTTCTCAGGCGTTGGCGTCAAATCAATCAAAATCAAAGGCGATTACTGTTGATGCATCATCGTTGTACAGACTGCTGCACAACAGTATGTTCACTTCCAATTTGCCAGCAATCATCAAGCCTAAAACTGAAGTACATATTGAACGTGTTGCCTCGCCAGTCTGGGCCTTGGACACAGTCATCGACGCTCCTGAAGTGCCACTGATTGAAAACAACAGCATCGACCAATTGACGCACTCTTCAAATGTTGTGGAAAGTTTTTCTGAAGAAGAACAATTGGTTTGCAGACAGTTGGCTAACTTCAAACCATCTTGGTTTAACATTGGATTGCTGCGTTTTGCATTTGTCAATCTTGTCGACGAGGCGATTGGCATTTCAGTGATTGTAAGTAATAATAAGTAAATTATTTAGTATAAACACATTGGTAAAACTGACAAGGGGACATCACCTTAGAGGAAATTCGAAAAAATCTGAAAAAATATA
>JAALOO010000415.1_pt1 | contig 38292 bp, 32 predicted proteins | sample 7257641 | NCBI WGS metagenome assembly JAALOO01 (sample SAMN14085613, study PRJNA598686) | mite metagenome | biome: ENVO:01001000; feature: ENVO:01001002; material: ENVO:01001226; isolation source: single female mite from University of Michigan culture on fish food culture... ...
AAATCCATCATAAAAAATACTTTTAGTAGTTCAGTCAACTCAAATTTAACATCAAAAGATAGGTATTTATTAGCGTCGTTTTTAAACTAAACCGCGTCATAGAATCATGAAAAATGTAATTTATAGAACCATAAATGTTAACGCAAAAAATCATATAAAACTTAAATAGAGATTTGTACAAAAATTAAAACTGACTCTAATAATTACTTGCGTTAACCAAATTAACCCCAACTTAATACCATTAGATAGGCACTACTTTGCATTGCTTTCAGGTAAAACTGAGTTTCAAAATCTTGAACGATGTAATTTATAGAATCATAAATGTAAACACAAAAAACATATAGAATTAATATATGAAATTTTTAACTGGCCGTAATAATTACTCTTAAAAGTCAAATCTTGTTGAGTTTAACGCCAGTAAATAGGTATCCGTTAGCTTAGTATTTAGGCAAAAACCACAACTCGATAACTTTCACGGTGTATTTTTTAGAGTCAAAACAAATCGTATAGAACTTATTCGGGAAGTTCGAAATTACGATCTTAAAAATGCACCCGGTGTTCGAATCACCTCAAGTTTGGTATCATTTGAAAGATGCCATTTAGCTTGTTTGTTGTGTGAAAACCGTTTCTCGATATCTTGAACGATGTAATTTATAGAAGCAAAAAAGTGCGTGCAGAGAGAGAAACATCATTTTTTTAGTGAAGTTAGATCACTATAAAACGGTTATATTTGCATGTTTTTTAAAAAACAATTTTTTTATTGTGTTTTTTAAAAATTTGTTGTGAACAATTATAATGGCCAATAACTTTAAACTTTTCATATGATAAATAACTAAATCAATCTAATTTTTTATCAACTATTGATACTTTTTTATATTAAGCTAAAAATCAAGTGAAGTTTTTTATCTTTTCGTTCAGCGCACCAGTGGACAATTTATCGTTTTTCTATTGACAAACAGAAAATTTTGTTATTTTTTGATTTTCTAAAAGCCACCTTATATAGAGTTTAGCACGTTTCATCAATATAATTCAATTTTTGCTTTAAAAGCTATTAAAAAACATGGCAATTTATAAACAGTAAATTAACGGTCACCAAGTTTTTTATGTTAAAAAGTTTTTTAAATAGCAAACAACTCTGTATGCCAAAAAGGAGCTGAAAAATGCCTTAAGCAGTAATGTCATCGGGCAATAAGTTCGTTTGCAAACAAACACTGTTCCGAAACAAAAATGCATTTATTTGACGTTTAGACAGTTAAATCGATTCTAGTGGCGGATCAATATTCAGATATAACCGAGATAAAACTTTCATTAATTTAGATTGAACAAAATGTTTTGAGAAAAAATATATTATTTGTAAAAAATCCAAAATAACAATTTATCAATTTTGATAACTTTTTAAAATTATTTTTACAACAAATTCTGTTTTGCTAATTTTGTCAAAAATTTATTTGGCATTTTTTACTTACAAAAAGTTATTTGTAAATGTTTTAAAAATAAAAATTTGTTTTAATTGTTATAAAACTTTTATTTTGTATTTTATTTTTTAATCACAATAGTTATTATATTATTTGTAATAATTAATATTTATTGTTTAGTTCTACTTTTTTTATTAAAGTTAAAAAACACAACTTGAAAAATAAAAAACTTATATTTTAATTGAACAGCATGTTTAAGCATTCAAAAAACGTTTGGAGTTCATATTTTTAAAGTTAAAATTTAAATGATATCCAGTATATTTTCAGTTTTGATATTTTTTCATTAAAATTATACAATGATTTAAAAATAGTTGTTTTAAAATGTCCTAAAATCTAAGTTTTATTAAACTGTAATTCAAACAAAAAATTTAAAGTTTTTTTTAAAATGAGAACTATTAAAAATGACTCCAAACCTCAAACCAATTTTACAATCGTTTTTTAAGATTAAAGTTATTGCTTCTGTTTAATAAGTTCAAAAATGAAAATGATTGCTACAATTTACTTGTTTTAAAATTTGCCTTTATCTTGTCATTTATTGAACTATTGGTTTTATAATCGAAAAAAAACTATGAACTAGAGTATTTCATGCGTGCTTTCAACCCTGTTTTTTGTCCGTTATTGCTTTGCCAATCTTTAGCCATTTATCTTTATAAGTACCGAAACCAAAAAAGCATTCTTTTGAAGTAGCTAGGAAATCTTTTCAATTTTTTATGTTTACTTGCTGCATTTCAAAACAGCGTTTTCTCCCACAACCCTAATCTAGGGCCATTTAAATTGAGCTGTAATATCAATTTATTTTTATTATTATAACATTCCTAAATATTCTCTTTTTTGGTCTCATTTAAACAAAACTTAAAAAGTGTATATAAAAATCAATTTTTTAAAATTCATTCCAAAAAAGCAGTTGCTATCAATGACTTTTCAATGCAGCCAAAAAATGAGTAGTTAATTTTGACTAAATTTTAAATGACCACTCACTAAAACATTTTTTTGCGTTTTTATCTTTTAATAACTATCAGAAAGGCGTCAATAATCAAAATGAATTTTATCAGTCAATATTTTTGTGTATTATAATATAGTTTTACTTGTTTGGTTTGTAAAAAATTAAATTCTAGCCGCTACACGTATTTAAAATACATGTTAAAATTTTTTTTAAATTTAATTTTTGGTAATAAATAAAAGAAGCGGTTGGTAACGCGGCGCGCAGAGAGATTTACAAGCATGACGTAGTCCAGACTGACTTTTAATGGTAGAGGGAGCAGCTTATAAAGCATTTACAGAGGTTTCGAATTTCGCGTGAGCAAAGCCACGTCACCAGCGGCCTGGTGGCCGCTACTTAAGGCCAGAAAAACATGCAAAACGAGACTCAAGAATTCTCGGTCAATTCTAAAGCTAAAATTGTGATCTTGGTCTTAAATTGAAGATACCAATTAGCCAGAGGGAAACCTCAATCAGAATTTCGAGTTATGCTCCCAATTTTTTTCAATTGCGATGTGCGTGAAAAAAATGCTCAAAATTTTACTTTTTCTACACGCACATTGCAATTGAAAAAGATTGGGAGCATAACTCAAAATTCTGATTGAGGTTTCCCTCGGCCCAATTGTTAGCTTCATTTTAAGACCAAGATCAGATTTTTTGCTTAAGAATTGACCGAGAATTCTTGAGTCTCGTTTTGCATGTTTTTCCATAGAGAATGCATTGAAGCACCTGCAGTGCAGCCTGCCTCCTTGTCTGGCCTTAAATTGATATTTTGTTTTTAGAACAATTTTTTGTTGCTGGTTTTTTAATATAAATGATAAAATTTTTTTACATTTTACACAATTTGTATAAAAATAACAATTTTTTAGTTTAATGTTTTAAATTAGTTTTTAGTATTGTTTCGCTTGATAACTTGAGCTCGAATTGATTTTACATTAGTGTAAAATCTCACTATTTTTAATATAATTTTCAGTTATTGGTTTTTTGTGAATTATCATTGGTAAAAAATCTATAAATTAAATTAAATAATTGAAGTCAATAATGAAAAATATTGGCTTAAAATTTAAATTTTTGTTGAATATATTTTACTTTGTGAAAGTTTTAAATTGTTATTTAAAATTTTTTGCTTATAAACATGCATAAAAATCGATTGATATGCTTGCTGTCAACTTTGTTTTTTCTTAATGAGTCTTTACCACGATTCACATTACAATTTGTTACTGTAGTTTTATAAAACGCTTATTTTTATAATTTTAATCTTGTTAATACTAACGTATAAACTTCTAAAAATAAAAGTTAAAACAAATTAAAATTTAAACTTGCTGATAAAATAGACAATAAATGAGTGTTTTCAAAATTGAGTTCAATTCTGAGAAACAAAAAAAATTAAACAAGTTAGAATAAGTCTAGACAATAAAAATGGTTGAGAAAACTTATTAAATTGACAAAAACAAAGAAAACAGTTGCCAAACGTATCTGTGTGTAAAAAGTATTGCAAGAAAGTGACTGTTCGATTGGAAACTGTCATTGGCAATGGGCAATAAATAAGTAACGACTTTGACTATTACACACACATCTACAATGACTAGCCAGCTCTGGTAATGGCCACCAATGGCAGTAGCTAGACCTTTTTGCCTCAGCTTTCTATTGCCTCGATTATGAATTGCTATTTTTTCTAAAGATCGGTAAAATGAAAGAAAAGAAAAAAAAGAAAAACAGACTGATTTGCAACGTCAACGACACTGCACCAAACTCACAGGCACAACACACACACACACACACTTACAGTGTCGATGCCAACACTAATGACACTTTTGCAGCAGCTCCACTGTGACTTGAGCAAAAGCACACACAAACACATTTACTGATCTGCCTTTTCTGTTTTGTTTTTTCTTGTTGTTGTCGTCCATTTTCTGACTGGCAATTCCTTCGCCCACTAATCGCACTCGACACCGAGGTGGCCAGTGGCCAGTGGATTTATGAGTGCCTTTGTTTTCTGTGCCTCATTTGCCCACTGATACCCACCACTGCCATTGCTCAGCTTCGACAGTAGTATTTACTGTGTGCTGCAGCAGCATCGCTATTGATCGGACATCACTTTACGTTCATTGCTTTCTTTTCCTTTCCTTTTCCTTTCTTTTTCCTTTCCCGCAGTCCACTTTTTCACCGCCGCCGTCGTCTTTTGGCTACTTTTCCCTTTGTGCGGCGAACGCTAAAAACTAATCAATTGTCTTTACATTAATATCCGCTAATGTCTAAATGTGCAAAGGAGAATTTATGGTTTAATCAACTGAAAGTTTATTGTTTTATTGAAAGCAAAGTATTACTGTAAAATTTAAGATTGTAATTTGTTAAATTGAAATACCAAAAATAAAATTTATTACTTTCATTAAGATTGTTAGGCAAAAAAATTGATGAACAAGATTTTTCTTATTGAAAAACTGTTTTAACAATAAAAATTTTTGTTTAAATACAGCTTTGTCATTTTAAAATAAAAAATTGAGTTTGTTATGTAAACTAACGGTTAATCAATATTCAAAAACAAATTTATTGAATGGTCAACACAAAAAAACAAAAAAAACATTTTAAATCGTTACAAGTGTCAAGTGATTGATCAAAACAGCAGGGGTTGAAAAAAGTGTGTTAACTTGCTAGCTTTCAGTTTTTCTCCTTTTCTTTTTTTCCTTTCTGTTTTTTTCTCTCTTTGTCGAGCATCTTTAGATCATTTGCAGGTCAGCTCGCATTGAGCAAGGCGCCTAGGGTCCGCACAACCGTCTCGACGACACTGACTGCTCGATAACTTTGTCCCATCGATCACTGGGGCAGCAATGGCCGTCTGGCAACAGCAACAGCAACAGCAGCATCAGCAGACAATCACTTGCCATTCACAGTCAGTCAGTCAGTCATTGTCTGCACTGCTGTAGGCCAGTGATGCTGTTGTTGTTGTTGTTGCTGGTGGTGGTGGTGGTAGTAAAAAGAAGGCGAGCAAGCATACCGATGCTCCCATGGACAGAACTGTGTGTGCCCAGTGAACAGAGTGGGCCTGAAGAACAGCCGAACACAAGTCGATATCAATCAAATTCATTTGGACACTCGCACACTTGCTCAATCGGTGTCGTACTGTGAGCCAGTCCGACTCTGCCCGATGACGACGACGGTCGGTCGGTCAATCGGTTTTAGTGTGTGTGTGTGTGTGTGTGTTTGTGAGTGCGTTTGTTGTGTTGTTCTGTTCACGCTGAAGCAGAGAAGAACACTCTTGACTTGGGCATCGCTGAAATGTATGGCAGCTGATTAATAGGAAAGCTTGTCTCTTCTGTACAGGCAGTCTGCAATTGCGTTGAACTGATTGACTTGAATCAGCGTTATTGGAAATTATTGCGTATATTTCTTTTTATTTACAGGCAAGCAATGTACTTATTATTGTGCTCTTGATTGAACGAAGAACTACTAATTGACCAAAACGCAAAACAGAACACACAATTTGTCTGTCATTACTGCAGATAGCTGGGCACAACCATCCACCTTGTGTTTTCCCCGTTTTCCTCATTCTTCTAAAAAAATGTAAACTGAGAATGATTTCCCTTGCTTATTCAATTACATCCTCATTGCTCAATGAGTGATATCAAGATTCCCGTTAGCATTACTTGGTCGAGTACATGAATGGCTGCATGTTGGTGAGTGTGTGTGTGTGTGTGCTCGTCATTACCACGACTAAACCTTTTAGTTCTTTTTTGTATCGTCGAGCGCTTCTCATTGTCACCTTGAGCGAACAGCCCAGTTTAATCTTCTTACAAAGTGTGAGTGAGTGAGTGAGTGAGTGACAAGCCAGGCCAGGCGAGAGTGTCTGGAGCACTTTTACCTTCTGATCGGCAATACCATAAATCGTCGATGTTGCTCCAATCAAGCCGAGGCGTTCTCAGGCGGCTGCTGCTGCTGCTGTCATTAAGAGGATTATTTAAATGAATCAAAACACAGACACGCTTGCCGCAGAACACACACACAGGCTAAAAAGCAAAGCTAGGGAGAAAGTGCACTTGCATCTGACACGTGTTCGATGAGAACGATGAGAAAAAAGTAGAGGATAAAGAAGGAAAGAAGGAAAAAAGAAAGGGAGCCAAGGAGCAATGAATCAAAGTGAGTGTGTGTGATTCATTTGGGTAAAACAAAAAGCCGTTCAAAGTTGCTTGATTGATCTGATGATTGAGTCGCCTGCCTGCGCGACAAAAGCTGAAGCCTTTCTGATGCAAAGGAGACGCTGTGATGGCCATTTGACCATTTGACTGCGGTCAATGCTGATTGTTTCTCTTTCTCTCTCTCTCTCTCTCTCTCTCTCTCTCTCTCTCTCTCGTTCCCCTTTTCAGTCAATCACTGGTGATTATTGAGTGAGCGCCCAATGAGTTGTTGAGCGGCGCTGACTTTGAACGGTGAGAATTAACGCGCGCGCCAATGCGGATTAGTAGGCGCAGATTGTGTGAGTGTGTGAGTGACTGAGTGAGTACAGTCTGTTTCGACAACAGCAACAGCAAAAAAGAGAGCAGACAAACTGATTCGTCTCAACACACAATGTTAGAAACTGTTCAATAATGATAAAAAGGGCACTGTGATCAGATTCCCGCAACAGACAACTGCAACTGCAAACCGTCGTCCTCCTCTTATCGGTTGATGGGCAGCAGTGAGCCAGTCAGACAGAAAGACAGAGACAACGAGAGTAACAGTCACTTTGCTCAGCCTTGTCGGCTAATCCTTCTCCAGTGGACACTATTCTCAGATAAAAGTGTGCGCCCATTTGACGACCAGGGAGAGGAGGAGGAAGAGGAGGAGGAGAAGAAGGGGAAAATACTGTTATTTTTCCCCCGTAGATGACTAATCGAATTCTCTCATTTTCTTTTTCTCATTTCTTTGTACTTCTCCCTTTCCCCTTTAGGCACACACACAAACACTGCCCAGAACAGTACTCACACACAAACACACACACACACACAATGGTCAATCAGATCAAGCTGATCAGCTGCGTGTGTGTGTGTGTGCGAGCACATGGCCGCATCATCTGATGCCCCCACACTGTGCAATTGCGGACAATTGTTCGTCGTCTGTTGATGTCAGCCTCTTGTCGACTTGCTCACACTGTCAATTGCTCTTGATCGTGTCTGCCGACAGCTGGCTCCTTCAGCCGCCTCACAGCCTCGGTTTGCCGCAAACCTTTTAGCCCTTTTGCTGATTTGGCTTATTTTCACATGAGGTTCTGCTGCTTTGAAAAGAAGTATTTGTGGCCTAATTTTGAAAGCAAAAGTTGCCATTTTTGTTGAAAAACTGATAGGCGATGTGAAAGTTGTAGTAGTAGTAGTAGTGGTAAGGTTGATGGAAATTTATTATATAACAGATTTATTAAAAAGTTAACCATTTAAAGTTATTAAATTATACAATTGTGACAACTATGTGATTTAAAATTATTGCAAGGCACGTTAAAAAGTAATTTACTTTTTAGAACTATTTGGGATTTCAGTGTTATAATTTTAAATTGCACAAAATTGTTTTGTTTGCACGAAAAAATACTGTTTTACTTATTACTTGACCATATTTTCACAAATTTTTTGGTTTTTCACTTCCTAATAATTTTACCTTTTTGGCGTCATGCACTGCCCAACTAACCGATCATCTGAAAAACTAATCAAACAGTAAACTACTACTTGATGACCTTTACTTGATTTGATTTGATTCGATGATTTTCACTTGTAACCAGCCAACGCTCAAAGGGCATTACTGGACTTGGACGTTGGTATGCTGAGAAAGTAATCGACCATTGCCAGGCACACTAATCAGTTTTTTAGATCAGGTAACAGGGCACAGACTGTGAAGGCTTCAGATCAAATCAACCTTTAGAAGGACTTGGAGAAAGAATAAAGTGGAGAAAGACTTATTTGGACAGTAACCTTAGCTCATCCGTCAGCTGAGGAATTGGCAGGCAGCGATTGGAAGAGGAGACAGTGGCGGATGGGCAATTGAATCTCTGAGCAAACAAAGCTTCCAACTTCCAGTCTCCAGTGTTTCTTGAGTGGTGCCTTTGCAGATGAGTTAATCTCCTGTCTGCCCTTACTTTTTTCTCCCTACTTTGTACTGTCGATTGCTCTTAATAGCTTCATTACTGCCCGCCGGCCTTCGATCAGCTCCAGCGCTGCCTGATGCTGCCTGATGTCTGATGTCTGATGCGTGCCCTTTCTCTCTGCTTTTCCCCTCTTCTGCAGTTCAGCACTTCAATTGGCTTTGCTGTAATTTAGTGTCGGCCACTGCTAGCCACTAGAAGCTGACTAAAAGAGACTAGTCGTCATTTTGGTTGCCGAAAAATTAGCGTTTCTGTCCCCCTAATTAGGCGCCAATTATTTCCCGATTATGACGCCCGAATAATCTTCTACTTGCGCCTAGCTGGCTCCCGATTAGCAAACATTGATTTGATTGGCAATTGTACCTGGCGGGCCTACTAAATTTGTCAATATTTTTTATTTAAAATATTATTTAACTATTTTTTTGTATTACAGTTTTTTTCCGTTTAATGTATTGCTTTGATTGTTAAAAACAAAACAATTGTCTATTTTTGCTAACATTGTTGTTGTAGTTTTTGAGCTTTTTAAACTGCTAAATTTTATTTTTTAATGCAACACTAAACAAGTTATCACCGTTTTTTTCACTTTGACACGGTTATTAATTAGACACGTTATCATTTACTGTTTATTTGTTACTTGTCTACACAAAAACAAAAATTAAAAGTCAATTCGTGATTGAATGTCATTTGCGGCATTTGTTTGCTGCAGATACTAATGATGCAAACTTCTAAAAGCTAAGCAATGCAGACAGGTGCTTGTGTTTGACTATTTTGTGAAGTTTTTGAAATGAGATTTAAACAATGATACTGTGTTTAAATGTTTGCAATCAAGATTGTTTATTTTTTTATCATTTTATTATTAAATTTTTTGCTAGAACCACAAAACTACATTTTACAAACGTCCATTTAAATGAAAGTAATGCGTAGTGATAATAAAAATTATTACTTTTAAAATCAAACTTGTATTTGACCCGGTAAAACAACTAAAACCAAACTGCTGTTTATATTTTGAATATGCAAAAAAACTGACTGCGTTGTTGATCAGAAGTAATAAAAAGTCAATTAATTTGCATATTTTTTTGTGACGAAAGAGAAAGAGATAGTGAGAAAGAACGAAAAGATACAAACAGTAAAAAATTGACTGTCGTGCAGAGCTCGTTTGCAGTGTTCCTTGTCTTTTAAACTCTATTTGCGTGATTAATCTAAATTAATCTACATAATATATAATGGACAGTTAATGGGCGAATTGGCCACCAAGAACACAAAGCAGTGGATGAGATAAGCAGAGCAAGCAAAAAGATGAAATCAAATAGGAAGAAGGCAAACCTAAGCATGGTTTGCAGAGAACACAAATCGTTTAGAAAATCAACCGTTGTTGTTGTTATCGCTGCCCTTCTGTTGTCTTGGTTTTTGAAATATTGTTCAAAAAAGTTTCTGTTTTCCTGTTGGCGTCGTTACCTCAACAGTAGTCAGCAGTCACTCTGTACATTGCTTGGCAAATTTTATGAAACAGTCATAGACACACACACACATTTGAGTGAGGTTGTACAATGCGCCCTTGTTCTTCTGGCTAGTGTCCTGCTAATCATCATCTGCTTCTGCTGCTGATCGACTGAGTACAATGCTACTGTAGACTGCTAACTAAACTCAAGTGCAGTAACCACGATTGGCTTAATCGATAATTGATTGAACTGAAGTAGTGATCGCAGAAGTGGTGGTAGTAGTAGTAGTAGTTCTTTTACTTAACTAACAATGAAAAAAATTTGAAGTGTTTAAGTAGAACTCAATTCAATAGTCAATAGATATTCTGCGGTCGGTGTAGAATGTTTAACGCTACTGTCTTCCTTGGAATAGCTAGGCTATTATACACTGAAAATTTGCATTCACTAGCTGTCAAATGCACACGCGTAGCAGATCGTCTGATCTGCGGTCAAATGATAAAGCAGCGGCACGTGATTCTATCACAAGATTGGTTTACTTGTTTTAACAATAAGCGATTTGAGTGCAATCATTTACAAAATTAGTTTTTGAAATTTATTTAATTTTTTCTCAATAAAAATGCAATGATTTGAAGCAGTTTATCAGTTTGTTGCAGAAAATAACCAAATGTTTTGAGTTTTTAAATTTATTAGATTTATGTTTAAAATGCAAAATTTTTTAAACTTTTACAAATTGATTTGTTTTATTGAAACGCCATTTTAAACATTCAGTTTGATATGTAAGCATTTTTTTGTTGCCAGTTCATTGAAACGTGTCACAATCAGATCGTTACAGTTAAGCAACTTTTACATTGACAACTACAAGTGCCCTTTTAAACTTGTTCATAGCTACCTTTGTCAAATATTTATTTGATTGACATACATTCACAAAAGCGAAACTAAACTATTTAGTAATCTGTAAAATGTGTAGACTAAATTGAAGTTGTTTTAATAAATACAACAAATTGACTGCTAAGTGGATCGACAGTTTGCGCTGATCAGCTACTGCTGAAAAGCGTGAAAGTGATTTTTTTCGTTGGTACGTCGTAGTGGTGTAACGACAAAATTAAATGAAAATGAAAATAAGTGTCGCTCAATTTGTGTAGAACACTTTTTGCCCGTCAAGACTGTTGCGGTGTGTGCAGCGGCTGCAGCAATTGCCGGCAATTGTCGCGCCGGTAAAAATTGCTCAAGCGTCAGCCTTCAGATTCGTCACTGTCGAATAATATACTAAAATGTCCTTTAGCAGAAGTAGGTTGTAAAAAATGAAAAAATGATAATGATGACGACGATAATGATGACGATTTTGATGACTCAAAAAGAGGCTGTTTCTGTTTACATGTCGACGAGCACTTGTCGAAATGACTTAACATTCACAGCTTTGTTTTTGTTTCCTTATTCCGCAGGACTGATCTATCTCGCAGTGCGAGCAGTCGGCGCTTTTTGTTCCCTCCATCAACTGTCAGCAAAACTGGCCAACAAAACGGCTTTTTAGTGCCTTTTCTAATTTTGCTCGCAATGTTCTTCTTCTGTTAGAGCAAACTTGTCAATAGTGGGCAAACGCCGCATTTGAGTTTAAGTTAGAAAAAAAATAAAAATGAAAACGGAAAAAAGTAAAAGTGCCGCAAAGTCAAGTGGAGGAGAGAATGCAATTTTAAAGATTAGCCCTTTGATTTGTCAAAACAGTTAAGCGGCAAGTGATTTGATTTACTTGGCAGGCTCGTCTGCTCGTCGTCGTCTGTAAATGCTGACACAATGTAACTGTAACTGCTGCACACACTGTGAACGACACAAGTTCCTTTGCACACACACACACTTTTGCGGCGGGCACTTTTGGTCACCCGTTTTTCAGCGTGTACCACCATCTTCAGCACAGTACTACTACTACTACTGCTACCACAACAAAAAGTTGAACGCAGGAATAAGCAGAGATTGTTGCACTTTTGGTGGTGATGGTACTGTCACTCAAGTGTCAGCGGCGGCATTTTTTGTTTTGGTGAGGCAAAAGTCGCCCGTTTGGTCGATGCATATCTTGGTATTTGTCAGCTAACAAACAGCAGCACCAGCACCAGCAGCAGTCACTTGGCGTCAGAAAGTAAGCCAAAACTGCTTTAGCGTTTTCTGCTGCTGCTGCTGCTGCTGCCGTTGAGATTGTTCCACTTGGCAGGAAAGAAGGAAAGAAAAGGAAAAGTTCTGCTTTTCATCAAAATCGGGGCTGTATGCTAAACAAACGAACACTAAGGAAAAGAAAAAGGGAGTTTGAGTTTAAAGTGTGGCAGAGGCATTGAATGAACCCCACGTAAAAATGGGCAATACTGTGATTTGGGGGGGGGGAACTCAATTAGTAGCAATTTGCTATGGGCAGACTGCAGTAGTTTCCTTCTGGTAATTTGTGTCCTACTACAACAACAACAACAGCAGCAGTAGTAGTAGTAATAGTAGTCTACTAATGGGTTTAGGGTTCAGAAGATAAAAAAGGAAAAAAGAAAGATGAGCGCCAAGATTGACAGCGAGGCGCTGCACTTTGAGCTATGGACCCAGTGGTGGTGGTAGTAGTAACCAAACACCGCCAACAACAAATAAACAAGCATTATCGACTGCTGCTCATCATGACGGTCAGCAGTGGTGCACAGAAGACGTTTCAAACAGTTCAGTGTGTACTACGAGTAAACTTGGGCTTTTTGCCTGATTTTGAAAGCCAAAAACTCAATGAATACTAACTGTTTATTTTTTGCAGCAACTTTTCAAAAACAACAAATGCATTGGTTGACTGCTGTTGCTGCTGCTGCTGCTGCAAAGCGTCTGGTTTATTTTCTCCTTTGCATATGAGTTTTCTGTCAAACTGTGGCTCCCAATTCGTAATTGAATCACTCATCGTGTAGCTAAAGTCTGCCTGCTTTATATTGTAGACAACACAGAGCCACAAATCTGTTTTCTTTTCCTGCCAACCAACTTGACACATGAAATTCAAAACAAACGTTGCAATTTTGCATGTGTGTCTGTTCAGTGTCTGGTAAAATTATAAAATGGTGAAAAAGAAACAAGTAACTGTTAAACTCAATCACGTTGTTAATTTTTTGCATATTTTTATTTGGGACCCGTTTGTTCAGGAACAGGCGAATACAATGTCAAAATATTGCCCAGTGCCAACTTTATTTAATTTTTCAGCAGTCTCAAGAGTAGCCTGTTTTCGCTGTTGTACTGATTGGCCATTTGTACAGTGTTTCAGTGCATTGTAGCAGCAGTGGCAGCGGCAGTTATAAAGCCAAAGTTTCATCAGTCTGGCGGCCATTTGCCTACAACCTCAAACATGCACACAAATTAGCCGCACAGCAAGTCAAGTGGCAGTAGAACTGCTTCTGCTGCTGTTGCTGCTGCTGCTGCAGATGTTCAGCTGTGGTGACTGCTCTGCACACAGTTTGCACAGCACAGCGTCCAGGCCGTCGTTTGCATCTTTGCACGGCAGCAGCAGCAGCAGCAGTCAATCTCAATCACAATCGGTGAGCTGCTGCTGCTGCTGCAGCACATCGTTACGTGGTACATATTTTGCGTGTGTAGCCAGCAGTGTAATCGATTGATCGATTTTTGGCGTTAATCAATTTGCAGGCAAACGGCAGCGTGAGGAAGACAGTAGTAGTAGTAGTGCTAGTGCCAGTGCCAGTGCGATGATGCCGATGCCGATGCCGATGCCGATGCTGTTGTCGCTCGACAGGCGATTTGTCGTGCAACTGGCACTCACACACACACACACACACTGTTCACAACTGACACACAAAATGCAGAAGGAAGGAAAGTTTGACTTGCCTTTGACTACCAGGCAGAAAGCCACTCAGCAGCAGCAGCAGTCGATCGATGGAAATGCATCACACACACACACACTCACACTCACTCAGACAAAGTTGAACACAGTTTCACTGGTGAGAACAAGTGGCCGCACTAATCGGAACTAACAGGAACAACATGCCACCACCACCACTGTACAGCCGACAAAAACATATTTTTTCCATTGCAATTGATTTGTACAACGCTGAAAACTTTTTTTCTTCTTTCTTTTGGTTACATTTGCATGTATTTTGAGAGAGAATTGATGTTGCGGTTGCTGTGATTGATTTTTTACTTTTCAAACTTTTCTAAAGTTTTTTTTGTGTGTTCAAATACACTATCTGCAAAGTGCAGTGCAATTATTTGTCAGCCCTATCACTGCACTGTAATCTCCCTTTTTGACTTGTTAATTTGCCTTTCGGTAACCACTAAACTCTAAAAGCTTTCACGTGTCCTTGCCCCGTCTGAGGTAAAGAAAGCCACCAATTTTCACCTATGCATCTTTCACACATTTCCATATTTTTCTGCTGCCTGATGTGCGCGCATACGCCATTGCGCCCATCTATTTGCATATATCGTCGTCGTCGTCGTCGTCGTCGGTTGTGTCACACTGTGCAGGCAGTCAGATTGCCGTTGCTGCTGTTTAAGAGAGCTGCTCAGTTTGATGGCCGGCCGACAAATCGAAATAACTCAATCATAGCTGAGCAAATGAACCTGTCTAAAATAAGCAAATTGCTCGGCACCATAGCCAACCGCCAGGACTGTTCAGACAGTGTGCGGTGCTGTGTTTGGTGTGACAGCAACAACAGCAGCAGACTAAGGCAGACACAAGGGCTGCCACACTTGCTGGAGGCTGCCGATTAACTGTCTGAACTGCCGCCGCCGCCGCTGCCGCTTTCGGTGCCATGTGCTGCCTGTCAATCAGACAGATCTGAATAGCTGAATCAAAATATGACCGACGATGGACAGGACTGGACAGCACAGCACAGCACAGCACAGCACAGGGCAGCACTTGATGTTTCACTTCCCGGCAATTGTTGCAATATTGTGGCCAATTGGAACAGTTCCCTGAGACAGTAAGTGGTGGCAATGTCGGGGAGAGAGAGAACAGCTTCAGCAGCAGCATTCACAACAACAACAACAACACCAACAAGTGTATCACTGGGATGAATCTAGCTAGTGAGCAGCACTGCTCACCTCGCCGGCTGATGTGAGATGCTGACTGCGCTTGCTAAAGCAATTCATTCAATCGATTGATTGAATCTGCCATCGGAGCGGCACACGCCAATCGCCAGCCTCAATCGCCTCAGTCAGCCGCCACCGCCAAGGCCACACCATCGCCATCACCATCACCATCATCAACCATTACCATCACTAGTCAGTCAGAGTTTGCCATCTTGGCAGTAATCGATTAATTGGCCCAATGCTGCAGACACAATAGGCACAGGGAACAGCACAGTCTTCAGTACACTCACTTCTTCGATTGAGACTAAGATCAAGTTCACATCATCTGCAAGGAAAAAGACAGCATAGACAGCAGCATCAATTCAACTGGGAGAGCACGGCACAAGTGTGAGGCGTCACTGTGTGGCCACTGCCGTGTGAAAAAAGCAATCACCTCCACACCGCCGCTACAGTTAAGTTTTTTTTCACACACACACCGAAGGGATAATTAATTGATGGTAAATTGAAAAGTCAATCAAGCAGCTTGATTGAGCAGCGCAGAAACAATTTTGCAGAGAACAATGCAGATACGTGAAAATAATAGATTCAACGTTAAAACTGTACCTTTTCAAATTTTAATTTTGCAAACTTGAACTTTCAAATTAATTTTCTGCATGCCTAAAATACATTTTTGCAAATATACACAATGTCCATTTTAAAAACATAAAAAAGTTGTTTACCAAAATCAATTGACGAAAACAGTCAACTGATCAGTTGTTGAGTAAGCACCCAATAAAAAAATGGACAGTTCAGTAGACACTGATTACAGTGAACAGCACACAACGGAACAACTGTTCAACAAAATCTATACTTTTGGTTTTGATTTTCATAAAAAGCGTCTATTTGTCAATCATATCTAATTGCAGGTTAGGGAACAAGTTCTGTTGCAGTTAATTTGAAAACTTTTAACGGATTTGAAAAAATGCAAACATTGCTTTCTATTTTGGTTTTTTGTGCTAGCAATTTAGCAAATTAAATAAGGTCTGGTGTTGCAGTAGATAACATGGCTAAAACGGTAATTACTGATTTGCAGCAAACTGGTGACAGGACAAAACTTATTGGGCAAAACTTCTTTTGATATACGGTCAATTTGCTGAAAAGTAAAAACTAAAAATGCAAAACTTTTTGTGCTTTTAAAAAAGGGTGAAAATATATGAGCCAACTCATTGAAGCTGGCAATGTGGCTGCCCCAGCTATACTCAATCACCAAAAGTATAGCCCATTATTTGTTTGCAGCATAACTCGCTCTCTCCTTTTCTGCCTTTTCACTTTGCGGCAGTTATAAGTAGCCGCAGCTTGCAGGCACGCACCGTTATGGACTGCCATATTAATTTGTTTATTATTTCATTAGCGTAATGCGATTTTCTATTTACTTACCGGTCTCTCTCGCTCTTTTTCTCTCCGTTTGAGCACACACAGTAGTCTGTGGCCTGCTCAAATTAGCGACTGGCAAATTATCGCCACTAATTGGCCATGTTCAATTGCGACGACAGTGAGGGGCAGTAAGGGGCAGTGACAGTGGCTGTCCTGGCGGCAGTGCTGCTGATAATGAAGACGACGATGTCGGCTACTGTCTTCCCTTTGATAGTGATGACGGTGGTGGTGGTGGTGGTGATGGTGGTGGCGGCACTGTGCTCAGGCAGCTTTCCCAGCCGAAATGATGGTCGCCCCAGTGGAAACTGTAAACTGAGGCAGTCAATGTGCATATAAAATAGCCGCAGCAGCAACAGCAACAGCATCAGCAGCATCATCATCATCATCATTGCCACCGTGTGTTGATCGTCGCTAATCGAATCAAATCAGTCATAAATCCTCTGAGCAATTATGCACTTGTCTACGCTTGAGTTGCTCCTTTAAGCGCAGAGGTCAGTATCAGCGGCGGCAGCAGCAGCAAGAAACTTTCGTTGACCGTCTTTTGGTAGATAGTCGAGCAGACGTAGATTGGCTGAAAGAGAGAAAGAGAGAGAGAGAGAGAAAGAGAGAGAGAGAGAGCAATTGAACTGGCGTGTACACAAACTGCTCAGCTGTGCTCAGCTGCTGCGCGTATTAATTATGCCATTTTTCTCCTTAGCTGATCTATTGAGTCATAGTGAGCACAGAGTCCTCGCTCCGGTGCCCATTAATCTCTGCTAGGAGAAAAAAAACAGGCAGCAGCAGCAGCAGCTGAAACAGTGGCTGCCAATTGGCGCCCAGTGTCGCCCCCTCCTTTCCTCCCTCTCTCCCCCTCCGTTCTAGTGCACTTGTTTCAGATGAAGTCTCAAAATGAATGTGTGCACTAATGTTTGGCTCGTTATCGAGAAGTGGCATTTGCAAATAAATTCCATTGACAGGACTTCTTTTGGGCTGTTGGCAAGTCTGTGGCAGTGCGACAATTATCACATTGCCACTTGTGAGCTGATTTACATTTGCCCTCTGCACAACACACAGCTTTTCCCTGTAAGCAGGTGCACATTTTTTCACTGGCGCATTTGCCAGCGGTCAATGGTCACTCAGAGTTGTGCAGTTTGAATATGAATCCCAATATGTGAAAATGATAAATAAATTGATCGTCCTTTTGGTTAGGAGAAAAATTAATATTTAATTAAATTGAGCAAAAAAGAAAACATCATTTATATAACAGGCGCACACACACACACACACTTACGTAAAACGCTCAAATAGCCCACAAGTTTGACTTAAATAGAGAGCAGGGCATTTACTTTTCTTCACACTCTGACAAACACACACACACACAAACACACTAAACCGAGGAGCTAGAGGTAGTCTCTGGCAATTATTATCAATCGATAGTCATAATTTTAGCAGCAAACTAAACGGCACTAACTAATTCTGCTGTCCAGTACTACAATAGAGAAAGGCATTTTCCTCTTGAGAGAGTGAAAGAGCTCCTTGAGGCTCTTTAATTCTGCTCCTGCTGAGCTGTGCTCTTTTTTACTGCTCTCGTGCTCCCCCCCCCCTCTCCTTGCTGGACGTTCAATTGGCCATCAAAATGGCACGCTATTATTACACACACATACACACACTTCGTTTCTGCTGCTGCTGATGTTGCTGTTGCAGCGACGTCAAATTCAATTGTGTTCAAAACAGTAATTGTGCTTGTATTACTGCAGCACACTGCCACCAGAAGGTATTGCCGCAGCGGCAGCAGACAGTAGCCAATTAATTTAACACCAGAGAAAGCAACAGCTTTGCAGTCAGCCAATTGCAGCTAATTAGTATCAATTTGCAGCCCGCAGTGAATGGTGTCGCTGATGGAGTCCGCGGCACAGTCCACAGTGCTCTCAGCTTTCCTTTGTTTGTGGTCTGCTTGCAAGCTGAAAACGTTCTCTGCTGCTTTTCACTTTGCTGTACAGTGCGCATCAATCATGACAGGCGACAAGGAGACAGTGTCTGTGTGTGTTTGTGTGTGTATTTGTGTGTGTCTTTTCTGCGCACACACAGTGTCAGTCTCACTCACTTTCGCACTCTCCTTCTCATCTCTGGCTGAATAAGTCTGTCTCTGTCTCTGTCTTTGTGTGCCTACCACCACAATGACTCATTGCACTTGCAGTTGTTGCTGTTGCTGCTGCTGCTTGTTGGTGTTACAATTTGCCAGTTGTCTCCTCCAATTGCCCATGTTTTGCTTGTTCTCTATTCTCTCTTTCTCTGTTCTGCTCTTTTCCTGCCGTCGTCTCGATCCTATTACATCTTCGCATCTCCTGTCTATTGATTGATTAGCTAGTGAACATTAGACGAAAATGGCAGCAGCACTTTTATTCTTTTTGCCTTCTTTTTGTGGGTTTGCAGACACAGGCGGACACACACACACACTGGCAGAAATGGGCACTTACTTTTACAAATTCTGATTGATCGCGCATCGATGTCAACTGTGTGGCACGTTAGCAATTGCCACTAGGCTGTAACTATTAGGAGATAACTGTGTGGTCACTCCGTGGACATAACTGCTCTCATAATGTCCTCCTCCTCCTCCCAGACGGCAAAACTACTTTATTTCAGTGTCGCGCTCTCCTTGTTAAGCGTTTTCTTATACCATTAGCTCTGCTGAGTATGTGAATACACACAAAAGAAAGAGTGAAAGAAAGTTCAAGAAGAAGAAGAAGAACGGCAAAAATCGTGCACTTTCTTGCCTTGAATCGATTGCCAATTGGCCACACAATCTGTCGACTTTTTCTTCTTGTTCTTGTAGCTTCTTTTTTTTTGATAGCAGCAGCAGCAGTGCTGATCAACTGCCCGAGTTTTCATTACAACCACAACAACATAAGTGGTCAATCGACGGTGAAAGGCTGAAAGTGGCAGTGGCAGGGCATCTTCTCTGTATTGTCTATACGAAAATTGCTCCAATGACTGACCACTCTATCCCCGCAATCAGTCACTGAAAATGCCCGTAAACTTTTGCAACTGGTCCTCGGCTCAGTTCTGGTTGATCAGTGTCAGTCACTGAGTGCAGTTGTCCAGTACTTTGCAGTGTATTTGCGCAAGTGTCGGCAACTGCTTTTTGAAATCGCCAGCGGGCTCATCTTCTGTACAACAGCCTGTCTGCCACTCAGTCCAAGTCGATGTTTGTGTGTGTTCGTCTTCTCATCACCACTCTCACCACACAGGCACGATCGATGGCACACAGACAAAACAGCTAGAAACGACGATGACAATGATAATGATGGTGATGGGGATCGTTCTCATCAATTGCCACCTTTTGGCCCTGCTGATCAGAGGCTTCAATTTGTCAATTCATTAGGAGGGCAAACAGTTAGTCAATTAAGGATTCAACACGATCAGATGGCCGTTGTGTGTGTTTGTGAGTGTGTGTCATTGATAGACAGCACAAAAACGTTTTAAATTGTACAACAAATTGTGATAAGTGCATGCAAACTTTTTTAGCTTGTTTGCTTTTGTAACTTTTACTCGGGTTTAAAAAATTGGAAATTTAAAGTGTAAAGTTTTTTATTTTATTAGCCAATTTGTAAAGTATAAAGTAAATTAAAAGTTATGAAAAATTCATGACACACAAGTACAGTTGTGTGTGGTTAAAAACTCTTTTCAATGTGCAGCCAACTAAAATGCAAAGTTAATTATCTAATAATTAATTAAATTAAAAGGCGTAATTACGTTTATAAAAGTTAACATGCATTTTTTCCATCTAAAAAAGTGTCCATTTTCCCAAGTCTAAACTTGACAGCTAAAAATATGTTTTCATTAGTTGACATCAAAGTGAGTCAAAACGCTGCCAGCGATACTGCTAATGAAAACTGTCAATTAGCAAACAGATAAATGTCAAAATATTTTGTTTTCACAGTAAGCCCCGTCGTCGTCGGCAGTTTTCAGAGTTGTCACCGGAGTTGGTTTAAAAAACCGCCTGACAGTTCACACTTTAGTGGTGTTTACGTGTTGGCGAAATGACAATTAACAAGTTGAGTACTTTTTTTGGCCCGAATCAAAACAAGGATGCGTCGGTGTTAACTGGAAGCCGACCAGCACAGTTTGACAGTTGTCCACTAGCACACACAGTTTTAAGTGTTTAAAGTGATGGTATGGTAGTGTATAGTCAAATTCGCTCTAACTGTAAAGTGTGAACCGGTAAAGTGTTCACATTTTCACACAAACGACGTTGATGATGATGATGTCCTTACGAGCAGCAACAGTCAAATGAAAAGCGACCATTACTCAACTTTTGGAGTGAAAACAATACGTCAAAGAATGGTAGCAAAGTGACACTCTCACACTCACACACACTCTTCTTTGCAGTCTCACTTCTACCGGGTGTCATATATTAGCTCAGATTGACTGACTTACTCACTGACTGACAGCATCAGGCATCATTAAATGAAGGTATGTCTATTGTCTATTGTCAGCTGAGCTATTAAATGTAGAAAAAGGGAAGGGGGAAAAACTGCACAATTGCCAGTCGTTTTACAGTTATATACTTCTAAATAAAAGATTTCAATGGTTTTCCAACTTATCCAAAGTGATGCAATGGAAAGTGTAGCAAGTTTGCATTTTAAAATGAAAAAATAAATTACTTTGTGTTTTTTGTTGTTTGACTTGTGGCCCGTGGTGGTCAGGCAGAGAAAAAATGGTAGTTGCTTTACTTTTTGATAGTTATCTTACTGCTTTTGGATCGTTTACCTCAAATTCTCTGTTTGCCTTACTCTTGTACAGCAAATTGTTTGTTTGTCTAATGTTTTCACTGTTGACTTTTGCCAATGAAGAAATTGTGCTGAGTGGCTTTGCCGAAAAAACACTTTTTGCCTTGCCTACTGCACGGCCAAAGGAAAGCACAAACCAGTTCTAACGTAAGTAACAAACTCCAAAGCAAAAATCCATTAGAAGATAGAGTTTGGGCTAATATTTTTAATTCTGTTTTGCTTTTAGCCCCTAAAAAATGCACACAGGGTGCTACACTTGCAGTGGTGATACTTGCATCTTGTGGTAGTGGTGGTACTTTAGAAAGTGATGCAAAGCGTGCTGAACAGAAGAGGGAGCAATTGCACAGCAACAGCAACAGCAGCAGCAGCAGAGGAAGAAGAAGATCGTGACTTGGAGTTGGCAGTGACCGGCAACAGCATCAGCACTTGGTCTTCCATTGGTGGTCACCGTGGTCTGAAGTGCGCCAGGGCGCCACCGACTGCCACAGTGTGTTGCCCAGTGGCATCGTTTACCACTAAAGCCACCTCCAGCCAGCCAGTCAGCCAGAGCAACACTGCCTGCTTTTGCCAATCTGCTTTCTGCCTTCTCCTTTTCCTTCTCTTTTTTCTCCTGCATGTCTGTCTGTCTGTCTGTCTGTCTGCCATACACCATCTTGGTCATTTAATTCAATTGAACACATTTGCTCGTGAACGACAATTGAATTAAATTATATTAGCCACAGTGCATTTCTCTCAATGTAGCCCTCTGCATAACGTGGATAGTTCTGGCTGGCTTGCACGGCTCTACCACTGCTACTACTGCCATTTGTTTGGGTAATACAAAGATGGACTGCATTTCAGAGAGCTTGCAAATACTTTGGCCATTGCCGTTGTTGTACTGCACTTGTTTTGACTAAAATATTTCTTTTATTAGACTTGATGGCGTTTAAATCATTACTGGTGCAAGCAAAAAACGCATAAAAACTCTAGCTATTTGCAGTTGTTGATAGGCTCAGTCACTATTTAGACAGACACTATTTTGATTGCATTTTTATATTACAGTCTTAGCATTACCGTTTTGTCAGTTTTACGCTGTTGAACTTTTAATGTAAAGATGGGCACTGCTCGATAGTTAACAAAAGGCAGCTTTTAAGTTGATTTCCCAATTCTGGCCTCTGGTCAGACGGTAATGATGGTGCAAGGTGCACTTGTATTACTGTTTTTTTTGCTAGCTTCAAACTGTCAGTCATTATTATCATCATTACTTTGCCCATTATCGTTTGGGTTATTCTTCTAAAAAAACAATATGTACGATTTAGTAATGTTTCAAAACAAATAAAAACCAAAAGTTTTTTTAATACATTTCATTTATGAGAGGTAAAAAATACAAAAAGATTACTTTAAAGTGTAAAATTTATAATTTTTTATTGTTTTGTTTTTATTTACACTAATTGGATAGTTTTTATGTTTAAATTTTGATTTTCTATCGTCATTTTGCTTTTTTACATTTTTACCATATTTTTACACTAATGTACAGCACTTAGGGCACCTAGCAAGCTAAAAAAAGTATCCTTTTTGAGCGGCACCTTTGCATTTGCTAACAGCATTACTACCACCTCATTATTTGCCCAGCGTTATTGTTCTCATGACGCCCTAGAGGTTTCACTCATCTGCAGACTTACCATTTCAATTCATTTCATTTTATTTGCCGTTTCACTGTCCATTTTCCACCAGCACCAGCCTGAAAGCCAAACTCTCTCAATTTAATTGGCATATAATGCAATTGAATAATTGAAAATAGTGCAGCTCTGTCCACCATTTTGTCCTATTACAGTCGTTAGGTATTAATCGGCATAATGACTTATTTTATTGCCATTTGCAGCATTGTAGTGTTGGCAGTACAACACACTGCACGGCACAATCGCTGACTGACTGACTGACGGTTGGACTGTTGTTGTTGCCGCCGACGCCACGCTTTCAATGGGCCAATTTTTCAATTTTTCACAGCGTACAACACATGCGGCAGCAAGTGCTGACCGTGCTGGCATTTGGCGCCTCCGTTTGTCAGTATATGCTGCCTTTGTTGGCATTGCTGCTGTTTTGACCAAGCCTAATAATAAAAGCACACACACACGGCGTAATAGAAAAGGCAAAGTAAATTTTAATATTCAAAAGTGGTCGTTTTCTCATTTGGGAAAAGGAAAAACAAATTTCATAACAATAATAATAAACATTCATAAATGAAACGTGAATGCAGTTGGACGTTCTCTTCAGGCACATACTTCTTCGATTGAGCTGCTACACTCAGACACACGTTTGGGCGATACTCCCTTATCATTGCAGGGCTGACGACAGGAATGACTGCTTAATCAGAACTGGGTTGTCCGTGCTGAGGCTGAAAACCAACAACTAGTCTAGTCTACTGCTGGTTCATCTTCACCTTCTCCCTATTGTATTTTTTGGCTAATGTCTATTTTGTAAATATATTATTTACATTATCTAATCAATACATTGTTTGGGTTCAAAAATGTTTTTTTTTGCAAAACTTGTAAAATTTTTAATTTATCTTTATATATTAGCTACTCTCTACTGAATTCTTAGTTTTGTAATTAAATTAAAAATCGTTTTTTGGTTAATAAATTGCTTTATAATGCGTATTTTTGTCAAGCAGCTTAAAGTTGAATAAATTAAATGGTGCCACTGAAAACAATATTTTTAAAGCCGAATGACCAACAATGTTTTAACATTTTGACAAAAAACACTACTACTATTACTGTTTGATGGTGCCATCAGCTGAACAGAACAGCACAGCGCAGCGGTACAACAGCAGCAGTAGTGCATAGAACAAACATGAAAAAGTGCAATTTAATTTTATTAAAACTCCACTGAATCGGTGAACATGGCGAGATGAATGGTCTCTAATCTAATTTGTCTCCATTGCAGTGCTCGATCGTGTCTGGCCGTTTCAATTGGAGCACACATTGGCTTTGTTGTCTCTCTACTGCTGGCTGTTGTCCATTGTTGAACTGAACTGGTCTGTGCTGTGATGCACTTGTCCGTTGACAACAGTGGACGACGGTACACTTGAGGATGCTGAAATGGACGTGAAATGCAAACATTACCCGGAGGAGACAGAGAGAGTCGAAGAAGAGAACATTGGTGATTACCAGCCGCAGAGACGCCACCATCGAATGTTGAGTCGCAGAGGCGCCAGAGTTGTCAAAGTCGCCTCAGTGTCCTCCTCTTCATTGCTAGAGAAGACTGGCTTTTCATTGCCAAATGCAGTCACCGTGCAAATGGCTACTTTTTGAAAGGACTGACAACACACACCAGTCAACACAACTGTCTCTTTCTCTCTCTCTCTCTCTCTCTCTTTGATGCTGCTAATTCCAATTGCGCCCTCTTTAAGAGTTTTATAATTTGCAGTGGTTCTTTCCGCTCGATTTGCTGCACCGAGCTGGACAACGACTGATAGGAAAACAAAGCACTGCAAACACACTACTGCAACGGAACTTTTGCTGTAAAGAGAAAGCTTTGTACAACAGAATTTGTCGCCCGTTGCGCCCGACAAATGGCCAGCTAGCTTTTCAAATTTTTTTTTGCTTTTTGACTCACTTATTTACTCATCCTCTCTTTCCGTCTTCTTTTTCTCTAATTGGACAATTGAATTTGCTTGTAAAAGGAAACTTACAGTTCTGCTTTTAGTGTAATTATCCGGTTGTCGTTTCCCTGCACACGTTCCGGCTCATGCCATTAAAATTGAGATTAAGAGTAGAGCAATAAAAATACAGAGAGATTTGTGTTGATATTCAATAAGCAGAATAAAAAAATTTCCGATAAACAAAATGAAATTTTACTTTTGCATCAAATTAAACTGAACGAAAAACCTCTATCATTTTGGTTAACTAAAATCGTACTGTTTTTGAATACCAAGCAGCTAGCTTTGAGCTGGCTAGCCACTTATTGCCTCTATTCAATTGCCTCTTGTGTCCTTTTGTGATCTTCACTGTACAGCCAATTACCATTTGACCGATGTAGTGACCAGAACTGCCGAGTAACTGGGCCGTTGCAATTGCCATCTATGCCCTCTGCCTTGTGCTGTGGTTATTTATTAAACTGAAATCGACTGTTAATGTTTGAGCTCTAGCCTTAAGTTTTAGGGTAATGGGCGCATTGTGCAAACGGCAAATGAAGGGGGGGGATCATTTGTGGCATTTGTAGCATTTGCATTGAAACATTCTCATTGCCGTTGGCTGTGTGAGTAAGTATGACTGAGCATATGAGTGCATGCACTGGCACCGGTGCTATGCCGTCCTCCACCGCCATTCTCATCATTACTCAAGTGCATGCCACTCGTCGTCGTCGTCCACTAATTGTCACTGGTTTTGAGTTAACACAAATTAAATTAAACTATTAGACACGCTTCTCTTCTCCCGGTGTTCTCTCATTATGTCACTGGTGACTGGTGCGAAAAACAACAACAACAACAACAACGGCTAATATGACCGAGCAGTGAGTGCCACGCGGAGAAATACACACACACAGTTATTTGAGGTGATGGTGGTGGTGGTGATCGTTGTGGTGGTGATGGCGTTAATGCCCGTGGTTTCAGTGTCGGCGTCAGTCCTTTCACTTTCTCTCCCAAGCCAACTCTAACGGATGGCTGACTGCGAAACGGTGAGTGAAATCACTCAGTCTTTTTCATCCACTCACCACCGTTGCCCCGTTCTCAGCCCTTTCCCTTCTCAGTGGTTTGTGTGTCTGTGTGTGTGATTTGCAGGCAAATATTTTCACATTGCCAGCACTTATCACCTCGCTGCGCAAGTGATCATTAGATCACACAGTGGTGGTGGTGGTGGTGGTGGTGGCTGTGGCGGCAGAGGTGACAGACCGCTGAAGAGCAGTGACAGTGTCGTTAAGCAAAGCGATCATTAAAAGTCGGATAAAGACAGAGAAAGAGAGAGAGAGAGAGAGAGAGAGAGAGAGAGACAGTGGCCAATGTCAGCATGTAATGTGAACGAATGTGGTGTGTTTGTATGTGTTTGTTCACTTTCTCAGCAAGTGAAAACAAAACCCACTAAAAAGAAAAGTAGTAGTAGTAGTAGTAGTATACTTCATTTGGGTGTTAGTGCATGCAAATGTGATTAGCGCACACGTACTCAGTGCAAACTCAGTGGAACAAAAGTTGTTTGGGAAAAGTTTGATTGATAAACACAAAAGTAAACCGTCTTTTTTGCCTACTCTGCAACAAAGTTAAAACACTGCAGCGTAACGGAGTTTAAATTGTGCTTAGGCAGATTATAACATCGACATCAAGATCAGGCACAGGCATAGGCACAGCAAACTCAATAACAAAACAGACAGACAAACAAACAAAAAAAAAGTTTTATTAGATTTCATTAGCCTGTACAGCTGCGTCTGCTCTCTCTTTCCTCCTAGTTCACTACTTCCCTAGCCGACCGTCATCATCATCATCATCATCATCAGCTGTATCAACGCTGTACAGGAAAGCCTGGTGGCACTGGCACACACTGGCTCCCGCGCCCAGCCTGTCGACTTTGTCTTAATCAATCTTCACTCTGCCTGCCTGCCTCACCTAAAAGTCAGCACAGCACAGCCCGGCCCGGCACTACTGGCTGATCATCCTCACTGGCAAACTCATCACCGAGTAGATCAGCACTCTCTCTCTCTCCCCGGCCAACTTTTACCACACCAGCCCGTTTTAAATCGGTATCGCCACAACCACCACCGCCACCACCGCCGCCGACATTACCACCACCACCAGCGTCTGCCTCATTCTCATTCTCTTTATTAGCGTGAAATTTAAAACGTTAACGCAAATTCACTCGCCGACAGACAAAGTACAGCTCTCCGTGCTGCTGTTCTGCCAGTTGACTTGCCTGGTTGACTTGTCGGCGTTTCACTTTCACTTCGGCTATGCAGGAGAAAGCCAGGCAATGCAAAAGTATTCCCCTTTTCTCGCTCTCTTTCATTTAAGTGTGCTCTTGTTGACTCATAGTGCACTCATTCACTCACTCTCTCTCTCTTTCTCTTTCTTTCCGTCTTTGCATTTAATTAGAACTCACTTAAAGACTTTGTACTCGCCTTGTGATTGTCTTCTTCTCGGCATTGGCTTTCCCAAACTGTGCTCGTGCCGCTTGATGACGGATTGCTGCGGTGTTAGGAGAGAAGATAAACTTTAAAGCTCATGCCAATCTCAAAGCTGCACTTTCATTCTTTCCAATCCCTATCCCCTTCCTTATGGATTCCTTCCTCCTCCTCTTACTCTCCTTCTTTCTTAACTCGATTATATTCATTTGTTCTACGCTCACAGTTGCCGTTTGCCTTTTACTTTTCTCCGTTTACTTTTCACTCTTTCATTTTCACTCTCTTTAGCAATGCGTGGCGTAGCGTTGCGCCTTTGTGCCATTTGAGCTTGAGCAAATTGAATACCAACGCCAATGATTAATGGACGCCGGACGCCACTGAGCGTTCGGGCTGCCTTCTACTGCACTTGCAAATGATTGGCCAATACCGCGAGGTACCGCGGTATTTGGAAGATTGAAAATTTGCTTTCTTCAAAATGAAATGACACACAGAAGGAACAGCAGTGGCTAACCCAAAAAAAGAAAAGATAATGGTCAAACTAATCAAAGTCACACAGTCTGAAAAGATTTATAGCACACAAAATTTTATTAAAACTAATTCAATAAAGTTTCAGAATGTTGCTTGCACATTACAAATGCAACATAAAAACTATAGTAGGCCTACCTGATCATTGCGTGTTATTCAAGTTTCCTTTCACTAGTGCCAATTTCCCCGTTTGGTAAACAAGCCATATATTTTAAAGAATTTTATCACAGAATCAATTGCATAAGTGTGAGTGTGAGTGTGTATGTAATTTTCTAGTGCACGACTGCTTTTGTCAGTGAAAACTCTGCATTTCATTAAAAATTTCAACTGCTCAAACGGGCATTTGTGCTCTAAGGCTAATGTATGCACAGTTTTGTGCTGTGTTTACAGTAGAGAATATTAATTAATTTGCATAGCTCTTCAGCCAAGAATCGTAAAACAAAGAAGTGGGAAAGAGAATGGGAACAGCAAAAGCTGACTTGCGTCAGTCATTAAGCCTCTCTACTGCCCGTTGATCCCCTCGTTGCCTGCTGTCCGTTGTTAACGGTTTTGAGCGCCACTAATAATCGGTAATCCTCGCCACAGTCGTTTCAGTCACACACACAGACAGACACAGACACAGACACAGACAAAATGAAGGACAGAACGCATTCACATGCACTCGCATTGGATTTAAAGTGAATTTCAAATGCAGACTTTTTCACTGGAAAAGACGACAGTAGACATAGCTCTAGTCAGCGAATTTTCCTTTTCAAGCTAATATTGGTGGCTGTTTTCTTCATTTTATCATCACTAACAACGGTCGCAGCTGCATTCACCACCACCACCACCATCACCACCACTGCTACTAAAAAGAGGAATTTATTGAACTAAAGCTTGGCTTAATTTAAAGCACGCTATGATTTCCAATTGTGTTCCAATTGGTCCCAAGTCAGTGCTCTCCTTTCCTCTCCTCTCCTCTCTTCCTTCCCACTGTGAGTGTTGGCCAACAATGGAGCCATGCACTGAGTGCTCAATGATTAATCCAGCAAAGCACTTCGTTAGCTGCTGCTGCATCCTCACCGACATACACCGACACAGGCAGACAAGCAGACAGACAGATGAGCTGCCTAATAAGGCGAAAAACTGGCGCTGACTGTGTGTGTGTCATTTGTGTCAATCACTTTCAATTGCTGAGGAAGGACAGACACTGTGTGGCACACACACAACACACAGTACACCATTTCACATTGCACATTGTGTCTGGGGATGCGGTGTGCACACACTGCTGCTGATGATGATGCTGAGCTGCTTTTGGTGCTCTTGTTTTCTTGCCTCCTTTTCTCTCTCTCTCTCTCACTCTGCTTAGCACTGGAGCACTAGTGTACTACTAGAACTTTCACTTTCACTTTCACTTTTACCTCACATCACCTGCACACTGGAGCTGTACTGTGTCTCAAGTGTCCGGGCATGTCAACAGCGAAAATACTGCCAGTTAAAACAAAAGCACTCAAAAGTTTACATGCTGGCAATCTCTTCTGCAGATGATGATGATGATGATGGCGATGCTGATCGGAGCACTTTTTTTCTGTGGATAACAACGAATGATGATCAGATTTTTTTGCCCACAAAATGCTGTCTGATCACATCAGCACAATGAGGAGAATGCTACAGTAAAAGGATAGTCGGGAAACTAAACTAAACTACATTTTTCAGTTTTTTGCAACTTTTCATGTTTTGTTGCAGCAACACAAAGTGGCCGCCCCAAGTCGTTCGTGACGTGTCATCTGCTCTGATTGAAACATCTTCATTCAGTGTTCACAATGTTTTCAATGCTTTTTGCATCACTTTGTCGTTGGTTTTGTTCTGGCAGGCTCAAACTCAAACTAAAATTTTTCATCATGTCTGTCATGTTTGCTTTTTTATTTTACAATTTTTTCAATATATAATAGAGCTCCAGTTGCTGTCAATCACTTTCCGTTTTGGTGGTGCAGCATTGCGTTAATTGGACTGTTCACGTGAACAAAAAGGGGCTTGAAAAGCTGTGAGGATGAGGAAATGATGGAAAAATGAACAGAGGGGAAGAAGGAACAGCCCAATTGTTACCACAGACTCAAGCTTTTGCTATGATTCAGGAAACGATGTACTGCCTCTTTTTGTGCTGAGCTGTATTTTTAGATTGAAACTCAAAAAGTAACTCACCAAATCGTTCCTGGCTGAGTCCTCAGTTCCAAATTTGTCAGTTGCTAGGGTAGTGCCAGTGAGACGTTCTGGGCTCATTTTTGTTCGGAAAGTTTTGTTTTCAGTTATTAGCACACAATAGCACACAATTTGAGCGCATTGAACATAACGGCAAAAGGCGAGATTTTGAACTACTATCAAGAGAAATTTGCCTCTTACTTTCGTTAAAATAAAAGTAGTTTTTAATTAAATTTTTATTTTTTCTAGCGCAAACGATGCCGATTGTGGTATGATGTCGACAGTAACAGCAGCCAGCCAGTCTGTCTTTTGCTGGCAATAGTAGCTATGCAGTGAGCTAAAATTACAATTTTCAATTCAATTTAAAGCAACTGCTCAATTCTTTTTAGTTAAGCAGTTCACTTTAGTCAAATGCAGTTTAGTGTTGCAGCTTTTTGCGACAATTGTAGTGTTAAAAAGTTTTTTATTTTTCATTTAATGAATAGTTACTTTTTGATTTTTTGCCAGTGCATGTTGTTTCTTTTTTCAATAAGTTGCAAAATGCACACCTTTGACGAGCACACATGTGACACTACTTTTGCTATTTATTTTATTATTGCGTCGCCAAACTGATGTTTCTCAGTGTTGTACTGTTGTTTACTTTACACTGAACAAAACAAACACGCTGATTGTACAAAAAAAGTGAATGTTTTGGTCATTAAAAAAACTGCTTGACCTTTACTTTGCTGAACGTGGCAAATCGTTAACTTTATTGCCTCAATTCATTTGATTGCTTTTTTAAATTAGCTTTGTGCTGTCTTTTTTCACTTTTTCCTACTTTTTACTCTCAGTCACTGTTGTATCTTTTACATTTAAAACAAAACTCATTCTGCCTACTGATGCAACTTTAACTTTAACTTTGTGTCATATTTATGGCAACACTAGTAACAATATTATTGCTGAGCTGTGCACAAACGCAAAACCATGATCATTTCTGATCGAGTTATAATTCAGACTGTTTTTAAATGAATTTTTTAATTTTCGATAAATGTGATATTTTAACTGCTTTAAAATAAACAATGTTTGTTTTTAAAATTGAATTTTTAAACTACAAATGCAAATAGAAATTGACGCTATTATTTTAAATAATAAAACATTTAAAAACAAATGGATTTAGATTTTTAAAAAACTGTTTTCTAAAATGTTCATTTTGTACAAAAACTTTTTGTTAGTTTTATGGTTCTCATATACATTAACACAAAAAACTGGTAAGTGTTTGTAATAGTCTAACTAGTCAAACTCTTTTATTTCAAAATGTTTTAAAAATAACTATTTTAAAACAACAGTTGTTTAAACAGCAATAGATTTTAAATTTAAAAAGTAGCATTAAGATAAAAATAAAAAACTATAGAATTGAAATTATTCATTGGAGATTTAGTTCAACTTAAAATAAACAGCAATAGATTTTAAATTTAAAAAGTAGCATTAAGATAAAAATAAAAAACTATAGAATTGAAATTATTCATTGGAGATTTAGTTCAACTTAAAACAACCAATTTTAAATTTGAAAAACTATAGAGTACACCCTTAATCTCTTTCTTGGTAAATTTTGCATTTAGATTACCATAAAAATGGCTTTATACACGTATAACTTTGTTTTTAGTTGTCTAGTTTTCCCAAATTTGCCGCATCATTTCCTTGTAGTTATTGCATTTTTTTATTTTACTTTTATTTTCCGGTTCTTTTAGACTAAAAATAAAACAAACATTCTGCGCCTTCATTTGCATCAAGGGGTCTGTTTAAATGCAAATTAATTCTTTGAGTCGTTTACCAGTTTAACAATGGTGCAATGCCTAACAAAAATAGTTTTTACAGTATCTAGTTAATAATACTACATTGCCGATTTCTATTTATTAGTTTAAAGAGAACGCGTTTATTTTTAACGAATCAGGCAGTGGAGCACGAGCAATAATCATAAAATGACACCGCGTGTGTGCACTCTAAAGTGAGATGCAATTTACACATTGTGGCCGTTGCCACCGTTGTCTTTGGGCACTCACTTTCGACAGCTGCACTCGACATTGACACTTTCGTCCGGTTTTGCAGCACTCTTCTCTCTTTCACTTTCTCCCTTAATGTCAGTGTCTGTGTGTGATGATCGCAAAGTCGCGCCAGTTGATGATCGCTGCCCTCTTCTTCTTCTTCCACTTCTTCTTCTCTCCCTCCTCTCTGTTTGTGTTTGCACTTTCACACCTTTCCAACCGAAGCCGTTCAGCTGAAGCCTGAAGTAGCGTGTGGGAGATTAGCCCAGAACAGCGAGGGAAGAGGGAACACCACCAGTGACACAGCTTGCGCACAGTCCATCTCACTCAGGCCAGGCTGTAAAACGACTGTTGGCCGACTGATGGCAAAGGCAGCAGCAGACAACTATGTTAGGAGCAGCGATTGATTGGATTGCAGCAATCTGTGGCACTGCTGCTCTTATTATTATTATTATTACTTGATAGTAGCAGTTGCAGCTTATAAGCCTCTGTAGCCTTCCTTGAAGGGCAGCTCTAGTTCAGGCTCAGCTTTGAGGAGGCTTCAACTGTCGTCGCTCACCTTACCGCTTACCACCAGTGAATTTTTACTTCTTTTTCTTCTTTTCATCACAGTGTTTCATTTTTTGCCTGTGTGTGTCTGTCCCCGTTGTTCGGCTTACGCTTTACTTTGCAACAATCAATGCAAAGTCAATTGCAGAATGTGTTTGCTAAGCACAAACACACAATCTCTCTCTCTCTCTCTCTCTCTCTCTCTCTTTCTCTCTCTCTCTTTCTCTCTCTCTCTCTTATTGCACACAAGGTGTGAGACCGTGTGGACTTATATCTTAGTGGAGGGCTGGTGAAGGGGACCAGTGAGTGTGTGTGTGTGTGTGCTGGAGGTGGTGGTAAATGATGGGCTAGGTAGCAAGTTGTTGGCTTTGATCAGTAGAAGAGAGAAAGAGATAGCAAACAGTGAACACTCAGTCAAAGGTCGAGGTCATGAGTCAAATGTGTCAAAATACATAATCGTGCTGTATCTGTGTGCGCATTGCCTGTGTGTTTGCCATTTAGCCCTATTATTATCACCACCAAATGCGACCAGTGTGTCAGCAGCCGCACTGAAGAATTGCAGAACTAAAAAAGCTGCCTCTAAGTTTGCCACTTCTACTGGCTTTGAGGTGTCGTGCAGCGGTCTGTGCATCATCCCAGCAAAATATTCTGTATGAATATATATTTTCTGCCTTGTCCTTGATCTGAGCTCACCTCACTGACACGCTTGCTGTTTCTGCTGATGCTGCTGCTGCTGCCCAATTCCCTAAACCGATCGTTTTCCAGTGCGCAGCATGTCATTCGGATTATCACTCTAGCACTGGGCACTCTGTGCTGCTCCTCACTTGAGGCTGCATCTGCGTCTGTTTCTGCTGCTCTTTTCGAGCACTGTCTGCATGGCTGTTCGTCTGTCCGCCCGTCTGTCTGTCACCTAATCGCCCAGTTTGTTTGCATATGTCTGGGGTGTCTCGTGTCCACCCACTCCTCCTGCAAATGTGCTCTTCTCGACCAACTGTCAGTTGTTCGCTGCTGATCATCTTCTCCTGCTGCTGCTGTTGTTTGTTTGTTTGTTTATCGCCCCACACTTGACTGCTGCTATCACTCAATCAAATCTGGTGGTGGTGGCGAGAATTAAAGCCAAACTGACGTAGAGTCGACTTGATGAAAATTTGTGCTCATAAGTTTGCTTTGGAATAAGAGTAATGAAAAAATTTGCACTTTATTTATTTAAATTTCAAAATTAACTTTTTCAGAATTCACCATTAAAAATCAATAAAATTTTGCATATAAAGCTCGTTTGCATAAGGAAAAAAATTATTTTCCAGTAAAAAGTAAAGTAACACACCTCAAAAGTTTTCAACTTTGTCCAAAGCTAAAGTCAAAGGTCAACAAAAACAAAAAGCTAACTAAACATTCAGTGTGAAAAGCGACTACTACAGTTGAGTAGGAGCGAGTATAAAGTTGCAATGTGCTTTATATGCCTTATGTGAGCTATGAGTCAGTAGATGATGATGAAGTCAGAAGGCAAGTCAGGGCACTACTTGTAGCCAATTCATTTTGATGGTGTCAGATAGAGTTCACTTGCTTGTGTAGTAATTTTAGCTGCAGCAAGTAGTACCTACATGCTCGCTCATTGCAGAATAAATCATATGACAAGAAAGAGAGTGAGAGAGAAGGAGAAAGTAAGACACAGAACAAAATGGAAAAAAACTGTAAAACGACTCTTCATCACCATCACCAAGTTCACTATCGATCATTTGCATTCTTGACATCCGCGCCAGCACATTCACATCACATGGATCCCTCTGACCAGTTTCGTTGCTTCTCCTCTTTCTTTCTCTTTTCTTTCATCGGTGGATTCTTCTTTTTCTTCTTCTTCTTCTGTTCACTTGGTAGTAGTGGTGTTCTCTTTCTGCTGCCTGACGATGACTACTGCTGCCTGCAAAGTACATCAGAGCACTTTCTGCCGCTTACTCACACACACCGCTCATACACTCACAAGTAAATTCCTGATGGTCTTCACAATCTGACACTGATTGCACTTATGCATGTGCATATACTTAACCTTTGACCGGAGATGCTGCTGCTGCTGATGCTGTCGTATTGAGCGTGGATAAGACGGTGCAAGTTTAGGTTAGTTTCAGTCTTCAATCTTCTGTAGAGCTGTTGCTGTTGCTGCTGCTGCTGGTAGCTGCTCGCTCGTGGCTACAATCGCGCTAATTTTAGTATGCCTGCACGCTGCTGTTGCTGCTGCTAGATGACGAATGATTGGCCAAAGTGAATCAGAATAGGAAGACGAAAACGAAGACTGAAAGAAAGATTGTTTTTCTTCTTTTTTTCTTCTTCTCTGAGACTACGACGATTCAAATTGCTCGATCACTTTGCCCAGTGATGGTGACGGTAATTGCAGGCTTAGTGACGCGTCAGGAGATGTTCCCGCTAGATTTGTCCATTTAGTGCTTTTGCTGCTTATGAAAGAAGAAGAAGAAGAAGTGAAAAGGCAGTGATGCTCTTTATGTTGTGATGCTGAAAGCTGTTTCTTTCTCCTCACTTCTCCTCAATGCCGGTGAGTTTGTCAAAGTGATTTGAGACTAATGCCGATTGACACAAATCAGCGATGCGGGCGCTAAGAGAGAGAGAGAGAGAGAGAGAGAGAGAGAGAGAGAGAGAGAGAGAATGAAAGAGCAAGAGCAAAGTGAGTTCTCTGGTGGCATCTTTGCCAGCAAATGCGAAGCGACAGGACTGTTGTGTTGTGCACACGCCGTCAAGAAGCAAATTGACCGATGGGCGATGATGTGAGAATGTCAAACGCGCTCTCCTTCGGCACCTTTGATGCAGCTGCTGCCAGTCGCAGAAAAAAAAGCAAAAATGCCAGTAAATTCATTTGCACTTTACTGCCCTAATGCCTTTCTGCTGTTTGGCATTTCTGCCTGAGCACAGTGAGGTGCCAACACACACACCGGGCACTGTGCTCTAAATGTGCCTTAATGTGCTCTTAGGCTTCAGGGAAACTGTTGGAAACATTGGACACACATTTAGGACACACATTGACTGTCAACCAGAATTGTGTCTGTCAATCAGAAGGCAAATTACTGAAGCATTGTGCAGGTGACATTACATCTTTTGCATTCTATTGAATTTCTTCAGTATGCAGCTAAAATTGCTGGCAAAGTGTCGTTTAGTGTTAATTAAGGTGCAAAACCTCGCATTGGGAGGTTTACAAAAAGGATTACAGCATTCCACAATTTAGCTTTCACTTTTAAAGGTGATCACTTTGTTTGTGTCATTTGCAAGCTCATTAACTTCGTTTTTTATTGTTTTCTATTTGCACTCTTAAGCTTCAAGGTTAGTCTCCTTGTTTTTAGTCAAACTGCTGTAAAAGCTGGTGTTGTCAGTTGTTTGTACTCAAAATGCCATTAAATGATTGCCTTTTACATTAACACTCTAAATTGCCCCTACACTCAGCTTGTGGCACCGGTGGTGCCGACTGTCAACTTTACTACCTTTGAAACAGCTTTGAGACAAAAGGTAGGTACCCCTTTTTTCCTGAGAACACCTGAAGCTTTACACAAACCTTTCTACTGGAGAAGGAGGAGAAAAATGCCCGTTTTTTCGCTCACCGGGAACAAAACTTCCCCTGCCAATTGCCTTTGGCCCCAACTGTTTTCCCTCTCTTTTTCCCTCTGCTCCTTCTCCGTTTAGGTCCCTTAATTGGTCAATCAAGGTGACCACATGGTGGGCCCAATACTGTGTGTGATGAAGAGTGCTGCCCGACGGTCGTTTTTGTTTGTCACTCACTGACCTGTGAGTGTCCGACTCAAACTCTGTGACTGTTTGACTGTTTAACTCGTTGACTTTTGCCACTGAGTCAGTTTGAGTGTGTGTGTGTGTGCATTGAAAGTCATTGTCTGCACACACACACACACACACAAACACAATCACAATCAGGCAGGCCCCAGAGTGCTGCTGTGACGGGAGTAGTCACAGCAGCAGCAGCAGTCATTCAGTTCTCCTTCCTCCATTCCTTTCTCTATCTGCTGACACACTTGCTATCTGGACACTTCACTGGCCCGCCGTGTCATAAATCATCCTGAGAAAATGCCAATGCCTGCCAATGCATTTCCCCCTATTCCCTCCTTACAGCGGCAGCGTCGTTCCGATAAAAACTGGCGACGTCAAAGGACCAAACAGGGCGACCAGCAGCAGCAACAACAGCAGCAGCCCCTCCAGAGACCAGGCAAACTGTGCCCAGTCAAGTTTTTTGCCACTTTTATTATTGGACAGCAACAACGGCAACAGCCAGTTGAAAAGGGGAAATTGGAAAAGTGTATCAACAAACAAAAAAATGTGCTGTTTTCCAGCATTTGTTGTGCCACCCAACGTGTGAGTCATCTTCAAGAGCAGGTTTGAAGGGGTGTTCTGTAACGGGCTCTGGTTTGAATCATCACACCACAAGGCAATATACCAGAACAATTTTTTTTGCTAAAAACTCTTTTTCCAATGAAAGGAAAATTAATTGGCTTACAAACTGACAGCCTGATTTAGCGGCTTAAAATTTAAAAATTTTTAAAATTTATTATTAGCTTTCAGTTTTGCAAATGGCAAAACTTTATTTAAAAATCCATTTTTTATTAAATTAAAAACCTTTTTTTGCTTAAATATTCTTTTACACTTTGAGTGCATTAAAATTCAATTAAACAACATAAGTAAATTGACTCATTTAAGCTAGTTTGATGTTAAGTGTCGGGGTCTTAGTGACGCTCTGCTGAACCTCGGCACACACACACACAACCGATGCAGAGAGTGCCTCTGTTTACTGGAAAGGAGAAAGAAAAGGAGAAAGAGGGAGAAAAGATGAAAACTCAGCAGGAGATCACCGAAATATAAATGAAGAAGAAGAAGAAGATCAAAGGAAAAAGAGAAAAAGAAAGAAAGGGACTGCTGCGCTAGGCCCAACAGTGCTAGTCTTCTCTGGAGAAGAATGGACGTCCAGTCAGGAGGGAATGAGTGGCGACAAAATGAGGCCAATCAATGAGTCGGCGGTAGTGTGAGTTAGTGCCTGAGCACATGTGCACTCACATGACTCAAACATTTTGGACAGTGTGTGGGCCAGTGTTCAGTGTGCGCCCGAGGGTAGAAGGAAACGAAGGAGACAGCAGCAGCAAGTAAATCAACAGCAGTAAGGCACTGCCTCACAGCTAATACATTCTTAGCATATCTCCAGTCACGAGAGAAAGTTGCAATATTTCTTCTTCGTTCCTTCAGGGCCACACTGACCGTGCAAATGAGTGCAGTACGTCTTCCTTAGGCTGTTTCTGCTTAGTCTGCCTAAATCACACTGCAAATCGGTACCATCAGGCAGCAGTTGTCAGTACTGCGCTAATTTGAAGACAATATGTATCTTCTGCTCTACTACAGTGCGCTGTTGGCTTCTCTTCTTTCTTTCCTTTTTATAAACTCTAAGCTTTAGCTTTAGTTGTCACCGGTGGCAAATAGCCTGACTAATTGCTGGCAGACGGTGATGGCCGTTTTGGCTGCTGCTGCTGCCTGCTTTTTTCCTTTTTCTTCTTCTTCTTCTTCTTCTTCTTTTCCTTCAGCACTGAGCTCCTCTCTCTTTCTGTCTCTGCAGTCGTCAGCCAATCGATCTCGACGACAATCATCGATCCATCATCAAATCGGCAGGAGACAGAGAGAGAGAGAGAGAGAGAGAGAGAGAGAGAGAGAGAGAGAGAGAGA